>Ga0073903_10000233_pt1 | contig 28625 bp, 58 predicted proteins | sample KloWWTKNB14_bulk_FD_66665 | JGI IMG/M metagenome (GOLD analysis project Ga0073903, IMG submission 66665) | Active sludge microbial communities from Klosterneuburg, Austria, studying microevolution and ecology of nitrifiers - Klosterneuburg... | ecosystem: Engineered > WWTP > Aerobic digester >... | reverse complement strand
AACGCGAGCTCCCCCATGTACGGGGGCCACACCAGGAGGAGGACGTGGTCCCTGTGGCGGACGGTGATCTGCTCCGGTCCACCCTCCAGCACCGGGTACCACAAGGATTTCGTGTCGTTCTTGGAGTGGTGGCCACCGGGATCCTTGTCGTAGGCCGCGACCGCACCCCCCGCGTCGGTGATGAGACGCGCCCAGTAGCCGTTGCCCGCACCCATCTCGATGATGGGACCCATCCCCGCCAGAAGCTGGACGGCGTTGTCGTTGGGGATGGCCCAGGCGTACTTCGCCACCAGGGCGTCCCGGTGATCCGTGTGGGAACGCCAGTCGTACCGGAGGTACTTGGCCGCTTCAGCTTCTTGATGGTACGGGTTCACATCCCGTATTACGCCCGCCGACGGGCCTTCTTCACTTGTCGTCGCTGCGCTCGGTTGACGGGGCGGGCCGGGCCGTTCTTGACCAGCATCTTCTGAAGTTCTCGCTGGACCAGGGGGATCTGGTCCGGGGTGAGCTTCTCCATCGCGTCCATCATCCGTTGCTTGGCCTCGTCCAGGGGGACGGAGGCGTCGTGCAGGGCCTGAGCGGCGGCACGCAGTGCCCTCATGTCGAGCTTGGGTCCGTAGTTGGCCTCGAAACTCGCCGCGAGGGCGGTGGACGTGGACATCCCCTCCCGGTGCCCGACCATGAGAAGCGCTTCGGGGTGCTCGCGGGGTTCACAGTCGGGGCACGGTGTGTCCTCGACCATGGCTCCCATGGAGTGCGGGTTGGCCCCCGCAGCCATCTTGGCCCGCTCCTCGTCGGCCACACCGTTGGCGATGCCCAGGTGAACGATGTCCCGGTAGCTGGCCTCGGACATGAGGATGGAGTCCACCCGAGTGGGTTGCGCCCCCGCCCGGGTCATCTTGGTGGCGAAGTTCTCGGGCTCGCGGGCCGCGAGACGGTCGAGCTCGACCATAGCCTTCGCGTCGGCATCCACTTGGGCCGCGACGTTGATGAGCTCTGCCATGAGGAGTTCTTCCAAGGCCGTCTGGTCCTCTTCGTCGCGGATCTGCTTGGCCATGTGCGCCACGGCACGGGCCTCGTGGTCTACGGGGTCGTTGGTCATCACTTCGCCGTGAGGTGTTGCGTGATGAGGTCGCGCAGCACGCTGCTACGACTGACCTTCACGCCGGGGTTGGCCGTCCGCAGGGCGTTGACCTCGGCGTCGAGGGCGAGGACGAGCTCCTGGGGCATACGCACCAGGATGGTGGTCTTGGGGGATGCCGCGGTCTTGGTGTCCTTCTTGGCACAGAGAGGCATGGTGGTCTTGCTCAGGGTGATGTCGTCAGTGGACGAGTGGTGTCGGTGGTGGTGGTGACAACGGGAGGATCCAGGGCGTCCGCCAGTCGTCGGTAGAGGGAAGCGAGTTCCTTCGAGGTCATGTGGGGGCTGTGCGGGACCAGGGGGACCGCCGGGGTGGGTCCCATCTGGAACGAGTGGTACGGGCACGGTGGCGGGGGCGTCACGGACCAATACGGGCCGCAGTTGCAGCCGGGGAGGTTGGTGGGGAACTCGACGTGCATGGTCACGGTGTCAGTCCTTGGGATAGGGAGTCGGGGTCGAGGTGTCCAGAAGGTACAGCGGGTGCGAGGGCGTGCCGTCCGTGTTGACCTTGAGGGAGTGCAGTACCCGCTCACCACCGAGCGCCCGACGGCAGAACTTCATGACGTGGGCGGCTTGCCCCCTCACGTTACCGTGTGCCCCCCAAGCGGCGATGGTGAGCTTGGGACACATGTGCATCGCCACCATGATGTGCTGATCGTTGTACGGACCAATCACATCCACACCGCCCTTCGCTGCGATGAAGAGCTCGCTCGGGTCCGTGGCTCGGTAGGCGAAGAGATTTACGACCCTAGCTTCCCCAAACCCCCATGTCTTGGAGAATTTCACGACCTTCCTGATCGTGGCATCGTCCTCCGTGGCATCTGCTGTCGATGGGTTCAACATCACCCAACAAACCCTGGGAAGAGTGTCATCCCACCTCCTCCACAGAAGGTACCGATACGGGCCGTCGATGATGGCTCCATTGGGGGGAACAAGAGGGGTCTCTGACCCGCGCCCGCTGAGTTCAGACATGAGGTCAAAACCAGCATTTCGGAAGCTGTTTTTCATCTGATTGTATTACGCTCGGTTGTTCAGCCTATAGCCCAACAGGTTATCAACGAACAACCACGTTCGTAGGAGCACCTCATGGCATCCGGCATCTACAGCATCCGAAACAAAACCAACGGGAAACTGTACGTGGGGTCCACGGTGGATTTCGCATCCCGGTGGGCCAACCACCGATGCCAACTGCGGAAAGGAAACCACGACAACAGCTACCTCCAGAGAGCTTGGGTCAAGTACGGGGAGGACGTTTTCGAGTTCACAGTTCTCCTGGAATGCCCCGAGGGAGACCTCACAGTGGCTGAAGCACGGTTCATTCATGAGACCCGTGCCGGTATCAGGGAGCACGGGTACAACCTGGACACCTTCATCCAAGGTCGGAAAGTGGTATCTCCCGAGACCAGGGCGAAGATCAGTGCCGCCTGCAAAGGTCGGAAACTCTCGGCTGAAACCAGAGCCAAAATCAGTGCCGCAAAAATGGGCCGGAAGCATAGCCATGAATCTCGGGATGCGATGAGCCTTGCTCAGACTGGCCGGAAGCACAGCGAAGCGACTCTCCAGAAGTTCCGTAACCGCATCCAAACGGATGAGACCAGGGCCAAGATCGCCGCGGCGCACACAGGACTCCCCAAATCTCATGAGCACCGTGAGAACCTCCGTCTGGCCCACTTGGGAAAAGTCCTCTCTGATGAAACCAAGGAGAAACTTCGAGTAGCCCTGACAGGGCGAACAGTCAGTGAGGCTACCCGGGCCAAGATGCGAGAGGCCCGTGCCCGCCAACGAACCCGGTAGTCCGAAAGAGGGTCTCACAACTCCACCAGACCCCCGTGGATGCCGTCCTCGATCATGATGATGGCCAGTTGGTGGGTCCGTGCCTGACGCCCCACGAGGAGCTCCTCCCGCGTGGCCCAGAACGCCAGACCCTCGGTCGAGCTCTTGAGGTCGTCCTCGGGTCGGATGTCAGCCCAGAACACGGTGCAGAAGTAGAACACCCCGGTGAGGGACTCCCCCAGGTAGGTGTAGAGGGGCCTGAGGTTGAACACCTCGACCCCAAGCTCCTCACGAGCCTCGCGGACGGCACATTCCTCGATGGTCTCTCCCGCGTCCTGCTTGCCCCCAGCGATCTCGATCTGGAGTCGCTTGGCGTGGTAGATGGCTGAAAACTTCCCGTCCCTGTGGATGACCACGCACGCCGACCGGATGGGGTTGTCCTGACTGCCTTTGATGCTCGCGGTCGTCATGCGGTCAGCTTCTTCCATCGTTCTTGGATCTCTCGGGACAGGCGTGCCTCGGTGGTGGTGTCCATACCACCGACGGCGTTCCGCAGCCTACCCCCGGACCATCGGTAGCCCGCGAGGCACGCACCCATGCGACCACGGAAGTACGAGTACAGGAGCACGTCACCGTTGGCCCACATGACCACGAGGCACTGGTTCTTCGGACCAAGAAGCCACTCGTCCAGGGGCTTCTCGATGGGGGGCTGTTCACTCATTGGAGGTATCCGGCGGTGCGGGGAGGGTGATAGGTGGTGGGGGAAGGGTTGGGGTGTCCCAGTCGCAGTTTACGTGGCCACTGAGCACACGCCCGTCCCGAAGGTAGATGGGGTGTCTCGGCCCCTGTGACGTGGTGATCGTGGTGATCCCACACACCCGGCACAGACCCTCCCTCGGGTTGTGGTGCTTCACGGGCCTTTACAGCGCCTCTGCGAGGACTTCCGGGGGGGACACGTCGCCGTGACGGATGGCCACAGCCACTGCCCAGTCGTAGACCGTGGACCGCCAGTCCCCGGCGGTGGGGTCCAGCGGCACCCGCACGCAGTTGATGAGGAGGTTGCGGCTGGTGCCCTGAGCCGTCTCGTGGTCGTAGGTCTCGAACGCGATGCGGTTGGGTTCACCGGGCCACGGCAGGGTGCCCGTGAAGTGCCAGCCCCGATTGGCGAGGACACGCCGCATGTCCACGGGCTTGATCTCATCGAACAGGGTGAGCTCGGTGGCGACCCCTGCGAGGGCACGGGTCGCCCGACGAAGGTTGGCGAGCTCCACCCGGTAGTCCGGGGGGGTGACGGGGGTGGCGGGGTCGCTCGGAGGATCCTCCGACTGGCCCTCCATCTGCCCCGCCGTCTGGTAGGTGTAGACCCGCCCGCCGACCGTGATGCCACGAACGGGGTGCCCATGACCGCGCCCGTAGGTCCGCATCGTCTCGCCCACCGAAGGGGCAATGGAGTCCACGCCATTGTCCCGGACGAACAGATACGCCTCGTTCTCGACCTGGACGGACCAGCCGTCGGTCTCGGGACTCACGCCAACGATCTTGTGCTCCTCCCACTCGGTGTCTTTGGCCATCGCTCTGCGGGTCTCTTGGTCCATGCTCTGCCTCAGTTTGTATTACGCCCGCACGGGCATTCGACACACCCTCATGCACCGGAATCCAAGGTCCAGGGCGACCACCCATGACGGGTCTCGGTTGCGGTTCTTGCGGTTGGGGAGGTGCCACACACCACGGTGCCACGTTCGCAGGGTCGCGTTGTGGGGAACATCCCAGCTTGCTCCACGGATGGTCGGGGTCACCACGGGGTCACCGCCAGCGTCACGGGGCGAAACGTGCGGAAGCCCATACGGAAATCCTTGAGGAGGAGGGGAGACCAGTCACGGAAACAAGCACGAGCGTACCGCTGGTCATTGCAGGCCAGTGACGCCCCACGGATGACTCTTACCCGGGTATCGGTCGGCGGTGTGTCCATGAGCTACACCCGCCTCACAGGTAGCTTGGTGGGTCGGAAGGTGCGGAACCCGATGGTTCTGAGTGCCCCAACGGGTGGGTAGCCGTCGATGAGCGTCGTACGGAGCCAGTCGGGGCTGTTGTTCAGCCCACAACCACCCCGGAGAACCTTCGTCCGGGTGTCACGGGTGTTCCGGGGTTTCACGTCGAGCCCCGCTCTTGGAGGGGGAGGCGCGAGGGTAGGAAGGTGCGGAACCCGTAGTAGCGCGTGCTCCGTGCGGGGTTGTCCGAGCCCTCATGAGCGCACCGGAGACGGTACAAGCCAGATAGACGGTCGCCTCCTCGGATGCCTTGGTCTTCTACACGGGTGAGTACCACACCCGTATTACGCCCGCGTCAGAGGATGACGTGGAAGACCAGCACGGGTCCGCCGATGTACAGGTGCAGAAGTCCGTTGGATGCCCGGGTCCAGTACAGACCCACCCAAAGGTCCCGGAACTCCATGACGAGCTCGACGGTGACGCGGTGGTTGCAGAACACAATCCATTGGGCGAACGGTTTCATGGCCATGACGTGGACCCTACACGGTCACGCAGACGGTGGCTGGCGGGATGCAGCGAGCACTTTCAAGTCGCCCCCGAGTCGGGACGCCCACAGGGACATCTCGACGGTGATCTTGTCACCGACAAGGAGGTTGAGGCTGGTGTCCAAGGCGAGGACATGGATCATGTCGCCGTCGAACTTTTCGGTCCATCCCTTGGCATCCCATGCGTCGCAGGCGGTCTGGGTCCGGTAGACAAACACTTCCCGCAGCGGTGTCGTCGGGATGTGTTCGAGCGTGACCTCCCCAAGCGGCGTGGATGCCAGGGTGTCTGTCTCCATCACGGCGTCAGGCCAGAGCTCACGGAGCCTCACCAGGATGCTCAACAGGTCTTCGGTGGATGCACCGAAATCACTGGAGTCCAGGAGGTCGCAGCCGTGTGGGTTCACTTGTAGTCCCGGGTCACGGTCTGTGTGCCCTTGACCGTAGGGGGGAGGGTGTTCTCATCAGGCCAGTCCTTCCAAGCCCTGAGGTGGGAGAACTTGAGCCCCGAGGACTTCCAGTTCATCACCCTGTACACCCGGCGGCACCGTTGCCAACGACGCTCTACCCAGGGCATCCCCCAGCCCACCACCCAGAGCCCCAGCACCGCCTGAATGAGCAACGGAGCGAGCCCCCAGGGCCACGGGAGGAGCTTGGGTGCAAGTCCCACCGAGGTGGGGATGATGGACGCCGACCACAGGACCATCGCCCACTGAACTCGACGGTAGAACACCATCGCCCGGTAGTACCGGGCTTGGACTGGGTAGAGATCCTGGAGGCGGCGGTTCATGAGGGTATTACGCCCCGTTGAGCATGGCGACCAATCGCTCAACGTGCTCATCCAGCAGACCGTGCTGAAAACTGGTCTTCACCAACTTGTCCATCAGGTGTTCCATGTCGGAGTCGTCGTCCACGATGGCGTACCGGGTGGACAGGATGGGCTGGTCATCCATCCAACCTTGGATGTCCTGACCCCGTCGCCCACACAGGTGGGGTATGACCCCGACGACCTGTGCGGAATGTGCCCCACGCTGGTGGAGGAACCGTTGCAGTTCTCCACGGCTGTGGTTGAGCCGCCAAACGCTTGACACCACGATCACGGCGTTGGTGCGGGTGAGCACGGCTTCCAACCTTGCACAGGCTGCGGGGTCCAGTGCCCGGGTCACGTCCTTTCGGTCGAACGCCCCAGGGTTGGCTTTGAGGTAGTCCATGCTGTTGAGGACTCCGTCAATGTCCAGGAACAGGGTTGGCCGGTCAACCTCAAGTTCGTCAAGGACGCACTCCCAGCAAATCTGGCATCCGTAGCAGCCGGGGTGCCCGTGGGTGTCGCCCCAACGGGGTCTTTCGTCACTCATGCGGCCTTTACGCCGGGGGGTGACCCATCCCAGGGGAGGTCCCAGTTGGTCTCGCCCCGGGTGCGTTGACGGGCAGCCACCAGGGCGGTGACACCCAAGTTCTCGGGCACCACGTACACCCGGTCGTCCGCGGGCCACACGAGGTACCCACGGTAGCTGAACGCCAGCGTTCCTTCACGGTCTGCGTCGGGGAGGGGGATGCTCACGGTGCCCGGGGAGTTCTCCGGGTACCAGTCGTCTACAGCGCCCTTGGGGTGCCCTCCCGTGTAGTAGGCGGGCTGTCCCTCCACCACGGGGTTCATCGGACACCCGGCAGCGCACGTCCACCAGCCCACTGCGGGCTGGGTCCGTTCGCAGGGGGCACCACACGCTGGGCACGTCCAGAATCGTTGCACGAACATCACTTCACCTGTCGTCTCTTGAGGTTCCGGGCCGTGCCGGATTTCTCGCGGCCCGGACGGACCCAGGCGATGTCCTGGTCACTGTCTCGGGTCAGGGCCTCGTCCCTCTCCTGGTCGGAGGTGAACCCTCCCTTGGATGGGAACCCATGGTTGTACCGAGGGGTGTCGAACATGTGGTACACGGTCACCCGACGGGTGCGGGAGTACAGCCATTGCTGTGCGATGGAGTCCGTGCCCGCGGCGTCCCCCACCACGAACTTGGCGTACGGGTCTACAATGGCTGCTGTGAGCTTGGGGGCGTAGAAATAGGTGAACTCGACATCGGTGAGGTCAAGGTGCCCACTGACGAAGTAGGTAGCCATGCCTCCACCCTACGAGGGGGAATGGGTCCCAATGACCTGTCTCATGGGACGAAAGGTGCGGAACCCAACCCAGTTGCCGCCATCCACACTCCCTCTTGGGAGTCGCCCCTTGGGGTTGGCCATCAGGGCACCCCAACAGGTGTCGCCCCTGGTACTGAGGATCTCGATTCTCATGGCTCTGCCCTGTGGGTCGTGGACACCAGTACGCGGAACGTGCGGAAACCAATGTAGTGGATCGGTGAGGGGTCAGCCTCGAACAGGGACGCCGACCTCAGGTCATGGGTCTCCGTGTCACCGCAACACCCCCCCATCACGTTCACCTTGGCCCCCATGGAAGGTCCGACCACCTTCCGCCGTGCGGGGCGGAAGGTGCGGAACCCAAGGCCGGTGCCACGGATGGTGGTCTGGATGTTGAGGGCGCGGCCGGCGGCGGCGCGGAGGTTCTTGGTCCCCCGACTGAAGTCACCCGCGTGGCACCGGACGTACTGCGCGTTTGGGTCTGCCGGTGCCGACGGGGTGGCCATGGGTCAGTCCCAGCGGTCGATGTGGTACTCGGTGACCACGTTGCCCGTGGTCACGCGAACGTGGCAGTCGTTGGCGGGTCCGCCCTTCTCGAACTTGTAGCCCGTCGCCGTGCCAGCGAGGTTGTCACTGACCTTGGTGCGGTTGAAGTGGGCCTCCAGGGTGGAGCGCACCCCGTGGTAGTCCGACTTCAGGTGCTCCGGGAAGAGCCCCCCGCCCTGGACGTGACCCGTGTCGCGAGCCCCCTCGATGAGGAAGAACACCGACTCCCCGAGGTGCGGGCGCGGCTGTCCGTCCCACATCGTGGGCTGGAGGGTGATCCCCGAGACCGTGGCCCAGCCGGGCGTGAGGGTCCAGTACGCCGCGGGGCGACCCCCGGGGTACAGGAACCACGTCACGGCGTTCCGGGCATCCTCGGTGTCCCACTGGACGATGGGCGGGGCGTCGGGGTTCACCGAGGTCACGAGCGAGGCGAGGTTCACCTGGGAACCCACCTTGAACTCGATCTTGTTCGCCGTGGGGATGACCTCCCGGCGGAACTTCTCGAAAGTGATCCGCACCTCGGGCATCCCCGACCCCGCGAGGGGCTTGGCCGCGGCCCTCGACTTGCCCCCGTACAGCGCGTTGAACACCCCAGCCGGGGCACCGTTCCGCGGGGTGTCCGACGCACGGGGCTGCCAGACCCACGCCTGCACGTCCTCCATGCGGGCGAAGCGGCGGTCGAGGGAGCCCGCCGTGCGGAGCACACCGATGACCTTCTCGGCCTGGGCGATGTTGCCGTCGGACGGTGCAGCCTGGGGCCGCATATACGCGAGCGGGTGCATCTTGGCGTCGAACTTCGCCTTGACGTCCGCGAACGGGAGGCCCGCCGCGATGTCCTCCAGGAGCGTCCCGATCATCCCGGAACGGACGTGGGCATAGCCCGTCGGGGCCGTGGCCACCGCACGCCAGATGAGCGCATCCTTGCGGTCGGCGCGACCCGCCGGGACACCCTTGCCACCCGTGCGAGGTGCCTGGGCGAGGCTCTCCTGGAGGTCCAGGAGCCACTTCGCCACGCCGATGCACTTCTCCGAACGGTACAACTGCCCGTTGGACAGGGCCGTGTGCGCCGTACGGATGTGCTCCAGCGGGAACTCCGCGAGGCCGCGGGAGAGCATGTTGTGGTCCTCGCGGAGCTCGGCCATGCGCTGGCCCGCGTTCTTCAGGGCGGTCGCCCGGAACACGAGGTCCTTCGGCAGCGTGACGGCCATGTGGCTCCACACCTTCGAGCGGACCTTGTCGCGGTTGCAGGGCAGGCCCAGCACGGCGTCCGAAGAGACGAACACGCCCTCGATGGGGGCCTTCTCCACGGCCTTGCGGAGGCCCAGCACGGCGTCCACGAAGGTGGGGGGCACCTTCGTCTCGTCCCACAGGACGGAGGTCCGCACGCCCGTGTCCGAGATGGTGACCAGCGCACCGTAGCGGTCGAGGAACCGCTCACACGCCCGACAGCGGTACGTCGGGCGCTGCGCCTCGGGGATGTTGTTGATGAACCCGCTCGCGATGTCCGTGAGGGACGTGGTGAACAGGGTGGTGTTGTGGTTCACCGCCGCGAACTTCGCCGTGATGGCCGCGAGGAACTCCGCGTAGCCGTCGTTCACCTCGGTGAACACCGGGGCCTGCTGAACCTGGGAGGAAACCTTCGTCGTCTGCATCTGCATGATCTCCGCGGGGTATTACGCCCGTCAGTAGCTCTGGAACGCCTTGGTGATGTTGTCCGCGATGTCGGTGGAACCACCCGTGAGGGCCAGCTTGCTGTACTCGCCCTTCTTGCAGAACGAGCTCGGCCCCATCTTGCCCTCCACCGCGTCGATGTAGGCCGAGAACTTCCCCTCATGGCGGGTGACGCACCACTCGGGCACGCCCGCGTCCTTGAGGGCTTGGTAGCCCGTGTCGGCCAGCACCGTGTCGATCCCGATGCGGAGGTGCTTGTCCTTCACCAACTCCTTCACCACGCCCACCCAGTCGAACACCGTGGGCTGGTACATGAGCCCGCGGCCCACGGTCTTGTACCCCAGGAGGGTGACTGGGAGCTTGTGGGTGTTGCACGCCAGGAGGAGGGCCTTGAACCCCTCCGCATCCGTGGTGCCCACGACGTGCTGGATGGTCGCCTTGACGACATCCGGGTAGCACTTCCCGTCCGCCTTCCAGCCCACGGCCTTCCACACCTCCGCGAACATCTCCACGGCGAGGGCGCTCTCGGCGCTGTACGCGAACGCGCCACAGCGTTCCAGGATCTGTGCGGCCCGGTCCTTGTCCCGGAGCCACGACAGGTCCTTGGTCGTGAAGTTGGGGACCACGCCCGCCCAGCGGAACCCGTCCAGGATGGACACGAAGTCCGGGTGCGCCGTGGTCTCGCCGCCACCCAGGGCCACCTCGAACACCTTGAGCTCCTTGAGGGCGTACGCGAGGCTGGCGAGGGTGTTCTTGTCGGCGTGCCTCCCCTTCGTGGTGCTGTTCCGATAACAGTAATCACAACCAGTATTACACCAGTTGGTAATGGATACATCGACCAACTCGGGTGCAGCGGCCTTCGTGGGGGCCTCCATGAACCCACCGTTGCCGAACGACACCCGGAGCTTGTTGCCGTTGCTCCGGTTGAACAGGGTCCAGAACCCCGTCGGGTCCTTCCGGGCCACGAAGGCCCCGTACACGTCCGTGATGCCGTCACGGACGCCAGCGGACTCCACGTCGCCACGTTCCAGGTCGGGGTGACCATCGGAGTTGTCGTTGCCACCCAGCACGGCCACGTCGTCGCGGTCGAGGAACCGGGCGAAGTCCTCCACGTACTCGCGGCAGATGCCCTTGCCCTCGAAGTTGGACGGGAACGAAATCACCGACTGGTGATCCACGTACTCCTCGATGCCCATGTCCTTGTCCGGGGTGAGGGCCGCGCCCGTCCACGCCTCTGCGACGGTCAGGGCCACGTCGGAGCCCACCGTGTGACACAGGGACTGGTACACCTGTGCGGCGAGGTAGCGGCGCTTGTCGGCCCGGTCCGTGAGGGTGAAGTTGCCCCACCCGAACCCGCCCTGCGCGGCCACGTCGCGGAGCTTCTGCCCGCGCATGTACACAATGGAGTGGGTGCTGGACGAGTTCGTCGCGAACCCGTGGCGCACGTTGTGGACGGTCAGGAGGGACTTGGCATCCATGGTCATGAGCTCCTTACGCTCAAAGGGGGCGGTTTGTACTACAACCACACCCCCCGTGTCCACGGTACCGTAGGGCTCACTCGCCCACTGGGCACAGTCACAGGGAGAACTGTCACATGAAGATCCGACCGTTGCAGGACCGCATCCTCGTCAAGCGCATCGAGGCCGAGAACAAGAGCCCGGGTGGCATCTACATCCCCCCGACGGCCAGCGAGAAGCCCAGCGAAGCCACGGTCATCGCCGTGGGTCCGGGCAAGGTCAACGAGAAGGGCAAGCTCTGCGAGCCCCGCGTGAAGGTCGGGGACCGCGTTCTCTTCGGCAAGTACACGGGCGTCGAGGTCAAGCTCGACGGCGTGGAGCACCTCATCATCGCAGAGGGTGACCTTCTCGGCGTGTTCGAGGACTGACCCCACACCCACCACCACGGAGAAAACCATGCACTACAAGAACGGCACAGAGGCAGAGCTCGGGGACATCGCACGGGGCAAGGGCTACAACCTCCCCTACGAGGTCCAGGGCATCGTCGTCGGGCTCTCGCTCGGCACCGGGTCGTGCGACATCCACGTCGCCACGCTTCGCGTCCACCAGCCCCTCGGGACGATCACCGCCAGCTTCCCCACGATCTACGAGGAGCACGGGACCTGCGCGGAGTTCGAGCTCGTGTACCGGGCACCGAAGCTGGTCTCCACTCCGTGAGCCAAGCCACACAGGGTTGGGTGGCCGTCGTCGGGTCCGTCCTCCTGTGTGAGACCGGGAGCTACGTCCTCAAGACGTACGCCGACGGGATGTGGCTGGCCATGATGTGCTGGATTGCGTCCAGCCTGTTGTGGCTGGTGATCCTCCCGCGACTGCCCTTGGGGGTCTCCTCCGTGGTGTACAGCGTGGGAACCTCCCTGGTGGCCGTCCCGATGGGGATGCTCCTGTTCCAGGAACCAATCACAGCCCGCATGGCCGCGGGCTGTGTCTGCGGAGTCGCTGCGGTGATCCTGTTGATGTAGCTCAGAGCGGGATGCCGACCTGCTCCAACGGGCACTCGCCTACCTCCAAACACATTCGACGGACAGTTCTCCGTAGGTGCCCTTGGTGATGGGGCGGGTGTGGAACCCCATCACCACACTTCGCAGTGGCACTTGCCACCGTGGCAGGACCAGTTGCTGTAGTCCGTCTTGGCGTACACCTCACGGGGTCCCTCGTTGGGGCAGTGGGGCACGGGCTTCCACTCACTGACCCACGGGTCACTGGAGTAGGAGCGGCGGTGGTGATACGACCACCGGCCACCCCGGGCACGCCTGTACCACTGGTGGGCCGAGCCCTTTGACTCGGTGTAGAGCCACGCCCCCAGAGCCGCCCAGAAGGACACCTTGGAGGGTGCCTGAGGCACGGTGAGGGTGGGGTCTCGGTACGGGTCAGCCATGGTAGTAGTCCTGGTCCACTTGGCCCCCGTGGCCGCACTGGGTGCAGTTGTAGTGGGTGGTGTACTCGTTCACCCACTTCCCATCCACGTTGCGGGACGAGAGGGTCTGGGTGGGATTGCCAGCCATGTCCCGGTTCGTCCTGACCACGGGACCAGCGCACTTGGAACAGGTGTACTGGTAGCTCTCGAAACACGACGGGAGGCCGCGGAGAACTTGGGCAGGACCCCGGGTCTCGCGGTCGATCTCTGCCGTGTACCACACGTTGAGCCCCTTGACCTCACGGGTGAAGTTCTTGTGGCACGACCGACAGGTGCTGCTGTGCCACTGGTGGTTGGGGTCCACCGGGCCACTGAACCCCAACAGGGTGGTGGTGCGGTTGGTGACACAGACATCGTTGCTCTCACAGTAGGGACAGGTCCCGAACCCCGTGTGGGGCTCCGTGAGAGGGCGTTCCTTGATGATGTCGAGGAGGTCCATGTCTACCAACCCCTCCAGCGACGGAACCGGGTGCTCTTGGTGAGCCACTGGCCCAGGGGAGGTTCCGACAACCAGTGTCGGACGTTGAGGCCCAGAGTGCCCTGCTGATGCAGGTCCAGGAGCACTTCCCCGATGGACCACAGATGGAGGGTTAGAGCCCCCGCGAGAAACACCAGGATGTACGTCAGGAGGTGCGTCACCGGATCACCCCACGCTCGGGAGGTTCTCGGCGGCGGCAACTGCCACCACGTCACGGAGGTAGCTCGACCCCGCCCCATGCACGGAGCTACTGCGGGCCACACCCCGGGCATCACCCACGATCTTGATGCCCTCGTAGAGCTTGCGGAGGGTCTTCGTGGCCAGCACGTCGGCCAGCTTGTTGAGCCCCAGAGTGTCGGTCTTGGACCCCGGGGCCACGGCGAGGGGCTTCTTGCACCGGGGCACCTTGACTGTGTACCGGAGGAGCCCCGGCGAGGTGGCATGGCGCACCGCCATCACCTTGCAGGAGAATCCCGTCAGGTAGGTGGCCATCTTGTGGATGGCCCGGAGGGTGTTGTGGTCTTCACGAGACAGCTTCTTGAACGGCATATGCTCCTCAGATGTCGCAGTCACAGTAGTCACACGGGCGCTGGGTGCCCATGCAGTTCACCACGACGTGGGTTCTTACGCCCGTGGGTCACCCACAGTCGGTCGGGTCGGCGTTCAGGATGTCCACCGCCCGCTCTACGTGTGCGTCGGTGATCCCCTCGCTGAACATGGTGCGGACGTAGACCTCTTCAGGAGTGCCCTGGGCATCGTCGTCCAGCACCACGTAACGGTCCACCATGGCGTGGGTAGACAACCACTCACTGATCTCCTGCCAGCGGGTCAGGGCCAGCACGATCCAGTTGCCTGTCTTGGCCGACGTGGGGGTCTGTCCGATCACCTCCGCGGTGAGGCCCCGGGCGCGGAGAACTTCCACGGTCCGCTCAAGGCCCATGACCTCTCGCCACGATGACGAGAGCACGATCACGGCACCTGTGCGGTCACAGATGGCCTGCACCCTCGCCACGCACACCGGGTCGATCCAGTCTGCATCGGACCTGAACTCGATGGGGATCCCACGACGGGCATCATGCGTGCCCTGGTGATTGAGGACGCCATCAATGTCCAGGAACAAAATGGGCGGGTCAGAGGTGTCCATAACCCTCGTACAGCCTCACCCTATGGAGCAACCCACGCTTCTTGAGGGCAGCCCGCGTGTCCCGGCGGTTGCGGCCCCTCAGTTCTCGGGGGAACGCCGGGTTGTCCCCCGTGCTGGCCGTGTCGAGCGTCACGGTGATGTCCGTGCAACCCGTCGTCACCGTGAGGGTGAGCTCGTCCTCGTCAGACATTGGGGCGGGTCTTGAGTTGATCCATCACCTTCGCGAGAGCCTCGGTGATGGGGAGGTACGGAGCTTCCTCCGTGGGTTCACCGTCCACGGTCCACGCCTGCTCGGGTTCTCCACACAGGTCGAGGACCAGGATGACCGCCATGCCTGGGAGGTGGGTGAGCATCACCTCATGATTGCCCCACCACCACCGGGTGAGGGGCACGGTCTTGGGCTTGTCCCCCAGGGACTCCTCCGAGGGGGGTCCGAGTCGTCCTGAACAGAGGGCCTGGGCGTTCTTGTACACGTTCACTGTCGTGGATCCCTTGCTACTTGGGTCTACGGGCCACAGGGGTGACCCAGCCCATCTTCACTGCCAGTCTCTCCACAGCGTCGTCGGCGGACACTCCAGCCGACCATGTCGGCAGAGACCACTCCCGATACTGGGCCTGCCACCCACCGTACTCACCGTAGTGGCCCACGAAAACCTCGTGACGTTCACCCTCCCCAGCGTCCACCACCCACTTCTCCAGGTGGTCCCAGTTGGGATGCAGCGCGACCAATGCGCCATCGGTGACCGCGTACAATGCCCCGCACGAATGGGGGGCATCGTGGCTCACGGGCCGGTCGAACGTCAGGTCCTCCCCCGAGAACAGGTTGCCCTTGGTGGGAACGTACTTGTCCGGGTCACTGGAGTCGGGGAGGTGGATGATGATTGCACCCCCACAGTTGGGGCACCCGATGCACCCCAGGGACATCTCCATGAACCGACCACAGCCGACGAAGTACGCACCCGGCTGGTTGCCCGTGTTCTTGAGGGGTTCACCGACGGACTTGAGGGGGAACACATTTGCAGTCATCCGAACCTCCATAACCACAGACACCCGCACACCGCCAGCGCCCCGGCGACCAGGGCCACCAGCCATGCGAGTGGGTAGCCGTAGTTCCATCCGATCCCGATGGCGTAGAAGGCCACCAGACCGCAGAGGTACCTGCTACCAGTTCCCCACCCGGTGCCATCTCACCCCGGCTCACGGGGTCCCCGCAGCCTTCTCCGCAGCCTTCTCCGCAGCCTTCTCCGCAGCCTTTGCCGCCTTCTTGGCGTTCCTCTTCAGGATCCGTCCGTTGGGGCAGATGCAGTAGGCACGAACGCCGCGGCGAGCTCCAGGTGGTACTTGTTCCTCAGGTCGTCGTCTTGGCTCATTGGGACTCCCAACCGCACGCCTTGTGGGCGTACGTCTGCACACACGTTGTGGGGCACGGGCCTAGTGGGTGGCCCTTGTGCTCCGGGGGGAGTTCGCACACGCGGCGAAGCCCCCACCCCTCGTCATGGATCTCCTCACCACAGAAATCGCAGGGGTGGCCCGTCGAAACCCCATCGACCACGAGCTCATACCGGGCATGTTTCAAGTCGCCATTGGTGCCCATGGCCATTACCAGACGGTGACCAGGGGGTGGTTGCCGTCGCGTGGTGCCGTGCGGACGTGCTCGACCAGGGAGTCCACGTAGCTGTCCAGGGCGGTGATCTTGTCCAGTCGCTTCTGTTGCAGGTAGGCGTTGCGGCTGTCCTTGCCCGTGAGCTCCGGGGGGTCGTACAACTCATGCACCCACGCCCGGTAGTAGATGGACAGGGCGGCAACGTCGTGCTCGACGCCCCCACGCCCCACCTTGGACGCACCCTCGATGATGCGGTAGGACACCTCGGTGGGCGTCTGGTACAGGGACAGCCCAACCGGCAACCCACCCTCGATGTGCAGGTTCATGCTCACTTGGAGCTCTTCCTGCCGCGGTTGGCCCAGCGTCGCCACAGGGTGGGAGAGAGCTCGAACGCCCAGTTCTCCAGGGCCATCCACCAGAGGTTGGCCCAGACCCCGTTCTTGCACATCCGACACGCAGCGTCGGGCTTCTGGTGTCGGGAGCACGCTGACGCCCACACGCACTTCCACGGCCCCCAGCCTTTGTACTTGTCCATGATGGAGGTATTACGCCTGGGTGGCTACGGGTTGCCGGAAATTGCGATAAGGACGGAATCCAAGACGGTTGTCTCTGCCCTCGCGCTCATACCGTCCGGTGGCTACGTTGCCAAGGTAATCTGAACGGGTGTCCCACCCGCCGCCACGGAACACCGCCTCTTCACCGTCAGGGGGTGGACCCACCATGCGCCTCGCAGGCCACGAACCGCCCGTTGGTGTTCTTGAATGACCCCAGCGCGCCGCCGAACGCAAGCCCCTACTTACCCTGACGGAGTACCGGCCACCTCGCATCACCTGGGTCATCTGGGGAGCCTCAACGGTCGAAAGGTGCGGAACCCGTGGTTGGCGAGAACGGCGGCACCGCGGTCATCAGCGGCGGCGTGCAACCTCCTTGCCGCCCGAACCCGTGTGGAGCCTGAGTTGCCCCAAGACCCACCACGGATGATGTAGCGGGTCACTTGGTGTCGCCCCCGTACTGCGCCGCCCGAAGCTGGGACCGGCGGTTGTGCAAGATCGCCGTCGCCGCGGAGTCAGGTACGGCTGCTTGGAGCCCCGGACCCACCTCGATGCGACTCCGGTGCTCGTCGATGGCGAACACCACGAGGATGCCGTTGTCGTGGCCCCGCTGGCCACCGCCCCACTCCCGGGCGACCCGGAGGGTGTAGTCCTCGATGGGGAGCCCTTCGAGGTTGCGGACCACCAAGAGGGCGATCTGGTTGGTCGTGCGGGTCTGGTGGTCCCGGATGCGGCTGGCGATCCGTTCGACCTCGTTGGGCTGCAACACCCCCGCGTAGTCGTTGACGGGTGCCGTGATCACGGGCAGGGCATTGGCCGGGAGGGCGAACATCACCGCTCCCAAGATGAGGGTCCAGAAACTCAGTCGCATCTTCATGTTGTTGTGGATCTCCATGTGGTGTGGTTCAGCGCCAGATTTCACGGGCGAAAGGGAGGCGTGCGGGGAACGTGTTGTTGAACACCCGGACGAGGTTGTGGCCGAGGAACGTGCTGGCCAGGGAGTTGTACCCTGAGGCCGCGGCGTTGTAGTCGTTCTTGGCAACGGACACCCGGTTCGCCGCGCCCGCGATCTCGGCGTCCCGGTTCAGCGGGTCGGTGAACGTCTGCACCTGGAGGAGCGTGGTCTGCTGACGGCCCAGGGCCGCGTAGACCCGCTCCTGCGCGGCGAAGGCAGTGTTGCGGCTCTCCGAGAGGGTGGCCCCAGTGGCCCCCTCCACCAGGAGGAAGACCCCCAGGACGCCCGCGGCCCATTGCCCGCCGCTGCGGGCGTAGTCAAGCACCGTGGCCACACGGCGGGCGCGCACCTTGCGAGCTTCAATGGCACGGGCCTCGGTCTCCTTGGCCAGACGGGCGCGTTCCAGCATGACCTCCCGGATGCGGGCGCGGGGGACACCCAGGGCTTCCACCCGGTCCTCCAACTCGGCCACCGTGAGGCGGTCCACCCTGCGACCGTCCAGGTCGATGGCCTCGTTCACGATGGCCGTTGCTTCGGCCTCGGTCAGGGTCTCGGTCGGGGTGTTCTTGCGGTACGGGTCGCTCATGGTTGTATTACGCTCCTGTCGGGCTTGGGGGGGAGGGAACGGCGGGGTCAGACGGCGAAATCGTTGCCGCCGTAGATGACTTGGCGGGTGTTCGCGAGGGTGACGATGAGGCGCATCCATGCTTGACCGGCTTCCCGCTTGCACCGCATCTTCGCGGACGACCAGGGTACCACGATGCCCTGGTCCCGGTAGGCGTCCTGCGCCTCGCGGTGGGCCATGAACACCTTGTGGTTCTCGGGCTTCTTGAGGAAACTCTCCCAAGTCCCGCCGGGATTGTACCAGTTGTCGGCCTCCTCCTGGGTCTGTGGCTCCAGCCTCAGGGCGTCGGGCCACTTGGGGTCCACGGGAACAAACAGGTCACCCCGCGGGCAGTAGAACGTGAGCTCCACCTCGCACTTGTGGAACCCGACCCAGCACAGGTACCGGCGGTCGGGCGAGAAGAACCGGAACACCCCGCCCTTGTAGTAGTCCATCGGGGACACCAGCTTCCTGGGCTGGATGTAGTGCATGAGCCGGTACAGGGCGTCGGGGGATCTTGCCTTGAGCGACGGCGGGAGCTTCCCCCAGGGGTCGTGGGCGAAGTTCCAGCGGTTCGCGCACCCGTACGAGATGCGCGTGCGGGACTCCTCGGTCTCGCCCTCCTTGGGCTTCCCCGCCGTCCGACGGATGAACAGGGACGGGAGGTTGTACCGGAGGGACGTGTCATCGTCCAGGCGCTTGGGGTTCCTGAAACACTCACGGATGGCGTCGTAGCGCGCCGCGAGAGGCATCGCCTTGAGGCTCTGGAGGGTGTAGGGGGCGGGCTTGTTCCGGGGCATGGTTGTATTACGCCCGGTTGGGTTGCCGTCCGTTGCGGACGGTGCGGAACCCAAGGATGGTGGATGTCTCGGCGGGGTGAAACTCGTTTGGGGGCTGGTTCAGCCGCATCCTGCCATCGGTTGCCGTGTACCAGCTACCCCCGAGGATCTTGGGGCTCATTGGACGGGATGGTGTGGGTCTGTGCCAGTGAGGCGTTGGAGTACCGCGAGTCCTCGGACACCTCACGCCCCAGCCACGCAGGGCGGGGGAAGTTCTCATCGGGGTGAGAGAGCTCGATCTCGGCCACCCACAGACCCGACAGCCCCTCGGTGAGGAACTGGTCCACCTCCCACTTGAGGTGCGTGGAACCGGGCTCAGTGACAGGGATGACGTACCGGATCTTGCGGAGCACCGACGGACACAGGGCCATCATCTCCAGTGCATCCAACTCGGGGATGGGGTACTCCCACTCGCCACGGGTGATGTTCCCGCTGCCCTTGATGGTGACGAACCCCTGGGCGTGGTTGGGTCCCGTCGATGAGTGCCGCACCCGCACCGCGGGCTTCCGCGACAGGTACCCCTGGGTGATCTGGGTCTGGTGGATGTTGGCGAGTCCACGGGGGAACACCTCCAGCGCCGTGAAATTGGCAACATGGATGAGGAACTTGCGCTCGATTTCAGTGCCCATTACGCCTCCCTGGCAGTGAGTCCGAAGGTGACCGTACCGTCGTCCCGCAGGATGGCCTCGGCACGAATGGCGAGGAACGGGGCGGGGTCGTAGGGGAACCCGTCCATCTTGAGCTCCTCATGGAGAACTTGGTTGGCGTGTGCGCCCACAGCGGCCAGCATCTTGGGAGTCCCGTGATGGCGTAGAAACTGCCGGAACTCTGATGACCGTGGCCTCAGGGTGTTCACCATGATCTCCTCGACGATGTGGACCGCCGCCATGATGGGCTCTGGGACAGGGCTGCACTCCAGAGCCTGTTCGATGGCACCCCAGGGCATGGAGGCGTAGTCGGGTCCGTTGTTGCCGAACCGGGCAACGATGGACGGACCAAGTCCGGGGACCATGTACTCCCCGGCGCAGATGTACAGGTCTTGTCCGTGCTCGGTGCCGAGGAACTGGCACTTGTCGCAGTCGTGGGTGAACTTGGGCATTGGGGTTGGTGGTCCTAGCGGAGGGCCGCGCACACGGCAGCGACGTAGTTGACGGACGAGGTGCGGTCGAGCATGTCCTGGTACTCCTCACCCTCGATGGGGTCGGGGACGGGCACCCTCACCCGCGACTCGGCGTCGTACGAGAGCACGTCGAGGTCCACGTCCTCGTCACCACCGTGACCCAGAAGGCCCGTCCTGAGGTCGTTGAGGGCACCCCCGCAGTCGGGTCCCAGACCCCCCGCGAGGCCCAGGCGCACCCCGCGATCCTCCATGGTGGAGAGGGTCTCCAGGATGGTGTCCGCCGTGCGGTGGTCGAAGAGCCGCCCGTTGCCGCCCGATGCGTCGATGAGGGCGTGGGAGATCCCCGTGTAGCCCATGGCGTAGTCGCACGGGTGACCGATCTTCGCCGGGGGCTTGGCCGTCTTGACCAGGGACGTGTGGTTGATCTGGAGGATCACCTCGACCCGGCGCATGGGGTCCGACGTGAAGCTTCGCACCACCTCGGGGTCAGGGCACACGAGGTTGAGTTGCAGCCCGCGCATGGACGGGAAAGCCTCGCACAGTTGCTCCATCTCACGGGCGAGGTCTGCACCCTTGGCGTGGGTGTTGAAGTGGATGACCGGGAACGCACCCGCAGCGAGGCACTGGGACAGGAGCGTCTCCACCTCGGTGCGGGGCGGGTACCGGCGGTTGGTGGTGGGCTGTCCCGTGAGGGTCTTGTAGCTCACCAACACGCCCGCCATGAAGCGGTGGGTCGGTTCACCTGTGAACATCGTGGGGCAGTGGTCCTGGAGGGTGCGGACACACTCCTTGACGGTCTCCACGTCATCCTGGGTGACGATGCCAGTGATGCCGATGTACGGGACTGGGGGGTAGAGCATGATGTGTCCGTTACGCCCGGCTGTTGTGGCCGGGCCGGAAAGTACGGAACCCAATGTCTAATGCACACAACTCTGCATACTCGACATCGGCGCTTGCAATCACAGGGTCTTCACCGTCGAAAGATGACCACCCGTTGCCACGGACAACGCTCGTTGGCCCTGGATTGGTGGCACCACCCCCGAACGTGGGTCCGTCCTCGTCTGAGTCGTCGCTTGAGCTCGTGAACATGTGCTACACTCGCGAGTGGAGTTCACGGCTGTTACGGAAACATCGGAACCCCACGACGTTGTTGCGGAGGGACGCCCGAGAGAGGTCAATGCGGCGAGCCTCAACGCCCAGCGGCACCGCCGCTGGCCACGCCCCACCACACCGGACCTGTGTCCGAGGCTCCGTGCTGGCAGGGGTGGACTTCGCAGGCTGGCGGCGCTTGGCGGACTTGTACAGGGTGGCCATGGCAGACCCTACGGTTTCGGGCCACGGGCCTTCTTCGGGGAGTGCTCGCGACCGGCGAGGATGGTCTTGCAGGCGGTCATCGTGGTCTGCCAGTCGGCGCGGGACTTGTTGACGGTGTCCCACGACTCGCCTTCGTACAGGGCCTCGTAGCTGGGTCCTTCGACCACCTTGAGGAGCTTGTTCTTGTATGCCAGCAACCGTGGCGTGGTGAGGGAGGACATCTGAAGCTCGGTCAGGAGTCGGATGGGCTTTGGCATGGTCGTGTTACGCTCTCTCTGAATCGTCGGAAGGTACGGAACCCGATGTCTGTGTCCCATCGGGTGGTGGACAGGTCATCCCGGTGTGCCGCACGAAGGTCCCCGGCACGGTGGTACCAAGTGCCACCACAGACTTTCCTCCGTCCGGTGTCCGCAGTGTTCACTTGGATGTGGGTTGTCGGCAGTTGCGGAAAGTCCTGAACCCCTGGGTGTGATCGCCACTGCCCGGCTCACACGTCAGACACATGTCCACCCTCATGCTGAACTGGCTCTCCCAGTTCCACCCGCCGCCGCAGATGGACCTTGGTGTGATGGCGGGAGTCACGACACGTCCCTCCGACATGTGCGGAACGTCCTGAACCCAAGGCCGTTGCTATGATGCCGTGGGGAGTTCCTGAACCGGACACGTCGGGCGACTGTGACAAACCAGTCGGGGACACCAACGTACCAACCCCCACCACGGAAGACCATAGGACTCACGGCGTCTTCTTCTTGACGCGGAACTCGATGGTGGTGATGTCGTAGCCGCGGGCTTCGAGCTCCTCCTGCAACGATGGCCGGGTGAGGTTCCCGCGCTCATCGTAGCCCTTGGTACAGAACAACCCGTACATGAGGTGCCGGTCAGGGCCGCTGGGACCAGAGAAGTGGGTGTCGGGCCGCTCCCTGGGTTCCTGCTTGGACTTCCCGAACCACACCGTGAGCCACTCGGACCACGGGAGATTCTTGGTGGCTTTGATGGTCATGGCCTACCGCTGATCCATGGGGGAGCTACGAACAGACCCCCACTTGGTGTCACCCCGGCGACGGGTGAGCGTGAACACGTTGAGGTCATCGGACTGGATGATCACCACCTTGTCCAGCCGGTTCTTGAGGGCGATGGTGGCCCGGCGCTGGATGGTGGTGAGCGGGGTGTTGTACACCGTGGTGCGGGTGGAGGTGGTGCCCGCGTACTCGATGAGGACGAACTCACTCACAGGTCACTTCCCAACTTGGTGGTAGAACTCGTGGAGCACGCCCAGGTCTGCACCCTCGGGGAACCAGTTCCTCCCACACTCCTTGGCGTATTCCTTGTCCGTCGGGTGCGGGTTGGTCATCACGATGAACCCGGGGATGTCCAGGCTGCCGCCGTCGAGGGCAGACAGGATGCTGAACGCCAGCCCGGAGAGCTTCTCGCGGGTGTCGGTGACACGGGTCTCCTTGTGCCAGTAGTCCACCAGTCCGTGGATCTTCTTGAGGAGCATGTCCCGGGTCTCTTCGGCGGTGTATGCGCGGGGGGTGTCACTCATGGTCTATTTACGCTCCTCGGGGTGGCCACAGAACAGACAGGTGTCGTGGCAGTCGTCGTTCTCGTCATCGTAGACACAGGTGCCCGCGGGGTTGCGGTCATCAGTGCAGGACCAAGATCCGGGGGTCACCAGCGTGTCGCTCAAAGGCTCACGGTCGGGGTCGTCCGGGATGAACGGTCGGAGGATGGCCACGATCAAAGCCTCGTGCTCCTCCATCTCCGTGCGGAGGGTCTGGATCGTGGCGGCGACTTCGTTGATCCGGTCCCGTGCTTCTTCGATGCTGCTCATGGTCACACCCCCTGTGCGGCCTGGAGGGCACGCACCTTGTCCCAGTGCATCGCGCCCCACTCGTCGATCCACTCCATGGGGATGCCGCACTCCCGCCCCACGTTGTTGCTCAGAACCTCCATCATGAGGGCGGTCTGCTCCTGAGGGGTCATCACGGGGTCCGGGGCGGGCTCCGGGGGGCACACGGTGACGTTGCCGTCCTTGACCTTGAGGGTGACCACCGGGCGGGTGCCGTCCTCGCACGATTCACCGTTCATGACGGTGATGGTCACGTCCAGGAACGGAAACGCCGTCGCGAGGGCGTCCCAGTCCTTGATGATGGCGTCGATGTCGGGCCTCTTGCCCACGTTGTGGTCGTACGAGATGGTGCCGTCGGGGTGACACCAGCCGTGAGGACCGTAGATGAACGAGCTCGACACCCAGTTGTTGTGGACGTACTCGGTGTTGATGGTGCCCCAGAGCTCCCGGAACGCCTCACCGGCCCGCCAGTCTCGCTCTGCCGCTTTGTCCACCGCTTGGCCGTCGTAGGCGCTGTACATGGACGCAGGGAGACCCAGCCGCTGGGCGATGTTGCGGACGGTCTTGTGGTCGTTGCCCGACAGGTGTGAGGTGAACGAACGGTCCGTGCGTCGGATGATCTCCTTGGCTTGGTCCAGCGTGACGGGCTGGCCACGAACGATCATCTGGGGCCACTTGGGCAGACCCATATAGCGCATGTCGAGGCCGGGGGTGATGATGATGGCCATTGGAGTGCTAGCTCTCGTAGTGCAGGATGGTCAGGGCAGAGACGCCCACGGTGATGGCTCTGCCGCGGGGAGTGTGCTGAATGGCCCGTTCGAGGGCCGCGATGAACGCCCGTGCCTGTGCGGGGTTGCAGGAGAGCACCACGTCCACAGAGGTCGGGTGGGCGATCTTCGTGACCCGGACCGTCTTGACCGGAGGTTGGGGGAGACGCTTGGTCATGGGTGTATTACGCCCATGGCGAGGTCAGACGGGGCTGGGACAGTTCTCGGACGGCGAGACGGTGACGGCGTGCCTGACGATCACGGCACCGATGGCGGCATCGCGGGACTCGCCGCACTGGCGGTTCGCCCAATCGGCGTTGAGTGCAGCTTGCCACTCGCCGCGCGAGGTGGGGCTGCGGCGGCTGTGAATGACGAGATTGCCAATGGTGTGGATGAGTTCGTTGATCATGACTGTTTCCGGTGGGTGGGGGGCCTAGAAGTCGATGTCCCAGTAGGGCGTGCGGTCCCAGTTGGGGTTGTCGGTGACGTAGCGGGTGCCGGGACCGAACGGGTGCGGGCGGGGCACCTCCATGAGGGCGTCCAGGGCCGACTCCAACTCGGGGGGCACCGGGCGGAACACCAGGAACGCGAGCTCCAGCCACAACCACTGCCACTCCGGGGCACCGGCCAACATCCCACGGTCACAGTCGCGGACAACCAGGGTGTCACTCTTGCTCATGGCTCGACCACGTTGACCCGCACCTCGGGCTTGTAGCGGGACTGGATGGGGGCACCCGTGTGGGCGTCATGTCCCTTGACCATGGGTCGGCCCGACTTGTGGCCTGTCTCCACGGAGTCCACGATGACCACCGCTCCGTCGATGCCCGTGCTCCGCACGTACACGTCCCCGACTGCCAGTTGGTCGAACCTTTTGCTGGTGAACTTCACGGGTACTCCATCAGCCCCGTCTCGATGAGGCGGAACCCACACTTGAGGTAAAAGGCTTCTTGCTCTTCGTACGGGAGGTCGTAGCCGCCGGGGGTCAACACCAGCTTGGTACACCCCTGCTTGGCAACCTCGGTGAGGAGTCGGGTGACCAGGAGCTTCCCCCGGCCCTGACCCCTGTACTTGTGGGGGACCAACACCCGGTTCACGAACCACGAACCATCGTACATGTCGGACGCCTCGGCCACCCCAGCGGGGCGACCGTCGTCAACCAGGGACACAGACACACAGTGGGGGGTAGCGGTGACGCGAGGTTCCATGCCCGTATTACGCCCGTGGGGCTACGGACTCTTGGGGGTCATCGCGGTGAGGAGCGTCACCAGTCGGGTGATGGTTTTCTCGTACTTCTCGTCAGGCGTGACGCGAGGGTCGGTGCAGGCGGCGGACCGATCGCGGTAGGCGTCGAGGTGGTCCTGTGCTGCCTTGGCGAGGTTGTCCCGTGCGGTCTCTGCCGCTTGGAGTTCTCCTGTCAGAGCCACCACCTCACGAGCGAGCTCCGGGGCATGGGCTGCCAAGATGGCCCGAGGGTCATCATCCATCATGACCGTGTACGGGGAGGATGTCCCCGACAGCTTGGCTTCCCGCTCGGTGGCCGCGTCCAGCATGGCCTGGGCCTCCGCGGCTGTGATACGTCTCACGGTGGGATCCGACCCGTGCAGGCACACCGACAGGGTCTCCCGAAATGCCGCCTCGACCGCCACCCGGTCACGGTTGTTCAGGGGGCCTCGGGTGCGGGTGTACTCAGCCATCCACCCAAGGACATTGCTGGTGCCCATGGACACCCTCACACCGTCTCGGTCGAGTGCTCTCAATGCCTGACAGAGCATCTCATCCTCTACGAGTTGGGGCACCTCGTGGGCCTCGGCGGGGGGGTTGATGTCGGGATCGCGGTGCAGAACTTCCAGGTACGATGCCACCCACTCCTTGGTGAGGAGCACCACGATGGACACGTCCCGTACTTCCATGTCACTGATTGCCATTGATTTGCAGCGCCTCCATGCGCGTGGTTACGCTCAGGTCTAACAACCCCATGTGAACGAGGCACTCGTTGAGTGCCGCCAGAGCCTTGGCGTGTTGAACTTCTGCGGCTGCGAGGGCCGGTTCAGCGTCCATGTCGTGGGGGTGACGACCCAGGGCGGCACGGATTGCCCCCGTCCTTGCATTGCGGACATCCTCGCGTGTTCTCCGCTCGGCCAGCACCCGCTCGCCCAGGGTCAACAGTAGGTCGATCGCCTTGTCACGTTCTGCCGTGAGTACGTCCGCGAGGGGTGGTGTTGACACCTTCGGCGCGGGAATACCCATCGCGTCGCACGTACACGTCTCGAACGGGTCACCACACCCGCCGCAGTGGCCTGCTGGTAGGTGTCTCACGGCACTCCCCCTTCCTCATGTGCCTTTGCCCATGCTTCCAGCTTGGCCAGACTCTCGTCCAGGAGTCCCATCCAAGCACCCGTCTGGGGGTCACCCCCTGCGACGTAGCCCGCACGCCTCATGAACCTGACGCCCCTCTCGGAGTGCCACTGATGATCGTCGTACGCGACGAACGTGGTCTCTTCGTCAGAGCGCATGTAGTAGGTCGTGACGGTGATGCTCTCCTTGGGAGTCTGTTTGCCGTTCGGCATTGTCACGAACCCAGTCCGAGGTCCGCCGAGAAGAACGCCCAGTCCCCGTCCCACAGGGCGTGGTTGCCGTCGTGGTCGTACACGATGCGGCAGCGGTCACCCACACGCTCGACGACGCAGAAGCCCTTGTTGAGCAGCGGGGTGTCCCTACCGTGGTCACCCTGGTGGGACTCGGGCTGCACGAACGGGGACGCCGCGAGCATCGCAGCGGCCTCGGCCATGGTGATCTCACGCACGCGGCGCAGGTCACCCCGACGGGAGAAGTCATGCAGGTAGGTCTTGTGGCACTGGTACTTGATCATCGTTGCCTCCCATGGTCACAGCCGGGTCAACCGGCCTTTGACGAACCTGTACGGACCCAGGTACCGCTCCGGGGTCCGAGGTTCAACAGTCTTGGGCTTGGGGAACGCCGGATCACTGTCCCGGCACCACCGGCCCCGCAGCGTTACCCGCTCGTCCTCGGTCACCGGCAAGAACGTGATGGCTCTGGCCCGCCATACGGGCTGGATCTGCCTCAGGATGAGGTTGCGGTCTTGAGAGAGGCCCGGAGCTCGCGCACGGCGGCAGCCTTCTTCTCCACACCAGCCACCCGAGACCTGGATGACTCCATCAGCTTGGTGATGAGCTCGGGGAAGTGGTCCACAGCGTCGAGCCGTGTCTCTCGGCTGGCATTGACGAGGGGGATGGTGTTGTTCCCGTTCACCAGGACGAATCGCCACGTCTTACCCTCCTTGCGGAACCACAGCGGTACGCGGCTCCCCTCCGTCCCGATCAGAATGCTCTCGGACACCCCGAGACGGAGCGCACACAGGTCACGCTCCAGCAGCGCGATCTGTTCGGTGAGCTCATCGGTTGCAGTGGCCAGTTTGGTGGGGATGTCGGTCATGGCCGTGTTACGCCCTAGACGGACTTGAGGGCGTCCCGGACTGCGGTGATGGTGGCGGTCGCACCACGGATCTCCTCGTTGGCCCGGTTGGCCTCATCCAGCAACAGGGTGGCGAGCTCTGCGATGCGAGACGCCGCTTCGAGCTTGACGAACTCCGCAGCGTCGCGAAGCGGGAACGGCTGCGGACCCACCATGTCCGCCTGGACCATGAACTGTGAGCACCCCGCGGCACCCGCGAAAGACAGCACGATGTCCTGCCCGTTCGCCCGGAACGCCACCGTGGGCGTGCGAGCGGAGGTGAGGTTGCCGAGCTCGATGGCGAGGTTGCCGAGCTCCTGGTTGTACTCGACGAACGGGTCTGCATCCTGGTGCAGGGGAGCGATCTTGGCGCGGAGAGCCTTGAGGGCATCGGAGGTTTGCATGGGTGTATTACGCCCTCCCCGGGTACCTTTCACCATGACCAACCAAGAAGCCCCGATGTCTGAGGCAACGCTCGCCCGGATGATGTTCGACGCCTACAACACCGAGGCTGGTGGGTTGACATGGGATGGCAAACCCATCCCGCCCTTCGATGCCGTAGGGCCGAAGGTACAAGCCAACTGGTTCGCCGCAGCGCGGTGCGCGATGAACGCTCTCAGAACTGTGGTGGGGAGCCCGTAGAGGGCTGGGGGCGGGTCAGACGGACTTGGCGAAGAGGAGCCGGTCGCACTGGACGACCGTGATCTTGCCCGCGGCGAGGAGCCCCAGTGCCCACACGGCCTTGTGGGTGCCGCTGGGGTTGAGGATGTCCACCGCCTGGGCGACGGTGATGACCCCATCCCGCACGGCTTCGAGGGTGTAGTCCTCGAACGCCCCCGCGGTCACGTCTTCGACCATCGCCTGGGTGACCGCCTGGGCGACCGAGGGGCTGACGCCGCTGTCCACCAGGATGTAGTTGGCCATGTCCTCGATGGACTGGGTCTCCACGGTCTTGGCGGGCTGTGCGGGCACCTCGACCGACTGGACCACCGGGAACACCTCGCCGCCCTGGAACAGGGACTTGGGACCCGAGCGAACTTCGACCGTGGTCACGAACGGGCCGTGAGCGTTGAGGTCCGCGGCCATCTTGGCGACAGACTTGGGGTTCATCGGGCCACCCTCCACCACCCAGCCGTCCACCTTGACGGTGACCTTTCCGGCCTCGAACCCTGGCACCACCGTCGGGGACTGCTCCTCGATGAG
>Ga0073903_10000226_pt1 | contig 28937 bp, 24 predicted proteins | sample KloWWTKNB14_bulk_FD_66665 | JGI IMG/M metagenome (GOLD analysis project Ga0073903, IMG submission 66665) | Active sludge microbial communities from Klosterneuburg, Austria, studying microevolution and ecology of nitrifiers - Klosterneuburg... | ecosystem: Engineered > WWTP > Aerobic digester >... | reverse complement strand
TAATTCACCAGCTTTCTTGGGAAGGAATTTTTTACCAATCGCTGCGTTCCATAGAGTATATTTTACATCGTCAGCTCCCTCCAAACGGTAATCCTGATAGTCCACAGAGGTATTGAAAAACCAACCATTTTTTGATAAAAGATTGAGGGCTATATTTGGATTTTGCTGTAAATAATTTTGTCCGCTGCTAGCATTATTAAGTGTACTGGAAGTTTGGGTATAGTTAAGATCATACCTTGCTGTAAAGTCCACATATTCGTTGATATTACTGCTAAGTACCACGCCACTTCCATACGTGTTTCGAGATACATGCCCTACCGTATGATTATACTTACTGGGTGTTTTAGAATAGTTATAGCTTGAGGTAATATTGAAATTAGTCTTCATAAAGTTCAATGGAAAAGCATATACCAGCAATCCATTAAAATTCTGAAAACCGTTCAGGTTGGTAAAGGTGGTGGAGGTAATACCTTTGTCGTTCACCACATCTGTTGAGATATAGTTATTGGCTCCTCGGTATGAAATATTGGCCGAAAAACTATTATTGTTTTTGGTATTCGCAAATGTATATCTGAAAATTCCCATGTGGGTGTATGATTGTTTCAAATTTGGATTACCAGTAATAATATTTATCTGACTGGAGCTATCCACCACATCCTGCAACTGATCAATGGAAGGGAAGCCGGTGCTGGTACGATAAAACAGCCTCATGCTACTATACTTACCCAGCTTTTTACTCCATCTTAAATTGGGCAAAGCCGTCATAAAGTTTTGACTCACGGTAGCGGGTGCCGGATAAATTCTAATGCTACCCAGCTCACTATACTGAACAGATACGCCCGCAGAAAACTGATCATCTCTACTTTTCCCCAATCGGTAATTTATTTCACCATTATGGGTGGTAATTGTATTCTTGAAATTGTTGGACAGGTTTGCATTAAAGTCGCTATAATCTGATCCATTATAATCGTAGGTGTGCTGATCTCTTTTATTGATATTTTTTGTGGGCGAATAGCTTAATTCCATAATGCCTTTATTGCCTAAAGGCTCTGTAAAATTTACTCTTGCCGAATAGGTGCTGCCATTGGTAGGATTGGTCATATACAGGTTTCTTACCGGAGCAAGATTGATGTTTTCAAACTTATCGATATTGGTAAGATTGTAGCTATAGCCGTCATTTTTGTTATAGTCCGCTCTCAATGATAAAGAGAAAGTTCTTCCTGGTTTGGCAAAAGAATGGCGATACATCAGGTTGTTCCCAATATTAAATCCATCTCTGTGTGAACGGCTTGTTCCATCGGAAATATAGGAACTGTCTCCTGTGTCATAAATAGCCGATCGATAGCTGGAGGAGTTGCTATTATTGTTTTGAAAACTCCAACTTGGAATATACATGATTGTATTGTTAGAATCTAATTTATACTCAAAGCGAAGATTAAATCTATGGTTGTTATTGATGGATGAGGAAAGGCTGTTTGAATTTAGGTTTAATGTTTTTCCCTCGCTGGTAATGGATGGTGAAAAGGATTCAGATTCATTATCATTCTTAGTGTAGTTATAAAAATAACTTGCAGCTACAGACAATTTCTTGCCCCAATTGTCCGAAAAATTTATTCCAAATGCGTTGGTACTACTAATTCCGGCAGCCTGTCCAAACCCACCAAATCCGCCGCCGAAGCCTCCTCCTCTGGGTCCGCCACCCCTGGAGCCGCCGCCGCCCATTACACCCAAAAGATCTTGTTGTGCAAAGTTTTGTTGATTGACATTGTTGAAATTACCGATCAACGTAATGCGACGAGCGCCATTGAAAAAACTGGTATTGCCACCGGCATAGTATCTGTTGTCCGTACCATAACCGGCAAAAATTCGACCAAACTGCCCGGTTTTCATACCAGAACGGGTCACAATATTCAGTGCTCGAGAGGAATTGCCATCGTCAAAACCGGTCAATTGGGCCTGATCGCTCAGTCGTTCAAACACCTGAATTTTATCTACCAGTTCCGAAGGCAAATTGCGCAGTGCAGTAGAAACATCATCTCCAAAAAAGTCCTTTCCGTCCACGGTTACCTTTTTCACCTGCTCGCCCTGAGCGGTTACTGTTCCGTCTTTTGCTACAGTAATGCCAGGCATCTTTTTTATCAAATCTTCTACTGTAGCATCTGGATTGGTCTTGAACTGACTAGCTGCCAACTGAATAGTATCCCCCTTTTGAGAAACCGCAGGTGCTGAAGCCAGAATAATTACTCCTTCTAGGGTGGTTGTTTTTTTGGGAATATATACATCATCCAGATCCAGATCTGGCAATGAGTCGTTTATTGAAATCGGACGAATTAGTGTTTCGAAGCCAATGGAAGTAGATCTTAATACATAAGCGCCAAAAGCTACATTGCGGAACAGGAAACTTCCGGACGAATCTGATACTGCCGATTTTACCGCATTACTGTCTTTAGGGCTAAGTAATTGAACAGTAGCACCTTTTACCACAATACCCTCTACCGGATCCATGAGTGTACCTCTGATACTTTGAGCGTTTGCAGCATATGTCAGCACAAAAAGAAAAGTCAGGAATGCAATTGGCTTCATAAAAAATTTTAAATATTTGATTGGTTGGACGCTCAAAAATTGACAAACCTTCGCAACCTAAACAGGATACTTTTTTTATTTGTTGATGATACTGGTTTTGACATTTATATTTCAACAGAGCCAGCAACCTGTAAATATTTCGATAATATATCCTAAAATGATGCAGAATAATTTATCTTGCGCCACTCAATATTTTAAATATGGAATATTATAAGTTAGTTGCAGTTACGGGTTTGCCCGGTCTGTTCGAATTAGTGAGCAGTAAAAAAGATGGAGCGATAGTACGCTCTCTGATAGACAAAACCACAAAGTTTGCATCCACCCGCATACATCAGTTTTCACATATCGAAAGCATTGAAATATACACCACCGGAGATAATGTGAATCTGGTAGAAGTGTTTCAAGCTATGGAGAAAGATGCTAGTGAATTGCCTGATGCTAAGGATGAAAAAGCGGTAAAAGCTTATTTTGAAAAAGTGTATGGCGAAATAGATTTTGATCGGGTTTACAATAGCGATATGAAGAAAATTGTGAAATGGTTCGACATTCTGAAAAAGAATGATATCGAAATAAAGTTATCTGAACCTGAAAATGAAGAAGGGGATGAACAAGAGGCCGATGAAGCTGTAGCAGAAGTAACTCCTGCCACTAAAAAAGCCGCTTCGAAAGCAAATTCTTCCGAAGATACAGATACTGCAGAGCCAGCCACTAAAAAAGCTCCGGCAAAGAAAAAAGCAGCTGCTAAAAAGCAAGCCGAATAATTTTAATTCATAATAATTTACAGGTTGAGTCCGGGAGGTTGACGGAATGTTTCGGTTGCGAAATTTTCCTTTGATCTTTTGGACTCAATATATTTATTACCCTTCCTCTTTTTTTGACTATGACAGCAGATATTCAACCCATTGCCCGCCATTTTTTACCAACAGATTTTGTGGTTTCTACCTGGGAATCTTTGGAGCCATATTTTAAAGAATTGATGGATCGGAATATCAATTCTTTGACAGAACTGGAAAAGTGGTTGCAGGACACCAGCGAGCTGGAAGCCATCGTGAGCGAAGATGCCTGCTGGCGACAGATCAAAATGACTTGTGATACAGAAAATGAAAGTTTGGTTGCCTCTTTTAATTATTTCATGATGGAGATTCAGCCAAAAATTCAACCTTACTCCGATTTGCTAAATCGAAAACTGATTGATAATCCATATACAAAAGACCTTAAAGATCCGGCCTGGTTCACCTATTTGCGTAATGTGAAAAAGAATATTGAGTTGTTTAGGGAGTCCAATATTTCTCTGCAATCCGAACTGGCTGTAGAGGCGCAACAGTTTGGTGTGATTAGTGGAAAAATGGGGGTGACTGTACAGGGGAAGGAATTTACATTACAACAAGCGGCTAAGTTTTTGGAAGATCCTGACAGGAATTTGCGTGAAGAAGTATATAGGAAAATAAATGACAGAAGGCTGGAAGACAAAGAGGCATTGAATAGTTTGTTCGATAGTCTATTGCAAAAAAGACATCAGGTAGCGTTGAATGCAGGCTTTGAAAACTATCGAGATTATCGGTTTGCAGAATTGGGCAGGTTTGATTATACCAAAGAAGATTGCTTTCAGTTTCATGAGGCGGTAAAACAACATGTGCTACCGATTGTAGACGAGATATATCAAAAGAAAAAGGCAAACCTTGGCTTGGAAAATTTATACCCATGGGATATTGACGCAGAACCAGCTGGTACCACCCCATTAAAACCATTTAAGGACGGTGCAGAGTTATTGCAAAAAACAAAACAATGTTTTAGTATGCTCAATCCTTTTTTTGCAAACTGTTTGCAGAAGATGGACGAGATGAACCGGTTTGATTTGGAAAGCCGCAAAGGGAAAGCACCAGGAGGGTACAATTGCCCTTTGACCGAGACCGGTGCGCCGTTTATTTTTATGAATGCTGCTGGTACGCTGAACGATGTGATCACGATGGTACATGAAGGTGGTCATGCCATTCATTCCTTTTTGTCGCATCCGTTGGAACTAACAGGATTTAAGGAGTATCCGACCGAATTTGCCGAAGTAGCCAGCATGAGTATGGAGCTTTTTAGTATGAATGAGTGGGGCGTGTTTTTTGAGCATGAAGAAGAACTGAGTCGGGCAAAGGAACAACATCTTGAAAGAGTGCTCACCATATTTCCCTGGATAGCCACTATAGATAAATTTCAGCAATGGGTGTATGAGCATCCCACACATTCGGCAGAAGAAAGAGAAGAAAATTGGAAAAGAATTTTGGATGAGTTTACCCCCAAAACCCTTGATACTACAGGGCTGGATCAATATCGGATTTACAACTGGCAAAGACAATTACATCTGTTTGAGGTACCCTTTTATTATATCGAATATGGCATAGCGCAGTTAGGAGCAATAGGACTTTGGCAGCAATTTCAAAACAACAGAGAGCAGGCACTGGCTAATTATACAGGAGCACTTAGCCTGGGCGGTACCAGAACATTGCCTCAACTGTTCGAGGCGGCTGGTTTGAAGTTTGATCTTTCGCCCCATCATATCAAAGGGTTGATGGAATTTGTTCATGAAGAGCTAAGAAGAATTTAAGTCTTCTACGCTGTTTCCACAATGTTGTGTTTTCCCAACAATTCATTGATGGTTGAGCGCATCCATTTGAATAACTGGATCGGTGAGCCTTCCAGCACCATCAAATTTTTGACTTGGGCCAAAGAGGGTATTCTTATGATTTCTGAATTTTTCCGCAATTTTTTTATTGGCATAATAAACAATCTTATTTCCATGTAGGGCATTTTGACTGGAGTCTTTGAAAAGATCCAAACATAAGCAATCTGTTGTCTTTTGTACTATAGAACTGAGCCCAGAAGCAAGTGTCTTTTTTAACCCCTTTGCCCATAATGCTAGCCCTCCTCCTTGGATACCGGCTGCATTTGGTCATCGAAATTTTACAGATAGGTTTTGTTTTGAGCTTGAAGATTGTTAAACAGCTGGGTTGAAATCAGATTAGGATCAGTATAGCATGATTGGGTTTAGCAAGTTTTCTCATGTTGTCTTTCATTCAACGTTTTGGCAGCTTGGCGAAGTGGCGGAAATCGAAGCGAAAATGTTCCGTTTTGTACAAAAGTTCAATCGAAGAACTACCGTTGAGTTTAGCACTAAACCCGCCATTTTGCCAAGCTGCTCGTTATATGCCGTATTTTTTGATGAGATAATTTAAGTTAGTTTCGTCCAAAATTTTAATGTTTGCTTTTCCTGATTGATTTAATTCATTTATTTTTTGAATTTTTGACCAACCAAAATCTTCTCCTGCAAAAACAAAATCAACTTTGCTGGTAATTCCAGATTTTATTTGAACTCCACTTTTCATCAGAAACGTTTTGATTTCTTCACGTTCCATTGAAAAATTACCTGTAATTACTATTCCTTTGCCTATTAAATTAATGTTTTCAAGCTCGTTTTGAGTTATTTTATAGTTAAACAAATGTTCTTCGTTTTCTTCTAAAATATCTTCACTTGGTTGATTAAAATAATTATTGTTTGTTTTAGGTTTGTCATTAATCTTTCGTATTAGTTCTTCATAATTTGGATATTTTTCAACTAATTCACCAAATATCAGAGCACAAAGTTTAGCATCGAACTCTGGGTTGTGATGATTTGTTACTTCTAAATTAAAACTTACTGCTAAATCTTTTATTCTTCTAGGCATCCCAAGTTTGTCTGCAAAAAGCATTGTGTCAATATATTTTATGTTGTATGGTTTTATATTGTAATGTTCATATAGATTTTTCAGGATGCTCAAGTCCATACTAGCATTGTGAAAAATCAATAAATTAGATGAAATATATTTCGAAAATTCATTATCCCATAATTCTTGAAAAGTAAAAGCAAACTCCACATCTTCAAATGTTATTCCGTGTATTGCAATGTGGGACTTTAAAAATTTTTCTGTTGCTGGTGGTTTTATATAATGTTTTGTGGAATAAACGATTGTGTCATTTTTCACAAAACACAAACCAATTGCACAAGCACTTAATCTACTGTTATTTGCTGTTTCAAAGTCAATGGCGATAAAATCAAATTTATTTTGAAAATATTCGGGAAAGGTATAAGGATTTTTAAATTGATTGGATTTTATTTTTTGCAGAATAGTCGCCTCATATTGTGGTTTTACTTTATAGCCAACTTGTTTTGCTTTTTTTAACCACGGTTCAAGAATATAGTTTGGCGTGTTTTCCACAAAATTAAAGAATAGAAATTCATTATTTGTCTCTGGGTTTACTCCAGTAACTTCCATTTCAATTTGATTTTTTGGTTTAGGTTTGAAAAAGTTAAACATAAATATTTTAGTTTATTTCAGACGAGTTTTTGTAATATGGCATATAACTTTGTTGTTTAATAATACTTTTGTGTTCAAATTAAGTTAATCTTTCAGTTCAATAAAAATAATATTACTGATAGCATTTATTTATTACAGTATCTTAGCCTGATAAGAAACCTAAGGCAGGTTGTTTGCAATCAATATTTCATAATCCAAAATTTCAATGACACCATGAAAAGAATAATTCTATTTACTGTAGCAATTGTAGCAGTATTGTTAGTGAATGCACAAGGCGGAAAGCCCAAAAGTCCTCTGGCCACCAGTACAGCAGAAATAGGAGGCGGAGCGGTTATCACGATCAATTATAGTCAGCCATCTGTAAAGGGCAGAACCATTGGGAAAAACCTGGAGCCTTTGCCCGGACAGGTATGGCGCACAGGAGCCAACAAAGCTACCGTGTTTGAAGTAAGTAAAAATGTAATGGTTGAGGGCAAGGAATTGCCTGCTGGGAAATACGCCTTGTTTACGCTGGCAGAGGGCGATGATTGGACCATTATTTTCAATAAAACATGGGATCAGTGGGGAGCATTTAAGTATAGTCAGGCCGATGATGCATTACGTGTAAATGTGAAGTCTGCAAAGGCATCTCCTTTTGCAGAGACATTAAATATTAACGCCGCCAAAACAGGAGTTGTTGCTATTCTTTGGGGTGATCACAAAGTAAGTTTTAAGGTGAAATAATAGATTAATTTCATTTTATGAGAAAGGCTATCTCAGCAATGGGGTGGTCTTTTTTATATCTCGTCCAGCCGAAAAATTTCCTTGACCCTGATGCCTCTATCGGTTTGTTGCAAAGTGCAACATTCATTCACTGGATCGTGTTCAAAGAATAAGATGTAGTCCTCATCAACAGCTTCCTGCAAAAATGCCTGCTTCTCGCTAAGGGTGATGAGTGGCCGGGTATCATAAGCCATCACATACGGTAAAGGAATATGGCCAATGGATGGAAGTAAATCTGCCATAAACACAATAGTTCTTCCTTTGTATTGTAACATGGGCAACATCATGGCATCAGTATGCCCATCCACAAAAAGTATTTGCATGTTGGGCAAAAAGGATGCTCTATCCAATTGATTCGGCTGAGTGCTTCTGCCTGCCACAAACTGCAAGCGGCCAGACGCTTGAATAGGCAATATATTTTCTTTCAAAAAAGAGGCTTTCTCTCTGGCATTGGGTTCAGTGGCCCATTTCCAATGGGCTTCATTGCTCCAAAATTTTGCCTTTTGAAAAGCTGGAACGAGTTTTTCACCTTCAAGTCTGATGGCTCCTCCACAATGATCGAAATGCAAGTGAGTGAGGAAAACATCGGTGATGTCATTTCGGTCAAAACCATAACCGGCCAAACTTTTATCCAAACTATCATTCCCATGCAAGTAATAATATCCAAAGAATTTGTCGCTTTGTTTATCACCCATACCGGTATCCACCAAAATCAGTTTGTCGCCTTGTTCAATTAATAGTGATCTCAAAGCCCAACTACACATATTGTTTTCATCGCCCGGATTCAGGCCATTCCAGATACTCTTGGGCACCACTCCAAACATGGCACCGCCATCTAATTTAAAATAACCGTGATTGACAGAATAGAGTTTCATGATCTTGGGGTTTATGCTTGATGTTTTTTTGACTTATGCAAAGCTGCGTACAACCAGCCAAATCCAATCACAAAAAACACGACTAAGGATAATACCGAGTTTTGCATACTGCCAGTAACTTCTTCTATATACCCAAAGGTAAAGATGCCTATGACGATGGCAATTTTCTCTGTAAAATCATAATAGCTGAAAAAAGAGGCTGTGTCTTTTGTTTCTGGCATTAGCTTGGAGTAGGTGGAGCGGCTAAGTGCCTGAATGCCTCCCATCACCAAGCCCACTAAAACGGCAAGGCCATAAAAAGGGTTTTCTCCATTACCGCCGTTTTTCACAATTTCGGCCGTATAATAAGCCAAAAAACAAATAATGATCCAAAACAGGATAACGCCCATCAGTACTTTTAAGTTGCCATATTTTGCCGAAAGTCTGGACATACTCCAGGCACCCAGTATGGCTACCAGTTGAATGATCACCACGGTGATAATCAGGTTGGTGTCTGGAAGTTTCAATAGTTTACTTCCAAATATAGTGGCTGCCAGCATCACCGTCTGCACACCCATACTGTAAAAAAAGAAGCCCCGAAGGAATCGTTTCAACACGGGCATTTGCTTCACCTGATGATACACTTTTCTGATCTCTCCAAATCCTTCTTTTATGATGTTTCCTTTTTTACTTTCTTTTACACTGGTATTGGGCAACACAGCAAATGCAATCTGTGCAAATGAAAACCACCAAATACCTACTATCAGAAAAGTGATTCTGGTGGCCAAGCCTTGATCATCCAAAGTCATCACCAGCACAAAGCCTACTATTTGCATCAACACACTTCCAATATATCCAAAAGAATATCCACGGGCACTGATTCGATCCTGATCCTGAGGTGCTGCAATCTCTGGCAGATAAGCATTGTAGAAAACCAGACTGCCCACATACCCCATGGCTGCCAGCATAAATGCTACCACTCCTAATCCTAAAGAATCTACCTTAAAAAAGAATAACATGCTGCAACCAATAGCACCCATATAGCAAAAAAAGCGCATGAAATTTTTCTTGTTCCCACGCGTATCGGCAATGGAAGTGAGAATGGGATAGGACAGTGCAATCAACAAATAAGAAGTGGCTAAAATATAATCGTAAAGCGATGAGTTTACAAACTCTCGTCCCAAGAACCTTACTTTATGGTCGGTGGTGTTGTTGGTAACGGCTAAAAAGTAAATGGGGAAAAATGTGGTGGTGATAACCAGATTGTACACACTATTGGCCCAGTCGTACATAGCCCAGCCATTCGTTATTTTCTTTGGAGCAGTTTGTTGCATCAGAATTGCTTTAGGCTACCAAAGATACTGGTTACAGTAAATAAATAAGTAAGTAGCAATCAATAACGATAGAACCACCTGTTTGTGATTCCTCTATCCGATTATGCCCTGCGATAATAATATCAACAATATTAAACCCACTACAATTCGGTACCAACCAAAAATTTTAAAGCCGTATTTCTGTAGAAAGTTGATAAAAAACTTAATGGCCAGAATGGCTACCACAAAAGCTACAATATTGCCCACCACAAAAGCAATGGTATTTTCCTGGGATTGCAATATCAGTTCATATCCTTTTTGTTCCACGCCATTGTCGGTCCATTTTTTGACAAACAAAGAATACAAGGTAGCTGCGGCCATGGTAGGCACGGCCAGAAAAAAAGAAAACTCTGCGGCAAGATTTCTGGTCATCTTTTGTTGCATACCTCCGATGATGGAAGCGGCACTTCTGCTTACACCCGGAATCATGGCAATGCATTGCCACAAGCCTGTGATGAATGCTCTACCAAAACTAATTTGCTCCTCCTTATTGATCTCAGGCTTTTTGAAAGCCTTATCTATAAACAACAAAACCACCCCACCAATCAGCAGGCTGATCGCTACTGTTTTTGGGCTTTCCAGCATAGCATCAATTTGATCGGAAAATAAAAAACCTAACAATAAAGCAGGGATCACACCCACCATCAGCTTTAAATAAAACTGCCATTTAGTAAAATCTATAAACTTTTTCCAGTACAAAACCACCACAGCCATGATTGCCCCCAACTGAATGGCTACCTCAAACAGTTTGGTGAATTCAGCCTTTTCAATACCTAAAAAAGTACTGGCTATAATCATGTGTCCGGTGGAGGATACCGGCAAATATTCTGTCAATCCTTCTACAATGGCAATGATGATTGCTTCTACAATTCCCATACTTAATGTTTAAAAAAATAGGCGATACGCTAGTGCATCGCCTACCATTTCTTAATATGTTTTGTTTATTAAAAAATTGCCATCCGGATTTCCTGAAAGCGAGATAGCAATAAATATTTTTTGTTTTTTTTGCAATAGGAAGGGCTTATTTCCTGTCCACAAAATCTGTGCTTTCAAAAGTGAAGATGCTTTGTTAAGCCGCCTTATTCTTTTTAAATATAGCGATACCCTCTATTGCCAGGCCAATCAATATTAAAATGGGCGCTATTGTGATTCGGGTGGTGCTATACACCTGATCCTTATCAAAAACTGCCGGGTTGTCGCTTTTGCCTCCAGCCATCATAAACATGCCAATGGCTATCACAATTCCGCCAATCAACATCCAGATATAGTTGGCCTTGCCAAACATCGCAGGGGAGATATTTTTATTTTCCGACATCATATAAAATTTTTTAAAGTGCAATATTAGTATTGTTTCTCCAAATGTATAAACCGGGTTTGCGTTCTTTGCCTCTTCCTTTCAGTTCCTCAATACAAATCATCCAGTTTCTTTTTCAAATATTTCAGGGCACTGGTATGCGTACTGATCAAGGTAATCAGAATTCCCAAAAGCAGCATACCGGCATATAGCCAGATCATTTGCTCATTATTCTGAATGGCCGCCAGCTCCGGCAACATATTTTTAGCCACCCGCACTATGATCATTACACCAATAATAGCCATAGCAGCACTAATGCTCCCGTTCAGGATAGCCCTCAAATCCAAAGGTTTTGTTATGAACCACCGCGTGGCACCCACCATCTGCATAGTTTTTATAATGAATCGGTTACTGAACATCGCCAATCGAATGGTATTATCAATCAAGCCTATCGCAGCCAACAACAACATGAGCGAAATACCCAGCAACACCCAGTTCACAATTTTTATCTTGCTATCCAAACCACCCACCAGCAACTCCGGATACTTTACCTCCGTGACATACGTTTGCTTTTCCAGATCTGCCTTAATGTTTTTCAGGGTGTCCACATTCAGATACTCCGACTTGAGCCTGAAATCAATACTCTGTGGCAGGGGGTTCTCGCTCAAGATGCCCTCCCAGCTTTCATTTCCGTCAGATAAGTACTTGGCCTTAGCCATTTCCTTGGTAGTGAAAACATACTCTTTAATATAGGATTTCGAGGCGATATAATTCACCAGTGCCGTGCTGTCCGCCTTTACCAATGGGTCGCGCAAATACACATTTACCTCCACCTCCTCCTTAAAATGCTGACCCAGTGTGCGCGTATTGATCACCAGCCAGCCAATCACGCCCAACAAAAAAAGCACCAGCGTCACTCCCAGAATCGCCATAAAATACGATGCCTTTCCCCGTTTTACTATTTTCGTTTTTTCCGCCATATTTATTCCTTTTGCTCCCTTTCGGGGCACGCAAATTTAGGTTATTCACATCTACAATGCTTAAATTTGCCGCCACATAAAAATTTCATTAACAAATAAAAAACACGATTTATTTTTTTGTATGCCCGGCTTAGGAATATTTGGCATCGGTATTGCGTCGCACAGCTTCAACAGAGGTGCCAATGGCAACCTATATATTTGCCGCCACACTTTCCTCCGAATCAACTGAAAAATATATTGTAAAACAGACGCAAAATCACTGCGTGCATATCTGATATGGAATATAATTTTAACTCCATCGAAAAAAAATGGCAGGATCATTGGAAAGCTGCCCACACTTACAAAGTATCTAACCAGAGCGACAAACCCAAATATTATGTGCTGGATATGTTTCCTTATCCCAGTGGTGCAGGACTTCACGTTGGACATCCCTTGGGCTACATCGCCAGCGATATCTATGCCCGGTACAAAAGACTAAAAGGGTATAATGTACTACACCCCATGGGCTACGATGCTTTTGGCCTGCCAGCAGAACAATATGCCATCGAACATGGCATTCATCCTGCAGTTTCCACCGAAAGAAATATTGAAACCTTTCGCCGACAACTGGACAATATCGGCTTTTGTTACGACTGGAGCCGCGAAGTACGCACCAGCGATCCGCAGTATTACAAATGGACACAATGGATTTTCCTGCAATTGTTCAACAGTTATTTCTGCAACACCCAGCAAAAAGCACTGCCCATTTCCAGCCTCATCAATAAATACGAAACCAAAGGCTGTGCCCATTTTACAGCAGAAGATTGGAAGGGTTTTGACGAAAAAGAAAAAAACGACTGGCTCATGAAACGCCGCCTGGCCTACTGTGGCTATGGCGAAGTGAACTGGTGCGAAGCACTAGGCACCGTGCTAGCCAATGACGAAGTTGTGAACGGGGTAAGCGAAAGAGGCGGCCATCCGGTGGTGAAAAAGAAATTGCGACAATGGTATCTGCGCATCACGGCCTATGCGGATAGACTCTTGCAGGGGTTGGAAACAGTAGATTTCAGCGAAGCCATGAAAGAAATGCAAACCAACTGGATAGGCAAATCCAGTGGGGCCAATATCCTCTTTTCTATTCTCAACAATGCCCAATCAATGGAAGTGTACACCACCCGACCAGATACCATCATGGGGGTGGATTTTATGGTGATAGCACCTGAGCACGACTTGGTAAAAAAAATCACCTCCGTTGGCCAGCAACAAGAAGTAGCCCAATACCTGGAGTATGTAAACAGCCGAAGTGAAAGAGAAAGAATGTCCGAGAAAAAAATTACTGGGGCGTTTACTGGTGCTTATGCCATCAACCCATTCGACAACAAAGAAATTCCAATCTGGATCAGTGAGTATGTGTTGGCCGGGTATGGTACGGGTGCTATCATGGCGGTACCTTGCGGGGATGAACGCGATTACAGATTTGCCACTCAATTCAACATACCGGTGACCAATATTATCGGTGCGCATTTCAACGGAAAGGATGCCAATCCAACCAAAGAGGCGGTACTGAGTAACTCAGGTTTTCTGGATGGCATTCCTATGAAAGAAGCCATGGAAGTAGTGATCAATGAAATTGAAAAACGAGGTATCGGCAAAAGAAAGATCAATTACAAAATGCGCGATGCGGCCTTTAGTCGTCAGCGGTATTGGGGCGAGCCATTTCCCATAAAATGGATAGATGGCGTAGCATATTCCATGAATGAAAATGAGTTGCCACTCACCTTGCCCGAGGTAGATACTTACAGTCCGGGACCGGAAGGAGAGGGGCCTCTGGCCAATATTCCAGCCTGGACAGCATTGGATTTGGAAACCAATACCATGCCCGGCTATGCTGGAAGCAGTTGGTATTTTCTGCGATATATGGATCCACTCAATCAGCAAGAGTTTGCCGACAGAAAAGCTACCGACTATTGGAATCAGGTGGATCTGTACATTGGCGGTACCGAACATGCGGTAGGTCATTTGTTGTATAGCCGCATGTGGACAAAACTGCTTTACGACTTGGGCCATATTGGATTTGACGAGCCTTTTAAACGGCTGGTAAATCAGGGCATGATTCAGGGGAGTTCCAGATTTGTGTATCGAATCAATGGTACCAATCAATTTGTGTCGCATGGTTTTATTAGCGATGAAAATACTTATCAGGGACGAGTGCTTGATAAAATTCATGCCGATGTGAATTTTGTAGATGGCATCATATTGGATACTGAACAATTCAAGCAATGGCGCAATGGAGAGTTTGCCGATGCGGAATTTATTTTGGAAGATGGCAAATACGTTTGTGGTGCCGAGGTGGAAAAAATGTCCAAGTCCAAGTTCAATACCGTGAACCCCGATGATTTGGTGTCAAAATATGGGGCAGACACTTTCCGTATGTATGAAATGTTTCTGGGACCAGTGGAAATGAGCAAGCCCTGGGATACAAAAGGGATCGAAGGGGTGCATCGCTTTCTTAAAAAATTGTGGCGTTTATTTTATAGAGAAAACAATGCTGGTGAAAGCGTTTGGCAGGTAACAGAGGATGCGCCCACCGATGCAGAACTCAAAGTACTACACCGTTCCATCAAAAAGATAGAGGAAGATACCGAGCGGTTTAGTTTCAATACCGGTGTAAGTAGTTTTATGATAATGGTCAATGAGCTCAACGAGTTGAAATGTCATAAAAAGAATATTTTGGAATTTATGCTGGTATTACTGGCACCTTATGCACCACACATTGCCGAAGAACTTTTTCAGGCATTGGGCAATTCTGGTTCTGTGCTGGATGCTTCTTATCCTGTTCTGGAAGGAAAGTATTTGGTGGAAACCAGTAAGGAATATCCAATTTCTGTCAATGGTAAACTTAGAACCACTTTGCAGATCTCTTTAAGTGCAGAACAGAAGGAAGTGGAAGCCTTGGTGCTTGCCAATGAAGTTGTTCAAAAATGGGCAGAAGGCAAAACACCCAAAAAAATCATTTATGTAAAAAACAAAATGGTGAACATTGTGATATAGGATAGTTGAATTGAATTCTATATCCGGGAATCCAGGGAGGCAAATACTTGTTGAATTTGCCTCCCTGTCTTTTTACCTGATTTAAAGTGAATTGTTGGAATTGTTTGACTCGGATAGTTTTTGTTTTTGAAAAAAATCTAAGGTTCAATCCACACTCCATTTTCTTTGAGTAGAATGATTAATTCATCTACTGCCACTTCGCTGGTAATATTTCTTTTGACTACCTCCTTGCCTTTGTATAAAGTGATTTTACCAGGCCCACTGCCTACATATCCAAAATCTGCATCGGCCATTTCGCCCGGTCCATTTACAATACAGCCCATGATGGCAATTTTCAATCCTTTTAAATGATTGGTTACCGAACGAATTTTAGTGGTAGTCTCTTGTAGGTCAAATAAGGTTCTTCCGCAGGAGGGGCAGGAGATATACTCGGTTTTGGAAATGCGCATACGCGCTGCCTGAAGGATATTGAAGGCTGTATTATTTAAAAAGGCTTCCGCCCTGCATTCCTTAAATGACAACGCATATCGGCGGCCACTGAGTTCTGTTTTGTCAAAATCAGCATAAGCCTGGCTACTCATTCCTAGGCATATCCCATCTCCAAAACCATCCAAAAACAAAGCTCCTGTTTCGGTGGCAAAATGTATCAGATGTTCATCTGCTGTTTGCCAATTGGAATCGGTAATAAATACAATTGGTGTGGCAATATTTTTTTGTGCCAACAAAATACAGGTAGCCCTGATGGTTTGCATGGCATTCTTGTTCTGACTGCTTAAACATAGAACCGTATTGGGTTTGGAGACAATTGCTTCCAAATATTTCCCATCCTTCGGACAGTCGATCATCACAAAATGAATACTGCTTTCTGACAATTCAGTACCCACAAAATGCTCTGCACCATAAATAGGGAAATACTTTATTTCGGATCCATTTTCTGATATGGCTGCATTGGACTTCCAATATTCATAAGGTTGTATCACCTTTAAGGAGCCTGGAAGAGCAAAGTCTAATTTTTCCTGATTGATATAAATGTAGTCTGCGGCGGTATCGGCAATATTCCATTTGTCCAGCATTTTATTATACCTGTATCCAATGGATTTTAGGGAGTTGGGAGTGATTGCTCCTGCCTTGCTGAAATCTGCAATGACCACCGGCACCTGACCACCACCAATATTATTCACGGCTTGGGTTGCATGCCTTTTGAAACTAAACGGATAGAACCCGTTTGAGCCTAGCAAACCTTTTGAACTTTCATATCCTTCAGATTCCAACACTTCATTCGAATTATATCGCTTCACCATATCCCTGCACACCGGTATTTCAAATTCGGGGTCTTCGGTTAGTGAAACTCTAATCGTGTCGCCAATTCCATCTTCCAGCAATGTGCCAATGCCCACTGCCGATTTGATGCGTCCTTCTTCTCCATCTCCTGCCTCTGTCACACCCAGATGTAACGGATATATTTCCCCAAACTCTTCGTCCATCTGCTTTATCAACAAACGATAAGCCTGCACCATCACCTGTGGATTGCTCGACTTCATACTCAAAATGATCTGATGGTAATCCTCGTCTCTGGCTATGCGCAAAAACTCCATAGCACTTTCCACCATGCCAATAGGCGTATCGCCATAGCGGCTCATGATTCTGTCGCTAAGACTGCCATGATTGGTGCCAATGCGCATGGCGGTACCATGCTCTTTGCAAATTTTTACTAGTGGCGTAAATCGTTCACGAATACGGTCTATCTCTTCGGCATATTCTGCATCTGTATAATCTATTTGTTCAAACTTTTTCTTGTCCACATAGTTGCCGGGGTTCACCCTCACTTTTTCTACTATACGGGCAGCAATCTCTGCGGCGTTGGGGGTAAAATGAATATCGGCTACCAACGGAACCGAATATCCGCGGCGATGAAGTTCATTTTTTATATTCAGTAAATTCTCTGCTTCTTTTTTAGAGGGTGCGGTAATGCGAACCAGCTCAGCACCTGCTTCAATACAACGAATGGTTTGCTCCACCGTGGCTATGGTGTCCATTGTGTCGGTGGTGGTCATCGTTTGTACACGTATGGGATGGTGGTTGCCCAGCAATAAATCACCAATCCTTACCTCTTTTGTCTTTAATCTTTTATATTCTGAAAGCGATGCCGCAAATAATTCCATCTGGCAAAGATAGTAAGAAGAAAAAACCGTCAAGGCGGATGTTGTAAACTTTGTGAATTTGGAAATGGGTCTAAAAATGAACAGCAAGAGGATGGCTACAGATGCACAGATTGATCAGAAGGAATTGGAATGCTGAAAGCAAATACAGGTAAAGTGCGAGAATGAAAATCCCAATTAGGGTTGGGGTTTTGTGCCTGCGCACCAACCACCATCCATAAACCTATTATTATTAGTAATGCTTTTTTCAACTTCCCTCATTATAAGAAAAAAATATCATCAATGATAGCATTTTTATAATTGTCTTTAGCTTCGTCTGTCCATTTACCTCTTGGGGTTGTTTTATCAGCTATTTTACTTGACCTGAATTGATCCAAAGGTGTTTGCCAATATATAATCAACATGGTTTCATCTTCAACTTCTTCGTGATTATCAGTAAAAAAATCAATTATTGTACTGGTTTCTTTTGATCTGTCATAGGGAATGCTTCCAACAGGACCAAAGCATAAAATAGGAAGTTTTAATTCATTTAATAGTACAGAAAATGGTTTACCGATAAACTCGGCTTTTCTGGCTTCAATACTTTTTAAATAGGCTACCGTATCGGTTATAGGGGTGGTTTGCGCCTGAGCACCAACTACCATCCATAATCCTATTATCATTAGCAATGCTTTTTTCATGTTACTAATGTACTAAAAACAGGTACATAATTACTACAATTATTCTTTTATAAAAACTGAATATTCCTGATAATCATATTTTTATAATTGTCTTTGGCTTCGTCTGTCCATTTACCTCTTGGTGTAGTTTTATCAGCTATATTATTTGATTTAAACCGTAGAATAATGTATTAATGGTGATACTCGTTTATGTGGGTTGTCATATATTCCAAAATTGAAGGGTGCGACGCAAAACCGATGCCATCTGTTTTTTGTTGATACAATAATAATTTTACTATTCTTTAAACAGTTTCCAAAGCTGTTGTGTGTTGCATTCCCCTACCTTCGTCAAGGTATAAAGAATCTTTAGCAATGGAAATAGTAGCATATCTAATGACGGGCATCCTTATTGGTGGAATTATCGGATGGCTGGCAGCGCAGGTAAAGTTAAAATCAAAACTGGATGCCCAGCAAGTAGCAGGCAACCAAAAACTTCAGGAAACAGAAAAGGAACTTCTTTCCCTTCGTGCCACCACATCGGCTCAAATGGATATGATGCAAAAGAGTTTAGAGGAAAAGCTCGAAGAGATATCCATTCAGAAAGAAAATACACAGGGATTAAATACTTCAATGGATGATTTAAGGACACAGTTTGTGAACATAAAAGCTGCACATGATGTTTCCAGACAACAGTATTTTGACAGAAACAATGAGTGCCTCAGAACTCGAACACAACTGGAAACCTTACAGGAAAGTCATCAGATGATTCAGGAAAAATACGCAGTGGAAAAAGCCAATAATCAGGCACTTGCAGAAAAATTACAAACACAACAGCAAGAAATTGAAGCACTAGGAAAGAAGTTTAATACCGAATTTGAAAACATTGCCAATCGAATTTTAGAGTCCAAAACCGGAACTTTCACCGAACTGAACAAAGCCAATATGAAGGCCTTACTGGAGCCTTTGGGCGACAATATCAAGGCGTTTAAACAGCAGGTGACAGAGAGTTATGGCAAAGAAAGTAATGAACGATTCTCTCTGAAAAATGAACTAAAAAATCTGATGACGCTGAATCAGCAGTTGAGCAAAGAAGCCCAAAACCTGACCAGGGCTTTGAAGAGTGAGTCCAAAACCCAGGGGCGATGGGGCGAACTGGTTCTTGAAAAAATATTGGACAAATCCGGACTCAGAAAGAATGAAGAGTTTTTCATGGAGCATCAGCTTTTTGGTGCCGATGGCAAACCGCTATTGAATGTGGTGAGCGGAAAAAAGATGCGACCGGATGCCCTGATTGTTTATCCTGATGACAAGCAAATCATCATAGATGCAAAAGTTTCGCTGACAAATTTTCTTCGTTATGCAGAAACAGAGGATGATGCTCAGCAGGAGCTGGAACTGGCGGCTCATGTTCGTTCTGTAAAAAACCACATAGACGAACTGCATACAAAAGCCTATGATGATTATGATAAAACGATGGATTTTGTAATGATGTTTGTACCCAACGAAGCCGCCTATTTTGCTGCATTGAAAGGCGATGGTAATCTTTGGGAATATGCTTATGACCGGCGCATACTGCTCATTAGTCCTACCAACCTGATTGCTGCATTAAAGCTTTTAGCCGATTTGTGGAAGCGAGAAAGAAACGACCGCAATAGTATGGAAATTGCTAATAGAGCCATAAAGATGTACGAAAAACTGGTGAACTTTGTGGACAACCTGGATCAGGTAGGCAAGTATTTAGAAAACGCCCGGAATAAATTTGATGACGCAGTGAAGCAACTGCATTCTGGTAAGGATAACTTTTTTTCACAGGCAGCCAAAATGAAAAGTTTAATGAATTATAATCGTTCCAAAGATTTTCCACAATCCAAACTGGACCTGGGACAAGACAATGATGTGGATCCAAGGAATGGAGAGGCTTAAGCACTTTCGGGTAGTTACAATTAATCGGAAGGTTTTGTATATTATCCCGAAGTTTTATCTGTCTAGTACTTTTTTAATTCCCTTTTGATATTCACTAAAATTTGAAAGGTTGTTATGGCTACCCTTTTGTATGGTGATGAGTTCTTTTTCTGTTGTGCCAGCAGATTCAAATAATTGTTTACCTAAGCGATAAGGAACTACATTGTCTTGTGTGCCATGAAAAATGGTGAGTGGACATTTTAACTGACCAATGTTTTTGATATTGTCAAATGGATATTTGATCAGCCTTTTTACAGGGAACATAAAGAGTTTGCTTTTGGCCACATCGGTAATGCTAGTAAAAGGTGTTTCCAGAATTAATTGCCGGGGATTGTTTTCGGAAGCAACAACTGTGGCAAAATGTGTGCCCAAGGATCTGCCATACACCACGATGCTATCTTCGGGAAAATATTTTAATGCCTGTTGATAAAACAGCCGAGCATCATTTTCCATGGCTATGGCATTCAATTGTCCACTGCTTTTTCCATAGGTTCTGTAGTCCATCACCAATACGTTAAAGCCAAACCGGGTAAGCTTTCCGGCTATTTCTCCCCATCGTTTCAGGCTGCCTTTATTGCCATGAAAATAAAGTATTACCCCTCTGGGTTTTGGTGTAGTAAAGTAAAGTGCATTGAGAGAAGCACCATCAGATGCCTGAAGGTTTAATTCTTTGAAGGGGTAAGAAAATTCATATCGAAAATTTTGTTCCAGCTTTTCAGCCTGAAAAATCATTTTGGATTGAAGCAGGGCAACGGACAACAAGGCAAGTGCATACACACAGGCCAGACCCATAACTATCTGTTTGAATTTTTTCATTTTTGGCTGTCTTTCCGGTAGCTGCTACCTGCCAGATTGATGGCTTCGTTTTTGGAATGAATAATTTCTTCCAGCATTTTATGATAAGGTGGGAAATCGTTCAGGTTCTTGTGTCCGCCACCAATAACGGTATAAAGTCGAGTGCTGTTCGGATTGATTTGCGACAGTTTGATGGACGAAGACAGTGGGATCAGTCTGTCCTTGGTACCATGAATAATAGAGATCGGGCATTTCACATATTTTATCCATTTGTAGGTAGGCAAAGGGAAGCGGAGTGCCAGAGACAATGGCATAAAAGGCGCAAACTGGGCGGCCACTTTTGTGAGGCTGTAATAGGGCGATTCCAGTATCAGCATTCTGGGATTATTGACTGAAGCCAGTTTGGTAGCAAAGCCAGAACCTAAGGATCGTCCATACAGAATGATATATTTTTCGGCTACTCTTTTTTTCAGTTCCTCGTAGATCATTTGCAAATCTTTCTGAATGCCTTTTTGAGTTCTGTGGCCGGTACTTTTTCCGAACCCGCGATAGTCAAACATGATGACATCGTAGTTGTGCCGGGTGAAATCTACTGCAAACTTTCCCCAGCCTTTTATGCTTTTTGAGTTTCCTTTGAGGTAGAGGACCACTCCCTTTGGATTTTCGGATTTGAAGTGCAAACCATTGAGCAGGGCGCCATCTTCCTGATGCAGATTATACTCATCCACTTTTTGATTGGCATAATAAAACTGAAAATCTTCAGGTAGCTTTTCCGGTTTGAAAATAAACAACTCCTGAAGGTAATAAATGGCCATGCTGATGATAATATAACCAGACAGAATCAGTAATATGGTAATGAGCCATGCAGGCATTGCAGGCTTAAAAATACTGTATAATGTTTATTGAAAGTGGATATTGTGGAAATTGAAAGGCTTATTGAAAATGGCTTTATTGAGAATCTAATCCAACAAAAAGTTTCATACCTAAAGATTTGTATCTCTATTTTCCTGTTTTTGTCTAGTCCTCCTATTAACAATATTTAATTCTATTTACCATGAAAAGTTTTTTTAGCCTCGTTATTGCTGCTACTTTAATATTAGTTTCCTGCACCAAATCCCCACACACAGACATCGAAAAGGAAAATCAGGAACTGGTGTTACAGAACATGCCGGATAGCCAGTTTAAAGGGAATGCCCTGTATGGTATTTGGGAAATAGACTCCATAAAAGCTTTGAGCGGTTTTTATATTAAGGGAGATAAAAATGTACAAATTGCATTTACTAATAGTGGAGAGATCTATATAGTAAATCAAGAAAAGATAGCACTAAATCATGTGGATGGGTATGCGTCCACTTGAAAAATCGATCCTTGGTATTTTAAGTCAGGGATTCTGACTTATTTCATTCAAAGCCTTGATCCAGGCAATGCAATAACCACACAAGAAGGGTTTCCGGCAATGCAGCAGTAATGATGTGGATCCATAAAGAAAAGTAAGTTAAAAATCAAATAATAAAAAAGGCTGTTCTTGTACCAATAAGGAACTGCCTTTTTGTATAGGTTTCCTTAGTTTTCCGATCGGGGGTTTAAGTATCCATGTTGTTGCTAGTAATCGAAATCTGGGTACCAGAAATTTATTAGGGCCAAAAATTTTATTCTTTCTTTTCTTTAAACTTGAGCCAAATCATATTAAATTTGATATCAAAGAACCACTTGCTATGTCAGACCATTTAATAGAAAAAGAAGATATCGCCAACCACCATATTATTCCGGCCGCAGAGGACAGAACTTCCTATTGGTTGGAAAAGTTGGGCTATGCTGTCAGATTGGGTAACGAGTTCAAAGGCAAAACTGCCGTAACCTTTAATACAGTGGATGGCCCGCTTACGGTGTACACCACATTATGGTCATTCACCGATGATTATATTCAGTTAAAAGCGGGTGTATTGATTCCACTGAATAGTATTCTTGATGTTCATTATTGATAAAAGGTATTTAGGCTTCAATACTTAATTGGGTATTGTAAAAAGAAATGTCTGTTTTTATTTCCTTGCCGAAAATTTCCAGATCTAAGAAAACCGAACACCGCCTCAATCACTTTTTTATAATAGTGGTTTACATATTGCCATACAAACTCCAACACAATGAATAAACTTTTATTTTCTTTTATTGTTGCAATAGCTGTATTGCAAACTCCAACAACAATAGCGCAAATGAATCAAACAAAATGGCCTGATGTAAAACCACCGATGGCCACTAAGAAACCACATTTGAGAGACATTCACCAGGATAAGGTAACTGACAATTACTATTGGATGATTGACTTTTTTAAGAAGGGACCGGACTCCTCCAACGTAGTGAAATATCTTGAAGAGGAGAATAGCTATCTGGATAAAATGATGGCTGATACCAAACCTTTGCAGGAAACCCTGTATAAGGAAATGCGTGGGCGGATAAAAGAACAGGACGAGAATGTGCCCTATTTTTATAATGGATATTACTATTATACACGAAGCGAAACGGGCAAGCAATATTATAAAGTTTGCAGAAAGAAAAATAGTCTTGAGGCTCCTGAGGAAATATTGTTGGACGTGGATCAAATGGCTATTGGTCAACCCTATTATTCTGTAGCAGGTATGACTGTAAGTCCTGATAATAAATGGTTGGTTTATGGGGAGGACACGGTAAGCAGAAGACAATATTCGGTGATGGTCAAAAACCTAGTAACGGGCGAAGTTATTCCACAAAACATACCTAACACCAGTGCAGATTATGTGTGGGCCAATGACAACAAAACGCTTTTTTATATATCCAACAATCAGGTAACGCTTTTGTCAGAAAAAGTGTACAAGCATGAACTAAATTCAGATCCAAAGCAGGATGTGCTGATGTATGAAGAAAAAGATAAATCCAACTATATTTCTATTTCCAAAACCAAAGCAGAAAATTTCGTTTTGATTAATTCTGCCAACTTCACAAACGCTGAAGTATTATATTTGGATGCCAATCAGCCACAATCGGGATTTGCAGTGTTTCAACCCAGGTTGGAGAAAGTGCTATATGAGGTGGATGCAGATGACCAGTCTTTTTACATTCTTCATAACAAGGAAGCCCTGAATTTCAAAGTTTCTAAAACTACTTTCGATGCGACAAGTGCAGAAAGATGGAAGGATTTTATTCCTCATCGGTCGGATGTGCTGATAGAAGGAATGGTAATTCTGAAAGATTATTTTATAGCCTATTCCAGAAAAAATGGGTTGAACCAATTGCAATATTTATCCAAAGATGGGAAAGTGAATAAGCTGGTTCCTTTTGATGAATCAGTGTATAGTGTGTCGCCTACAGGCAATGCGAACTACCTGGCCACAAAACTCAGGTACAATTATACCTCTCCCATTACCCCATCATCAGTATGTGATTTTGATTTGGTAACCGGAGATGTGACACTTTTAAAACAACGGGAAGTGCCTAGTGGGTATAATAAAAATGAGTATGCTGTAGAACGTGTTTATGTTACGGCCAAGGATGGAACCAAAGTGCCAATGTCTATAGCATACAAAAAAGGTTTTCAGAAAAACGGGAAACAACCATTTTATTTAATCGGTTATGGCAGTTATGGTTTTTCCTATCCAACCAATTTTAACTCTCATTTGATAAGCCTAATGGACAGAGGGTTTGCGTATGGGATTGCTCATATCAGGGGTGGCCAGGAAATGGGAAGGCAATGGTATGAAGATGGCAGATTGATGAAAAAGATGAATACGTTTACGGATTTTATCGACTGTGCTAATTTTCTGATCAAAGAAAAATACACTTCGGTGCAGCACCTGTATGCAAATGGAGGAAGTGCTGGTGGCTTGTTGATGGGCGCAGTGGCCAATATGGGCAATACGCTCTTTAATGGTATTATTGCCGATGTGCCTTTTGTGGATGTAGTGAATACCATGCTGGATCCTTCCATTCCGCTTACTACCAACGAGTACGACCAGTGGGGAAATCCGGAAATCAGTAAAGAAGCCTATTTCTATATGAAATCCTATTCTCCTTATGAAAATATAGTACACAAAGCCTATCCAAATATTCTGGCCACAACTGGTTTGCACGATAGTCAGGTGCAGTATTTTGAGCCGGCAAAGTGGGTGGCTAAACTAAGAGATATCAAAAGCAACAACTCCAAAATATTTTTACAGACGAATATGAATTTTGGTCATGGTGGTGCTTCTGGCAGATTTGATTTCCTCAAAGATCTGGCACTCAGTTATGCATTCTTATTGAAGCTAGAAGGAATCAATCAGTAGAAAAAGGATAACAATTTATTATGTTAAAAGATGATTAACTGAACTATCCCCAATACAAAAAGGGGCTACCTTAGCGGTATCAAATTTTAAGAATAGAACATACATATTTTTTCTCATAAGCAGTTAGTTTTGGTTTAATCCCCTTGTGTCCACAAGGGGGTTTTTTAATTGTATGAATGCCAATAAATTCTGAGATAGTTCGTTATTTGCCATAAATACGGGTTATTTTTATGAACACAATTATTGTAGTGAATGCAAACAAAATCAATTCAAATATTTTTCTTTCTCTGGTTATTAGTCGGAATATTGGGCTCGTGTAAAAAGGAAGGGGTTGCTGAGAAAATGGATATTGAAATATTGCCCGGATATCTCATGATTCCTACTAACCAGATGGCTTCACAAAAGTTAGTAGCTCGATTTACAAAGTCTGGAGCAACCGCTAAGGAAGTAAACTGGGTATCTGCCGATCCGAATATAGCCTCAGTAAATATCGATGGCCAGGTAGTGGCTAAAGCTATTGGCCAGACTATAGTAACAGCCTCTCTCACTAACGGTTCTGGATCTGCAACAGTAAAGGTGTTTGTATATGATATAAATGATTATAAGTTTAGAATTGAATTGAAGGACAAAGGTCCTGTTACTTATTCTTTCAACAGACCAGCGGAATTTCTATCTTCCCGTACTGTTGCAAGAAGGCTTGCCTACAATATACCTATCGATTCGTCAGACATTCCTATTTCCTCTTTTTATTTGCAGCAAATAGAGAAAGCGGGCGTTAGTATTGTAGCGCAAAGCAAATGGCTCAAAACAGTCAGTGTTCATTGTTCTGACTCTGGTGCGTACAATAGAATTAAAATATTACCCTTTGTTCAGTCTGTTTCTCTTGTTTGGACAGGGAAAAAGGATACTGCATCCTATTTTAAAACATTGGTGAATTTCCATCCTTCTCGCAGCCTCCCAAGAACAATTAGTAATGAAGCGGAGTATGGTGCTGCCTGGGACAATATCAATATCAACAAAGGGCAGTATTTGCACAGTGCCGGGTACAAAGGAAAGGGTATGGAAATTGCTGTGCTGGATGTTGGGTTTTATAATTTTAAGGCTAACAATGCACTTAGGAATGTTTCTGTGAAAGGTGCAAAATCTTTTTTATACGAATTTGCTGATCCCTATGCAAGAGGAAATCACGGTACAGCCGTTACTTCTTGTATGGCAACCAATCAGCCAACTACATTTGTGGGAACCGCGCCAGAGGCAGAATATTGGCTTTTTGTAACCGAAGATGAAACTTCGGAATATCCGATTGAGGAGGACTATTGGGTAGCTGCACTTGAATATGCGGATAGTGCCGGTGTGTATATCGCCAATACTTCCTTGGGATATAAGGATTTTGACAATACCTCCCTCACCCATCGTTTTGAGGCCTTAGACGGAAAAACAACTCATGCAGCAAAAGGTGCATCAGTGGCTGCGCAAAAAGGCATGTTGTTGGTGGTCTCTGCAGGGAATGACAAAACTTATGTCGCTACTCCGGCAGACTCTCCGGATGTGCTTACTGTAGGGGCAATAGAAAAAAGTGGCAGTATAAGTACTTTCAGCTCCAATGGCATGACAACAGATGGTCGCATGAAGCCGGATGTGCTGGCATTGGGAACAAGTGTTGCTCTTATTGGCCCAAATGGAATGGTATCTTCTGGAAGCGGTACTTCCTTTGCCAGTCCAATTCTTTGTGGGATGATTGCCTGTTTATGGCAGGCTTATCCTAAACTTTCTAATAATGAAATCATCAGCGTTGTCAAACGATCTTCAAATAGATATTTAACCCCTCTTTTGCCTTATGGAAACGGAATTCCTGATATGGAAAAGGCAATGGCTATAGCAAAGAGTATTTCGGATGAGAAGTAGTGCTATTAATTTCAGATTGATAATATCAAAAACTCTTTATTTATCGCTTTTGTTTTTATCCATGGGTTATGCAGGATTGGCACAAAAAATTGTTTCAAAAATTGATAGGATAAAAACGGAACCTGAAGTTGAAAAACTCGTTCATTCTTTTGAAAGCAATTTTCAAAAATTGTCCTTACAACTTTATTCAGAAATAGTTTGCGATAATTGCCCCACAGGTTATTGTAAAAAAAACAGCAGATTCTTTAAGAATATAAAATACATTTTACAAATCGGATTTTGACAAAAAAGGCTATACTGATTTGTTGCTGATCGGTGCTGACTACGATCGCAGAATTAAGGTAATTATGAATTATGGGAACAGCTCTCCAAAAATAATTAAGGACACAGTAATAAGGTACTATTCTAAACCCGAAGTCTATTCAAATATTGATGAGAAAAAGAACAATTTTCAATTTTCGGATTTGAGTTTTAAGCATGATAATTTTATAGAACATAATTCATCGCCAAAAAAGTTTAGTATTGAAAGAATAACAAACAGTACTTCGGGCTACCAGGGCAGTTGCCCTGTTTTCAAACTGATAATTGAGAAAAACAGAGCGGCAATTTTAAGACCTAATAATTTTTTAAGTAGCAATAAGGCGAAGGGCTTTTCTGCTCAAAAAACATTTACAGCATCCCTCAAGAATGACGTATTTGAAACTATTGTCAATCTACACAACTATATTGATTTTCCAAACCTAAACGAATATTATGCTGAGCCAACATCTGATTTACAAGGTTGCAAATTGGAGGTAGCCTATAGTAATGGAATGGTTAAAATGATATATGATTAAGGCTTGACTGAGTCAATTGGATTAAACCCTCTTTATCAAATTCTTTTTGATTTAAGATTTAATCAGGAATGAAAATAGATTTTAGTGAAGTCAAAGTTTGAAATAAATGAACGCCTTCATTTCTTTACCATTAGGAATCAATGTTAGTGAGAAAAATATTATCAAAATGCATTAGCTTAAAAAACTGTATGAAGATCTGGGGTTTCAGAATGTCAATATTGCTGTGCAAAGTGGAAAGGTGGTTTTTAATTCTTCAAAACCTGTGGATGATTTAGATATGCTTATTTCATCAGATATAAAAAAGAAATGGGGTGATGATGTGCCGATTTTAAAAATCAGTTTAGAAAATCTAACACAGATCATCCACAACAATTCTTTTACCAAAACCAAAGATCCCCAATTGCTTTCTATTAGTTTTTTAAAGAATGATCCTTTGATCAGTAACTTCGAAAAAATAGAGCGTAAAAAAAGAGGTATTGAAGAATTTTATGTTTCAAACATGGCTGTTTTTTTATAATGCCCAAAAGGCTATGGACAAACCAAACGAACCAATAACTTTTTGGGAATAGTAATAAAAAACAAAAGCCACCAGCGAAACATGAAAACAACAAATGATCTTCTTAAATTAGCCGAACAAATTGTGGAATGATCCTGAAAAGGTAGGGTCGAATTCATATACTAAATAGTTTGAACAGCTTTATAAAATCAATACCCAATGCGCATTACCTCATTAATTATTGTATTCCTACTTTCTATTCATGCAACCCTTTTATCAGCTCAGTCTTTTGATGATTCAATACCAAAGTATGATAGCATTATTCTACAATCAAAATCCCTGAAGGAATCCCGTAGAATTAATATCTGGACACCCGAAACCTACAAAATCAACGCTACTTCACTACCCGTTTTATATATGTTAGATGGCGGAATACATGAAGACTTTCCTCATATTGCCAATACACTGAGTTCACTAATTCAATCCAATAAAATAACACCCATCATTTTGGTCGGTATCGAAAACACACAACGTAGGCGTGATTTAACGGGCCCAACTATTGTGGAATCAGACAAAAAAATTGCACCCGTGGTAGGTGGCTCTTTTGCATTTAG
>Ga0073903_10000213_pt1 | contig 29608 bp, 21 predicted proteins | sample KloWWTKNB14_bulk_FD_66665 | JGI IMG/M metagenome (GOLD analysis project Ga0073903, IMG submission 66665) | Active sludge microbial communities from Klosterneuburg, Austria, studying microevolution and ecology of nitrifiers - Klosterneuburg... | ecosystem: Engineered > WWTP > Aerobic digester >... | reverse complement strand
TGGACTGTGTAATTTTTAAATTATCTATAGCAGACATATAGCTGTAAAAATTGGGTGTTTCCAGCAGGGAGCCGATCTTTTTTCGCTGTTCAGGGGAGCCTGGCTGGCCAAACCAGTGAAAGTCTCCGGTATTTGCTTTCAGCACATCCATTACGATACCCAGCAATGTGGTTTTGCCGCTGCCGTTCGGTCCAAGGATGCCAAATACACTTCCCTGCGGCACATCAAATGACACTCCATTCAATGCACGGACAGACCCGTAAGATTTGGCTATATTTTTTATTGATAGAACAATACTCATACAACGTATTTTATTTGCGGCCTGAAGATAAAAGTTTCTTTAGTATATCAACCAACAATATGTTGACCGGTATGTTATTTTAACAACTACCTTTCATATTTCAATTATGGCAACTATTTTATTAACAGGAGGAACCGGATTGGTGGGCAGGGCTCTTAGCAGTGCCTTGCTGGAGAAAAAACATAATGTTATTATCCTAACAAGGAGTACAAAGCAGATGGCCATAAGCCCGCAACCCAAAAATGGAATACAATGGGCACAATGGAATGTTGAGGCACAAACAATCGATAAAGATGCCGTTGCCAAGGCAGATTATATCATTCACCTGGCAGGTGCCGGTGTAGCAGATAAACGGTGGACAAAGAAAAGAAAACAGGAAATTGTGGACAGCCGGGTTAAAAGCGGGGCTTTGTTAGTTACTGCATTAAGCGAAATAGAGAACAATGTAAAGGCGGTTATTACTGCTTCTGCTATCGGATGGTATGGCGCTGATCCTGTTATTCCTAATCCAATTCCTTTTTTAGAAGATGCACCGGCTGATACTGCTTTTTTAGGAGATACCTGTCGTCAATGGGAACAAAGTATAGAACCGGTCACCCAATTGAAAAAGAGGGTAGTTAAATTGAGAATTGGAATTGTATTGAGTAAGGATGGCGGAGCGTTAAAGGAATTCATCAAACCTTTACAATTCGGGGTAGCAGCCATTTTAGGTAATGGAAAGCAAATGATCAGCTGGATCCATATTGATGATCTTGTGAATATGTTCATGGCTGCTATTGAGAATGAAAATATGAATGGTGTTTATAATGCAGTAGCCCCAAAACCCGTCAGTAATAAAGAACTAACGCTGGAACTGGCAAGATCCAGAAAGAAATTCTTCATTCCATTTTATGTGCCCTCCTTAATTCTGAAACTGATGCTGGGAGAGATGAGTATTGAAATTTTAAAAAGTGCGACGGTAAGCAGTATTAAAATCCAGCAGGCGGGTTTTAACTTTAAATTTCCTGATATTAAATCGGCACTTAAAAATAATTGATGTTTCAGGCCATGTAATTACTGAAGTCTGTTTCCGAATGATTGGGGTGCCAAATATTGGTGAATTCACCCAAAATTGTTTTACCATTTTTAAAATTCAGCTTGTTCAGTTTCAATTTATCAATGTCTTCCTGTAAAACTCTTCTGTACATAGGGTGAAGAGTGCCACCTTTGGTACCGGCTGGTTTATCCGGTTCATACTGGTATTGCGGATCAACCAACGTTCCTCTTGGGTACATAATGCCGGGAACTCCTTTACCCCGGATATCAAGTTCATCTGGATGATTAAGACCTATTGTATGTCCATATTCATGAGCGGCAGTGGTAGAACCCTTATATAGATTCTCCAGTTTGAAATAGCCGCTATTGCAACCCAATCCGTCAACAAAAGAAATATTGCCGTATGCAAATTCTTCAATTCGGAAATAGTTGTTACGGGGATCCAGGTTCTGGTAAATGTCAATATCCCTTATTCCTGGCTCGAATGCTGCTGTGATAGAAAAGACAATTCTGCAATCATAATCATTAAAGACTACTCTTGCCTGCGGTTCATTCCACATGGTTTCAATTTCATCACGAATCATTTCTGTCAATGCTTCATTAGCCGCATTGCCATAAGTGATTATATGCGAATTAATAAATATCTGCTGACTACCTGTTTCAACTGTGCCCATCTTGTTTATTCGGAGCTGGTTTCTTTAGTCATTGTTTTCTTTATCCAGCCATAGACGAATTTACCGGGAGTAGGGATGTATTCAACATACATCGTTTTTTCTGTTTCCGCAATAGAGAGGAGCTTATCACCTTTGATAAAATATTGTTTTTTAGCGTAAATGCAGTTCTCGTCTTCATAAACTGTTGCCTTATCGGCTGTAATGACAATAGTGGGCGACTGATTATATTCTTTCTTCAGCCAGTCGTTGTTGAATACCGGTTGATTCTTCAGCCTGGTATAATCACCATCTGCATTTACTGCATTCCCGAAACCGCAATTAAATGAACTGGATTTACTATCGATAGTAATTACATCTCCTTTGATCCTGAACTTCAGTATGCAGGGAGCAGAAGCATCTTCAAAACTATTGTCGAATGAGGCGGTATCATTTACAAATGTGATTGTGCCGTCCGTTTCTCCCATATTATAAGAAGGCCAGCCAATTGTTACATCCAGCCAGAACCGGTATTTATTATTTTCCATTTTCAGCAAGACCAGTGAGCCGGATGCCCCTTTGGCATTTTCATTCTTTGGCGAATCACCAATCGGTGGAAAAGTATAACCATAGGCACCCGAATAATTTACCTGTGCTGAGGTGGATAGTCCGAGCAGACATCCTGCAATATAAATGATGATTTTTTTCATAGCGGAAGCTAAAATTTATTGTTGTAAATGCTGCATGAAATAATCAGTCACTTTCTGGTAAAGATGTGCCCTGTCTTTACCAAGCACATTATGTTCATGACCCGGATAGATCATGTAATCCACCTGTACTCCTTTGTCTACACAGGCTTTTACAAAATCTACGGAATGCTGCTGCACAACGACCGGGTCCTGCAATCCATGAATCAATAATAATTTCCCCTTAAGTTTTCCGGCCTGTTTAATAAGATTTGTGGCTGCATATCCTTCAGGATTTTCCTGCGGGGTGTCCATATATCTTTCTCCATACATTATTTCATAATATTGCCAGTTCATTACCGGGCCTCCTGCTACTGCGGCTTTAAAAATGCCGGGATGATTGAGCATAAAATCCGTTGTCACAAATCCGCCAAAACTCCAGCCAAATAATCCCATCCGGTCTTTATCAATATACGGTTGAGCAGTCAGATAATTTACTGCTGCCATCATATCATCCATCTGGGCTTCTCCTAATTTTCTGAATATACTTTGTTCAAAGGCTTTTCCGCGGTTATCACTTCCCCTGGTATCAATTGTAAAGACAACATATCCTCTTTCTGCCTGGTACTGGAACCAGTAATCACCGGCACCTCCATTCCAGCTGTTCAGTATCATTTGTGCATGAGGCCCGCCGTACCAATACACAATAACCGGGTATTTTTTTGTGTTGTTGAAACCAACAGGTTTGAACATCCTGCAATAAATGCTGTCGCCACTATTATTGCGTATTGTGAACAATGAAAGTTCACCGGTTGCATATTCTTTCAGCGGGTTATGCGACTGCATTAATAGTTTTGGTTTGGCGACAAGATTTTGCAGGCCTTTCTGCTGGACTTTAGCTTTTGCATTGAGAAATTTACTGATGTCAATCAGTTGAATCGTTCTTGGGTTCGATGCAGTACTATACACATCTAATATGGAGCTCCCATCTGCACTGACCTGGGTAGCATGTACACCGCCATCAGTGGTTATTAAATTGATCCGACCTGTTTTTAAATTCAGTACAGATAGATTTTTATTGATTGGTGATAAGGCAGTTGATACAAAATACAGGTTTTCTCCTTTTGCATCATACCCTTTTACTTCCAGCACTTCCCAGTTCCCGTTGGTTAATTGTTTCAGCAGTTTGCCGTTTGTATCATACAGGTATAAATGGTTCCATCCGTCGCGGTTGCTTTGCCAGATAAATTGTGAAGGATTCGATTTCAAAAATTGTATTGGTACCAGCGGTTCAACATACTTTTCATCTGTTTGCTCAAATAAGGTTTTGATGAAATCACCGGTTGTTGCATCATACTGATTCAGCCACATATGATTTTGTTCCCTGTTTACAACAGCAATGTAGATGTATTTGTCATCAGGGCTCCATGCAATATTAGTAAGGTATTGTTCAGCGGGTTCACCTGTTTTGAGCCATATTGTATTTTGAGTTGCAGTATTATAAACACCTATGGTCACATGATGGCTTTTATCGCCGGCCATGGGATATTTTATTAAATCTGCTTTCGCCGGCCGTTCACTCCAGTTGATAATGGGATAATCAGTAACCATACCCTGGTCCATTCTGTAAAAAGCTAGTTTTGCTCCGTTATTGCTCCAGAATGTTCCTTTATTGATGCCAAATTCATCCCGGTGGACTGAGGAGGCATAGACAATATTTTTACTCCCATCGGTGGTTACCTGTTTGGCAATAGTACCATCTGTGACATACAAATTATGATTATCCAGATAGGCAACATAACCAACGCTGCTTTGTTCTGCATTTTCTTTCGCTGCTAATTCTTTTTTTAATAATGTGATATATGACCTTTTTTCCGGATCATACAGAATTCTGTGTCCATTTGATGTCATGATCCAGCCTTTTGGGGTAAATTTTATTAGCGGCATTTCTTTTGCCGTAGTAAGACCGTTCTGACTTAAGAAGTTATTTAGTTTATCAAGTGTAAGGAATGCTGAATCTGCTTTCATCTTAAAATTTCCCCTCATCCATATATCTTTTCCCTCCACTTTTTTGAGGTACACATAATCGTTGGTATTGCCATAGAATTGCAGCTGTGAAAGATTTTGTGGTGCCAGTGATGTCCTGGCTTTCAACATAGCGTCTTCCATGCTGAGCAATTTATCCTGGGCGAATATGCATTGTTGAATAAGGAGCAGCAGTATAGCAGTAAAAATCTTTTTCATAAATCGATTTTAGATAAACAAATGTAGCTATAATGGCTAATAAAAGCCCCCGTTACGGGGGCCTGCTGAACGTAAGAATGAGTTTAATCTTTGAAATAGACTTTAAATGCTTCTGTAAGCCGGGTAAATTCTTTGCGTGATTTATTGATCCCTATCAGCCCTCCCGACAGAAGTATATTCATATCCCTGACTATTTTGACAGAAAAAAGTTCGTCTTGTTGTTTTATAGATACAACTACTTTAAAATATTTCACAAAGACACCAAAAATGATCCGCATGATCTTACTTCCTTTCTGGTATACTTTTTCATCAGGTTTGTCTGATTTTAAAGGAAGGTTTTCTGCAGCAAAGAAAAGATTTAATTTATTTTCTAACTCTTCGCGGCTGATGCCAGTGATATTGTATACTACCAGGTCATTGGCAAAATCAACAAGGGTTATTTGCATAGTGCAAGTTTTTAAGTTGGGTTGACCCCGGTGATCTCTGCAATTTTTCTTTAATTTCTGACAGGCCTTCCGCTTTTCAAAACACTCTGTATTCTCTCCAGGGTTTTCTTTTCACCACATAGTGACAGGAATGCCTCTCTTTCTAAGTCAAGCAGATATTGTTCTGATACTAATGTAGGTTCACTCAGGTCGCCGCCACACATTACGTATGCTAATTTTTTTGCTACAACTGAATCATGTTCTGTAGCATAGTTGGCTGTCCGCATGGCATGAATTCCGGAGTATAAAGCACCGAGAGCTGTTTGTCCCAATACTTTTATATCCTTTCGTTGCACTGGTGTGGTATAGCCACTGTCAAATATTTCAATTACTGCTTTTTTGGCTTCTGCAATTCTTCTTCCCTGGTTCATTACCACTTCATCAAGTCCTTTCCTGTAAATTCCCAATCCAAAACCTTCATGTGCTGAAGTAGCAACTTTCGCAGTAGCTATTGAAAGGAAACGATTCTTTAATGTGATCGTCTCCGGTTCATCTTCATGCATTTCATCCGAAGCTCTCAATACAAATTCTTTGGTACCTCCGCCTCCTGGTATTAAGCCAACGCCTAATTCAACAAGACCAGTATACGTTTCAGCAGCCGGGCAGCATTTGTCCGAATGTAAGCTCAACTCACAGGCTCCTCCAAGTGCTAAGCCATGTGGAGCAGTAACTACCGGTATGGAAGAATATCTTGCCCGCATCATTGTATTCTGGAACATACGGATTGCCATATCCAGTTCATCATATTCCTGGTCTATCGCCAGCATGAAGATCATTCCTACATTAGCACCGGCTGAGAAGTTGGCCCCTTCATTGGCAATCACTAAACCTTTATAATTTTTTTCTGCTTTGTCAATAGCGGTTTGCATACCAGCTAATACATCTCCGCCAATACTTCCCATTTTTGTGAACCACTGCAGACCGAGTACATCATCACCCAGATCATATAACCGGCAACTTCCATTTTTCCAGATCTGCTTATCAGTGTAATTGCTCATTACGATAAATGCTTCACCACCTGGAAGCATTTTATATGTTTTGGACGCAGGGTCATAGCAATATTTTTTACCACCTTCTATCCTGTAGAATGATTTATTTCCTGCTGCCAGCATTTCATCTATCCAGGGAGCTACTTTAAAACCGGCTGCTTTCATGGCTTCGGTTGTTTTTGTAACACCCAGAACATCCCAACTTTCAAAAGCACCGATCTCCCAGCCAAAACCAGCCATCATGCCATCATCTACACGATACAACTCGTCACTTATTTCAGGAATACGGTGAGAGATATATGAAAACAGGCCATAATGAAAAAGACGATAAAATTCACCGGCCTTATCCTGGCCATCTACAAGCATTTTTAACCTGGAGTATAAATCATCAATTGGTTTAGCAGCTTCCAGCGTAGCGAACTTTGGTTTTATCCTGGCGCCATATTCCATCGTATCAAGGTTCAGTGTCAATATTTCTTTTTCACCACCCGGCCCTTTTGTCTTTTTGAAAAAGCCTTGCCCTGTTTTGTCGCCCAGCCAGTTATTGGCTACCATTTTATCTAACCAGGCAGGAATATCGAATTGTTCTCTTGCTTCATCATTGGGGCAATTATCTGCAACACCTTTAGCCACTTTCACCAGAGTGTCAATACCAACCACATCAGCTGTTCTGAATGTAGCTGATTTTGGACGGCCGATGATCGGCCCGGTCAGTGCATCAATTTCATCTATGCTGAGTTGCAGCTTTTCTTTTACATTCATGATGGCCATCATGCCAAATACTCCAATGCGGTTGGCAATGAATGCCGGTGTGTCTTTGCATAACACCGTTGTTTTTCCCAGGTACAAATCACCATAGTTCATCAGGAAGTCAACTATTTCCGGATCAGTATATGGGGTGGGAATAATTTCCAGTAATCTTAAATAACGTGGGGGATTGAAAAAATGGGTACCACAGAAATGTTTTTTAAAGTCCTCAGTTCTGCCTTCAGCCATCATGTGAATCGGAATCCCGGATGTATTGGAAGTAATAAGTGTTCCGGGCTTTCTGTATTTTTCTACCTGTTCGAATACTTTTTGTTTAATATCCAGTCTTTCTACAACTACTTCAATTACCCAGTCGCAACCGGCAATGTCTTTCATGTTATCATCAAAGTTGCCGGTGGTGATTTTTTTAATAACGTCTTTATGATAAACCGGGGACGGATTTGATTTGATAGCAGCAGTCAATGCATCATTCACAATCTTATTTTTATCAGGGGCTTTACTAATCTCCCCTTCGGGGGGCGGGGGGGCCGCAATATCTAATAGTAATACCTGTACGCCGATCCCGGCAAAATGACAGGCAATTCTTGAACCCATTACACCGCTTCCTAAAACGGCTACCTTTTTGATAGTTCTTTTTGACATAAAGCAAAATTAGTTAGTTATGCAACTATTTGGAAATCGAAGATAAGAGTTTTCTGATTTTTCAGGTATTAATTACATTATTCAAATTCAATAGGCGGTAACCCCCGCTTCTCCAATTCATTTCTGTATTTCCGTATCATTTTTTTATTATTCTTCACCCCAATACTACTGGCCATACCGCTAAAAGCTATTTTGATAAGATAGTTGATAGCCGATTTATCCCGCTGACGGATAAAGAAAACATTGCCTGTTCTTGAATTATTATTTTTCCTGATAACAAAACTTGTGGCTACAAAAGTGATCATTCTTGTAAAGAAGGACTTCTTTTCTACTTTGCCATCCCGGAGAAGCTGAAATTTCAAATCTTTGTAAAACATTTTCATTTCGCCCAGCGACAGATATTCTCTTCCAACCGCCCGCATGTTAATAGTATCAAATTGTCCGGAAATCAATTTTACAGATGCTAACGGGATCAGCACCGGATTTAAGACAGTTACATCTCCAGGTTTTAGTCTTACTGTCATCAGGAATCCACCTAATGAATCAGTATAGGATTCTTTTACCCTCAACCTGACCCATACTGTATCCATCACATAACCATAGGCATGGATGCTGAGACTATCTGTAGCTGTAAGGTTGTAATTTTTTATATTGAAAAGATTTACGGCCAGTCTTGTTACAGGAATGGTGCCTGGCATTTTTGTTTTTTCACTGACCTCTGTGTAGTCAACTTTGGCGTTGTTCAACTGAATTGTATCAACTGATATTTGGAAAGGAATTTTTTTGATCATGTTTGCAGGCAGTGGCTTGATAGTTCCTGCTGCAAATGGCAGGCTCTTATCCTTGTAATCATTTAAGTAAGGGTTATCTACTTTTATACAGTCAATATCAAGCACCATGTCCTTACTATATTTGTCGATATCAATCGGGCCAATTTGAATAGCACCAGTACCACCATTGATATAATCTTTCTGGAAAGTCAGTTTTGATAGAAATGATTCTCTGCTCAGTGTTGGATTAAATGAAAAGGAGTCGAGAGTAAAAATTTTAGAATTCTGGTTAAAACCTGCATTGAACCAGCGGAATTCAGTTTTGTCATCTTTATAGTTACCTGTAAACTGCTGTAGTTGAAATGATGAATTTGCTCCTGCGAGTTTTTGCAGATTGTTGATTGAGGATGAACTAATACTAAGCCCTTTCAACCCTGTTTTGTTAATTACCAGTATACCATGATTTTTACCCAAACTGTCAAAATGAAAATTTCTGGCTGTAAAATCATCCACTTTGGCCCTCCATGCCGGTTTTTTACCTGACTCCTGTTGCCATTTAATAGCACTTATTTCCGTTGCTACCTCTCCGTCACCTGTATGAAAGGTTTTCCCTTTGGGTTCGCTGTAGCTGAAATGATTCAGATTCAGCAACACTTTACCCACCGTAATATCAGTGAAATTACCGGCGTTGACAAGGATATTTGTTAGTTCTAGGCGATTGTCTTTTTCAATACTTCCATCCCAGTTTATATTCAGATTCCCCTTTTCAGTATGCTGATTGAAATTTATTACCGGCTGGAGGATAATTATTTTATCAATATCTACTTCAGGCATTTTTGATCCCTTTTCTTCTCCGGGTAAATGGATAGTTGAAAGTGACAGGGAAGCTACAGGCCGGATTAAGTTTAAGCTGGATAGTTTAATTTTTCCATTCAGTATTGAGTTTATATCAGGCGTTGTTGCAATGGATGGAAGGGATAAACTAATGACATTATTATTTTTTTTATTATAATAACTGACATCTTGCAGGATTGAACTTTTGCCATCTGCGATGACATAATCTGACACGGTCAACGATGAAAAGGTATCAACTATTTTCAGTTGCTTTCCTGCAGTAGCCAGGTTTTTAAGTTGCATTTCCTTGCCTGGTTCTTTAAGTAGTTCATCCAGTGATAAATTGTCCAAATGAGTACTGATAGTAATGTTGCCGGTTTTAATAATTGCCGTTGTATTGCTTCCTTTTATATTCTTTAATTCGATAGCTGCATTATTTGTATTTTCCATTTCTCCCTTTTCCGGTAAAACGACTTTTACATCAGCTTTATCCCACCGGATACCGGTAGCGGTTAAATCACTTGTTTCTTCATCTATAAGGATTTCATCAACAGCAGCATTCTCAGCCATTATCATCGTACGACTTAGCCTTTCATTTAATTGAACCCTTTTTGCCAGCAAGTATCCGTTTTTATCACCTATATATCTTACGTCGTATAATTTGATATCTAAGTTGTTTGTTTTAATGGTGCCTGTTTTGAAATCCAGGTATTCTACTGCATGTTCCAGTGCTGATGCTTTTTTTGCAGTGAGAAGTCTCTGTGTTTGTATAATGATGGAGGCGTCTTCCAGGTGGACAGAACTATTATTGTTTAAGGCCAGATCAACCCGCCCATTCACAATATTCATCTTATCCAGTTGGATCATTTGTCCAATGTCTCCAAGGACGGCGAAAATATTTTTCCTCCCTTTCTTTGTTGTTTTTTTTACGGACACTTTATAGTTTATGGAAGGCTGATAAAGCGTTGCGGCATTTGCTTTCAATTGTCTTTTGAAGACGAGATCATCCCAGGAAAGTCCATCTAGCCGGAATTGGGGAATACTGAATGTATTTATGATTTTACCATTGTCGAGTTTATTGAAAATGAAGTGGCTTAAATAAATTTTATCTTCCCGGAACAGGATGCTGTCAAACTTTACATTATAGGAACTGTCTTTAATGAAGTTTTCATAATTGCGGATGGCTAAAGCAAGGCTTTTTACTTTTAGTGGTTTCGCTGCGTCCTGGTCAACGCTTAGCCCCTGCAGTTCAAAATTATTATTGGTAAACGCAAAGGAAGTGGGCTTTTCATCATTGATGGTTTTGATATTGAAATCAGCATTATCCACAACTACAAAGCCCAGTTGAAGGTTGCCGGTTAATTGCTTGATAATATCTCCCAGTTTTGGAACTGTCCTTTTGCCTCCTTCACTTTTTTTACCTAACTCTACTTCAAGAATGAATTTTGGGTTAAGGCAGTAGACTGAATCGGCCTTAATAAGTTCACTCCGGTATAGGGTATCAAAGTCAATATTTGTGAGTCTGAGTGTATCGAAGAATACACGGAATGCTGATGTAGTACTGTCTTTCTGGACTGCAGCAATAGTACAGCTGTCAAACTCTACCAATTGTTTTTTGAGATTGACACGGAACTGGCTATAGCTAAGCCGGTGTCTCCCGTCAGGGAAAACAATATCCTGGTCCCTGCTTCTTAATACCACATTTTCGCTAAAAAATATTTTTTCCTTCCCGGATAGTCTGGCCGTATCTACCGAAAGATTGTCAATGAAAAAATCAATATTACTTATGGTGAGTGGTAGCTGACCAGGTTGTATTTTATTAACCAGAGTGAATTTTGCGTTGGTTATCTGAAAACGGTTTACTTTTAATACTTGCAAAGCATCCTGTATAGAGTTATATATCTTTCCTAATTCTTCAGGTATAGAAACTTCCTTTTTCAGTGATCTGTCTCTTTCTGTAAAAGCCTTCAACCGGGTAACGGTTATTTCGGGTTTCTCCAGGTTCAGCGAATCAATAAATAATTTTTTACTTAAAATAATTGGTAAGATTTCCTGTACAGTAAGTTTAATATTAGCAACCCGGAACCGGTAAGAGGTACTGGTGTTTACTGAATCAGTAGAATATATATAGGCATTTTGTAGCTCAACTTTCCGGCTGAACCAGCTAAACCTGAATTTTTCAACTTTTAGTTTTAGTTTACCTTTTGATTTTGTATCTACAAGGTCTTCTATTATATGACGGGCATTATAGTTGATCCAGAAGTGAAAACCAATTAAAAGAATAGTAATGGCACCGAGGAATATCCCGGAAAATTTCAGAATTTTCATGCCAAGACGCTTTGTTGTCAAGGTGCGGATGAGATTTAAGCATGAATTTAGTGAAATCTCCCCGCTTATAAAATGAAAGCCCCCGTTTCAGTTCAGATAAAACGGGGGTTTGTGTAATTTTACCGGTTAGCTAACATTTGAACCGGTATCAATCAAATTTTCGGGGTTAATAAAATGCAGTTTTCCCGATTTATCCTCTGCCATCAGGATCATTCCGTTGCTTTCAATACCTCGCATTTTTCTCGGAGCCAGGTTGGTTACAACCGTTACTTGTTTGCCCACAATATCCTCGGGTTTGAAATGTAAGGCAATACCACTGACAATGGTTCTTGTTTCAAAACCAAGATCAACAGATAATTTGAGAAGCTTGTCAGCCTTTTCCACTTTTTCGGCCGATACAATTGTTCCAACTTTAAGGTCAATCCTGGAGAAATCATCAAATTGTATCTCCTGCTTTACGAATACTGCTTCCACTTTTTTGTCATCTTTCTTCGGTTCTTCCATTTTTTTTAGCCCACTTTTTAATTTTTCAATTTGTTCTGTTATTTCTGTGTCCTCAATTTTTCTGAATAATAATTGAGGCTCTCTTAAACTATAACCTATACTCAATAACTTAAGCTTGCCTGCATTTTCCCAGTCCAGTAATTTATCTACCACTTTCATCATATGCAGCATACTTTTGGCAGTGTTAGGTAAAAAAGGGTTGATAAAAATGGCCAGGTTGGCTGTAAGCTGTAAACACAGGTGCATTGTGTTGTCAATGCTTTTTTGAACTTCCGGATTTTCGGTCAGTTTTTTGGCAACAATCCAGGGCTCTTTCTTTTGCATATACTGGTTGCCTTTCCTTGACAGATCGATCACTTCATATAAGGCATCCCTGAACTTATATTGTTCTAATAAAGATTCAATTCTTGTTTTTGCATTTCCGATTTCTGCTATCAGTATGTTGTCATTATCATCCAGGATACCTGTATGCAATGGTGGTACTTTGCCTCCGCAGAGTTTGTGCATTAATACCCAGGTCCGGTTTACAAAATTGCCAAAGATGGAAACCAGTTCACTGTTAACAGCGTCCTGGAAACCTTTCCACATAAATTCACTGTCCTTTGTTTCCGGGGCGATCTGGGTCAGGTAATACCGAAGCATATCCACACACTGGCCGCCACCATTTTCTTTTTTTACAAAATCATTGATATAGTCCCGCATATCGAGCTTCCAGTTTCGGCTGGTGCTCATCTTGTCGCCTTCCAGGTTCAGGAACTCATTGGCGGGAACATTTTCGGGTAAAATATCACCATGCAATTTCAGCATGATGGGGAAGATGATACAATGGAACACAATATTGTCTTTGCCAACAAAGTGTACCAATTTTGTGTCTTTATCCTGCCAGTAGGGTTTCCATTCCTTTTTATTATCTATAGCCCATTGTTTAGTAGCGCTGATGTAACCAATGGGGGCGTCAAACCATACATACAAAACTTTGCCTTCAGCTTCTTTTAATGGAACCTTCACCCCCCAGTCAAGATCTCTTGTTACGGCTCTTGATTGCAGGCCGCCTTCTATCCAGCTTTTACATTGACCAACAACAGTAGTTCTCCAGTCGTCTTTATGTTGTTCTAATATCCATTCTCTCAAAAACTGTTCATGTTTTCCCAGTGGTAAATACCAGTGAGTTGTTTTTTTCTTAATTGGTGTTTTCCCGCTCAAAGTACTCACCGGGTTAATCAATTCATCAGGACTTAAGGTACGGCCACAGGTTTCACACTGATCACCAAAAGCCCGGTCACTGCCACAGTTAGGACAGGTGCCTTTAATATAACGGTCAGCCAGGAAGGTATTGGCTTCCTCATCAAAATACTGCTCAGTTTCTTTTGTTTCCAGTTCTCCGGCATCATTCAGTTTGGTAAAAAATTCCTGTGCTGTTTCGTGGTGAATAGGTTCGCTGGTCCGGTGATAAATATCAAAGCTCATATCCAGGTCTTCAAAATCCTGCTTCATTGCTTCGTGATATTTATCAATAATAGCCTGTGCTGTGGTTCCTTCTTTGGTGGCTTGAATAGGAATGGCAGTACCATGTTCATCGCTGCCGCACACAAATACTACATCTCTTTTTTGTGCCCGGAGGTAACGGACATAGATATCTGCCGGTATATAGGCGCCTGCCAGGTGGCCTACATGTTTCAAACCGTTGGCATAGGGAAGGGCAGAAGTAACTAAATATCTTTTTGGAGGTATCATTTATAAATTAAGTCTTATTAACCTGCAAAAATACCGGAATAGCGGTCATTGCCCAAAAGGACGATTTCCGATACCTTTAATGCATTAACCTTAAACCGGTCTCATTATGAGAAAACTAATGTTACTTCTTTGTATAGCCAGTTTGCAAGAGGCCCGGGCAAACGATGGTGTATTTTACGCTACAGGTAATACATTAATTCCTTTGAAGGAAACATCAATTCGTTTAAAGAAGGAAATACTGAACCTGGAGCGGAAAGGAGATTGGATGCAGGTGGATATATATTTTGAATTTTTTAATCCGGGTCCGGAAAAAGAACTGACGGTTGGATTTGTAACTCCACCTGCCGAAGGTGATGTTGGAGAAGAAGATGCGAGGCATCCATATATAAAGGATTTCATGGTGATGGTGAATGACAATCTGTTGCCATACCGGGTGGCCCAACTGAAAGAAACTGGTTTTAAAGTGGATTTAAAAGTTGCCAGTGGATATGATTTTGTGTACTATTTTAAAATAAAATTTCTAAAAGGACTAACGGTGATCCGGCATAGTTATTTATACAGGGGTGGGGCTTCAGTTGAAGCCAAAGTTGATTTTGATTACCGTCTTACCACAGGGACCACCTGGGCCAACAGTGCCATTGAAGATTTTGAGCTGAATATCAATTTTGGTGATGACAGTTATTTTGCTGTTCCTGCTGGTTTCGGGCCAACAACTGTCAACTGGACAGTAATCGGAATTGGCCGGCTCAGTACTCCGGTTAATTTTAATCCATACGGTGAAATAGGAGGAGGAGCGAAGTTACGAATGGCTTACCTGCGAAAAGGAAAATTACAAATGAGGACAACTAACTTTAAGCCCCAAAAAGATTTATCATTGATTGTTTTTCAGTTGCACAATGAGGTAAACCTGTGGTGTGATAAAAGAGTGAAAAACGATTTCGCTGGTATTATGGAACTTGTTTGGGGAGATTCGGTCGAGTTGGAGGTAACGAAACTTTCAGACCTTGAACTGAGATTATACCGAAACCTGAATTATGCCCGCATGGGTTATGATTTCAAAGAGGAGGCGTTGAAAATATTATTTTCAAAATACAACTGGTATATTCCGGACCCGGCAGTAAAGCCAGAAGTTGTACCTGACTATTATGTAACAAAAGAATTGCAACAATTAATTTTAGTTGAAGAAAAACGCAGAAAAATTAAAACAGATACTCTATGATTAAAATACCACCTTATTTGCAAAAGGGCGACACGGTCGGATTGGTTTGTCCTGCCGGTTATATGACCCTGGATAAAGTACAGACCTGCATTGCAACTTTGCAGGAATGGGGCTATAAGGTTAAAGTCGGGAAAACAGTCGGTGGTGATTCTCAGACTTATTTTTCCGGTACTGACGAAGAGAGACTCAACGACTTTCAGCTAATGCTGGATGATGATGAAATAAAAACGGTTTTATGTGCAAGGGGTGGTTATGGAATGGGACGTATTATTGATAAAATCGATTTTAAGAAATTTAAAAAGCAACCAAAGTGGATCGTTGGATATAGCGATATCACTGTGTTGCATTCTCATCTTTATTCTAATTACTATATTTCATCACTTCACTCTCCTATGGCAGGAGCTTTCAATGAGGAGGGTTTTAAAAATGAATTTGTTCTTTCCTTAAAAAATGCACTCGAAGGAAAGAAGATTAAATATCAATGCGAAGCACATGAATATAACAGGAAAGGTGAAGCTGTAGGAGAGTTAGTTGGTGGGAATCTTGCCTTGCTTGCCCATTTGGTAGGCACAGATTCAGACATTAAGACAAGAGGTAAAATTCTTTTTATAGAAGATGTAGGGGAGTATTTATATAATATTGACAGGATGATGCACCAGTTAAAAAGAAGTGGCAAGATAGCAAGGCTTGCCGGCTTGATTTTTGGCGGTTTTACAGAAGTAAAAGATACAGACAGACCTTTCGGTAATACTGTTCTTGAGATACTAAAGGACATAGTTAAAGAGTACAGTTATCCGGTTTGTTTTGATTTTCCGGTTAGCCATACAGACAGAAATTATGCGCTAAAAGTGGGAGTGGGATATAAGCTGAAAGTTGGAAAAACAAAAGTAACTCTGGAAGAATAAAAGCTGACTCGCCAAACGGAAGGTTGCAACCATTAAAACCGGGTCAAAAAAATTATACCGTTAACAGTGATTCATTTGAAAGCTGCTTAGTTAGTGCTGGTTCAGGATTATTGCCGAATCCTTGTGCTGGTTTAGTTATAGCCTTAAAACAGAATCAAGTTTATTCACAGTTTCATTGTACCGGTACAGATTGTTATGGCTGCCCCCTTCAATGCTAATGAGTTCATCTGTTGATTTTAAAAATGGCAGAAGGCGTTTCGAATTTTTGTAAGTAACGACCCTGTCTTTAGTTCCATGAAAAATTGTTATTGGTGCTGTAACATTTTGCAGGTATTGATAAGTTGGTAGCTGGTAATGCAGCATCCATTTTGCAGGATATATGGGCAGGTAATGACTTACCACTGCCGGAAAATCATAATAAGGAGTTTCCAGGATCAATCGTTTACAATCCCTGGTGGATGCAAGTTGTGCTGCAATGCCTGTTCCCATGCTTTTCCCATATATGATTATACTATCAGCAGGGAATCGTTTACGGGCTATCTTATAAACCTGTAAGGCCCAATCGTACAGTTTTTGTTCGGTCAGCTTCCCTGTGCTTTTGCCAAATCCAGGGTAGTCGATCATCAGCACCTGGTAGCCATGCCGGGTGAAATAAGGAATGTATTTAGCATACCAGGAAATATTTCTTTTGTTACCATGAAAATAAAGAACTATCCCACGGGCTATAGTATCTGTGCTGGCAAAGTCAACCAGGTTAAGAGTGTCTTTTGAATCAATAGGAATATTGATGTCTTTATGAGGCTCAGGAAAATTATAAGAATAGGTTCTGTTCAATGTAACCGGGTGAAAAAGGATGGCATCCTGTAGGAAATATAATGCAACCCCGCCAGATATATAAATGATAGCGACAATCTTTGCCCATTTGATTATTCTTTTCTTGTTCATCCGGGCAAAGATGAAAAGAAAAAAGGACATGAAGCTCATGTCCTTTTAGCGTAATGTTTTATTAGTATTGATTAAAGTAGCTTTTAATCCTGTATAGAGCATTGTTACTTATTTCATCCAGCAGGCACCTCATGATCTCACTTTCCGTGGGAGCAAACTCCCTTCTGCGATTGATCAGCTGTTTATCATTTTCACTTAATGCTCTTTCATCGCCTGTAAAAGAGGAAAATTCAGTACTCCAGTTATGGTTGGAAGAAAAGTTCTCACTCCACAGCCGGCGACCGTTTTCATCTCTCACATTTACCTGCAACAGGGCAGTAGACTGTAACGTTCTTTTTATGGTTGTAATATTAGCAAATACTCTTGCATATTCTTTTACTATTGAGTCAGGCTTATAAACTGTTTCCTTTACAACAATTTCTTTAGACACTTTTCTTGTGCTCCTGTTGTCATAGTAGCGGCCGATATCAAGGTTTGTAAGACGCATGTCTACTTCTTTGTCAACCCTTATATGCTGGCTCCTTGCGTCCCAGGCCGAGTAAAATTTTACAAATTCATTCCCACTGTTGTATTGCAGGTTTCTGATCAACTGGTCATCAAGATTATTGCCACCAACTGTGTATGAACTATACACATAGCCACCTTGTTGTTGCATAGGCAGAATGACTACATTCGTAACTGCATAATCATAAGCCTCGTTCATTTTTTGTATCACATCACGGTTACCTGGTTTGAATTTTAATGCTGCCTGGAACTCCCGGTACGCATTGCGATAGCTTTGTTTATCATAACGCTGCATAAAGGCAATACCCCTGTCATATCGGGTATCACCGGCTTTTTCACGATAAGTGACCAGGTAGGAGGAGTAGTCAGCAGGGTTTACAATAGTAAATACCTGTGGCACCCGGTAAATGGCATCATACATCCGTTGAAGCGATACATACTCATTATATATCCACTCCCATTTCAGTTCATTGGAGCTTTCAGCATTTGCCCTGATGCGGGTTTCATGGTCATTCACCGCATACCGATATGAACTCTGAATGATGTTGAGGAGCTTTGGGTCATCGGGGTCTTTCTGTAATTTTTTTGCAGCCAGTTCCACGGCTTCTGTATAATTGCCTTTTTCATATAGTTTACTGGCAGTTTTACAGGAGACTGCTGAAATGCTGATCCCGGTTAAAAGTAGAATGTAGAGTTTTAGTTTCATAAACACCTCCGTTTTCATGTAGTACGTTCAAATTGCAGTCCAGTTAACAGCAGGTGCTGTCAATTAAGCAATCATTAACAATTGATGGGCAATACGTCTAGTATTTGAGAATGTCCCTGATGAAATTGTGGTACTCATCAAACGATGGCAAATTGTTGTGTCCTCCTCCATGAATGCGTATGAGGGTGATCTTATGCTGGTTTATCTTCTGTAAAGCTTCGCTATGCCGGATTGGTATCAGCCAGTCTTTTGTACCATGTATAATGTAAGTGTGACACTTTACATTAGGTAACCATTTATCGGTACGAAGGTGAAAGCGAAGGACGATGCGAACGGGTAGAATAGGTAAAAAACGTTCAATTACCCTCAGGAAATTAAAATACGGGGCATCCAGAATCAGGTACCGGGGGCTATTGTCCGAGGCAAGTTTTGTTGCGAAGCCACTACCCATGCTGCGACCATATACGATCAGGTGATCCTCTGCATACTTTTCCCTTAGTTTATTGTAAATAAACTGCATGTCATTCAGCATTTGCTTTTCACCCCTTTTGCCAGTGCTCTTGCCGAATCCCCGGTAATCAAGCAAAAGCACATCATAGTCGTACCGGTAAAAATCTTTGGCATACCGTGCCCAGCCTTTTATACTTCTTGTATTGCCATGAAAATATAATATCAAACCTTTGGGATTTTCCCGGAAGAAGTGGAGACCGTTAATGCGTACACCCGGTTCAATGTCAAAAAAGTATTCTCTGAAAGGCGCATCATACTTAAACTGAAAATCCTGTTTCAGCTTTTCCGGTTTAAATATCAGTCTTTCCTGTATGAAGTAAGCAATGACGGACAGTGCTGCAATGCCAATAATGATATACCAGATGAAGACAGGCAAGCTAGTTTTAGTTTATGCACTGAAATTAAGGAACATGCCACAAACTGTAAACTTTCTTATTCTTCTACTCTTTTTAGTTTTAAATTAGTAACAGGCGCTACAATTAATGGGAATTTCTCTACCGTAACATTTGCAAGGTCAAGTCCAAAACCTTTTTCTTCTGATAGACTATGATCTTTCAGCCAGAAGTGGAATTTCATAATTACTCTTTCAAAGAATGGAAGTTCATTGTCCTGGCTCAGGTATTTTTCCATTACCATAAACTGGAAGTCACCAACTGTATTACTGCTGGCCAGGCTTTCATACCGGCTGATAATATTCACTTCTTTATTGGCTACAAGATCTTCAACTACTTTACGGAACATAAGATTTACCCGTGGCTCCATCCTGAATCCAAGACGGAAATCAACCCTGATAATATCATTTGGAATGATATGTTCTACTTTGTATTCAGAAGTATATGGGTCATCTACGGTATCAATGTGTACGAACCAGTAAATGTCAGCCCGTTTGGGTTTTCTATTCAGTATAGAATAAATGATCTTATGCTCAATCTCTTTTGGGTTGTTGGCACTGGTCATATAAACCAGGTGAGTGGCATATTTGGGAACAGACTTGTCATTACTAAGCTCTTGTATCTTGGGTATATAATGTTCTAGGCGAACAAATTCCACATAACGGTTCTTGATTTTCCTTGCCCTGTACCAAATGTACATAACAAGAAATACCAGCATACCAATGATGAGTGTTATATAACCTCCGTGAGTGAATTTTACCATTAATGCGACAAGGTATCCGATTTCCACAATCAGGTAACCACCAAGAAAAATATAGATCCAGATAGATTTTGCCCGGTGCAGAACCAGGTAATTCGCAAAAAGAATGGTAGTGGCAAGCATGGTTACAATAATCGCAAGCCCATATGCTGCTTCCATGTTAGAGGATTTACGGAAGTACAATACAATTCCGGCACAACCCAAAAACATCAGAAAATTAATAGTGGGTATAAACAACTGCCCTTTTGCTTCGGAAGGATAACGGATCCTGAGTTTTGGCCATAAATTAAGCCGCATGGCTTCACTTATCAGTGTGTAAGCACCTGAAACCATAGCCTGGCTGGCGATTATTGCAGCCGTAGTTGCAATAATTACTCCCGGTATAATAAACCAATGGGGCATCAGGTCATAAAAGGCATTAATGCTTAATGAACTCTTTACTTCGCTGGTAATTTCCAGGCCACGTCGGTGTGCCAGCAAATAGGCACCCTGTCCAAAATAATGGATCAGCAGGCATGTTTTTACGTAAATCCATGATGAGCGGATATTTCCCCTGCCACAATGGCCCAAATCACTATATAAGGCTTCAGCCCCGGTAGTACAAAGAAAAACGGCACCTAAAAGCCAAAACCCTTCTGGATAATTTTTCAGAAATTCAAAAGCATAATAGGGGCTTAGTGCTTTAAAAATGGCCAGGTCATCAAACACATGTATAATACCCAGTATCAGCAGCATCGTGAACCAGATGAACATTATTGGTCCGAATAATTTACCGATAGAGGCAGTTCCAAATTGCTGCATGAAAAAGAAAAGTGCCAGGATAGAAAGAACAATAATTACAACTGTATTGCTGCCGTCCTCAATTCCCAAAGAAGGTAGTTCTTTTAATCCTTCAATAGCAGAGGTAATTGAGATGGGCGGAGTGATGATGCCATCTGCCAATAACGATGCCCCTCCAACCATGGCGGGAATAACCAACCACTTTTTACGGCGCCTCACTAAGGCATATAAAGCAAAAGTGCCGCCTTCCCCCCGGTTGTCAGCCCGCAATACCAGTATGACATATTTGATGGTGGTTTGAAGTGTTAATGTCCATATAATGCAGGATAGGGTGCCAACGATCAGTTCCTCAGTAACCACCCTATTACCAATAATTGCATTGAAAACATATAGCGGGGACGTTCCGATATCTCCGTAAATAATTCCAAGGGCAATAAGTAATCCTGCACCGGTAACTTTATTTGTCGATACTTTCACTTTTTGGTAGTTGTGGTTTGTTTCCTGGGGTGCCCGCTATAGCCCCGGATAGCCCTGGATATAAACGGGTACAGATTTTGCACTTGTGTGAACATTCTTACAAAGTTATAGGCAAAATTCAATTACAACCAGCAAACCGGGGAACTTTACTTTTCGTCTTCATGAAGTGACAGGAAAGATCCTGTAGTTTAAAACAACTGGTATATACCGGTTGTTGTACATGTAATAGTCAACAAAACTGCATCAACAAAAATACAACAGCCTGTTTTGGCTGCTAACTTGTAACTTTAATATGGAAAAACTATGTGTACAATGTTTGGTAAAAAATGGATAATTTCTGTACTGGCAATGAGTATGATAATGCCGGCTACGGCTCAAAAAATCATTTATTCCGACCCGGATAAGGATGATACCCGCAGGCTGAATTTTGAAATAGTTGGCAAAATAAACGGCAATTTTCTGATCTATAAATATGTCAGGAATAAAAGCTGGATCACGGTACTGGATAACGATATGAAGCAAATTGCCCGGGAAGAACAGGATTATGTACCGGCTAATGACAGGGTGATAAATGTCGATTTTTTCCCATATAGTGATCATGCTTACATGGTCTACCAGTACCAGAAAAGGAATGTTGTCTACTGTATGGCCTCCAGGATCGATGGAAATGGAAAGAAAACCGGGGATGTGATCGCACTGGACACTACTCATATCGGTTTTGCAGCCAATAACAAAATCTACTCTGTTCTGAGCAGTGAAGACAAAAAAAGAATTGGCATATTTAAAATTAATAGCCGAAACAGAAGGCAATATTTAATGACAACATTACTGTTGAATGACAAGCTTGAGTTGCTTAAAAAAAGCCGTATAGAGATTCCAATGGAAGAGAGGAATGAACACCTCGGCGATTTTAGTCTCGACAATGAAGGCGATATCATATTTTCTAAATTCTTAAGGACCGGCAATGATAATATTAGCAGTGCTTCATTCATTATTAAAAAAGCAGCCGAAGATACTTTGATAGTGAAGTCGCTGAATATTGAAAAAACCTGGCTGGATGAGATCCATATAAAAGTGGATAATTACAATAAACGATATTTTCTATCCTCTTTTTACTACAAAGAGAGAAGAGGGAATATTGACGGCTTTTATTTTTATATCTGGGATAAAGTAGGCCAGCAGCCAATTGTTGAGAATATTAGTATTTTTTCAGATGAACTTCGGAAAGAGGCCAGGGGCGATGCCAGTATGAAAACCGCTTTTAATGATTATTTTATCAGGAACATTATTACCCGCAGAGACGGGGGCTTTATAATAGGCAGTGAAGCGTATTATACTACTTCCCGGTTTAATAGCTGGAACCGGTGGGATTACTTGTATGGGTCTCCTTATTTATCACCCGGGTTTAATAATTATTACTATTCTCCGTATTATGATCGTTTCTGGTGGGGAGGCCGATCTGTGAATAACCAGTCTGTACGCCACCATGCCGACAATATTACAGTACTTTCTTTCAGTAATACCGGGCAGTTGGAGTGGAGTAATGTAATGGGCAAAAGCCAGTTTGATGATCAGTCCGACGAACTGCTTTCCTACCAGCTAATGAATACGGGTGGCCAGATCCATTTTCTTTTTAACCAACTGGAAAGAAGATATAATTTATTAACTGACTACAGCATTTCACCTGAAGGACAGATGACAAGAAATCCTACATTAAAAAATCTTGACAAAGGATACGAGTTTATGCCAAAATTTGGCAAACAGGTCAGTGCCAAACAAATGATAATGCCTTGTTTATATCGTAACTATATTTGTTTTGCAAAAATCGATTATAACTAACCCGTAATTCTGTCCATTATCTGTGATTGGCATATTTAAACAGAAAAACCCGGCCAACATTATCCTGCTGTTTGTCTTTGGAGTGTTGATTAAACTTCCCATGTTCATGCATCCGCATATCAGCGAGGCAAGGGAAGGAGACGGCATTCTTTTTAAAGGGATACTGACAATGCTGCAATCTGCCGGAAAGTCAACGCCGCTTATTTATCCCTTGCTGGCATATACCTTGCTGTTTTTGCAGGCAATTATCCTGACCCGGTTTATGGCTGCACAAAGAATGATGAGCAAATCCACATATTTTCCGGGTATGGCATACCTGCTTATTACTTCTTTATTTCCGGAGTGGAATTATTTTACTGCACCGTTGATTGTAAATACAATATTACTACTGGTACTTTCAGGTCTGTTTAATACGTATAATCATAAAAGTGCAAAAGGAGCGATCTTTAATATCGGTCTTGGTTTAGGCATTGCATCATTTCTTTTTTTCCCCTCCCTTACTTTTATCATTTGGATTCTACTGGCTTTGATGGTGATGAGGCCATTCAGAATTAATGAATTGTTACTTTGCCTGTTGGGTATTACCGCCCCTTTTTATTTTTATGCAGTGTACCTGTTTATTACCGACCAGTGGAGTTGGCAAAATATATGGCCACAGTTTACTTTTCATCTTCCCCGACTGCAGCAATCTGCCTGGCTCGCCGGCAGTGTTTTTTTATTGACAGTACCTTTTTTGATGGGAGGGTATTATGTACAGGATAACCTTCGTAAAATGCTGATTCAGGTGCGTAAAGGCTGGAGTTTGCTACTGTTATACCTGTTAGGGGCGTTGTTGGTTCCTTTTGTCAATAATAGTGCAACTTTTGAAAATTGGGTAATGGCAGCAATCCCTTTTGCGGCTTTTCATGCCTGCACTTACTTATATTCCAATCTCCGGATCATACCAAATTTGATCTTCTGGTTATCAGTAGCACTTGTGCTGGCTTTCCAGTATACTGGTCCTGGCTGGTAGTCAAAAGGATGCAAGCCACTGGCTATTTGCAGGTATACTTTATCCCGGGTATTTCAGGTTCTAAGTCGTAGCTTATGGAGGGCAGCCTTTCTTAAAATCTTATATTTGCTTTTTCTTATTTAATATTCCTTTATGAAATTTGGTGTTGTAGTTTTTCCAGGCTCTAATTGCGATAGAGATATGTATGATGCTTTGAGTCATGATCTTGGACAGGAGGTGTCAATGCTATGGCATAAGGATAAAGATTTAAGTAAATTCAATACGGAAGATTGCATCATCCTTCCCGGTGGTTTTTCGTATGGGGATTACCTCAGATGTGGTGCTATTGCCCGTTTCAGCCCGATGATGCAGAGTGTGATCGAGTTTGCCAATGCTGGTGGTAAAGTGTTTGGAGTTTGTAATGGTTTTCAGATCCTTTGCGAATCACATCTTTTGCCGGGTGCTTTATTACGGAATGCCAACCAGCAATTTGTATGTAAGAATGTATTTATCACGAACGAAACTGGTAAAACGTATAAGATCCCGGTAGCACATGGTGAAGGCCGGTACTATGCGGATGAAAAAACATTGGATCAACTGGAGGCTAATGGCCAGGTAATATTTTATTACTGTGATGAAAATGGCAATAAAACAACTGAAGCAAATCCTAACGGAGCCATCCGTAATATCGCCGGTATTTGCAATGCGAACCGGAATGTATTTGGGATGATGCCGCACCCGGAGAGAGCCTGCTCTCCCGTTTTGGGCAATACAGACGGGCAGGAAATAATAAAAAGCCTGCTGATGGCGGAGCAACTTGTTTAGTCTCAGGTGCATCTTGTCATTGCTCGACCGGCGTTTGTCACTTTTATCACATTCCGGACTAAACCAGAAGGTTACTTTTGGGGCAGAGATTTTAACAGATTGAGTAAAGAAAAAGCAGGATTTTTGTACCCAGATAATTTAAACAATTGAGAATGAAAAGATTTTTAGTCACGGTATTGATTTTTGCAACAGCTTTTACTGTTCAGGCCCAGTTAAACCCGATCTCATGGACATTTACAGCTAAGAAAATTGCTGATAAGACGTTTGAGATTCAAATGAAAGCCACTATCCAGAATAAATGGCACTTGTATTCCCAGGCACAGCCGGCTGATGCCATCGCTATTCCTACAACATTTACATTCAATCCCAATCCCCTGTTTACACTCGAAGGAAAAGTAAAAGAAGTCGGAAAGCTTGAGAAATACCATGACAAAACACTGGATGTGTCCGCTAACCAGTATTCCAATACCGTAACTTTTATACAAACCATTAAATTAAAGGCGAATGTAAAAACCAGCATGACCGGTAATGTGGAATACCAGACCTGTGATGATGAAAAGTGTTTGCCGCCAAAAACAGTTCCCTTTACGATCGCAATCAAATAAATAGTGAATTAATATTTTTGATATTAATAACGGGTTCTCTTAAAGAACTCGTTTATTTTTTAAATGTATGCTGCTATGCTCCGCTATTTAAAACCAATAACTGCCTTTTTCCCTATACTTTTTTCGGTACTTATTTCTGTTGCTCAGGATTCTTCTGCTATTAAAGGCTGGGCCGTTGAAAGTAAAAAATTGGTAGACGGAAAATATGAGCTCTTGTTTACAGTACCAGTTACAGATGGTTGGCAATTGTATGCTCCTAACCAGGTACTGCTGGATGTTAAAACAACCGAGTTGAAATTCTCTGATTCAAGTATTGCGCAGGAAGGTGAATTTATATTGGGAAGTGAACCCGGCAAGATTAATAGTGCCATATTTGAGACATCCGTAAGTGTATTTGAAAGTAGTGCTTCCTGGAAAGCGATCATTGCTATTAATGGAACAGTTCCGGCAAAATTGCAGGGTACCTTATTTTATACTTATGGTAAGAATGATGAGTTCTATCCATCAAACCCTTATTCCTTCACAGTTACTATGGAAGGAGGGGTAGAAGCAGCCAGCATCAAGATTAATTCGATTGATATTCACAAACCAGTAAACAATTGCGGCGATGATGGTACAAAAAATAAAAGCCTGCTTACTATTTTCTTTTTAGGATTACTGGGTGGCCTTATTGCATTGCTTACTCCCTGTGTTTTTCCAATGATCCCCGTTACTGTTACCTTCTTTACCAAAAAGTCTACTGATAAAAAGAAAGGGATTACTAATGCCATTCTGTATGGACTTTTTATTTTTCTGATTTACATCCTTATTACTCTTCCTTTCCATGTTGCCGGTAAAGCGATAAGTCCTGAAATATTCAATAATATATCAACCAATGTCTGGCTCAATCTTATCTTTTTTGCCATTTTCGTTTTTTTCGCTTTATCATTTTTTGGTCTTTTTGAAATTGGTCTTCCTGCAGGATTGGCTAACAAAATGGATTCCAAATCTGGTCTTGGAAATTTAGGTGGGATCTTCTTTATGGCAGCTACACTGGCCATTGTATCATTTTCATGTACAGGCCCAATTTTAGGAACATTACTCGTCGGCGTTGCCGACCAGGGTGCCTGGCCGCTTACTGTTGGTGCAGCAGGTTTTGGTATAGCTCTTGGCTTACCTTTCGCTTTGTTTGCCATGTTTCCGCATTGGTTACAATCGTTGCCGAAATCTGGTGGATGGATGACAGATGTGAAAGTGGTTTTGGGTTTCCTGGAGCTGGCTTTAGCCGTGAAATTCCTATCAAATGCTGACCTGGTTAAGCAATGGGGCTTATTGAAAAGGGAAGTATTTATTGGTCTCTGGGTGCTGATAGGAATCCTCACCGTTTTATATCTCCTGGGCAAAATTCGTTTATCACACAGTTCGCCGGTAAAGAAATTTTCATTTATACGAATTGCTTTTATAATTCTGTTTACGGCAATAACAATTTACCTGTTACCGGGTCTTACCAATACAAAATGGGCTGATCTGAAACTGATCAGTGGTTTCCCTCCGCCAAGAACATATAGCTTATTTACGATTGACAAAAGTAAAACAGGACTTTTCGAACCCATGCACAATGATTATGCAGGTGCATTGGAACGGGCCAAAACCGAGAATAAACCGGTGTTGATTGACTTCACCGGTTGGGCCTGTGTGAACTGCCGTCGTATGGAAGAAAAAGTATGGCCCGATAAAACCGTTGATAGTCTGATGCGAAATGAATTTGTCGTGGTCTCCTTATATGTGGATGAAAGAAAGAATTTACCACTGGCAGAACAAACAGTGGAACTGTTGGCTAACGGAACAGAAAAATCAATTGTAACTGTTGGCGATAAATGGGCCACATTCCAGATTGAAAATTTTGGTGCCACATCTCAGCCGCAGTATGCAATTATCAGCCCGGATCAGGAGGCTATGACAAAAACAAAATTTTATACTCCCGATGCTGACGAATTTATTAAATGGCTGGAATGTGGTCTGGATGCATTTAAGAAAAGTAAAAAGCAGTAGCTATTATTATTAAAAAAGAAGAGGCTGTCTCAAATGCTCCAATCAATGTCATATTGAGCAAAGCCGAAATATGACATTGATTGGTAAACAAATTTGTACGCATTTCGATATGCTCAATGTGACAAGTTTGTTTGCTTTTGAGACTGCCTCTTATTTTTTACAAATGAATTAGTTTAATAACCGTTCTATATTGTTTTGTTTCCACCTGCAGGAAATACATACCTTTTGAAATATCCGGGAATGAAGGCTGGAAAGAAGATCCGGCTGGCATCATGCCATACAATTGAGAGCTGATAACCTGCCCTTGCATATTGATAAGCCTGATCTGAACATTATTCAATGATTTTGTTGCAGTAATAGTGACAGTTTGATTGAAAGGATTGGGTGAAACCCTGATCCCAAATTCAGTTGGATTAATTACCGGCAAGCCTGTAATAATACCTGCGAGACTATATTTTGAAAAAACAGGGTAGTGGTCCGAAGTATTGTGGGCTGTAACATAATTCGGGACAACAGTTGTTACATCTGTTCTTATCTGCGCCGAATTAAGAACATAATAGGCTACTACTTCATTGGAGATGGCATGATTATCTACAACATTAGGAAAGTTTATCATACTGGTCTGCCCCGCCTGGCCTAGTGGTAAGGTGATAGATTTATAATGATCTGCATCAGTAGAATCTGCAACAATTGGCTGGTAAGAGGATTGTGGTCCCGATCCGATGGATATGGTTTGAGTCAGCGCATCATTATAGTCCCCGATGATCATAACATTGGCAGTGGAAAAAGAAGCATCCAGTGTATCTTTCAACTCCTGGGCCCCGGCCAACCGCCTGTTATAATCAGATGCCGTTGACCCGGCTTTGCCATGTATCAAAATGAAATGGACCGTTTTTGTTATTCCATTTATTGTAACATCCGCTTTCATCAGGAAAGGCAGCCTCCCATTTGCCCAGTTAGAAACAGCAGTTGGGCTATTCAGCATCATTCCCCTGGTGTTAATATTGCTGAATAAGTCTTTCTTGTACAAGAAAGCCAACTTCTGGCTTTGTCTCCAGCCATTGGTACCAATCGGGCCATCAGTACTGTATGGCGCAATTATGTATTCAAAATTTGTTCCTAAAGAGTCTCTTAATTTTCTGAGGTGTACAGTGTCTACTATTTCAACCAGGCCATAAATGTCGGCGTCAAAGTAGCGCATAATTTTTTTTGCATTGGCTTCCTGCAGGTCTTTATCCGGAGGTCCGCTGTTATAGGGGGCTCCGAAGAATTCAAGATTCCAGCTAACTACGTCAAGTGTAGTGGTACTGCTCTGTGCTTTTAATTTTTCTGTTGTTACAACCAGAATTACCAGGAATAAAAAGAGTAAATTTTTTTTCATGTTCTCATTTTCGTAGACAAATGTAAGGGAGAAAAATAAGGTAAAGTCAGGCTATTATGAAAAGAACTGTCACGGTTGTGTTGACTGTATATCAATAACTTTCAGTTGCAGCGATTTGGTCTCATTCCATTCGTTTTCATCAATTGTATACACGATATCTATTGGCTGCTGGTTATCCAAAAGGTGAAATTTACCAGCCATCCCAAAGCCAATTCCATTCATGATAAAATTATCTTCCCGCAGGGAAAATCGTATATGTTCTTCTTTTACAATTTTTGAATAACCGGAATTAATAACATTCCTGGTGATGAATACCGGGCGGAGATTCTCCGGTCCGTATGGTTCCATCTGGCTAATGATATCGTAGAAAGTTTGTTTGATGTCTTTTAATGAAATTTCTGCATCAATAATGATTTCCGGAATTAGCAGTTCCGGTTGAATAGTGGATGATACGATCTCTTCGAATTTTTCCCGGAAAGCATCCACTTTTTCTAATTCTAACGTCATACCAGCCGCTGCAAAATGGCCACCATAGCCAAGCAAGTGTTCCCTGCAGGCATGGATAGCTTCATACAAATTAAAACCGGGAACACTCCTTGCACTGCCCGCCGCATATTCGCCGGACTGTGTAAGCACAATAGTTGGACGATAATGATGTTCTATTAACCGGGATGCCACTATTCCAACTACTCCTTTATGCCAGTGAGGTTGAAAAACTACAGTTGACTTTCTTTTTATCCATTCTTCTTTTCCATGTATAACAGCTAA
>Ga0073903_10000205_pt1 | contig 30633 bp, 24 predicted proteins | sample KloWWTKNB14_bulk_FD_66665 | JGI IMG/M metagenome (GOLD analysis project Ga0073903, IMG submission 66665) | Active sludge microbial communities from Klosterneuburg, Austria, studying microevolution and ecology of nitrifiers - Klosterneuburg... | ecosystem: Engineered > WWTP > Aerobic digester >... | reverse complement strand
TGAATTCTGCGCGCCCGCTGCCGAGCACGACGACATCGCGCTCCACGACGCGCGCGCGGAAGAGCGCGTGGCCCTCGCGGTGCCAGATTTCCGTGCGAATGGTTTCACCGGGATAGACGGGCGAGGCGAAACGCGCACTGAGCGCCGTCAGACGCTCCGGCCGATAATCGCAGCAACTTCGAAGAATCGCGTGACAGGCGACGCCATAGGTGGCGAGCCCATGCAGGATGGGGCGCGGGAAGCCGGCCGCAGCCGCAATCTGTGGATCAGCATGGAGCGGGTTGAGATCGCCCGACAAGCGATAGAGGAGGGCGGCTTCCGGTCGCGTCGCGAGATCGCAGATGAGATCCGGCGCGCCGTCGGGCACCGCAGGAGGATCGGGCAGTGGCGGATCGCTCGGCTGACCCGCCGGATGAGCGGCGCCCGGCATGCTGTAGCCGCCGTCGCCGCGGCAGAACGAAAGCTGCTCAAGCGTCGCCAGCAGCTCGCCGGAGCCCTTCTCCAGCAATTGGCGTTCGGTGACCACCAGCGCCCCTTTGCCGGCTCCCTTGTCGATCACGCGCGTCACTGCGTTGTGGGCGATCACCACACCCCGCGGCTGCAGAGGCCGATGGATGCGCAGGCTGTGCGCACCGAGCAGGAGCCGCACCCAGTCGATCGTGGAGTCGGGATGCTTCGCCCAGAACCCCGGGAATCCCAGCACCACGGCTTGCGTGGGCATCGCCACAAGGTTCTCTTCGCAGACGAAACGGAGTTGTCGCTCGTCCAGCGGATCCATGCCAAGTCCAACGCCAAGCGCGTAGAGAATCGTGTCCTTTTCGGTGTAGGCGTGCTCGATGACACCGAAGGGCCAGGACCTGAGGCGCTGATAATCAAGAGTCATGCGCCGCTTCCGTGCATGTGACGCCGTGCGAACTCTTCCATCCTGCGCTTCTTGAAATCCAGGCTCGAAGGCTGCGCCTTGCCATCGACGAGAAAATGCGTGCCGTTCGTCATCGTGACACCCATGGCTTCGATCCGTTCGAAGGCGCCCGGCCGCGGATCCATGACTGTCGCCCAGACGTCGAAGGGCCGGTCGAGCGTGCCGGCTGCTGCGCGTGCCTGTCTGACTCTCGCGAGCAGTGGCGGCAACTCGTCTTCCGCGTGGCGCAGGCCCATCCAGCCATCGTGCCGGGCTGCGCGGTGAAACGCAGCTTCGCTGTCGCCACCGATGAAGATCGGTACCGGCCGGGTGGTGCCGGGGGACATCTGCAGGGGCGGAAAATCGTGGAAGCGGCCATGGTATTCGACCATCTCGCCGCTCATGAGCCGACGCATCACCTCGAGTTGCTCGTCGGCGCGCTTGCCGCGCGTGTGAAAGTCGTATCCGGTCAGTTCAAATTCCGACTTCTGCCAGCCGACACCGACACCCATGACGATACGGTTGTCCGAGAGGTAGGCCGCGGTGGAAATCGCCTTCGCGGCATTGAAGCTCTCGCGCATCGGCAGCACGTAGACCGTGGTCAGGAAGCGCAGATGCTTCGTTTCACGCGCCAGCGCCGCGGAGATCACCCATGGATCGGGCCAGTGCGTCTCCGGATGCCAGAAGATCTGACCGCTCGTCGTGTAGAAATACTGATCGATCTGGGTCCGGGTCGTGATCAGATGATCACCGAACGAGACTCCGTGAAACCCCAGTTGCTCCGCGCATTTCGCGAGCTCGACAGCCTGTTCGAGCTCGCAGAAGGCCAGGGATTGCCAGAATTTCATCGTCAGACCGGATCCCAGCAGAACACCTCGCCCGAGCGCGCGAGATCGAAGAACGAAGCCTGCAGCGCGGGCATCGCGTGCTGCGCGATGCTCTCCGGAGTCCAGCCTTCGGCGCGGTGCACCGAGCGCACGGGTCGCGGCTGGCTCATGAGGAAGATCTCGTTGCTGCGCACGGTGAAGATCTGGCCGTTCACTCCGTTCGCCGCGTCGCTGGCGAGGTACACCGCGAGCGGCGCGATTTTTGCCGCCGTCATCTGCTTCAGACGATCGACGCGCGCGCGCTCCTCGGGCGTCCCGGCGGGAATGTTGCTGGTCATGCGGCTCCAGGCGAAGGGCGCGATGCAGTTCGAGCGGACATTGAACTTCTGCATGTCGAGCGCGATGGACTTGGAAAGCGCCGCGATGCCGAGCTTGGCCGCCGAATAATTGGCCTGGCCGAAGTTGCCGATGAGCGCCGACGTGGAGGTCATGTGGATCATGCAGCCCGAGGCCTGCTCCTTGAAGTGCAGTGCCGCGGCCTTGCTGACGAAGAAGGCTCCATAAAGGTGGACTTTCAGCACGGAGTCCCACTCGTCCACGCTCATCTTGTGAAAGATGCGGTCGCGCAGGATGCCGGCGTTGTTCACGACACAATCGATGCGGCCGAAGGCGGTGAGCGCCGCGCCGATGATGCGCTCGGCGGATGGCGGGTCGGCGACGCTGTCCGTACTGGCGGCCGCTTCGCCGCCGAGCGCCTGGATCTCGCCCACCACTTGCGCGGCGGGGCCCGCGTCCCTGCCATCTCCAGACAGCGACGCACCAATGTCGTTGACCACCACTTTCGCCCCGTAGCGGGCCATCAGCAGCGCGATCTCTCGACCGATGCCGCCGCCGGCGCCGGTGACCAGCACGACCTTGCCTGCGAGCATTGCAGAATCAACCACCGTTCCTGCTCCTCATGTGGCGTCCTTCATCATGTTCCGTGCGATGACAAGCTGCTGAATCTGGCTTGTACCCTCGAAGATCCGGAAGAGCCTCACGTCCCGGTAGAAGCGCTCGATGCCGTGCTCGGCCATGTAGCCGGCGCCACCGAAGATCTGTACGGCGCGGTCAGCGACCCGCCCGCACATCTCGGACGCGAACAGCTTGGCGCAGGAGGCCTCGGTGCTCACGTTCTCGCCCCGGTCGCGGCGCCGGGCCGCATCGAGGGTCATGCAGCGCGCAGCGTAGAGTTCCGCCTTGCTGTCGGCGAGCATCGCCTGCACCAGCTGGAATTCGCCGATCGCCTGGCCGAACTGCCTGCGCTGCGCCGCATGGCGCAAGGCATCGCCCAGCATGCGCTCGGCAGCCCCGACGCAGACGGCCGCGATGTGGATGCGGCCTTTCTCCAGTACTTTCATGGCAGTCCTGAAGCCAAGGCCGGGCCGCCCCCCGATGATGCTCGTGACCGGCACGCGGCAGCCCTCGAAAATCACGTCGCACGTCCAGGCGCCGCGCTGGCCCATTTTGCGGTCGCGCTTGCCGAGCTGTAGCCCCGGCGTCTCGGCCTCGACGAGGAAGGCCGAGACGCCGCCGGCTCCCTTGCTTCCGGGATCCGTGCGCGCCATCACGGTGAAAATCCCGGCAAGCGGTGCATTCGTGATGAAACGCTTGGTGCCGTTCAGGACATAGCTGTCGCCGCAGAGCGTCGCCGAGGTGCGCAGCGATGCGGCATCCGAACCCGCTTCCGGCTCGGTGAGCGCGAAGGAGGCGATGAGCTCGCCGGTGGCGAGGCGGGGCAGGTAGCGCGCTTTCTGCTCGGGTGTGCCGTCCATGAGGATGCCCTGCGAGCCGATGCCGACCGTCGTGCCGAAGAGGGAACGAAATGCGGGCGAGGTCTGGCCCATCTCGAACATGGTGAGGACCTCTTCTTCCATGGTGAGGCCGAGACCACCGTATTCCTCGGGGATCGTGAGGCCGAAAAGGCCTATCGTCTTCATTGCTGCGACGAGGTCGGCGGGGATCTCGTCGGTCTCATCGACTGTTCGCTCCGCCGGCACCAGGCGCTCACGCACGAAGCGGGAGACGGTGTCGAGCAGCGATTTCAGTGCATCCTGATCCCGGATCATCGGCGCAACTCCGGGCGCTCAATAAGAACGCGGCAGCCCGAGCACGTGCTCGGCGATGTAGGCAAGGATCAGGTTGGTCGAGATCGGCGCCACCTGATAGAGCCGCGTCTCGCGAAATTTGCGCTCCACGTCGTACTCGCTGGCGAAGCCATAGCCGCCGTGAGACTGCAGGCAGGCGTTGGCGGCCTCCCATGAGGCCTTGGCGGCGAGGTATTTGGCCATGTTTGCCTGCGCGCCGCACGGCTGGCCGGCATCGAACAGGCGGCAGGCTTCGAAGCGCATGAGGTTCGCGGCCTCGATCTCGATGTAGGCCTCGGCGAGCGGAAACTGCACGCCCTGATTCTGGCCGATCGGGCGACCGAAGACGACACGTCGGCCGGCGTATGCAGCGGCCCGATCGACGAACCAGTAGCCATCGCCGATGCACTCGGCGGCGATCAGCGTGCGCTCCGCGTTCAGCCCGTCGAGGATGTACCTGAAGCCCTGGCCTTCCCGGCCGATCAGGTTCGCAGCAGGGATCTCGAGGTCATCGAAGAAAAGTTCATTGGTGTCCTGATTGAGCATGTTCGGGATGGGCTTCACGGCGAGGCCGCGGCCTGTCGCCTCACGCAGGTCCACGAGAAAGATCGACATGCCCGCGGATTTCTTGTCCACTTCGGCGAGCGGGGTGGTGCGCGCGAGCAGGATCAAGAGATCCGAATGGCGTACCCGCGAGATGAACACTTTCTGGCCGTTGATCAGGTAGCGATCGCCCTTCTTCACGGCCGTCGTGCGGATGCGGGTGGTATCGGTGCCGCTCGTGGGCTCGGTCACACCCATCGCCTGCAGCCGCAGCTCGCCCGAGGCGATCTTCGGCAGATAGTGCTGCTTCTGCGCCTCCGAGCCATGACGCAGCAGCGTGCCCATGTTGTACATCTGCCCGTGGCAAACGGCCGAATTGCCGCCGCAGCGGTTGATCTCCTCCATGATCACCGAGGCCTCGGCGAGGCCGAGTCCCGAGCCTCCGTACTGAACGGGTATCAGGGCCGCGAGCCATCCGGACGTGGTCAGCGCCTTGACGAATTCCTCGGGGTAGGCCTGCGCGGCTTCGATCCGGCGGAAGTATTCGTCCGGGAAGGCCTTGCAGAGGTCCCGCACGGCATCGCGGATGTCTCCGTAGCTTTCGGTCCCGGTCTTCAAGATTCAGTCTCCCATTGCAGGCGAAATCCGGTCGTGGCGCGGTTGCTATGAGTAGACGGGGCGGCGCGCGTACGCGTCGTCCAAGAAGACGATGCCCGGGTCCCTGCACCCTCCACAGACTCGCAGGGCCGGGCCCAGAGCCACCCGGGCGCGCGGTGCCGCGGATCGTTCGTGCAAGCGGATAGAACGTCAAGTATCTTGACGATCTGGGTACTGGCCGCTAGGCTCACCGGGGCACCATGTGGAGAAGCGAGCCATGGATTTCCGCTACACGCCGCAAGAACAGCAGTTCCGCCTGGAAGTCCGCAAGTTCATTGCAGAGCACTGTCCGCGCGAGCTGAAAGGCTTTCACGAGATTCATGCCGAGCATGTGCCGCTCGAGATGGCCTTCCTCAAGAAGATGGCGGACCGGGGCTGGCTGGGCGCGGCCTTTCCAAAGGAGTACGGGGGCCTCGGCGGGGAACGGATGCCCATGGTCGAGTACATCCTGATCGACGAGCTGCACCACGCGGACCTCGAGGGGGTGGCGGTCACGCTCACCTACATCGTCGGCATCATCGGCAACACGCTGCTCCAGGTGGGTTCGAGCGAGCTCAAGAAAGAGCTGTTGCCGCGCATGCTCGCGGCGCAACTGCGCTTCGCCATCAGCTATAGCGAGCCGGACTCGGGCAACGACATCGCCAGCATCCGCACGCGCGCCGTCGACGATGGTGATTGCTTCGTCGTGAGCGGCCAGAAGCGCTTCATCACCTGCGCCGACACTGCCGATTACCTGTGGACGCTGGTGCGCTCGGAGGCGGGATCGGTGCGGCACAAGGGCCTGAGCATCCTCCTGATGCGTTCGAATCTGCCGGGCATCACGATCCAGGTATTCGAGATGATGAACGGCATCCAGACCTGCGAGGTCTACATGGACGAGGTGCGGGTGCCGAAGCGCTATCTGGTCGGAGAGCGCGGGCACGGCTGGGAGCACCTGATGGGAGCGCTCGCCCGCGAGCGCATGACCATGATCAATTTCAAGGCCGTGAGTGAGCCCTTCGACCGGTTCGTCCAGTGGGCGCGCAGCGCCGGCATCGACGGCGAGCGCCTGGCTGCGGATCCGGTGGTGAGGCAGTCGCTCGCGAACATGCACGTGAAGATCGCGGGCGGCAAGATGATGCAACTCATCGCCGGGGCGCGCACCGCGAACAAGGACTACATTCCGACGCTCGAGGCATCGGCCTGCAAGATGTATCGCGCGATGTTGAGCTGGGAGAAGGCAAATCTGGCGCTCGACATCATGCGTTCCTGCGGACTGCTGACTGCAGACAGCCCCGATGCGCCGCTCGATGGGTGGTGGGCTGCCGAATACGGCTGGGCGGGCCACGAGCTCTCCGGCGCCGGCGGCATGGACTTGAACCGCAAGATCATCGCGCAGCAGGGGCTCGGCCTGCCGCGATGGTCCAACTGAACAGCTGGACTGAGCGATACCCATGGACGTCAATCTGACCGACGAACAGCAGATGATGGTGGACAGCGCCCGCGAGTTCCTGCGCGATGCGTGTCCGCTCGCCACGGTGCGGGATTGGGAGAAGCTGCCCGATCGCTATCCCCGGGAGATCTGGGCCCGCATGGCCGAGATGGGCTGGACCGGCGCCATCTACCCGGAAGCCTTTGGCGGCCTGGGTCTGACGAATCTCGACATGGCGCTGCTCATGCGGGAGATGGGGCGAGTGGCCTTGCCGAGCCCGATTCTCTCGACAGTGCTGCTCGCCGGTCGCGCGATTCTCGCGGGCGGCAGCGAAGCGCAGAAACAGGGCCTGTTGCCGAAGATCGCCGCCGGCGAGGTGCTGCTGTCCTTTGCCTTGACCGAAGCCAGTGCGCGACCGGACGCTGCAACGGTCAGGACGAGCGCTCGAGCCGTGGGCGATGGCTACGTACTGAACGGCACCAAGCACTTCGTGGAGTTTGCCGAGCAGGCCGGGCAGATGCTCGTTGTGGCGCGCACCAGCGAGAGCGCCAATCCCGGGCAGGGCCTGACGATGTTCCTGGTGGACGCGCGCGCGCCGGGCATCGAGTACATTCCGCTGCAGACCCTCGCGCTGCAGCCGCAGGCGAAAGTCGTGCTGAAGGACGTGCGGGTCGCCGCGACCGGAGTCGTCGGCCGCGTGGATCACGCCTGGGCGGTGCTCGATCCGGTGATCCAGGCCGCCACCGCCATCGTCTGCGCCTACATGACGGGAATTGCGGAAGGGGCGCACGAACTGGCGGTGAGCTATTCGAAGGAGCGGGTGCAGTACGGCCAGCCGATCGGGGCTTTCCAGGCGATCCAGAACTATCTGGCCACGGCGTGGGCGAAGAACACCATGGGCGAGTATCTCGGCTACTACGCCGCCTGGCTCATCGACCAGGGCATCGCAAGCCGGGAGGCGGTGTCCACCGCGAAAGCCTTCGTCGGCTACTCGGCCGTGGAATCGACACAACTCGCGACGCAGCTGCACGGCGGACTCGGCGCGACGGCCGATGCGCGCACGACGCCGTTTCTGCGCTGGGCGAAGCAGCTGCAACAGACGCTCGGCAACTGCCAGTATCACGAGAAGATCGTCGCGACGGAAATCCTCGACAAGGACCCGCCGCGACTCGACGAAACGCACTCGATCGCGCTCACGTAGGAGGTTGCGATGCCACTGCCGCCTGTAAGAGACACCTGGCACGAAGACGTGAAGGTGGGCGAAGAAATTCCGCCGATCAGCATCGGACCGCTGAGCCATACGCAGTTCCTGTTCATCGCCTCGTCGCACCATGACTGGTATCCGGGCCACCACGACGTGGAATATGCGCGCGCGCAAGGGTTACCGGACATTTTCATGAATGCGACGTGGCAGCACGGCCTGTTCCAGCGCTTGCTGTGCGCATGGGCCGGCCCCAATGCCATTCCACGGCGCATCAAGTACCGGATGGGGCGACCCGTGGTGCGCTACGACACCGTCAGGGCCCGAGGCGTGGTCACCGGCAAGAGAGTCGAGAACGGCGAACATCTGGCGGACCTCGACATCTGGCTCGACAAGCAGGACGCGGACAAGGTCGCCGTTGGCACCGCTACGGTCGTCCTGCCCTCGCGAGGAGTGCAACGTGGCTGAGGTAGTTCTGGAGCAGGATCCCGCCGGGTACGTCTACCGCATCGGCACGGAAGCGGAGGGCATGCAATGGATTGGGCGCGAGTCGGAGCCGGTGGAACAAGCCTATCCGGTCGACGTCGAGCATATCGAGCACTTCGCGGAAGGGATTCAGGACCCCAATCCGCTCTACTGGAGTGACGAGTTCGGTCGGCAGACGCGCTGGGGCGGGCGCATCGCGCCATGGGGCGTGATCGTGCTGACCGGCGAGCATCGCGTGTGGCGGCCGGAGTGGATGGGCAAGCCGGCAGAGACGACTACCTTTTTCATGAGCGTCCCGCTCCCGGGCAACCGCTTGCTCGCCACCGATTATGAAATCGAGTGCTTTGCGCCGCTGCGCCCGGGTGATCGCGTGTCCAAGAGCGAGCAGCTCGTCGCAATCGTGCCGAAGACCTTTCGGGTCGGCGTCGGCCATCAGGTCACTGTCAAAGCCTTCTTCCGCAACCAGAAGGGCGAGCTGTGCATCACTGACAGCCGGACTGTGTTCCGGTACAAGTTTGGCACGGGCGCCGGTTACCAAGCGGCCGGCTGAAAGGAACTCTTCCATGACCGAAGCGCTCAGGCGCAAGGCCGCCATCGTCGGCATCGGGGCCACCGCGTTCTCCGCCAATTCCGGCTGCAGCGAGCAGCGTCTGGCAGCGGAGGCGGTCCTCGCGGCTCTGGAGGACGCGGGCCTCGGCCCCGACGACGTCGACGGCATCGTCAATTCCGATTTCGATGCCACCAATCAGATCGACGTCATCAATACCGTGGGGCTGCGCAACATCGGGTCCTACGCCATGATTCCACATGGCGGCGGCTCGCCGTGCGGCACCGTGGCGCAGGCTGCCATGATGGTGGCCTCGGGCGCGTCGCGCTGCGTGGTCGCCTACCGTTCCCTCAACGAACGCTCCGGACATCGCTACGGCAGCTCGGAGGCGATCCCGACCTTCCCCTGGGTGTACGGCCTGCATGCGCCTTATGGCCTGATCGTGCCGGCGGAATGGACGGCCATGCACGCCCGCCGGCGCATGATCGAGTTCGGGGAAACCCGCGCGCAGTGGGCCGAGATTCCCGTGACCTTCCGTGCGCATGCCAATCGCAATCCGCGCGCGATGATGCACAAGAAGCCACTCACGCGGCAGGACTACCTCGATGCGCCGATCCTCGCCGAGCCGCTGTGCCGTTACGACTATTGTCTCGAGACCGACGGGGCCGTGGCCTACGTCGTGACCTCGGCCGGGCGGGCCGGCTCACTGCGATCCGTGCCGGCTTACATCCACACGGCCGTACAGTCGGCCACCTATCCCATCTGGTATCAGACCAACTGGTATCGCGAATCGCTGACCACGGGCAGCGAGGTAGTGGCCCTGGGCGAGTCGCTGTGGAGAAAGAGCGGACTCGGTCCCCAGAACATCGACGTGGCGCAGATCTACGATCACTTCGCCCCGCTTGTGCTCACCTCGCTCGAGGATCTCGGCTTTTGCAGCAAGGGCGAGGCGGGTGCCTTCGTCGGAGAGGGGCGCATCGGACTCGAGGGCGAGTTGCCGCTCAACACTGCGGGTGGGTTGCTCTCGGAAGGTTATATCCACGGCTGGAACCTCATCGCGGAAGGCGTACGCCAGATCCGTGGAACGTCCACGTCACAGGTGAAGGACGTGGAGTTCTCGCTCGTCACGAGTTGCTGGGGCGCGCCCACGAGCGCCGTCATCCTGTCGAGGTGAGATGACATGACAGAGCAGAAGCCTGAATTGCCGCGCCCGCTGCCGCAGATCGATCGGGACCACGAGGACTGGTGGGCGGGCCTGCGCCGCCACGAGCTGCTTGTGCAGGAGTGTCCGCGGTGCGCGAAGCGCGTCTTTCCGCCGCAGTCCCTGTGCCCGCACTGCCACTCGCCCGAGCGCGGCTGGCACAAGCTCTCGATGCGCGGCAAGGTCTACAGCTGGGTTACCGTGCGCAGGGCGTCGCATCCCTGGTTCGCGGACAAGGTTCCCTACTGCGTGGTGCTGGTCGAGATGGAGGAGGGGTTTCGGTTTGTGGGCGGCATCGATTGTCCGCCCGAGGCCCTGCGTGAGGGACTACCCGTCGAGGTCGGCTTCGAGGATGTGAACTCCGAGGTGACCCTGTTGCGCTTTCGCGTCGCTCAGAACTCCAGCGTGAAATCCGCGCCGTAGCTGCGCGGCTCGCCGAACATGGCTGTGGGCACCACATATATGAAGTGGAAGGTGTAGTAGTCCTCGTCGGTGAGATTGCGACCCCAGAGCGAGAAGCGCAGCTTGCTGTTTGCAACCGGGATTTCGGCGAGGCTCACGCGTGCGTCAAGGAGGCCATAGCTGCCGATGACGGCGCCGATTGTGGTCGAGGCGTCCATCTTGCTCTGATAACCGTAGGTGACCGAAGCCTTGGGCTGTCCGAATCCTGTCTGCGGCCAGTCGTATTCGACGGTGGCCGAGGCCTTGTGCGGCGGGGCCTGATCGTAGTTGTAGAGATGCTTCAGGTCCTGGCCCAGGCTGTTGGTGATGCGGTCGAATTTCGCGTCGAGCCAGGCGTAGGCGAGTGACAGACTCAGCGCTGGTATGGGCCTGGCGGCCACGTCGAGTTCGAGCCCGTTGATCGTCGCCTTGCCGGCATTGAACATGTCCGTGACACTGAGATTGTTCGGATCCGGGACCGAGACCTGCATGTCCTTGCGCTCGGTCGTGAACAGGGCCGCATTGACCCGCAACCGGTTGTCCAGCCAGGTGGACTTGAGACCGAGCTCGTAGCTGTCGGCGTATTCCGGGCCAAAGCCCTGGGAGAAGCGTGCCAGCGAGCTTGCGGTCAGATTGAAGCCACCCGTCTGGTAGCCAGTAGCCACTTTCGCGTAGACGTTCACGTCGTCGGTGATGTCGAACGCGATGACGCCGCTCGGACTGAAATCGCTGTAGGTGCGGTCCGCTCTGCCAAAGGGCGCCGGCACTACCGCGCCGCTCGGCAGTGTAGTCACGTCCTGCTTGGTAGCCTTGCGCTCGTCGCGCGACCAGCGCGCTCCGGCAGTCAGGTGCAGTCGCCCGGAGAGCGCTGCGGGCGTGTAGGTCGCCTGCCCGAACACTGCGTAGGCGACGTTGTCGGCGCTCACGTCGCGATCGATTCGCATGCGGTTGAGCGGCAGGACATTGGCGTCTTGGCTGCTGGCGCTTTCGTCGAAGTAGTAGAGCCCGCCGATGTACTGCAGGCGCGAGTCGAGGGTCGTGCCGATGAGCTGGAACTCCTGCGTCAGCTGCTCCTGGCTCATGTCGACGAGATTGATGAGGAACGGCGGTGGCGCGAGAACCCCGGGGTGGTAGGGCATATTGGTGGTGTTGTCGAGTTCCCGGTAGCCGGTGATCGACTTGAGCGTGAGTGCGTCGTTCAGCTCGAGGGTGGCCGTGAGGTTGTGGCCCTGACCCCTGATGTCGTTGGGGATGAGGTTCGTGACCGTCGGGGAACTCGCGCGTGGTGTGCGCGCTTCTGCAGGATAGAGCGGTACGGCTCCCATCCAGACCGGGGTGTCCTCCAGATCGGAGCGATCGAATGTGTAGCGCAGATCGAAGCGCTCGCTCGGCTGCCACAGCAGTGCCGCCCGCCAGGCCCGGCGATCGTGGTCGCCGAAGCGGCTGACGCCGGAGCCGGCGTTGCGAATGAATCCGTCCTCGCGCAGCCGCATGAACGAAAGCTCCGCGGCGAACTCGTCGCCCAACGGAATATTGACGCGCGTGCGCGCATGGATCCGGTTGCGATTGCCGGTGGTCAGATCCTGCCGGAAGCCGAACTCGCCGAGTTGTGGCGCTTTGGAGATGAAATTGATTGCACCACCGGTCGTATTGCGCCCGTAGAGCGTGCCCTGCGGTCCGCGCAGCACCTCGATGCGTTCGAGTTCCGCCACTTCGGCTGCGAGCCCCTGGAAGCGGGCCATGTAGACACCGTCGACGTAAATCGCAACTTTCGGGTCATAGGTGATCTGGTCGTTGGCCTGACCGATGCCGCGCATAGTCACGCGCACGGTCGCGCCACTGTTCGGATGCGGAGTCATGGTCAGTCCCGGCACGTCGGCGTGCAGATCGGTCAGTCCGTCGATACCGCGATTCTCGAGTGCGGCGCTGGAGAGGGCGATGATTGAGATCGGTGCGTCCTGGATCGACTCCTCGCGCTTCTGAGCCGTGACGATAACCTCCTCGAGGGTTCCGACCGCCTGTTGTGCCTGTGCTCCGGCGGGCATTGCGAGCGCCACCGTGATCACCGCGAGAGTGAACCTTGTCATGACGTATTCTCCCCAGGATGCACGAATGCATCGGAATCTAGGAAGCGGTGCCGGGCGCAACATCGTCCGACCGGACTACGACCCCGGCGCCCGCGCGGGGATACTGTTGCGCAGATCGCCATCCGCGGTCGGCCATCGGACGAGCATGAGTCGCGCAGAGCGGGAACCTGAAGCCTTCTTTCGCCGCATTGAAACCATCTGGGCTCTGGATCCCGGTGCGAGGGCCATCGAGTCTGCAGATGCTGCGTTCAGCTGGGGTGAGCTGCATGCGGCTGTGTCAGCCATCGATGCGGCGCTCAGCGAGGCTGGCGTGGAGCGAGCCGCCGCCGTCGGCGTGCTGCTGCGAAACCGGCCTGGAATGCTCGCTGCGCTTCTGGCGCTGCTGCTGTCGGGCCGCTGCATCGTCAGCCTCAGTCCCTTTCAGCCCGACGAGGAGCTGCAGAGGGAACTGCGCGATCTCGATCTCGATGCGCTGATTGGCGAATCACAGGATTGGAATGCAGGCACGATGCAGGCAGCTCTGCAGGCGGGCATCGCCGGCCTGTGTCTGCCCGATGGCGCGCTCGGCCCAGTCCGGCACGTGTGCTGTCCTCGCCGATCCGCGGGCAGGCGGAGGCAGGAACTCGCCGGCATCGCACTCGAGATTCTCACCAGCGGCACTACCGGCAAGCCCAAGCGCATCCGCATCGCAAGCGCGACGATGGCGGACGCGATAAATGACGGGACGAGGGGCAACGGCGAACCCGGAGCGCCTGTGCTCAAGGCGACCCCCGCCGTGATGTTTGCGCCGCTCATGCATGTCAGTGGCATGTTTGGCGCGCTGCTGTCGATCTGCGAGGGCCGCCCACTCGTGCTGCTCGAGAAATTCTCGGTAGAGCAATGGGTAGGTGCCATCAAGCGTCACCGTGTGCGCTTCTCGAGTCTGCCGCCGACCCCGATGCGCATGGTGCTCGAGGCCAGCGTGCCGCGCGAGGACCTCGCGAGCCTGATTGCCGTGCGGGCAGGTACCGCGCCGCTGCCGCCGGAGACCCAGCGCCGCTTCGAGACGATCTACGGCATTCCGGTGCTGGTCCAATACGGCGCGACGGAATGGATGGGCGGTCTTGCCGGCTGGACGATGGAGGATCACCGCAAGCACATCGCCACCAAGCTCGGCAGCGTCGGCCGTGCGCGAGGCGATGTGCTGCTGCGCGTGGTGGACGTCGACAGCGGTGATGAGCTGCCGCCGGGCCAGGTCGGTGTACTCGAAGTGCTGCCGCGGCAGCGCTTGGGTGCTGACGTACCGTGGACCCGCACGAGCGATCTGGCCTCGCTCGATACTGACGGTTTTCTCTACATCCACGGCCGCGTCGATGACACCATCATCCGCGGCGGTTTCAAGGTCGACACCGCCGCTGTCGCAGCCGTGCTGATGCAGCATCCTGCGGTGAAGGAAGCTGCCGTGGTGGGTCTGCCCGACGAACGGCTTGGACAGATTCCCGTTGCGGCTGTCGAACTGCGCGAGGGTGTGCCCGCCCCAGGCGAGGACGAGTTGCGCGCTCATGCGCAGCGGCACCTCAGCCCTTACCAGGTCCCCGCCCGATTCAAGCTGGTTGCGGAACTGCCGCGAACGGTCTCGATGAAAGTCAGCCGCCCGGGCGTGCTGTCGCTGTTCACCTGAGGAATGCCATGGATATCTCGTCTTACCCTGGACTCAGCCTGACGCGCGCCGGGCGCATTCTCACGGTGATGCTCAATCGCCCCGAGCATCTGAACGCCGCCGACGAAGCGATGCATTCCTCGATCGCACGCGTCTTCAGCGACTGCGCCGATGATCGCGAAACCGACGTGGTCATCCTGACCGGGGCCGGCAAGGTTTTCTCGGCGGGCGGTGACTACAATTCGATGCAGCTTTCGATCGACAACCCGGTGCGCTTTGATCGGCTGGCCGTCGAAGCCAAGCGGATCGTCTTCTCGATGCTCGACTGTCCGAAGCCGATCATCGCCAAGGTCAACGGGCATGCCGTCGGCTTTGGCGCCACGCTCGCGCTCTTCAGCGACATCGTGTTCGCGGCGAACCACGCGAAGATCGGTGATCCGCATGTGCTTGTCGGGTACGCTGCCGGTGACGGCGGTGCTGCAATCTGGCCGCAGTTGATCGGCTTTGCGAAGGCCAAGGAATTCCTGTTTACGGGCAGGCTCCTGACTGCGGTGGAGGCGGAGAAAATCGGGCTGATCAACTACGCGCTGCCGGCCGGTGAGCTCGATGACGCAGTCCTTGGGTTCGCCGAGCGCCTGGCTGCGGGCGCCGCGAAGGCCATTCAATGGACCAAGCTCTCCGTCAATGTTGGCCTGAAGGCAATCGTGCATCCGGTGATGGAGGCTTCGATGGCCTACGAGTCGCTCTCGGTGCGCACCGAGGACCATCGGGAGGCGGTCGCGGCGCTGCGGGAGAAGCGCTCGCCGGTATTCCGCGGACGCTGAGATCGCACAACCGTCTTCACCTGGAGAACCCATGACGACCAACATCCTGATCGAGCGCGACGTCATGGTGACGATGCGCGACGGCGTGCGGCTCGCCACCGACATCTACCGGCCCGACGACGGCAAGCGCCATCCGGTGCTCGTGAACGGGCATGTCTACAACAACGATCAATTCCTGGTCGTGCACGAACTCATCTTCAGCCCGCTGATCGCGGTCCAGCGCGGCTACGCAGTGGTGGTGCAGGAGGTCCGCGGGCGGGCGGGGTCAGAAGGCACATGGCGTCCTTACACGAAGATACGCGAGGATGCTTACGACACCGTCGAGTGGGCCGCCGCGCAGCCCTGGTCCAACGGGGACGTGGGGCTCTACGGGGCCTGCGCGCTCGGCACGATGGCGGTTCAGGGGGCCGTCGCCGCGCCTTCGCACCTGAAGGCAGTCTTCGCCTACGAGACCGCCACCGACTATCTCTCGGGGTGGACCTACTCGAACGGCGCGCTGGAACTCGGCTTCCAGATGTCCTGGATCTGGACGGCGCTTGCCACCGATACCATTCCACGCCTGGGGCTCGCACCCGCCGCCGAGCAGGAAGCGCTGCGCAAACTGGCGGAGGCTTCGCGCGACATGAACGGCTCGGCGAGTTTCCTGCCACTCATCGATTTTCCGCCGTTCCAGAACGGCGCAGCGCCCTATTGGCGGGAGTGGCTGTCGCATCCGGCTTATGACGAGTTCTGGCGCGAAGCCGATGCCGTCGTGCGCGCCGGAAACGTGAATGTGCCCGTGCTGCACATGACCTCGTGGTACGACACCTGCCTGCGCGGTCACCTCGATTTCGCGAAGGCGCTCGCGGAGCGCAGCGACCCGGGCGTGCGCGACAAGCATCGCCTGATCCTCGGCCCCTGGGATCACAGCGCCTACTACAACAAGCGGCCGACCTGCGCGGGCCAGCGCGACTTCGGCCCCGATGTGTTTACGGGCCCGGAGTTGCTCGGGAGCCTCGCGCTCGACTGGTTCGATCACTGGCTGCGCGGAGAACCGCTGAAGGTCCTGCCGGAAAACGGTGTCCGCTACTACCAGATGGGCGAGAATGTCTGGAAGGAGGCCGTGTCCTGGCCACCCCCGCACGCGCCCGTGCATTACTATCTGCACAGTGCGGGGCGGGCGAACAGCCGCACGGGCGACGGCACGCTCGACACGCAACCGCCGCACAGCGAGCCTCGCGACAGCTTCGTCTACGATCCGTTCGATCCGGTGCCGACCTGCGGAGGCCGCAGCATGGTGGGTGTACCAACGGGCGTTGAGAACCAGGCTGAAGTCGAGAAGCGTCAGGACGTCCTCGTCTACACCACGGCCCGGCTCGCCGGGCCGCTCGCGCTTGCTGGCCCGATCACGGTCACGCTCCATGCGAGCAGCAGCGCAGTGGACACAGACTTCACGGCCAAGCTCGTGGACGTCGAGCCGAGCGGCTACTGCGCCAACATCGCGGAAGGTATCGTGCGGGCGCGCTATCGCAATAGTCGCGAGCACGCAGAGTTCCTCGAGCCGGACAAGGTCACGGAGTTCACGATCGATTTGTGGGATGTGGCGCACACCTTCCAGGTGAACCACTGCATCCGGCTTGAGATCTCGAGCAGCAACTTCCCCCGCTTCGATCGCAACCTGAATTCGAGGGTGACACCCGCGCTCGGCAGTGCCGCCGATGCGCAGAAGGCCGTGCAGCAGATCTTCCACGACGCACGGCATCGGTCGTGTCTGACGCTGCCGGTGGTGAAGGCGTAAGCACTGCGGGCATGTCCGCCGAACCCATTTGCCTCGACCCCTTTGAGGCCGGCGGCTGTCCCGTCCACTGCCGCACACTCATCGTCGAGGTGCTCGAGGACGAACACCGCCGCGTGCGCGCGCTGGCGACGATCCTCGATCTGCGAAAGCAGGGCTGGGTTCCGACGGGAGGCGAGCTGCAGACGGCGGGTCTCATCCATCACATGTCCCTCGACGTGCTCGTGGATATGGAGAGTGGCCGTATCGAGCGCTTCGACCCAAGCCAGCAGGTGGTGGCCTTCGAGCCGGGCAAGCGCACCGCGGGCGAGAGTTGTCGCGATCCGATCCACCTGCTGCGCGGCATGGTTGGCGAGTCGCTCGCCGCGGGCAATGCGCGACGGCTGCGCGAGATCTTCGGGGGGCCTCTCGGATGCAGTCATCTGCTCACGCTCGCGCAGCTCGTGGTGTCTTTCCTTCCAGAGGCGATCGCCCGCGAGGCGCGGAGCGCGCGCGCGCGGGAGCGCGGCCGCGAGACGGGCGAGCGCATCGCCAAGCGCAGCCTCGTCATCGACGCCTTCGAGCGCCGTGACGGCAACCAGGAGATCGCGATCCAGCTGACGGACGTGCACACCCTGCCGTTTTCTGCCATGGTCGGGGTGCTCGATCGATTCGGCGTGCAGCACGAAGTGCGTGCGATCATCCGGGTCGATGCCGCCACGACGACGATCAGCGCCTTCGACGTAGCCGAGCGCACGCGGGGACGGGCAGAGCTCGGTACTGCGGTGTGGCAGAGTCGGCGCGAGGAACTCGGCTGGCTCGACGACCGCCCCGTGATGCATGGGCTCGCGCCCGAGCTCCTGCGGCGCTACGGTGCCAACTCCGCGCACGAGCCGCTGCTTGCCGCGCTGATCAACTTTGCTCCAGGTTTCGTGCAGAGCCTGGCCACGCGCGTCACACGCATGATGGAGCAGGACGCGCGCGAAGGCGGTGGCCGCGGCACGATGGATCTGTCGGGCATCGGCGGACTTCCGGATTCCTGCTACATGTGGCGCACCGGCGGATGCCTGACGAAGCGGCGCCAGGCACGCAAGCTGGAAGGCGACTGACGGCGCGCCAGCGCTACTCGTTCATTTGTCCATGGCGAGCGCGCTCGCGCAGAAAGTGGCGCAGGGCTTCCAGATCGTCGTCGCCCAATTCATCGAAGGCCGGCATGCCGCGCTCGAGCAGTGCGCCACCGCGCACGATGTGCTCGAAGGCTGCCGGGGAGAGCGGCACCGCTGAAGCGCGCAGATCCGGTATATAGCCGCCCGCCACGGCTCCCACTCCGTGGCAGATGACACACTTGCCGTAGAGGGCCGCGCCGCGGCGCGCTTTGGCAGCGTCGATGATGAAATCGGGGTCGTCCACCGGCGTGGGTCGCGCCGGCGGCGGCGCAGCAGGCAGGCGCGCCTTGCCATCGAGCGCGAAGGTCAGCAGCCGGCGCGGATGCCCGCGCCCGATCCAGCCGTGTTGGGCGCTGAGGGAGCCGAGCAGGACGGTGCCACCCGTCCACCCGGCCAGAATGGAGATGTATTGCCGGCCATCCAACTCGTAGGTGATCGGCGGCGCAATCGTACCCACACCGAGATCGAAAGACCACAACTCGCGGCCGCTGCGCGCCTCATAGGCTGTGAGGCGCCCGCCGGCATGCCCCTGGAAGACGAGGTTGCCAGCCGTCGTCAGCACACCCCCGTTCCACAACCCCGGCGTCGGCACGCGCCAGGCTTCCTTCTGGTGCAGAGGATCCCATGCAAGGAGATAGCTGTGACCGGCACTTGCCGGGATGTCACCGCCCATGATGTTGATGCCGATGGGGTTGCGCGAATCGGGTCCATTGGTGAACGTGGCCGGGTCGATGCCCAGGTCGTTGTAATGGCCCGGCATGTCGCGTACCGGGATGTAGGCGAGACCGGTGCCGGGGCTGTAGGCCATGGGCTGCCAGTTGTGGGCACCGTAGGGGCCCGGCCAGATCAGTGCCTCGCCGCTCTCGTAGCGGCTGCCGGGCGCCTCCACCGGGCGACCGGTCGCGAGATCAATGCGTTCGGCCCACGTGACCCTGGCGATCTTCTCCGCGGAGATCAGCTTGCCGTTCTCGCGGTCGATGACGTAGAAGAAGCCGTTCTTCGGCGCGTGCAGCAGCACCTTGCGCGGCTTGCCGTCGAAGGGCAGGGTGGCGAGCACCATATCCATCGCCGAGTTGTAATCCCAGCTTTCGCCCGGATTGGTCTGGTAGTGCCAGACATACTCGCCGCTATCCGCATCGAGCGCGACGATCGAGGAGAGAAAGAGATTGTCGCCACCACCCGGGCTGCGCAGCTTCTGGTTCCAGGGTGCGCCATTGCCGGTGCCCAGGTACACGCGGTTGAATTCGGGGTCATAGGTCATCGCGTTCCAGACCGTGCCGCCACCACCGAATTTCCACCACTCGCCGGTCCACGTTTTCGCGGCCATCTCCATGACCGGGTTCTCGAAGCCCTGGGCGGGGTTGCCGGGAACGGTATGAAAGCGCCAGAGCTGGCGACCACTCTCGGCATCGTAGGCGGTGACGTAGCCACGCACGGGACCGAAATCGGCGCCGCCGTGGCCGATGATCACCTTGCCCCGGAAGACGCGCGGTGCGCCGGTGATGTAGCGCAGGTCATCCTTGCCGACCGTCATCACACTCCACACCGGCCTGCCACTCTTCGCGTCGATGGCAATCAGGCGCCCGTCCTGGGTGCCGGAGTACACCTTGCCGTTCCAGAAGGCGATGCCGCGTATGCCCCAGGCGCGCCGCAGCCTGGCGCCTGCTGCCTTCGCTGTCTGTGGGTCGTAGCGCCACAGCAGTTTTCCGGTCCTCGCTTCCACTGCGTGGATCACGCTGAGACCGACGCCGAAGTAGATCACGCCATCCACTTCGAGCGGTGCGGTCGCCACATTGCCCGGTGCTTCGAGCTCGAGGCTCCAGAGCAGGCCGAGATGCTGGATGCCGCGGGCGTCGATCTGCGCGAGGGGGCTGTGGCGCTGTTCGCTGAAGGTGCGGCCGTACCCGGCCCAGTTGCGGCCGTCGTTTTCGTCGGCAAGTGCCCGATCATCCACGACGGTGGCATTCACCGTCGTGGTGATCGCACCCTGCACGGTCATCAGCTTGCCCAGAGCGAGCACCAGGGCAGCGAGGCGCAACCGGCGCGCGATCATCACGTTGCCGCGTGTTCCGCGAGTATCTCCCTGGTCACGCTGATCCGGTCGATCTTGTCGGTGTGGGTACGCGGAAGGGTCTGGGAGCGGAAATGGAAAGTGTGCGGCACCTTGTAAGCAGCGAGGAGCTTCCTCGCGTGCACCCGCAGCTCGTCGGCACTCAGGGAGTGGTCGGGCTGAGGTACTACCACGGCCACCGGCATTTCACCCAACCGGCTGTCCGGGACGCCCAGAGCCAGCACTTCCCGAACGCCCGGGTGCTCGCCCAACGCCCGCTCCACTTCGGCGCAGTATATGTTCTCGCCACCGCTGATGATCATCAATGTCTGGCGGTCGGTGATATAGAGCCGCCCCTGATCGTCGAATCTGCCGATATCCCCGGTATGCAGCCAGCCGTTCCTGAATGTCGCGGCCGAGTCGGCCGGTAGTCCGAAGTAGCCGCTCATCACCAGCGCGCCGCGTACCACGATTTCACCTTGCTCGCCCGCGTGCAGATCACGATCATCATCGTCAACGACCTTGACGTCGGCGATCGGCAGGATTCTGCCGACCGAATCGGGTTGTGCGATGAAGTCCTCGCCGCTCGAGCTGCAGACGGAACCGTTGGTCTCCGTCATGCCATAGCCGGTGGCAAATACGACGTGCGGCAACACGTCGTGAACCTTGCGCAGAAGATTGGGTGGAAAGGCCGCGCCACCGGTACCCACCACGGCGAGCGACGACAAGTCGTACTCCTGAAAACCCGGGGTGCGGAGCAAGTCCCACAGCATCGTGGGAACTGCGGTGATTGTCTGGACGTGTTCCCGGGCGATCAGCCGCAGGGCATCTTCTCCGGCCCAGCGGTTCAGAATGACGAGCTTGCTGCCGGTGGACAAGGCAGAGAGCACGCCATTGTGACAACCGGAGACATGGAACATCGGCGCGACCATCAGGGATACGGCTTGCCTCGCCGCGAGCATCGCGGCAGCTTCCGCGCCCGCCAGCGCCCGAAACCTGGCAAACGACACCGCAGTGCCGAATGTAGTGCCGCTCAGTCCCGCGAGCACGCTGCGCTGGGTCAGCATGACGCCCTTGGCAAAGCCCGTTGTACCGCTGGTGAACATCATCAGGGCAGGATCGTCGCCATCGACGGGCGCGCAGGTGAGCCGCGGAGCCGTTTCCCATCCTGAGATCAGCTCATCGAAGGACCGGTCCTGGCGTGGGCGCAGCATGCGAGCGTCGTCGGTCAGTACCACTCTTGCCAGGTGCTGGCTCTGGCCACCGGCCTCCTGCAGCCGTTCGGCCCGTCTCGAGTCGGCTATGACGAGGCTGCATCCGGTGTCGCAGATCGCACGGTCGAGCTCTGACGGGGCGCCGCGGCTGTTGACCAGGACTGCGACGGCGCCCAGCGACGTGACTGCGAGAAACGCGATGATCCACCCGGTGGAGTTCTGCATCGCGATCGCAACCCGCTGCCCCTTCTGCACAGCGAACTGCTGCGTCAGATTGCTGGCGAGCCGCGCCGCCTGCCCGAAGACCTCCCCGAAAGTGTGATGCTTCCCGCCTTCAACCGTGAACACCCGATCGGCGAAGCGCGCGGCCTGACTGTAGAGATCGGGCAGCGTTTGCGGGCAGCTTCGGAAGAGCCTGCACGGCATCCCGTTGACCTCTACGGTCACCATTTCGAAAGGAGCGCCCGGCGCGGTCAGCGCCGCCCGGATCGCATCGATGCCAGCTATGTTGATCCCCTCAAGTGACGATCTCGCAGGCGAGGCCGGCAGCTTCGAACATTCCGACGATCTGCGCAACGCGCTCGTGCGAGAGCGGCTGCGCGTCGCCCAAGGGATAAGGGCGGTCGAGCATGTTGTACTTGTTCATGCCGAAGCGGTGGTAGGGCAGGACATTGACCACGATGCCGGGGCGCAGTTGCTGCACGAACCGGGCGGTGGCCGTGACGTTCGCATCCGTGTCCGAGACGCCGGGAATCAGAGGCATGCGGATGATCATCTGCGCGGGGCTGTCGGCGACGACACGGGCGTTCCTGAGAATCTGCCTGTTCGTGATACCCGTTGTCTTGCGATGCAGTGCGTCGTCCATCACCTTCAGGTCGAAGAGCACCAGGTTTGTGTACCTGAGCACGGACTTCAGTCCCTTGGTGGATCCATGGCCGGTCGTATCGAGTGTCGTGTGCAGGCCCGCTTCCTGGCAGCGCTCGAAGAGCGCGGCGACGAAGGGCGCTTGCATCAGCGGTTCGCCGCCGGAGCAGGTGACCCCGCCTTGCGAGCTGCGGTAGTAAAGCCGGTCCCTGAGTACTTCTTCGACGACCTCATCGACGGTCTTGTCGTCGCCGATCATTCGCAGGGAACGCGGCCCGCAAACCTGGACACAGTCCCCGCAGTTGTCGCACAGGTCGCGGTTCACCCGGATGCCGGTTCCCGTGAGTTCGATCGCCTGCTTGCTGCAGGCCGTGACGCAACGGCCGCACTGGTCACAGAGCACGTCGTTGTGGGCGAGCTGGCGTCGGGTCTGCTGGGACTCCGGATTGGAGCACCACAGACAGGTCAGGGGACAGCCTTTCAGAAAGACGGTCGTCCTGATGCCCGGGCCGTCCTCGGTACTGAAGCGCTGGATGTTGAAAATGCGCCCCGTGAGCCAGTGCTCCGCGCCAGCCTCCATGTCTGGCTCATCGGGGTCGTCGAGCACCGGATCCGTGTCCAGCTCGCAGTCGCTCATATGCTTTTCCGCCGGTTACCTCACATGCACTGTTCGGTGCGGCTGATGATCTCGTCCTGTACGACCGGCGACAGCTCCACCCAGAAGGCGCTGTAGCCCGCCACACGAACGACCAGATCGCGGTGGCTTTCGGGCGCGGCTTGCGCCTGCTTCAGCGTCTCGGTGTCGAGCACGTTGAACTGCACCTGGAAACCACCCTTCTCGAAATAAGTATCGAGCAGGCTGGCGAACTTCTGCTGACCGCCTTTTGTCCTGAGCGTTGCCGGCGAAAACTTCATGTTCAGCAGCGGCCCTTCAATGAAGGTGCTGTCGAGCTTGCAGACCGAGTTCATGGCCGCCGTCGGGCCCTTCACGTCACAGCCCTGGACCGGGGAAGCCGAGGCATCACCGAGGTGCGTGCCGGACTTGCGTCCGTTCGGCAGCGCTCCGGTGGTCTTGCCGGCCCAGGATGACCAGGCGGCACCCTGCCGGAACATCGTGAAGCGTCGGCCGTAGCCGTCACGATAGCTCTGGCACCGGTCGGTCGCATCCTTGTACAGCTTGCACATGAGCGCATCAGGCTCATCCTCGTCGTTGCCGTACTTGGGCGCCGCGACGCAGGCCTGGCGCAGCTCCTCGTAGCCCTCCCAGTTGTTCTTCAGGGCATCCAGCAGGTCCGCCATCGTTCCCTTCTTGTCCTCGAAGATGACCTTCTTGATGGCCAGCAACGAGTCGGACGCGTCCTGGAAGCCGCGATCGACGAAGGAGAACGCTTCCAGCTGCTGATAGCGGCCGCCGAAGCGCGTGACATCCCTGCCATCCGCGATGCAGTCCTGAAGGAAGGCGGAGATGTACGGGAAGTAGAAGGCGTCTTCGTAATAGCTCTTCTCGTACGCCCTGAAGTTCTTCATGGTGTAGTCGTAGAATGAATCGCGCTGCTTCTCGTACGCCTCGAGCATCTGCTCCCAGCGGGTGAACGTGCGGGGGTCGCCGGTCTCGATACCGAGCTTCTTGTTCGTCCACGTGTCCATGCCGTTGAACAGCGCCCACTCGAGGAGCTTCGAATGGTTGCAGAAGGACACGACGGCATTGCGCACCCAGGCGAAGCTCTTCGGGTACGAGGTGTTGATGCAGCCTGCCATGGCCCAGTCGCGCGCATCATCCCATCGAACACCGCGATCCAGCAGATACTCGGTGCCCATGCGGTCGCTGAACCAGGCGGGAATGCCGCCACCGTGATCGCGGTTGCACTCGATGCCTTTCTCCAGCAGTTCCGGCGCCATCAGCCGGTGATAGCGCAGCGAAACGTGCGGCTGGTGGGTCTTGACCTGCTTTGCAACCTGCAGGAAGAGGCAGGAGAGCTCGTTTGATGCATCCTTGCCATCGCGTGTCGTGCCGCCGAGCGTGACGTTCGCGTAGTAGTTCGAGGGCGAGATCTCCTGGTGGTCGCGCTTGCCGACCTGACCGAGGAACATGAAGGGTTCGAACTCGAGCCACTTCATGAACATGCAACCGAGGAGCTCGCCGGCCTCCTGGCGGGTAAGGCGTCCTTCGTTGATATCCTTCGAGTAGAAAGGCCACAGATACTGGTCGAAGCGGCCGACGAAGGCGTTGGTCGTCGCCTTTTCGATCTCCTGGCCGAACGCCACGAACCAGTAGGTCTGCAAGGCCTCGTGGAAACTGCGCGGCGGATTCTCGGGCACCCGGTCGCACACTTCCGCGGTCTTGAGAAGCTCCTTCTGGCGTCGCGGATCCTGCTCCATCTTTGCCGCCGAGCGCGCCAGCGCCGCATAGCGATGCGCGTGGTGAATCATGCCCTCCAGGGAAATGATCACCGCTTCAAGCCATTCGATCTTCTCGCGGTCCTCGTGGCTGAGGTAGGGGCCGCTCGCCCTGGAACGGGTGCGGATGGCGTCGATGTGCTCCTGCGCCTGCTTGATGTGCCCGCGGAACCCAATCGCCATGATCTTGTCCATGTCCGCGCCGGGAGTGAACAGCTGTGGCGTGAGTGGCGGGCGCAGAGCATTGCGGGCCTCGCCCATCAGGTGCATCTTGCCGCCGTCGAGCGCGTTCTCGGTCTCAAAGGAGCGCTTGGCAGGATACTTGTCTTTCCAGTACTCGGCTGCCTCGCGCAGGTACTGGCGGTCTTCATCGGCAAACTGGGTGACGGTCACCTCCGAGCCCGCGGTGACATCGACACGATCGAGGAGGGCTGCGAGGTGAATCGGCAACTGCTCGACGCCCGGGTTCGCGCCCCGGATATGCCGGGTCGGCGCGCCCACCAGAATCTCGTCGTCGCGAATGAGGATGTCCTTCTTCGCGAGCGCGTTCGCGAAGGCTTTCGCTCGCCGCTTTGCCGGATGCTCGCCTTCCGTCGTGCGGTAGGACTCGGTCCAGTACCGGGCCCGTTGACCGCAGATCGTGGGCCGGGATGCCAGGTAACGCTGCTTCATGCGCTGGATCCGCTCCGTGAAGCCGTTGACCTTGTTGATCTCGGCGAGGGGGATCTTCCCGAGCACGGCCGCAATGATCTTCGTCATCCGGACTGTTATCGGTGTCGCCGTCGCGAGGTCGTCTATTACTGCTGACATCTCGCCTGCTCCTCTGATGGGCCTTGTTGCGGTAGCCGGCGGTAGTCTAGGGAGCAGGGTGTCACCCAACAATAAACAGCGACGCAAAACAGCGTCACGCTAGCGCAACAATGTTGCAGCGCTTGGACGTCACAAGGAGTTGATAAATCTCAAGGTGTGGGCGTTGTCATCAGCGGATGCGTTTCGAGGTATTCGAGCAGAAAGTCGCTGAACAGCCTGACCCGGCGCGGTACCTCCCGCGTGCCGGGCCGGATGATGTAGATGAACGTCGAAAGGCTGTGATACTGCGGCAGAACGGTGACAAGCCGGCCTCTCTCCAGGTCTTTCGCGACCAGGAATGTCGGAATGACGCCGATTCCTGCGCCGGATCGAACGGCCTCGCGCACGAAGAAGATGTCGTCACAGCAGATGGGACCCTGTGGCTTGAAAGTGGCCGATGATGTCTTGCTCTGCAGCTGCAGCGTGGGCAGACCACGGTGAGTCACCCACCGATGGCCGGCCAGATCATCGGGCACGCGCGGGATGCCGTTCGTCTCGAGATACTTCGGGGAAGCGAAGAGCCTCGCGTAAATGGGGCAGGCCGGCCGGGCGACCAGCGAGGAATCCTTCATTCGCTCGGGTGCCGCGCGCAAGGCGATGTCAAAGCCCCCCACCGCGAAGTCCATGGGCTGGCTGTTCAGATACAGGTCGCAGTGGACCCGTGGATAGCGCGCCGAGAATTTCGTGACGGCATCGGCGAGGAAGGCGGAGCCGAGATAATTCGGCGCGGAGATCCGCACTTCGCCTGTCGGCTCCCCGAGATGGTCCGGTGATTCGACGGCAGCCTGTTCGAGGGAGGCGATCAGGGAAGCGACGCGCTCGTGGAGCGCAGCGCCTGCCGGGCTGAGCACGACCCGTCGCGTGGTCCGGTGCAGAAGCGGTACGCCCATGGTCGCCTCGAGCTGCGAGAGGCGCCGGCTCACGGACCACTTCGGCAGGTTCAGTTTCCTGGCTGCCGCCGAGAAGCTCGCCGCATCCGCGACGGCGACGAACATGCGCAGGGCATTGAGATCCAGTTCTGCACCGTGAGCCTTGTTGGTATTCATTGTGGTGCTGATCCAGGATCTCACGGTGAATCGGATGAAGGCATTCTGGAACACGGGTGCAAGGCAGGCAAGGCGATCATTTGCCTGGTCGATAGTCTGTTTGGCCGATGAACGCCCGGCCCGCAGCCATGACAGTAGCCGCAAGCTGGGCGTGCCCGATGCTGAAAGGATCGCAGATGAACGACGGGGAAACGGTTACAGGAGACGGCAGGATCACGCCCGAGGATATTGAGCGGGCGCGGGCGCAGATCGGGATTCCGCAGTACGAGCGCAATCCCGTGTTCAACAAAGTGGCGAGCGGCGACACCATCAGCCACTTCGCCTTCGGCATCGGCGACGACAATCCCCTGTGGCACGACGCGGAGTACGGCCGCGCGACGCGCTGGCGCGGGCAGATCGCCTCACCCCTCTACGCCACCACCCTCGGCCTCGACGACACGCCGCGCCCCGGTCCGGAACTCAAGAAACTGTTCCGCGGATTGTTCCGCGGCGTCGGCAAGTACTACTCCGGCGCGACCTGGGAGTGGTACCGGCCGATTCGCCCCGGGGATGTGATCTGGCGCGAGTACACCACTTCGGGCGTCGAAGTGAAGGAGAGCTCGAGCTTCAGCGGTGGAATCACGGTGATCGACCGCTATCGCTACCACTATGTGAACGCCAACGGCGAGCCGGTCGCCACGCACGAGCTGAGCTTCATCAACGCCGAGCGCCAGGCGTCGAAAGACAAGGGACGCAACAAGGACATCCAGCGGGCAAGCTACACGCCGCAGGACATCGAGCGGATCGACGCCCTCTATGCTGCGGAGGAAGTGCGCGGCAGCGACACGCGCTATTGGGAAGACGTGCAGGTCGGCGATGAGCTCACTCCCGTGATCAAAGGCCCGATGAGGGTGACCGACGTCGTGGGATTCCATATCGGCTGGGGGTTCGGGCAGATGTACGGAGCCGGGCCGCTTCGCTACGGCTGGAAGCAGCGTCGGCGGACACCGGCGTTTTACTCAACGGATGAGTTCGGCGTGCCGGACATCGTGCAGCGCTTGCACTGGGATCCGGCTCGCGCCCGTGAACTCGGCCTGCCCGCGCCCTACGATTACGGCACCATGCGCACGAACTGGCTCGCGCATCTGCTGACGAACTGGATGGGTGACGACGGGTGGCTCGTGCGCCTGCAGACCGAGATGCGCGCCTTCAACTTTCTCGGCGACACCACGATCTGCTCGGGCGTGGTGCAGGCAAAGACGATCGAAGGCGCACGCCGTCTCGTGCACATCGAGGTAAAGGCGACCAATCAGCGAGGTGAAATCACGAGCCCGGGCACAGCTACCGTCATGTTGCCATCGCGCGAAGCAGGAGCGGTCGTTCTGCCCGCGCCGTCCGAGGCGCTGATTTCCCGCGGCGCAAACATGATGGCAGAAGCGGCCGATCGCAACAGGAGCCGCAAAGGTGGGCCATAGGAGGATACGATGCGGCGGGCGATGTCAGCCCTGCTGGCGACCTTCCGGAGCTTCCTCGAGAGCGAGCATCGCAGCCTTGCAGATGGCTTCGGCTTCGGCGTATTTGCCTTCACCGAATTGCGACCAGTAGATCGCATCCGGATGGCCCTTGCCGAGCATGCGTTCGACCACTTCTTCGGCGGCTCCGATATCCTCGGAGTAAGCCGTCAATGGAACCCACACGGAGCCACCGTCGGCGGGATCGATCATGCGCTCCATGAATCCCATGAACTCGTCTCTTGTCGTGACGTTGCCCATGATCTTCTCGGCGACCAGCAGGCTCAGCCCCTCTCCAGGAGACATCTTCAGGATCTGCTCTCTGTTCATGCGGTCTTTCCTGTCTCGTTGCAGAACAGTATAGGCCAAGCCGGCAGCCTGACCACATGAAGAACATTCTCGTCATCGGTGGCAGCTATTTCGCGGGTCGGGTGCTGGTAGAGGAATTACTCGCTGCCGGCGGCTACGTCCCCTACCTCATGAATCGTGGCAACCGGCCGTTGAGGCTGGAGGGAGTATGCGAGATTGTCTGCGATCGGCACGATGGGGCGGGAATGGCCAGTGCCGTTGCAGCTCACGAGTGGCACGCGGTGGTCGATTTCTGCGCTTACGCACCGGGTGACATCGCAACGCTGCTGCAGCATCTGCCGGGCGCCGTCCGCCAGTACATCTACATCAGCACTGCGTCCGTGCACCGCAGTTCCACGCATCTGCCCATAAGCGACGATGCCGCGAAACTCACCGGTCCGTCTCCGGGCCGGGAGGGCGCCTATGCCTACCACAAGTGGCTGCTCGAGCAAGAGCTGGCGAGATGTTGCGAAGAGAAGGCAATTCCGTACGTGTCCCTGCGTCCCGCCATGGTCTATGGCAAGTACAATTATGCCCCACGCGAGTCCTGGCTCTTCGATCTGATCAGCAAAGGCGAACCCATCATCCTGCCGCCGCCACCGCAGGCACTTTTCTCGATGGTGTCGGTCTGGGATCTGGCCTGGATCTGCATTGCCTGTCTGGATAATGGCGCAGTCGCCGGGGGGGCCTATGCGGTCTGCGCCGATGAACTCGTGTCCTGCGATCGCCTGATCGAGGCGCTCGAGACCATCACCTCGCGAAAGTTCGACGTGCAGCGCCAGACGGTGCGCGTGCTCAATGCCGCAGGCCTGCCGCTGCCCTTCCCACTCGTGGAGCATCTGGTGTACTCGGGCGCGCGACTCCGACAGATCCTGCAGCACCGCTTTCTGTCCCTCGAGGAGGGCATGTCAAGAACGTATGAATGGTACCGTCAGGCCGATGGCCGGTAGCGCGGCCGATCTCATCCTGCACAATGCCAGGGTCATCACCTGGGATGCGCAACGGCCGTACGCCGATCTGGTAGCCATCCGCGGGGAGCGGATTCTCGCCACCGGCAGCCAGGACGACCTCGGTCGATTCCAGGGGCCGGGCACGCGGCTCATCGATTGCGAAGGTGGCGGCGTGATGCCGGGCATCAACGACGCTCACTGCCATCCGCTGGCCCTCGCCGTCGCGCTGCTCAGTGTCGACTGCGCGCCCGAGGCAGTCGAGGACATTGCCGGCATCACGGCTGCGATCCGGCGACGTGCGGCACAGACCGCGGAAGGCGAGTGGATCCGGGCAGCCAATTACGATGAATTTCATCTGCGCGAGAAACGCCCGCCCACCGCTCGAGAACTGGACAGGGCCGCGCCGCATCACCCGGTGATACTGATGCATCGCACGGCCGGCCATTGTGTTCTGAACAGCCTCGCGCTGAAGCGGGCTGCCATCACTCGCGACACGCCGGATCCGCCGGGTGGCACAGTCCACCGGGATCCGGTGACCGACGAACCAAGCGGGTTGATCATCGGACGGAATGCGCGGGTGGAAGCTGCGCTACCACCGATCGCGGCGGAGGAGCTGATCCGGGGCATGAAGCTCGCTACCGGGCAATTCCTCGCGCACGGCATTACATCGCTGCAGGACACCGGCTGGAACAACGGGCTGCGGCACTGGCAGGAGTGGCGCCGCCTGATCGAATGCGGTGCCGCGGTGTGCCGCGTCTCGGTGCTGATGGGCATCGATGCGCTGGATGAGTTGCCTGAAGCGGGCCTGTCGATGGACGCCGGTGACAGTCGCCTGCGCATTGGTGGCATCAAGCTCGCGCTCGACGAAAGCACTGGCTGCGCCGCACCGCCGCAGGAAGACGTCAATCGCCAGGCGCTGCGCGCTGCGCGGGCAGGGTTCAGCGTCGGTCTGCATGTCAGCGATGTCCCGATGCTCGAGGGCGCTATCGCAGCCATCCAGTACGTCAGCAGGCAGCTGCCCGTAGCCAAGGGGCGTTTTCGTCTGGAACATTGCACCGTCTGCCCACCCGAGTTGTTGCTGAAGGCCAGGGCTTGCCGGGCGATCGTGGTCGCACAGCCAGCCTTTCTTCGCTACATGGGGCAGCCGTATCTGGAACAGGCGACACCTCAGCAGGCCGGCTGGTTCCTGCCTCTCGGTTCCTTGCGCCGCTGGGGCGTCAGGGTCGCCCTGAGTTCCGATGCGCCGCTGGTGCCGTGCAATCCGTGGATCGGCATCGAGGCTGCGGTGAGCCGACGGACGGACACGGGGCAGATCCTTGCGTGTCGCGAGGGCGTGACGCTGCTCGAGGCGCTGGAGATGTACACGCAGGGCGGTGCGCAGGCCTCCTTCGAGGCTGACAGGAAAGGGCGCATCGGCCCGGGAATGCTTGCCGACCTGATGGTGCTGAACAGGAATCCGGTCCCAATGGAGCCCGGGGAGATTCAGGAGCTGCGCGTGGTCCGCTGCCTCATCGGCGGCAAGGTTGTGCGTGAGTAGGGCCTCTTGACCATCATCCGGCGGGGCGCGCAAGGTGCTCGTTCGCGTCCTGCAGCGAGGCATAACCGTACTGCTTCG
>Ga0073903_10000201_pt1 | contig 30994 bp, 22 predicted proteins | sample KloWWTKNB14_bulk_FD_66665 | JGI IMG/M metagenome (GOLD analysis project Ga0073903, IMG submission 66665) | Active sludge microbial communities from Klosterneuburg, Austria, studying microevolution and ecology of nitrifiers - Klosterneuburg... | ecosystem: Engineered > WWTP > Aerobic digester >... | reverse complement strand
GACGACGAGACCCATCCTCACGGTGGGTTGGACATCTCCATCGAGTTCGTGGCGAACAAGGTCTATGACATGGCCGAAGCCCCCGGCAGCATTCTCCCGATGGAGAGCCCTGGGGAGCCTCGGGACCGGAACCGTGGGTCCTTGTCTCGCTCGGGCACAGGGAACCGGATGTCACTGTTCAGCGCCCCAGGGATCGGTGGGACATCACCCGCGGCGGCAACCGCCAACCAAGCGTGGCAGAGTGTTGCCGAGACACCTGTCGTGGACCTGGACACAGGGGTCATCACCACCCGTCGTCGGTGACCACATCACACACGGGCTCTCCGGGATTCAATCAGCTTGGCTCGGGTCTCAGGGGAGTGTGTCTTCCCTTTACGGGCAGCACTCATCTTCGCCCGAGTCTCTGGCGACACTGAGGGCCTGTTCTTGGCAGCGGCGCTCATTCTGGCCTTGGCTTCCGGGCTACGGGTCATCCCAGTGTGGGCCTGACCAATCCTTTCCCTGGTCTCTGTGGATTGCTGACGAGGTGCCCTGTCTTTGGCAGCAACAGCAATTTTCCACCGTGTCTCCAAACTGTGTTGTTTGCCAGGGGCAGTATCCCCGCCCGTGGTGAGGTTGAACCCGTTGGGGGTGAGTGTTCCAAGAACACTGATCCAGTGTCGTTCTCTCTCGTTCAGTTCCTCAAATGTGTCCGCGCGACCAACCACATCCATGGTGAAGTTGGACGCTCCGTACAGCTTCAGGGAATGGTGGAAGTGGCTGTGGTGTCGGCGTGAGTGGATCTGGTGTTCCCTCCAACGCTTCCCTGCCCCACGGGTTGTCTGACCCACGTACTGTTTCCCGTTGACAGTGCATGTGATGACGTAGACCTCCCCGTAGGGCTTGGGGTCCGTGGGGGTCATTTCCCCGCCTCCGTCTGTTGGGTCTTCAGCATCGCGGCGACCACGAGGTCCCGGATGATCGCAGAGGTTGTGGAGCGTCGTCGGGCGGCTTCCTCACGAACCCAAGCAGAGACATCATCCGGGAGGTAGACCTTGGTGTGTTTGGTTTCCATGTCAGACAGTACCCATCCGGTACTGGGCCGGTATCAGCAATCTACCGGAGCACCCACCAGCCCTAGACCGCCTATCCGCCCCGAGGGGTAAGGTCCATCAATGTCCATCCAAAATAGGCCCTACGCTGGGACTTGGGTTGCAAACCGCAGGAATGTGGTCCAGTGGACACCCGATTTTCAGGTTTACGTGAATGGGGACACCAGTTTGCCTGGGTGTCCCACATGCCACCACAACATCGATTTGAACGAGTTTGTAAATTCGATCTCGGTGGACTTCGGTGTGGAGCCCGGAGCGTCCAACTGTTCCATCGGGATGTCCATTCCGAGGCACTACGGGGACTCGATCTTCCGGGACGGCAACACCCTCCTCCGTCCAGGGCTGGAGATCCACGTCTATTTCCGGGGCTACTTCCCCATGAAGGGGATCTCCACCCCCAATTCCAGGCCCGTCGCGGGGATCAACCTTGGGGACATCCCCCAGTACCCGTACTACCCAGCCTTCCACGGCGTGGTGACCTCGGTCACCCACGACTACAGCAGTGGGTTCTACACAGCCAACATGACCTGCAACGGGATGCTGCACTTCTGGGAGCACATGAAGCTCTCGGGTGCGGGCGGCGGGTCATTCTTCGGCACCCGTCCCGCCAACAGCGGCATCCAGACGACCCTCACGGGTCACCCAATGACGGGCAAGACCCCGTACGCGATCATCTACTCCCTGTACCGAGACACGGCTGGCGTGGCGGACGGGGTGGGATTCGCGCTGTCGTCTCGCACGAACCTCAACGCGGTGAACAGCACCACCCGCGACCCGCTGTACGCCTTGACCCTGACGTATTGGGAGCAACGGTTCCGGGGGAAGATCTACGGCCTGCGTATGCACGGGGCCTCGGGCCAGATGTTCACCTCGTCACAGCAGGCGTTCTTGTCCCTGTACGGCCACAGTTCGACGACGTTCGGTGGGTCCCGAGGGACCGGGAGCGTGAGCCCAAGCCCCGGCCACGAGTCCCTGGACTACCTCGCACAAGACCCCACCATTCTCCTTGGGATGCGGGCAAACACGGCTGACGGGAGGGTTTCCCGTCAGGTAGATACAGCCCTTCTCGCGGCCAACAACGAGGGCCGGAACTCTCAGGGGCTGGACGCCATGGCGTTGCAGGCGTTCCCGACGGACATTGGCTCGTACGGACAGGTGAACCTCTGGGAGAGCACCTACGAGTCCAAGATGGACATTGCCACGGCGGTGACCAACGTCTGCGGCTACGAGTTCTACCAGGATGCCGACGGGGACTTGGTGTTCAAGCCCCCGATGTACAACCTGGATACGAGCTCCTCTCGGGTGTACCGCATCGAGCCCGAGGACATCGTCTCCATCAACTTCTCCGAGAACGAGCCTGCGGCCACCTACGTCCTTGTGAAGGGCGGCGCGTTTCAGAACACCCGTGGGCTGGTGGACGAGTCCGAGTGGGGGTGCCGGTCCCAGTACGTGGACTACAAGTTGGTGGCCCAGTACGGGTGGATTGAGGCATCGGTCGAGAGCACCTACTACACCAACGCCCGGAGCGCGTTCTACTTCGCGATCAACTACCTGGACCGCCAGAACGCAGGGTCTAACGGTGCGACCGTCACGATCCCCATGCGGCCCGAGATTCGTCCCGGGTACCCGGTGTACATCCCCCACATTGACTGCTTCTACTACGTCACCCAGGTGGCGCACGCCTTCAACCTTGGGGCAGAGTGTACGACCACGCTCACCCTCACGGCCCGCCGCCGGAAGTTCTTGGCCCCAGGCAACACGTCGAACACCAACGTCGCCCTGGACCAGACCCTCTCGGCCATCAACCTCGCGAACACCGAGAGCCCCATCCGACCCCTCCAGACGCTGGACAACAGCGGGTCGCCCCGGTTGGTGGGGTTCCCCAACGTGGTGATGGCCCTGGACCCCACGCACATCAACCCGATGTTCATGGCCCTTGGGTTCCAGGCCGTCGAGAACGAGCTCACCCGAGAGAACACTGCGAGCAGGCGTGACCACAACCGTCAACAAAGCACCGCACGGCAAGATTTGTTCGTAGGTCAACTGATTGACGGGTTGTTGTCCCGGACCCCCGCTACCCTGCGTCCCACGTCATCCCGCACGGCGTCAGAGCTCGCCCGTCCACACCATGGCCGTAACCACACCACCAACCCCGGACAACTGTACACCGTGGTGGGGCTCCCTGGAGTTGGTCACGATGGAGTGACTGTGTCAAGGCAGGACATCTCGACGGCGCTGACGCAATACATCCACACTAGGAACGTGGTTCGCGAGGTCAAGGCCAGTTTGGATCGCAGGAGGATTGAAGCACAGCAGGCCATCAACGCCGAACGTGCCGCCGCTCAGAGGGCAGACCGGGACGTGGACCAACAACTGGTTGCCCGTCAAGAGACACTGATCACGACTGCACAGAGGCAACTCAGAGAAGTTGTGTCCAACTTTGATGCCACCCCACCGGACGCTACCAACCAACAATTGGTAACCAATTTCAACAACCTCTCAAGGGTTGTGCGGGAAGTTCAAGGGGCTGATGCCCATCGTGATCGCACCCTTGGTACGGCCAGCGAGGGTGGCACTGACTCAACCGCCAACAACGTCATCCTCATGTCCTACCTCATGGGACAGTTCAGGACGGGCGGGAGCAACACCGGGGACACCCGTACGGACCCTTCGGGGACGATCAACGAGTCGGCCAACCTCCTCCAGATGTTGTCAGACCGCAAGGCGTCCTTGTCGCTCACCACGCCGGGGTACTACCGCTACTACTCGGCGTCGCACCCCGACCCTGCGATGCAGGGCTACCTCCCTGTGGATTTGAGCTCAGGTGGTGAAACAAGTGAGCCGGGGGGGGTGTCTACGCCAATTGTGGTGAATCGTGGGGGCGGGGGGTATCTCCCGTATGCGGACCAGGGAGAAGTGCCCCGGACCCCTACCCGTATGTCGGTCGGTGACGCAGCAGGGTATTTGAGGAATGCCTGGAACAGGATTGTTCAGAGCCCCGCTCTTTCCAATACCATCTTGGAAATCCTTCTCGCGCAGTGGTCGCATGAGACAGGTTCTGGCCGCAGCATGATGAATTTCAACTTCGGTGGGTTGAAATATGGGGGGGGAGGGTTCAGGACAACGTATGGATCCCATGAGACTGTGAATGGGGTCCGTGTACCGACACGGGATGCGTTCCAGGCATATCGGACACCCCAAGAAGGGGCTGACCATTTTGTCCGGTTCCTCACCGACCGTGGGCATGTGGCGGCAGTCCAGGCGTACCTCCTCCACCCTGGAAACGCCATGGTGTACGCGGAAGCTCTGAAGCGAGCTCATTACTTCACGTCCGACCCGACTGTGTATGGCCGGGACCTTCAGGGTCGCGTGAATGGTATCCGCCGGTCTGGTATTTTGGGTCGGGTTGGGGTCCCTGACCCCCCGCCGCCCCCGACGACGGCACCCTCTCGACCGCCAACACCGGCCCCAACATCAACTTACAACACCGTGGTGGTGCTCCCCATCATGGATGTGAGCAACATCCCCGAGGAACGCCAGGGCAGCTATGTTGATGTCGTCCCGAACGATCGCTACCCTGATGTGGTCCACACCCCGACCAATGGGCTGAAGGTCCGGGTGATGGAACAGCGGGGTACGCAAGTGGTACCGACGAACCTCATCTATTCCATGACGTTCGAGGCACGGGGGCAAGTGCGAGCGACTCCGGTGTCTGTTCGAGCACACCACCCCGCCCCCCCAAGGGAAATCATCGGGTTCATCAACTCGTGTCTGAACCCCCGGGCCAACGACCCATTCGTCCGTGCGCTCACACGGACTTTCACGGACAAGGTTGGGTCCGCGGGGCTCTCTACGGTGCGGACCACAGCGGAACAAGTACGGGCGCTCATCGCCGTCGCCGTCGAGGGGATCCAGAACCTCCGCACCTCCGAGGGGCTCATCCAAGGGACGCCTCTCGCAGAGACCCGTTCGTCCGGGCCTGCAACGGACGCGGAGATCAACGCCCTCATCGACCGGGCTGTGGCTGGGTCATCAACCCCTCCCCGGACCTCGGGAGGGACGCCCGTCCTGATTGGGACCCCCATCCACAACATCACCAATGGGGTGCCCAACGATTTTGACCCGTCGGGGACCACCACGGTTCGTTCCGCCGCCGCCGCAACCGCCGTGCTCGCAGCCAAGGCACGGGCGCTGGTGGTGGATGTGACCCAGGCGAACTTCACCAACCTCAACCGCGCCCGTGACGTGCTCCGCACGATCCGTGGTCGCACGCCGTTCCCGTCGGAAGCCCAGGTGTACCTCACCCCTTGGGAGGAGTCCCTCACGGCCCTGTTCCGAGGGAACCCACCGCCCCAGCGCGGGATTTTCGTCCCAAGGTCGGACGTGCATATCATGGAGAGCTCCGACCACGAGGAGTTCTCCCCCGTGTTCCCCGTGTCTGACGCCAAAGGGTTTGAGCATTACGGGTCGTTCCAGTACGGGCGAGGGCTGTCCATCGAGCCCGGTGGCAACTACGAACGGATCAGTGCCAGGGACCCGTTGCAGTTCCTCACGGACGCACAGCGGGAGGCGTATCTCCGTGGGATTGTCAGTGACAGCCTTGAGGAGCGGGGTCGTGCAGTTGCGGCAGCGGCAGCGGCTCTTGCCAGCAATAGTGACCCGTCAGGAGGCGATGCGGCGATCCTTCACCTCGGTGAGAACGACCAACGGAACGGCGACCGGACCACCATGATCGCCAACGGTCTCCGCAACTACATCATGTCGGACCGGGACGCCGTCACCAAGCTCCCGGTGAACAACGCGGCCTACCTTCTCACGGACCTGACCCCGATGGGGCAGCAGGACACCTGTGCCTGCAAGGGTGCAGAGTCAGACCTGTTGCTGGCCGCGTACATGTCGGGCACGGCTGGGATGACCCAGATTGTCTCCTCCGAGGAGGAGGCTGTTCAGTGGGTGAGCACACAGATGCAGCAGGCCGCGGTGGGCTGGGCCGACACGCAGGCCAAGATGCGGGGCATGGCGATGGAGCAAGGTCGGCGGTCACTCCTGGACTCCGTCAGTGGGTGGAACACCATCACCAACGAGTTCCGGCAGACCAATGGCAGTCTGGCCAATCAGACCGAGTCGGTTGGGAGCCGGGCGGACACCCTGGGTCAGAACACCCGGACATTGTTCACCCCACCACGGGGCCAGTAGCTCAGGGGACCAAGGGGCGGGCGGTCACCCACGGGGCACACTCTTCGTGGGCAAACCCTACGTTCCCTCCGCACCAAACACCCGGCTTCCGTGACCCACCAAACGGGTAGATGGCACTCTCGCAGAAGGGGCATCGTTTGAGCGACCCTGACACCTGGAGCTCCACGGCACTCAGCCGCACATCCTGGGTGCTGCACAGGTAGCGGACGTACGTGGAGTCGATGTACGGCGGATCAAACAGGGGGCTGTTCGGGAATCGCACCATGCTGTTCGAGGTGAGTGGCAACCCTATCCTGGGGTCCACCTCGAACAACTGAAACGACATCTTCCGGGCTATCCTGTGGTAGGTTTGCCAGACCACCTCGTTGGGGTCGAGGTTGGACGCCGTGAGGAGCTTCATGGGCAGAGCTTCCTTGGCTCTCACTGTGCCCCCATCCGTCTTGGTGACGGTGAGCCCCAGGACAACATCACTGGCGAAGGGCAAGTGCTGCCACAACACATCCACCTTCAAAGGGATGTCCGCCGGGTCCAGGTCACCCAGCACGACCCCTCGGATGATGTCTGGGTCCGGGTCAACCAACATTGGCGATCCATGGGGAAATGCCCGACCTAGTTGATCCTCGGGCACACACGGGGTAGAGTCCGAACATGCTAAAACCTTTCGGTGAAATTTACGCCATTCGGAACCTGATCAACGGAAAAATCTACGTGGGCCAGACTACTCGCGGTGTGCAGTGCCGATGGAGGGCTCACCTCAAGGGGTTGGGTAATGGTCGGACCTACCCTGGGCTGAAGGGGGCATTGAAGAAATACGGGGTTGAGAATTTCTCGGTGGATGTCATCGACACTGCCGCTTCCTACGAGGAACTCGACTCGAAAGAATGCGCTTGGATCGGCACCCTGGACAGCATGGTCCCAAATGGATACAACCTCAAAGAAGGTGGGAAACACGCCCCGCACTCGGCGGAGTCCAGGGAACGGAACAGACAGGCACAGTTGGGCAAGAAACACACGCATGAGGCAAAGGCCAAGATGAGTGCGGCTGGGAAAGGGAGGGTCAAATCCCCAGAGCATCTTGCGAAAATCAGTGTGGCCCTTCAAGGGCGCAGGCCCTCTGATGCCGCGATGGCTAGGTCGCGGGAGGTCTGCACCGGACGCAAGATGTCTGATGCGTTCAAGGAGAACCAAAGGCTGAAGCATCTGGGCAAGAAAGACTCAGACGCCACACGAGAGAAGAAGCGACAGACCCTCATGGGGAGGAAACTCTCTGAAGAGTCACTTGAGAAGATGCGGCGCACCAAGAACACACCAGAGGCACTAGAGGCTGCAAAAGTCGGGTCCACGGGTAGGAAGCACAGCCCTGAGACGAAAGCCAAAATTGGTGCTGCCAGCAGAGCCCGGAAGATCCCAGGGAGGCCCAAGTCCATCCGGGTCAGCGAACTCCCTCCAACCACGTCAGATCCAGAGTCCAACTCACCGCAGACCGCCGCCGCCAGACATCAAACGCTTGGGTGAGGTGGGCGTCCGCCTGTGCGGAAGTCCAGCGGTTCACCCGCATCATGTGTGCCTTGCACATGTCACCTTGGCCCATGTGAACGGCTAGACCAAAATGCTTCGTCCGATGGCACTGGGGGCAGAGAGCTTCTACCCCCACCAGCTTTTGGACGTGGTTGGTGTCGTCGTAGTGCCAAATCTCGTGGCACTCGACCGGGTGCTTGCGACCGACGCCACCACAGAGCTCGCACTTGTGGCCCGCCGCCGCGTAGGTGGCCTTGCGTACCTTGTCCCAGTCCTTGGGTCGGAGCTCGGAACGTAGGTTGAACCCCCACTGTGCCTGTGGCACCAGTTCCACGGCTAGCTTGGGGGTTGGCGTCGTATCGTCCATCTCTAGTACCTTACGCCCTGACGGCTAACTGTTCTATCCCCCAGGAAGGTAGCGGAGAGCTCATGCCCACGGACCTGAACATTCTCAAGAAGGCTTTCCAGAACGCCACCTCGACATCCGAGGCTACCAAGACCTGGGACGAACCGCTCACGCGCCGGGAGTCAACCCAAGCTGAACAGGTGTTCCCCGCCCCAGCCCTCCTGTCCGAGGTGGGTGGCTGGGTGGCCTCCAGCGGAACCCCCTACGCCACGGTTGAGAACGTCGGGGCCATCACCTCCACCCTCCAGCAGGGTAGTGCAGCCCCGTCGCGGACGTACTACGAGACTCGCCCGGGTCGGTCGGGGTTCAACGACGTGGACTTCGTGCCCTACAACTGGGGCACCAACCGTTTCGGCAACAAGGGTGGTGCCCTCCTTGGTCACCCCATCTCCTGGGAGGTGGTAGGTCCCACGGGCAAGTCCCCGTACACCCACTGGCAGTGGGCGGTGAACACCGCCACCAACACCCTCACCCTCGAAGCTGGGGTGTTGAGCCAACTGTTCACGACGGTGCCCCCCCACGTTGTACCCGCAACCGTCCCCACCGTGGCCCAAGCCTACGGGTTGGGCACCATGCCCAATGGTGGGCTGTATGTGCTTGTGGAGATCGCCGGGGATGAAGCCACCAACCTGTTGCTGGCACCGGCCAATGCCCTGGTTCCGACGGACCAGGACACGTCCAGGTTTGAGCTCTTCCGGGTGGCCTCGTGGGCGGGTCAGGACATCGTCCTGGAGTCTGCCAAGCCCCTGACGGACTACTTCACTGCGGTCGGGGCCAACGACAAGATCAAGTCGATCACCCTCATCCAGCCCAAGGTGACACGGCTCGGGGCCATCCCGCTGTCCCTCAACGGGACCACACAGCAGAACCAAGTGTTCGTGTTTCTCCCCCCGGAGCGGGCGGCGAACTCGGAGTACATGCCCCCGTACAACGGCTCGGGGTTGTGCCCCGACTGGACGGTGAACGGCGGTTTCGACATCACCGGAACCATCCCCACAGGCAAGGTCGTCAGCTATGGGACGCCCAACCAGTTGCCGGTGCCGCAACCTCTGAGTACGGACCTCACGGGCACCCTCTCTGTGGCCCCAGGGTTCGCGAACCAATGGGAGCTCGTAGTCACCTACAGTGGGACGTTCTCGGTGGGCCAGATCCTCCGTGTCCACACCGTCACCCGAGACACCATCACGGATGACCAAGTAGGTCAGTGCCTGGGGTGGTTCGAGATCCAGAACATCGCCGGGGGAGGTCCGTACAACCTCACCCTTGCTCGGGTGCCAGAGGTCAACTCACACACGGGTGAGGTGTTCTACGGGTTTGGCCCCGTAGGAGCGGTGTCGAACACGGTTCTCGTGGACCTGTACGACAACGTGGGGACCATCTTCACGGACCCTGTGCTGAACACCTCCAAGTTGGTCGCCGCTCGGCTCGACCATCTCATCGACCCCAAGGTGGTGGACACCTCGTTCCGGTCAGGTGGGGCCTCCAACCCGCCTGGACCCGCGGTGTTCAACACGGTGACGGGCAACAACCCCGGCAACCTCACCGACCTCGGGTTCCGGGTCGTGCTGTTCCCTGCCAAGGACCTGGGTGGCCTGACCATCGGCCCGGACTTCGACAACCCCATCACCAGCAACACCGTGGTGTTGAACCCGGCCCTCTCACCCTCGTTGCAGTTCATCGAGGTGGACTACTCGGCTGGTGTGCTCTATCTGTCCCACCCCCCCGTCCCGGGTGTAGGGTGCGCGGTAGCCCCCAGCGGGATCATTGCGGACGCGACGAACAACCCCCGCAACGAGGTGGTCCTGTACGCCGCGTGTGTGCCCTACTCGCGGGAGCCTTCACAGCGTGGCACGGGCGCACAGGTGAAGACCACTCGGGTGGGTGGCGAGTTCGGCGTCCATGACGCCGTGGACGTGTACGGCCAGAGGCTGGTCTGCACCCCCGACCCCAGTATGGTCGGCGCGCTGGGCACGCTACTGCTCCTCACCACCCCGGTGACACAGCCACCCCCTTCAGGTTGGTTCCAGCTTGGTGAGGTGGGGACTGGTATCAACGCACAGTTCGTGAGCCTGGGGAGTCCCAACTACTACGGGTGGCTGGACCCGGCCACGAACATCATGTACGGCATCGGGGAAGCCGCCCCGTATGTGATCACCGCACAGACCCGTCTGGTGTTCCCCAAGGGGCCTCTCCCCAAGGCAGCATCTGACTCTGATGGTGTCCGAGGAGCCTCCAAGCGGACACCGTTCCTGAACTTCCGGGGCACCCGCACCACGGTGGCCCCGGACGGCACGGTGGTCATCTCGCCTGTGGCCACCCTGGATGACGCCTACCGGGCCAACGACCCCACGACCCTTGGGATGGGTCGGGTCATCACGGTAGACGGAGGTGCCGTGGAGGCCCGCCCGGACGCCACCGCGGGAGGTGACATCCTCAACGCGAGCTTCCGGGTCAACACGTCCACCTCGACCCCTGGCAACCAAGTGGGCTACGACTTCCTCGGGGCGGACCCTGGGGGTGGCAGTGACCCCTACGCGGGGTTCATCGACCGCCGGGCTTTCACTCCCACTGCGACCAACACCACCCTCACCGCGGGGTTCTCCTGTGACGTGGCGGCTGGGGTAGTGAGCATTGACCCCTTTGGTGCCGATTGGTTCTGGGAGCCCACGGGGTACAACAAGACCCTGCTGTCGTTCTACCAGGACCTCATCCAGATCGAGGGTGTGACGTACGTGGTCGCCGGGTTCTCTGGGGCGACTGGACACGACATCACCATCGTGAACCTGGACGGGACTGTCCCCACGGTCGCGTACGGGACGGGGTTGTACACCGGGGCTACGGCCACGGTGTACAGGGCCAAGTTCTTCACCAGCCGGGGGGACACAGGCACCCCGGCCCTGAACCTGAACTCCTGGTTCTCGGGTCAGGCACGGAGCGAGTCGGCACTTGGACAACCGCTGGGTGCCCTGAACCTGTACGCCGGAAGCGCAACGGCAACCTCGCCCGGCGACGGGGGTGGCAGCACGGCGGCACTGGCCTTCTGGGCTCGGTTCAACATCCTTGGATCCGAGGCCGTCCTCTCCGTGGCCAACTTCGACACGCTTGGCAGGATGAACTCGTCCCTGAACCCTGGGTACATGACCGGGGGATCCCTCCCGGACTACCTGCACCGGGGTGATTTCGTCTCCAGGAGCATCAAGGACTCTCTGGTCCCCGCACTCCCGACGATCGGGCACATCGTCGAGGACTACACCTACGACAACTACCGCTACGACTTCCTCTCGCTCCAGACCCTTGTCTCCGGGGCACCTGTCTACGTGGGGGTGGCAACCGCCAACATCGCCACACAGGGTGAGGTCACGGTGGTTCTGGCCTACACCCTGGTTCCCTACGGGGCTGCCATTGCAGAGGTCACTGCGGTCAACGGGGACACGACTCAGAGGGGTCTGTTCCTTGTGTACGCCACGGATGGTGCAGCCAACATCTACATCCGTGGCCTCGACGACTCGCTCCCCACGTTGTTTGCCCCGGCGGACAACATCACGTTCCGGCTCTACGTCTACGAAGCTCCCGGGCGTCACCTCACGGGGAAGTACCTGGACACGGACTCCCCCCCCCTCCCCGCGACACAGACCAGCACGCACACCCTGGGGGTGGGCCTTGAGCTAGACTCCGTGGGCCTCACAATCGCAGGCCCCGACCGGGTTCTTGGTGGTGCAGACCGTCACGCCTACCGGGTGACCCAGGCGACATCGGGTGGCGCGGTCACCCCCTCGAACCAGGAGACCGCTTCGCTGGACGTGGGGGGTTACCACAAGTCCAAGGACTACCTCTACAGCCTCCCGCTCCAGGTGATCACCAAGCAACTGAACCCGATGACCTTCTCCGGGCTGGACGCTTTCGGAGCTTCCCAGTGGGCGTTTGACTCGTCTGTGGGTTCAACATGGTTTGCCCTCACCCATGCCACGACACTGCGAATCCCACTGGTTCTCCCAAGGTCTAGTGAGCGGTTGAACAGCGGTGGCACCCGCACGCACCGGACCACCCTCCAGTACATCACCATCATGGGGAGGTTCTTCGCTGGGGTGGCACTGGCCAATGTGACCGTCCACAAGGTCCGGTGTACGCCGGGCACACCGCCGACCCGTTCGGACACCCTTCTGTTTGTGGACCAGCCACCGCTGGTGTTCCCCTGCACCACCTCGACGGACCTTGCGGCGTCGGGAGTGGGGGGCGACACCTACTACGTCAACGTGTACGAGGACAACATGGGGACGCTGCCCGTGTACCTCGATGACACCGAGGACTACACCTACTACCTCGTCATCCAGTCCAACAACGGCGGCGCGTCCCTGGATGAGGTGTACGGAGTCCAAGTAACGTACACCGACCCTGGACCCCGCAACTTCTGAAAGGAACCTCTCGTGACGCCCCTTGATCTCCTGTACTCCTGGCAGTCCATGTTCCTCGCTGTGGTCATCGCGACCATGACCCAGAGCTTCAAGAAGCTGGTGGAGGGGCTCATCGAGAGGTACTCCGGGGGGGATGGGGAAACCAAGCGCAAGGCATCCGTCGCCAACGCCACCCTGCTCCCATTGTTCCCGTTGCTCCTCGGTGGGGTGATCGGTCGATGTCTCCCCATCCACCCGGAGTACCTCGTCCGGTACGTCAACGAGAACCACACCAGCACGGCGGTGTACGCGATGTGGGGGGCGTCCATCGGACAGTTCTCGGACTATCTGTACCAGAGGGCCAAGGGGCTGCTGTCCAGGCCCGCCCCGTTGAGGGCAGCACCCACACCGAAACCCCCCGGTGGCAAGAAGAAGACTCAGAAGAAGCGGGCAAAGCCCAAGGTGGTGCCCCCACCAGTGGGACAACCCACAGTCCCGGAGCTTATCCCCCCCGCCAGCCGTATTTCCACCGTAGAGTGAGCCCATCCACATGAGAATCTATGCGGACGTGAACCGCCTTCCTGACAACCCCGCCGCAGAGACGAGTTCGGTGATCATCCAGGTGGCCCCAAGCCCGTCTGTGGGGGTGCTCACGCCAGCCAACGGCAAGTTCGTGGTGGACATCCCCGACGGAGTGTACCCCCCAGTGGTGAGCATGGCGTCCCGGCTCATCAACCCCGTGGGGGACATCGTCGCGGGCATCTACCAAGGGTTGCTCCGGGCGTTCCCTGGCTACTCAAACGTGGTGTACAACCAGCTTCTCACGTCTGCGGACATCGACCTCCTGGACGCGACTGCGACGTTCCCCCACGACCCAGGCCCCCCTGCACGCACCTGGGCATCCAGGTTCCAGACGGGCACCCCGTTGGGGGGTACCAAGGGTGTGGCACCCGGGTCCGTCGCGGTGCTGGCCGAGAACCCGTACACGACGCCACCACGTCCGGGCCTCATCATCACCAAGAACATCGACATCTCGGCACTCACGGGTGGCCTCGGTGCCAAGAACTTCGTGGTGTACTGGAAGATTTACGAGATGTCCGTCACGGACGACCTGATGGACTTCAGCACCGACAGCAACCTCCCCGTGACCAGGAACTTGGTGGAGGTCTCCCAAGATGAGGTGGATGTGTACCTGTCCGTGAACAACGGTGGTGGGTACACTCCCGTAACCCGTCTATCCCCCTGCGTTACGTGTGACCCTGGCACGGACGTTCGACTGGCGTTCGTGAACCACAACAGCCACAAGGTCTACCTCACCGCCTACGCAATACTCTTTTGATAGACCTACACTAGACATGAGCTCAACAAGGGTGGCTGTGCGCGCCCGCTCGGAGTTGAAATACAATCTCCAGGCGTTCAGCACTTGGTCCGACGACATGGCCTACGCCTTGGGGTTGTTTTTCTCGGACGGTTGCATCCAGCAACCACCGCGGGGTTCCCTTCGGGTGTCATTCTCCAACACAGACATGGAAACGGTCGCGTGGTGGCATCAGTATGTGGGCAACCCCAGCCGCATCTACATCCACAAGCCAAAGAAGTTGAGGGGGTCTGTCCGGCGTCTGTCTCTCTACACGTCCAACGTGACCAGCGACACTTTGGGGCAACGGATTCTGGAACTGGGTGGATGCCTACGGAAGTCCACGACAGACATGGGGATGCCCATGGTGCCAGAACAGCATCTCGGGGCATTTCTTCGCGGGTTCTTCGACGGGGATGGCGGCATCTGGATTGATTCGGGCGGGAGGATGCTGGGGGGGAAGCAGCTTTCAACCAGCCTGACATCCAACCCGCAACGGTTCCGTCAGGAGCTTGCAGACATGTTGTCCGCCAAGGGCATTCACACCGTACTCACCCGCATCACCCTCAAAATCAGTGGGAGTAGTGCTGAAAAGCTGTGCCAATGGATGTACAGCGCGCCTGGACACAGGATGGCCCGGAAGTACAATGTGTGGGGGGATTGGCAGACCCATCGGGCTTCCTTCGGTGGATTGATCAAGGACGGCGACCCCTGGGCTACCCTGCGGGGAATCCGGTCTCAACCATGGCACTCACGGGTAGGGACCATGTCTGATCGGGCACTAGCCCAACAAATCGGGCTGACTCACAGTGCCGTGAGCACAGCCCGTGAGAAATTGGGTATTCCTGTATTCAAGCCCAAGAGGTAAATGCCGAGGTACAAACCTTGGCATGATCTCGTAGGTACGATGCCTGACGTTGATGTTTCTCGTACAGGTTCGGTAAGTCGGTCATCGGTTTGTCTGTACCGTAAACAGATGGGGATTCCCGTGTTCCAACAAGAGAAGGTGGCATGATGGCTGAGTATTTCGGACCCGGGGTGTCTCGCACACTCTCGGCAATTTCACAGCAGTTCACCACCATTGTCTGGAATGCTGATCGCCCCCCGCTGGACAGCGAGCTCAACCTCATGTCCCAGGTGGACTGGGAGAGCCTCGCTCAGGTGGTCCGTTCGCAAGTTCACTCGGGGTTCTTCCTTGACCCCACCCGGTGTGACGCGGACTACCAGACCGACCCGCTGCACGCCAACCAGTTCATCCTGGCCCCGCCCGCCGTGGTGGAGGGCGTCACCGAGGTACCCCCCACCCTCTACGCCGCTGTGAATGGCTGGGTCCTTCCCATCGCAGGGGCCTACATGCCCGAGGGTGGTGGAGGTGATACCCCGGCCAACCGGGTGCGGCTGTACCCCCCTCCGACGACGGACGCCCGGACGGATTTCGTGTTCCTGGAGGTGTGGCAGGCCCTGGTGTCGGCCAACCCCTCCACGGTGAACAAGCCCAGTGCGAGTGCAGTCTACAAGTACGGCAACACCCAGTACGGCGGGGTGAACCTCACGGACGAGATCGAAGACCCCGCGGTGGGGTTCGAGACCACCAAGCGGGTTCAGCTTCAGTACCGATTCCGGGTGGTGGGCAGCGGGGATGCCGGTGGCGTGTCCGTGGACCTCGTCAACTACCCTGACGGACTCACGGACCCGAACGTCCTGGGACAGGGCACCGCGGTGGCACCCCTCGGTGGATTCACGTTCGCCAACATGCGGGGCGAGCTCAACGACCCCTCCCTGTGGCGTGCGGGCGACGGCGACCCCAACAACGCCCTGGGCACGGTGGACGGATACGTCTACGCCATCCCGGTGTGTGCGGTGTTCCGTCGGAATGCGGCGGCGTTCACGGCCATCTCATCGAGCGGGTCGCCCAACCAGAACGGTGCGACCGAACGGACCCCCAGCACCCATGGTCTGGCGGACCCTCAGTCGGGTGCCCGTGTTCTTGCACAGGCGACCCTGTTCGCGGACCTGAACGAGACCTTCACCGGGTACGTCAAGCTCAACTACTACTCGGACTCGGGGCTGGACGACCCCAACCTGTTCCCGGTGGGTGTCCTCCGTCGCTACTTGGTGATCGGTGAGGGTCTCAACCAGGAGATCATCTCCATCAACCCGAACACCGACCCTGGGGGCCTGGGTCTCAACTCGGTGTTCATCGAGGCGGGTGTGGGTCGTGGGCGCGGTGGGACAATGGCCAAGTCCCACGCCGCAAACACCCCTGTGTCGCTGTACAGCGTCCGGTCGGATGGTCTGTATGCCGACCAAGTGGCTCCGACGGACCTCCTGGACATGCGCCGGTCGGTCAACTTCGGGGACTGGGACTACAACCGACTTCTCCAGAAGGGTGTCGCGGCTCTCGTCCAGAACAACCTTCGCACGGCGTTCAAGCAGGCGGGCACAGGCGGCGACACCGTTGGAGTGAGCACCACGGAGGTGTCGTTCTTCCAACAGCCCACCTCGGCCATTCACCTCAACCATGTGGCTGAAGTGGACGGGACGGATGGGATCCGCACGGTGTGGAGCGACAGCGCCGCGGTCCAAGGAGATGTCACGGTCATCCTGGACAACAACGCCGCCCTGGACGCCAGCCACTACACGGCCACGACGTTCGACGCGACCATTGGGTCGTCCTGGACGATGGGTGCCGGGTTCATGCCCAACGGGTTCCTGAACTACACGACCACCAAGGGGTGGTGCAACGGCTCCGTGGTGTTCGTGGACATCGGTGGGAAGACCGGCACCGAGGGTGCTCGTATGGGGCTCCTGAACGGGCAGGAAGCCGTGCGGTTCATCGCCCCCTACGAGGCGTGGAAGCCCGGGGACAGCGACCTTGGGTCGCACCACCCGTGGCAGCTTCGGTTCGTCGGCGGTGCAGGTGGGAACTCCGCGGCAGGGTCCACCGCCGACTCGAACGCCTACCGTGCGGGGTTCATGACGACCCCCAACGGAGTGGACCCCAACCACCCCGGCCCGATGTTCCCGGTGGCAAGCACCAACTTCGAGCGACCGTTCATCGTGCTGGGTGGGGTTCTCAACCCGGCCCTTCGGTACACGGGCATCCCGGCTACCCTCGTCAACCTCATCCCGATTGGCCCCTCGGGTAACCCCGAAGTGAACATCGCCGCACAGGACTGGGACACCTTCTCTCTCACCCTCGGGCGGGATGGAAAGACCCTGCGGGACTACCTGACCAACGATGGTCAGGATTTCACGGGTGCATCTTCCAAGCTGTACTTGGTGATCTACGGGGACCCCACCAGCCGTGACAACAATGGAGCATTCCAGGTCATTGGTGCGGGCACCAGCACGGCACAGGGCGGCAACCCGTTCACCCAGAACGTGTCCACTACGAAAACGCACTTGGTGGTGCGCCCTCTGTCGGGTGACTACGACGCCTTCACGGTCACGGGCAACAACGTCACCATCGAGTTCCGCTCACAGGAGATCAACGCCGAGGACGACAACGGGAGTGACAACACCCCGCACGGCCTCGCGGTGGTCCTCACGGACCTTCTCAGCACAGGACTCCCCTGGGGAGATGTGGGCGCTGGGTTCATCCTGGAGGAAGCTGGCGGTTCCCCCGCACAGCTCATCCCGGTGGCATCCAAGGCCACCCTGACCATGGACCTTCTGTGGTCCCCCAGTCACGGGGCAAGCCCACGAGTCCCCGACCGTGTGACCCGTTTCGGTGTTGTGAACCCCCCGGCGGTGCTCTATCGCTCCCCGGTGTCCATCATCGACCCTGTGTTCGTCGCGGACACGGCGTACCCCGATGGGGACGTGACGTACCCATCGACCCAGGTCCAACTCTGGAACCGGCTCCCGTCCAACGGGCTCGGGGCACCGTATGCGGCCAACTACGGTGGAGCCGTCGTGGGCAAGACGGAGCAAGACCGCGAGGCAGAACTGTTCCTGGACCCCGGGTCCAAGACGGTGGTGTTCCGACCGTTCACCCTGAAGTCGGCCATCCTCAAGCAGTTCGACGCCACGGATGCGAAACCCGGCCCGACCCTTGTGGGGGCGACCACCTACCCGACGTTTGTCCCCTTCTCCAAGGACGGGAACAACCTGTTCACCACGGGGCTCACTGGCGGCTACGCTGTGCCCCCAGAGTTCATGCCCCGTTTCGGGCGTCAGGACATCCCGTACCACACCTTCACAGGGGTGTCCGACCCGCTGTACCCCGGCATCAACCACCTGTTCGCGGACGGTCCTGATGCGACTGCATCGGTGTTCTACATCGTCGGTGGGGTGGACAACACGGGACCGGGCAACTCGGTCAAGTCCATCCTGTTCGACACGACCATCGTCTATGGTGCTGCGGGGTCGGTGACCACCGTGTCGAACACGGCCTACGGTGCCCGCAAGGTGTATGACACCTCCGTGGTGTCATCGGACCTCGGACGGGGTCTCCGTGGTGTGGAGCTCCCCCCGTACCTTGGGATCGCCCGCCTCTATGGCGTGTACGAGCGGGCGGATTTCGTCGCCCACACGGATGCGTCCAACGTCGGGGCGTTCCAGAACACCAACCGGACACAGTCCATCGTGGGAGTGGGGGGCCGTCCCCCGGTCAACCTCCTCCGCACGGATGCGTCCAAGCAGACCCTGTTCATCCGTCAGAACGGGGCCAACAGCTACACAGAACAGGCTGACTCACACACCTACGTGGTCCCGCAGGAAGCCCTCGACATCACCCGCATCCCGAGCTACGTGTCGGGACAGGAGTTCCAGGACTTCGACTACGTGGTGGAGTGTGTGGTCTTCGGGTTCGCAGAGGGGTTCATCAACAAGAACAACTATGTGCTGGCCCGCCGCCACAGCGGCACGTCTGCACTGGTCACGGACGCCGCCAACCTGGAACTCACCAACGTGAGCATGGTGCTCCCGGCACCCGCACCCGCGTCGGTGAGCCCCTACGAGGTGTACTACCGCACGGTGTACCAGGGTGACCCGTACATGACTCGCGGTGGGGTCTCCGCACAGCCTTCGGACTATGCCACCCGGTACGGCCAGATCCCCCAGGTGGACGCGGCCCAACTGGGGACGATCATCAACCAGACTGGGGTGGATATCCCCAACCCCCGCGCCCTTGAGGTGCTGGCAACGATGGACTTCTACACCACCCTCGGGACTGGCAAGGTGGGGGGGCAGATGGCCCCCAACACCGTGCTGGACTGCGGGTACACGGCACCCAACGTGGGTGGAACGCGCGTCCCGGGCTCGATTGCGGACCTCCCGTGGCGCATCCTCCCCAGGGCGTTCACCGCGGGGCAGAACGAGAATCCCACGCACGCTTCGGCGTCCATCCAGATCCTGGACTTCGCCGTGGCGCTGGCGAACCAACTCCGGGTGTACCTGGACGGGTTCCCTGGTGGCCCCATTGTCCAGACCGCTGGGATTGGGTTCACCGGGGCATCCAACGATGCCATGGCAGCATCCCTCGCTGCTGCCATCAATGCCGACTGGGACTCCTATGTGGCCGACTGGGACTCCTATGTGTCGGCACAGGCGAATGGGAACGTGGTGACCCTCACCGCAATCACCCCCGGGGTTCAGGGCACTCAGTTGACGCTGTCTGCGGTGTTTTCGGTTCTGTTCACAGGTGACCTGACCACCACCGCCACCGTGCGGAGCGGGGACTCCCTCCCCCGCACCAAGGTGAACTTCTCGGGTGGGGTGGACGTGCCTGTCAACGGCGGGACCGGGGACTCCATTGTCTCTCTCACCGGCATGTCCGAGCGGCTGCCACTGGGGATCCTGGTGTCGGACTCGGACCTCCTTGCGGAGAACATCCTTGGGGACGGGGCCACATCGCTCCGGTCGTACCAAGGAGGTCTCCGGGCGGTCTACCAGAACGTCCCCCTCACCAGCAACGGGTTCGAGTACACCCGGTTCCTGGGTGAGCCTGGGACCGAGCTCTCGATGACCGACGGGTCGATCCTCCAGTACGTCCCGTACGACCCCCCGACCACGCCCGGTGGTACCCGGGCGTTCCGTCTCTATCGCGGAGGTGGTGCGGCGTTTGTCCTGTCGGGTGTCGCACCCGGCGGACCCGTCACCTGGGTGGGGGATTCGTTCTCCGCGTCGGTCCAGCCTGTGCTCAAGGGAGCCGTGCTGGCCTGCAAGGCCATCCTGGTGCGGAACTACCACGAGAAGGCTTTCGGCACCGTGCGCTCGCAAGGTGACGAGATCCAGATGATCGTGCTCACCCAAGCCATCTACGGATCGCCCACCACCACCGCAGAGGGCATCACCCTCAAGGGTCTCATCTCCCCTACGGGCTACGGTGAGGGCTACGCGGCGGCGGACCGCTACCGCCTCACGGGCCTCCCGATGGACCGTGGACGCACCCGCACGACACTGGACCCGGCCACTACCCCGGCCCCGTACAACGGCACCCCGTGAACCCTGGGGACCACGACGGGGAGAGTGAGCACAAGGCCGAGCTAGACAAGGCCGTCCTGGGGCTCGCTCTCCTCGTCGGAGTTCTCGTCTCCTGCTGGTTTGGATGGATACCCTGACGTTGCGGGCGTAACGTCGGGCATGTCAGAATCGGACGACGAGATTGTAGCATCTCTCAGCGACACCCCCGCCGACATCAGCCCCACACACGCGAAGCTCCTGAAGATCCGGGAGCGCAAGGACCTCGAAGCCCGGCCCTCTTCGTACATGAGGGAGTCATTCATGGGGTTCGATGGGAACGAACACCCCCTCAAGCTCCGGTACTACCAAGTCCAGGGGGTGATGCACCTTCTGGCTTGCAACCGATTCCTCCTGGGTGACGACTGTGGGCTGGGGAAAACCCTGATGGTGATTTCCGCACTCACCTACCTCTGGGAGCGCAACCCCGACCAGAAGGTGGTGGTCCTCACCACCAAATCGGCGGTAGCCCAGTGGGCAAGCGAGTTCACCAAGTTCACCAAGGGGATCACCACGTTCATTTGTCGGGGAACTCCTGCACAACGGAAGAAGATCCGTGACAGGTACCTGAGTGCTACGGGGCCAAGTGTCCTGATCATGGGCTACCGGACGGCGGTACAGGATTTCAGCGAGCTTCAGAACGAGGAAGGGTACGTCTTCATCAACGATGAGTGTTTCGATTACCACACCCCCGTGATGCTGGCCGATGGCACCACTGAGCTCATCGGGAGAATCGTCTCCAAGAGGATGCCTGTGAGGGTGCTCTCTTGGAATCCCGACACGAAGGTCGTGGAGCCCAAGGACGTGGTCAACTGGTTTCGCAATCCGTTGACCATGGGTAAGCGGAAGGAACTGTCAAAGGTTTCCTTCCGCTACTCAGGGAACGTCCGAGTGACCGGAAGCCATGAGTTCTACACCCCGGGCGGGAAAACCCCGCTGTACAGGCTCCGTGTGGGGAGCCCGGTGTACCACCACACGAGCAAGATCCCCAGTGAGAGCCAATGGCAGGTTCTTCTGGGAGGTCTCCTCGGGGATTCAAGTATCACATTCCCAGAGCGCAATCTTCAAGGGATGGCCTTCGGGCACTGCGAGGCACAGCGGGAACTTCTGGAGTTCAAGAGCTATGTTCTCTCGTCTCTCGGAGTGTCCAATATTCAATGGGGGGCCAATGGGGGGTACCCCAAGAAAGATGGGACGGAGAAGCCTCATGGCAGGTTCACTATGGATGGGAACCCTGCACTGTCGGACTTCATCAACAAGGCCGGTATCCGGCGGGAAGGCAAGAAGAGGGTCACGGCAGAGTGGTTGGACCGCATTGGTCCTCTTGGCCTCGCCATCTGGCACGCCGATGATGGGAGCCTCAACACCCATGTGGACAAGGATGGGGCAACCGGACATGTCGTGACCCTGAGCACCCACGGCTTCACCCGTGAAGATCACGAGGTGATGGTGGGCTGGCTTCGGTGGAAGTGGGGCGTCCACGCTGAGATCAAAACCGCCAAACTCACTGGATCGGGGCGGAAACCGTACTCATACCTCTACCTCAATCGAGAGGAAGCAGGGCGATTCTTCTCTCTCATGCCAGGGTCCATCCCTGGTGTTCAGTACAAATTCCCAGAGGGGATGCCCCCTGTGGATGTGTCCGGGGATTTGACCCCCAGCTACGGCCTTGTAGAGGACTCCATCACAGCCATCGAGCGATGGTCACCCCAACCCAACCACAAGTATGTCTACGACATCGAGGTAGAAGGGAACCACAACTACTTCGCCAACGGCACGCTCGTGTCGAACTGTGCTGCGTACAAGAACCACCAGACCCAGGTCCATCAGGTCTGCAAATGGCTCTCGGGGAAGGCCGTGAGAACTTGGGCACTGACCGCGACCCTCATCAAGAACAACTTGGTGGAGGGCTGGGGGGTGTACAACGTGGTGGTCCCGGGACTGTTCGGGTCGCACAACGCCTTCCTCAACGACTACTGCATCACCCGGATGCAACAGCTTCCAGGGACCCGCCGTCAGGTGCCGGTGATCGTGGGCTATCGCCAGAAGGACATCGCGGAGTTCCGTCGCAAGATCGACCCGTTCTTCCTGGGACGCCCGAAGTTCGAGGTGGCGAGTGAGCTCCCGCCGCTGGTGACCCGGCACATCATGGTGGGGATGAACTCCGCGCAGCAGGCCAAGTACGAGGAGGCCCTGGAGGGACTTCTCGTGGTGGGGTCCAAGCAGGGGCAGACCGAGGAGAAGGAGGTCACCAAGCTCACCGCGGTGACCTACTGCCAACAGATCGTGAACCACCCGGACCTCATCGGAGTCGAGGGCGAGTCCGAGAAGCTCGATGCACTGTTGGACCTTGTGGGTCCCGGGGGAGAGCTCGAAGGCGAGAAGGTGATCGTGTTCACCCGGTTCCGCAAGATGGTGGACATCCTGGTCCCGGCCCTCAAGAAGCTGGGCATCAAGTCGTCCCGCATCACCGGGGCCGAGGACGAGAAGGAGCGGAAAGCGTCGCAGGATGCGTTCCAGAACGCCAAGAGCGACACCCTGGTGTGCTGCATCACCACTGCCGCCGCCGAGGCCATCAACCTTCAAGCGGCCAAGGCACTGGTGTTCTACGACACCCCCTGGTCGGCGGGGGACTACCTCCAGATCCTCGGGCGCATGATCCGCATCGGGTCCACCCACGACCGCTGCTACGCCATCCACCTTGTCACCGAGAAGACCATTGACGAGCGGGTGGTGAAGGTGCTCTCGAAGAAGATGGGGCTGGTCGAGGCAGTTCTCGGAAAGCGCATCAAAGGCGAGGGGGACTCAGGCGTAATGGTAGACGCCGTGAACGACCTTTCCGACCTGTTCGAGGGGCTCCTCCAGGATGCCCGGAGCATCAACAAGTGATCACCGAGGTGGAGCTCAAGGAACTGGGAGACCTCATTGCAGAGCTCCCCGCGAGGCCTCAGTCGAACTCCTCCGAGGGTCAGATCCAGCCCGCCAGCATGAAGGGGACGGGGTACGTGGGCCACTACATCCATTCCGTGTGCGGCGACGACCCCAACGAGACCGACCCGGATGAGAAGCACCACTGCATCGGCAACGTCATTGCCGAGGACGAAGACACCGCGGTGATCCTCGCAACACTCATCGAGGTTGCCCCTGTGCTGTTGGATGAGGTGGTCCGTCTCCGGGCGGCGCTCACCAACCTCGCAGACCCTGACAACGCGAACAAGCGGATTGCGGAGGCGGAAGAGTGCGGCGGCGATGGTATCCACTGTGCCGTGCGGGAGGCCCAGCACTTCGCCCAGGATGTGCTGGGCCTGGGGGTGGGTGATGTCTGACGAGCTCTACTACGAGGAGTTCTGCGGGTCGATCTACCTCCGTAAGGGCAAGTCCCCGGACATCCTGAGGATGGTGGACGGCACCGATGAGATTGCCCTCGCGTTCGACCGGGAGAACTTCGGTCTCATTCGCCATGGTTCCCCGTCAACCGTGACGGAGTACATGATGAAGTCCGACATCCATTTTCCGGGGTTCCTGGCGACCCTCACCCTCCCGAAGGGGTTCCCCTTGGAGGAGCTCAACGAGGCCCTGCGGACGCACAACGTCAGGGCGCTCATCACCAAGCACTGCCCCGAGGAAATGGCCTCCCTCGCCCCCCCGGTGCGTGAATGAAGCCCCTGACGGACCCATGCCCGGCATCGGACCCTGCGAACCCGACCCGCTGCCAGAACGCGGACGCTGGACGCAAGTCCATCCAGTGCATTCGATGTGACACCGTCCGCCACTACGAGTGCTGTTCAGAGATCGGGCTGGACTGTGTGCGCGGGTGGGACGGATTCTGTGTGGTCTGCGACAACCCACCTGAGGTGAAGAAGTGACCGGCTGCGACAAATGCTATCACACGGGTGCCATCGACGCCGGGTTCACCGACGTGGGCATCCCCATCACACGACCGTGCGCGTGCCAGATCGCACGGGACATCGTGCGGAACGTCAACCGCGCGTGGCCCAATCTGTCCACGGCTCCCAAGATCGAGAGCTCGCCCCTCAGTGAGCTCACAGACGAGAACGTGTACATCACGGCATCGGACGCCTCCCTTCGGGCGCACCTCCGTCACGTCGGGCTCCGCATGGGGGCGAAGTGGGGGTTCAAGGTCCACACGGACTCGGACATGATGACCGCGTGGCTGGCCCCTATCGCCATCGCAGGGAAAGAGATCCTCGACCCTGAGGCGACGGCGGTGTCCACCGAGCGGGCGACCCTGGTGGACCTCACAGAGCCCCCAGAGCTCCTCATCCTGCGACTCGGGGTGAAGTCCGCCCGCAACAGTGCCATGGGGGAGGTGCTCCTGGAGGCCCTCTACCACCGGGCGCACATCGGGAAGCCCGTGTGGCTGGTGGACCAGCCTGGACGCCTGTTCAACCCCGCCCACATCGCGTTCAGCGAGGACGCCCTGCACCACATCACCCAGTGGGAGCGCGTGGCCCTCGACGAGGTGGGACCCGGCATGTCCATCGAGATGGTGAGCCACGGGGGGCAAGAACACTCCACACCGTCCACACAGAGCCGTGGCAGCGCCCTCACCCTGTCCGCGGGGTACAGCACGTCGAACGCAACGGCGAGCGCCACCACCCGGATCGAGCGCACCGTCACTGAACCCAAGAAGAAGAAGTTCAAGAGGATCGAGGAATGAGCACCAACGAATCCGGCCCCCCCGATGACGGCGGTGGAGCCCCCGCTTACGGAGCGCCTCCCGCCTTCGGCGGGTCTCAGTACGTCGTGTCCAGCACCCCCCAGGACGACATCCCCATCTTCACCCTCAACGACATCGTGGCGATGCTCACCCGTGCCCAGGAGAAGCTGCAAGAGACCACGCACACCGTGTTCCACAAGAGCTACACCGATTTCCACAACGAGGCAGAGAAGCAGGCCCGTGCGGCACTCTCGGCTGAGATGGCCAAGTTCTACCGTGACCGGGGGGTGTTCCGGTGAAGTTCCTTCTGCGCTCGTGTTTCATCGCTGTTCCCACGGATGACCCGGAGCTCACGTTCCGCAACTACTTCGCCCTGTCCGACTCGGGCCTTGGGTTCGATGTGCCCGAGGACACGGTGTTGTGGGAGTTCGTCCGGGACTTCGCACAGACGCACAACCACGCCCCCGATGTGCGGACCATCCGGTCGCATTTCGAGAACCTCAAGAACCCCGCGGCGGGCGACCGCCTGGAGAACGTCGCCCCTCTCAAGCCCTTGTTCAAGGGGGACTTCATCAAGCGCCTGGAAGAGCGGGCCGAGGAGCGTCGGTCCAGGATGGTGACCGACATCCTCCGCGAGGCCAGCCAGATCCTCCAGACTGGAGTGGAGGTCCAGGAGGGCAAGAAGAAGAAGCACCTCCGTGGACCCATGGACGCTGTCCACTACCTCGTGAACAAGTCCCACGACATCGTGATGCCCACCTCTGGGGCACGGCTGTCAGGTGAGATCACCGGAGATGGCAGTGACTTCATGAGGGAGTACGAGCGGGTGGAGAACGACCCGCTTGCAGGCATTGGCCAGTTCACAGGCATCCAACAGATGGACGATGCCCTGGGAGGTGCCAAGAAGCATGAGCTCTGGACGCACGCGGCGTTCACGGGAGGGCTCAAGTCCACCCTGGCCTTCAACTGGGCCTACAACCAAGCGGTGTACTACAAGTACGACTCGCTGATCTTCTCCCTGGAGATGCCCTACGCCCAGGTGCGCCGGATTCTCTACGCGATGCACTCCCTCCACGGGAAGTTCCGGGATGACCGCATCCGGCTGGGGGTCCAGAAGACCCCGGGGCCGAACGTCGGCCTGGAGTACGGCAAGATCAGGGACGGAAAGCTCTCCAAGCTGGACCCCGCGGAGAAGACGTTCCTGATGGACTATGTGGTCCCCGACTTCAACTCGGGGATCTACGGGAAAATCAACATCGAAGTGTCGGACCCGGACAAGTCCGACTACAACGTGGCCGACATGAGGGCGAAAGCCGAGCTCATCTACTCCAAGTCCCCGTTCCACCTTCTGTTCGTGGACCACGCCGGGCTGCTCTCTCCCCGCCAGTGGGTGCCCAGCACCACTGAGCGCATCAACGAGGTCATCCGGGACCTGAAGCGTCTGGCGATGAACTTCAACCGCGGCGCTGGGATGGCCGTGGTGAACCTGTTCCAAATCTCCCGCGAGGGGTTCAAGGCTGCGGAGAAGATCGCGGAGAAGTCCCAGGGGACGTTCGCCAACGGCCCCTACAACCTCACCCACCTGTCGTACGCCAACGAGGTGGAGCGGTCATCGGACATCGTGACGGCGAGCTACCTCAACGATGAGCTCCGGGCCGCGAACCGTGTGCTGTTGCAGTGCATGAAGTCCCGTGACCAAGCACCGTTCCAGAACTTCTATTCTCGCGTGGAGTGGCACTGTCGGCGTATCCTCACGTCACAGGAAATGCCCATGGTCACAGGCCGTAAGGACGGAGACGCCAAGCTGGCGGACTCCCTGAGTGAGATCGAAGGACTGCTGTGACAACACGCCGACCCCCCCAATCAACCTGGACCAGCCACACCATGTGGCGGTGTACTCGACACATCCCCTCCTCGATGGTCTACCCGGCCTTCGTGGAGGCGTGCCCAAGCTGCAAGCAACCCCGGCCACCCGAGGACCGCCGACCCGCCGACCCCTACGCACCACCCGCGCCCGTGAAGGTGGTGCCGTCGCTCCCGGTGAACGACGCGGACTACGCCAAGGACCCAGAGTGGGTCCAGGGACACGCGGTGGTGGTGGAGGAGACCCCCGCACCGTCTGAGTGCAAGTGGTGTGGGAAACCACCGGGTTTCGGGGGGCCATGCAATGGGGACTTCCTGGTGGCACCCCAGGAGACGGATGCACCCCAGGAGACGGATGCACCCCAGGAGACCACACCGCCCCCGCCCCCGGACCTCTGGGCCATGGTGTCTGCACAGGCACAGAAGGAACTGGATGCCTCTGTCCTCGGGGACCTTCTGGCCACGGCTGACGCCCCCACGGAGACCACGGGGTGCATGATCCCCCCGGCTCTCACCGAGGAGTTCCCTGAGCCCGCCGTCAAGGCCAAGAAGGCCCGATGCCCTGGACCTGGGTGTCGGAAGGCCGCACGGGAGTCCAGCCCCTACTGCTCCAAGATCTGCTCTGACCGCTGCGGTCGCGTTCGTCGGAAGGCCACCACGGCGGTGCTCACCAAGACCGAGGTGGAGCACCTCAACCGCATCGAGAAGGCTCTGGAGAACTGGGGGAAGCGGTGATCGAACCCAAGATCGTCATCTATCCGTTCGGGAACGTGAGCTACACGTCCGCCCTGTTCTACGGTGCGGACGTGCGGAAGTCCCTGCGGAGGCTTCAGGCAGGGTCTATCCAGTGCGTGGTGACCAGTCCTCCCTATTGGGGGCTCCGGGACTACGGCACGGGTTCGTGGGAGGGTGGTGACCCCGCGTGCGCCCACTCCGTCGGCGGTCAGGTCCAGGACACCAAGTACACGGGAGCCATCACCACGGGCCAGCGGCCCGTGGTAGACGCGAGCCACTGCCGTTTGTGCGGTGCGACTCGGGTCGATGACCAGATCGGGCTGGAACAGTCCCCCGAGGACTACGTGACGGCGATGGTGGAGGTGTTCCGGGAGGTCCGCCGGGTGCTCCGGGACGACGGTGTCCTGTGGCTGAACCTCGGGGACTCATTTGCGGGTGCCAGCCCCCCACCCACCACTTATCGTCTGCGTGCGGATCTGACCCCGGACCAGATCACCTATGTTTTGTCCGAGTTGAGCAAAGCTCGGACAATGGCAGATGCGACGGTGGAGGGGGATGAATGAACATCGGTTTCCCAGAACCGGAGCACCCGATAACCGCATTTTACCATGTAGGCGTCTGCGGACTTGTCGCGCTTCATGTTGGACTGCTGAATTGGGTAGGGCGCGTTGGGATAGATAGACGGGTTGCCATGCCAGAAATCCCCGTCCCATTGCACAATGATGTTGTGGTCTGTCAACAGCGCATCAACGACGAATTTTCCACCAATGACATGCTGTTCGACGTAGAGGCATCCAATGGAGTCAAGGATCGCCCGTCCCGCCCGCTCCAGGGTGTTCGCGCCCTTGATTGCGGGAAACCGGAGGACACGGTTGATGCCCGCCATATCCCTCGGGTAGTTGCGACATTTTTGCGAACAGTATTTTGCACTGTTTCTACGCCATCCGGGGATGTAGAATGGTTTCTCACATGTTGGGCATGTGGTGATTCTCCCACTGCCGCAGACCGTGATGGTCATTGCACGAGCGGCACCCTTGGCACCCAAGGTGTTTTGCCAAGAATTTGTGCATCCCACAGAACAGAAGCCGACAGGGCGGCGACGACGGGATATGAAACTGTTGCCGCAGTAGCGGCAGGCGTATGTGCAACAACTATCACACCATTTAGTGGAAGCAGAACGTGGGGTGAACTGTTGGTTGCATTTTTCGCACGAGCGTGGTCGGTAGGTCATGTGGTTGGTGTACCCTGGAGGGTAGTCTAATGCAACTAGAAATGCGACAAGAGGAGATCCCGGCCCATCTGATGAATTTCTTCGAGCCGGTACCAACCCTCAAGCAGAAGGACATTTCCGGCATCCCGTGGATGGTGGCGTTCGCACTGCGGGCGGACGGCTGGTACCTTCGCAGTGATGTCATCTGGTCCAAAGGGAATCCGTTCCCAGAGTCCGTCACGGACCGCCCCACCCGCTCTCACGAGTACATCTTCCTGCTCACCAAGAGCCGGGAGTACTTCTACGACCACGTCGCGGTGAAGGAACCCGTGGCAGACGCCACCCGGAAGGACATGCGGATCGGGAGAGATGCCGTGCGGGACTACACGAACGCCGGGAAATCCTTCGGTGTCGGGACGAGTGCCTCGCGACGGATGGCGACGAACTGTGTGGGTGGTGAGGGCGGACTGCGGAACCAGCGGTCGGTCTGGACCATCAACCCCAAGCCCTACAAGGGTGCCCACTTCGCCACGATGCCCACCACCCTGGCAGAGCTCTGCATCAAGGCCGGTTCGTCCGAGAAGGGCTGTTGCCCGACCTGTGGAGCCCCCTGGGCGCGCGTGGCCGAGCACGAACAGGTCCCGGACCGTCCTGGCAGGGTCCAGGGCCGCGAGGGGGACACCCTGCATGAGGCCCACGGGAAGGACGGCCGGGCGGGCAACCGCCGTCGGGTGTCGTCGCGGACGGTGGGGTGGGAGCCGACGTGCAACTGCCCCGAGCATGAACCTGTCCCCTGTGTGATCCTGGACCCTTTCAGCGGGAGCGGGACGACGGGATACGTGTCCAACCGACTGGGACGTAACTACGTGGGGACGGACCTCAACACGGAGTACCTCCCCCTGGCAGAAGCCCGGCTCCTCGGGATGGACCCCCCGGAGGACGGGGAGCTCACAGAGGACTCGGGCGTAACGGCTTCCATCATGGACATGTTCGGAGGGAGTGATGGCTGAAGTAGCTACAAGGTCGGAACGTCGTGTCGCCCGCATCCATGAGATGGTCCGCATCGACAAGGTGCTGGAGGGCTACGGCTACCGGGTGCAGGCCAACACCGACCGGGAGCAACAGTTCTCGTGTGATTTGCACGGTGATGGCACCGACTCCAAGCCTTCGGCCCGCGTCTATCCGAGCACCAACCAGTGGTACTGCGTTGACATTGACGCACCCATCCTCACGGCTCAGGGGTGGGTACGTCTCGGGTCTGTCCGTCCGGGGGTCGATACATTGCTGGACGGAGTTTCTGAATGGCACACCACACCCGCATATTTTGATCGTGGGGTCCGACCCGTGGTCCGGGTGGAAACCACCGCTGGGTATGAGGTGGCAGTTACCCCCGATCACGAGGTTTTCGTGGTCGGCAGGGGGTGGGTGGAAGCCTCCTGTCTGAGGCCCGGTGATGTTCTGGACATCCCCAAGCCGGTCAACCCAATGTTCCCCACGGGGTTGGATCTGCCCTTTGACCCATCCGACATTAACACCACATCCTACGGCAACTACCCCAACCTGAGCCTCCCCTCGGTGTGGAGTGAGGAGATTGGCGTGGTGCTGGGGTACATTTTCGGTGACGGGTGGGTGGTGACCCGAAGAAGTTCCAAGGGGTCTCCCGGCGTTGGTCTGACAGCGCACTCATCGGATGCTGAAGAAGCCCGTAAGGTATTCAGGCTGCTCCAGGGATGGTCCAACCGACGTGGGTGTGAGAGACACAGAACGGACACCACTACTCTTGGTGGGTTCACTTACATCCAAGACCAGTACGTCTGGACCGTGGGCAACGGTGGGTTGGTGGAGTTCTTCCGCCGGTTGGGGTTGGACAAGAAACAGGGGGCCACTGAACGCAGGCTTCCACAAACATTGTGGTCTGCCCCTGAGTGTGCCGTGCGGGGTTTTCTTAGGGGAATTTACGCGACTGACGGGTCTGTAGTCCGCCCAGCGGATAGGACGGCTGTCCGTGTAAATCTGTACTCGGTGTCCAAGGGGTTCCTTCAGGATGTACAACTCCTTCTTCTTCAGTTCGGGATTCACTC
>Ga0073903_10000200_pt1 | contig 31122 bp, 17 predicted proteins | sample KloWWTKNB14_bulk_FD_66665 | JGI IMG/M metagenome (GOLD analysis project Ga0073903, IMG submission 66665) | Active sludge microbial communities from Klosterneuburg, Austria, studying microevolution and ecology of nitrifiers - Klosterneuburg... | ecosystem: Engineered > WWTP > Aerobic digester >... | reverse complement strand
TTCACAGTGCCTTCGATGAAGCTGTGCTCCATGACGATGCCTTGTGTGTTGCTCCAAACATTCAGACCTGTCGATGCGATCGTTGCGATACCTGTGCTAACCGATACCACCACGTCCTGCGTGATGATCACTGTGCAATCATCGGCTGTTACTTCCAATGATACGGTGTAGGTACCCGGCTCGGTGTAAATGTGTGTTGGGTTGATCTCCGTGCTGGTGGTGTTGTCACCGAAGTTCCAGAAGAACTCACCGTATTCCGTGCTGGTGTTGGTGAATGCCACTGCTTCGTTCACAACGGATGTTGCTGGTGCAGTGAATTCCGCGACAACTGCGGTCTCGTCGATATCGATGTAGAGATCCTGTACGATCTCACCGCACACCGCATTGGTGCTGATGTGAACGGTGTAGTTACCTGCAACGTTGGTGCTGAAGGTATTCTCACCCGAAGCACCAAGTTGCTCCAGAACAACGGTTCCTGTAGGTGTGGTCCACGTGATATCCGCTGTGTTGTTCCCAAGATCAACGGTAGCAGAACCAGTTCCTCCGCAGAAACCAGGCTCCAAGGTCAACGGAACGGCAGCGGTGCTGTGGATCATGAAACGCGGTGTGGTGCTAGCTCCAGCAGCAAGTTGGAAACTGTACTGTGCGCCGTCGGTCAATGCGGTAAGTGTGCCTGTCTGGGTATCTTCCAACCACATGCAAGCGAACGGGTTTCCGCTTATACCTGCTGTGATGGTGAACGTACCGGCGAGGTAGCTCTGCACTTTTACCGGAATGCTCAACCCTTCGGTGATCGCGCCGTATTTGTTGATGGCCATGGATTCTCCGGTTGATGCCAAGCTGGTGATCATTGGAGCGGATGCATCACTAAAGAACATTTTCGGAGCATCGATAGGTTCGAACTCAGGAGCACCAAGATCGAACACCACCAGGGCGTTATCGTTGAAGGCGTTGAGGTTGCTGCTGATGTTCAATCGGATGATCGGGAATGCAGGGATCTGTAGGCCCCCGAACAATGGACCACCATTTCCTGGAACCTTCGCGGATTCATCCACCGAGCTGTTCGTAGGACCCGCAGCTGTTGTTCTCAACCAGAAACCTTGGGAACTGGCGATGTCACCGTTCAAATTAGTTCCATCGCTGGTCTGTAGGAATTCATCCCAAGTCTCAGTGGAACCATCGATCGGGTTGTAAACGGAGTACCCATCGTATGTATTGGCTCCTAGGGTTATGCCCGAGAAATCGATCGCTGATGGCAATGGGTTGCTTACCAAGTTCCAGCCGTCTTCAGCAGCACCACTTCCGCCATCGGTATACGTCACTTCCAGATCGATAGGGCCGCTTGCAATGTTCGGTGGACCGGTAACATCAACGGTAAAGGCCGCTGTTGTATTGAGGTTATCACCACACCATGCTACGAAGCCCTTGCCGGCCTCCAACAAGGTAGCGGTACTTGCTACACCTATCAGACCATTGTTGGCCACGCCCGTAGCCGTTTCATCATATTCGCGAATGCTCGGCCAAAGGTTAGTACTTTGAGGTGGAGAATAGAATAGCGGGTAATCCGAACCCGGGAACCCAGCTGTGAAGAAATCCGCATCCCAATCCGCGACGTCCGCTCCATCCACTGGGCTGCCTAGCATACGCCAGTTGGTAGACCCGGCAGGAATGTAACGCTGCACGGTCATGTTACCGATGTAATTGGCGGTAATTCCTATCTGACCCAAGTTACCGGTGTTGGTGGCATCGCTTGTTAGCGTTACTGATCCGTTGCTTGCATCGAAGGCACCGTCGGTGATATCGAGTGTTGCATTCAAATTAAGGTTTCCCGTAAGCGCTGTACCAAATGGTGTGCTAATGGTAAGGTTGGAAAGAGCAGGTGTGCCCGTGGTGCCCAAGGCAACAGCGGACGTACCTACCAATGCCAATGTGCTACCGTATGCCGCAGTAATGGTGCCATCCAGATCAACAGCGGTTCCGAAAGCGCTAAGGGTTATGCCAGTGTTCAATATCAATTCGCTGCCCGTCTGCACGTTCAAGTTGCGGACGTAGGTGTCGTTGTCCACGGTGACCACGTGCGTGTTTTGCAACACCATGTTATCGCCGATCGTGAAGTTCACCACTCCAGGTGTACCCATCATCGCAGTGGACCAGATCTCATCATTCACAGCACCTGTGGACTGGCTGTAATAGGTATTTCCACAGCTTACGTTGCTGAATGCGAAATCATCGAACTTCAAAAGTCCACCGAGCGAGGCGGAGTAAGCGGCATGTTGAGCTACAAAATCCATAGTGGTGTACGTCGCGTCCGTACCGGTTCCTTGAGAAGCCAGTGCATCAAAGCCGCCGTTGGTATCCAAGAACAACTCCCAATCACCCGCAGCGTTGCGCGTTACCCGGAATCCGGTCTCACCGGTATTCCAATCATAAGCGCTGGTGACGATCGCAGTGCGCGTTCCGCTGATCCCGTTATCCACCCGCCACAGCGTAACGAGATCCGAGGAACCACTGAGGTTCACACCGACCGCGTATCCATCAACGGTACCGGAAGTCACATTCGCTTCGTTGGCGACGATCCAGAACCAGAATTTGTTCGATGTCGAAGGATCGTTATTGTAGCCGTTCTGCCACTGCCAAGAAACTGCGCCCGTAGATAAGTCCACGCCGCCCATGGCCTTGCTAATATAGCTGGAGCCCGCCGCGCTCTGATCCACTTCGCGTAGCGAGAAAGCTCCATTCATAGGGTTCACACTACTAGCAGACCAACGACCGGCTGCATTCTCCACCCAACCGTTGAAGTTGCCGTCTTCGAAATCATCCTGTACGGTGGCGGCGAAAGCATCGTTATCCGTAACGGTTAGCACGTTGGTGGCTTGCGAACCGATGAACGGAATGCCTTGACCACCACCGATGTTCTGCAACGTGAACGTCAAGCTCTCTGGACCTTCGCAAAGCATATCGTCAGTGATGGTGATGGTTACCGTTTCGATGTCACTGCTCGTCGCTGGGAAGGTCACGGTTTGCGTTGTGTAGCTGTTCACATCTGCAGCGCTGCCGCTGGTGAGGGCCACATCAACTGTAGTTGCGACTGAACTGGATGGGTTGGTGATGGCCAAAGTGAGCGCCACTGTACCGCCGCCTTCAGTTCCGCTGGATGTTGCCGAGACGAACTCCACGCTGGTGCAGAGGTCGTTGTCCGTGATCTCCAAGTCGTACTCATCATTCGTTCCAACAACAGCTGTGCCCTGTCCGCCGGTGATGTTCTGCAACTGGAACGTAATGGTCGCATCGCCATCGCAAAGGCTATTGTCGGTAACGGTGATCGTTAATGTTTTGTCCGCACCACTTCCTCCAGGGAAATTGACCGTTTGGGTGGTATAGCTATTCACGCGACCCGGTGCACCAACGATGATCACCACATCCACATCGGTATCGACCGTAGGGTCTTCATCGGTGATCTCCAAGGTGAGGTCTACTGTTCCAACATCTTCGCTAACAGTGCTGCCTGTGGTTGCGAATTGGACGGAGGTGTTGGACCCCGAAACAGTTCCGTTTGTGGTGACATTATCTATCGCAAGACCCGAGCTACTACCTGAACCAACTCCACGCCAGATCGCCCAACGGACTTGGACGACCGCTTGATTATCACACGCGCTCGGAAGTGTTGCACTTACCGTTGTTTTAACACCTACAGTTCCGCCCGTCTGAGAAAATGGATTAGACCCGGACGTAGGAGTTATCGTCGTCCATGAACCAGACGTACCAACACGATATTGGCAGACAACACCTATAGCTCGGCCGGTCGTAACGGAGATCATTTCTACATCGTAACCGACGACAACATTGACATAACCTGTTGAATTAAGTGCCATGGCGATCTGATTAACTCCATTCGTACCGTTTGAGCTCGTTTGAATGTAGAATCTTGCGTTGGAACCATTTGCTAAACCGTGTGACCCGCCTGTAGCTGTCGCCGCTGTTTGGGCAGCTATGGTCGCATCTCCAGACGGTACAGACCCCTCGGCTAGAGCTTGAGTGCTAACAGTTCCTCCGCTCAATCCGTTCCAACTAATGAAACCAGTTGGTGGTGAGGTGAATGTGGCTGTACCAAAATTCTCTGTAAACGGTATTGCTCGTGCTGTTGGATTGGACTGCGACCAACCAATCGATGGACAGAGAACACCTACTCCAATTGCAAAATGTAGCAGGGTATTGTGAAAAGATCGAATCGTAAAGGAATTCCTCATGGAATAGGGGTTTGGTCCTTGGCTGGGTGGTCCAAGGGTTTGGTTTATGAAATAGTGGCACAATTTACGGCAAACCTATTGATCGGCAAGCTATTGTTGATTACTTGCTAACACCGGATCATTCGCGGGATAGGCACATTTGGGACGGTCCGGGTGGTGGGTGGTCACCCTAAAGTTTGCACAGCCGGAGGATGGATTCCGGTTAATCTCCATTAAACGCTTCAGACTGCTCCGTGATGCGTAGCCATAGGCTACGTTAATAGTTGCATGCGGGCGTAGCCAAAGGCAACGCCTAGTTCAGTACCTCACCCTGCCGTTCGGCAGGCGAGGTCCCGGCCTCCGCCATGCGGCGGAAGAGAGGGGGATATGGCTTATGGGTTGTTTTTTGTATTAGCTTTTGGTAACAATGGACTTGAATGGACTCGTATGGACTCCCGTTCTTCACTATGTGATGAACGCTGTTGCTTTGCAACAGCACGGGTTCCTTCTTTCATCGCTTGCTTCTTTTGTGAACCCGTAGGGAGTCCCCGGCGTGCGCCGGGGTAAACCTCGACTCCGACATTTTCATTCTGAAAATGTCAAAGGTGCCTTTCAGCACCTTTAACGGGTTCACAAACTAAAAAAGCGCCTTGCGGCGCTTAGTTAGTTTGTGAACCCGTAGGGAGTCGAACCCCAAACCTCCTCATCCGTAGTGAGGTGCTCTATCCAATTGAGCTACGGGTCCATTTTTTAATGGGCCGCAAAGATAGAATAAAGAAGTGAACCATTGCAGTGTGTTGTTGAATGATCAATGGAGCGCATTGGATCGACCGCTTGCGCTACACCCAACCGTTCATTTTGTAGTAGCCATAGGCCACGAGTTCCCGCAGGCAGGTGACCTCCAGCTTCAAATAATTCCAGAAATTATAGCGTAGCGCTAGGTTATCGCCTAGATCAGGCACATATGCTTTTCCACCGATCTTCTTGTGGCGGTAACTGAGGTCGATGAACATGGGATTATCGAACGCAGGCACTCCGGATACGTTGGTATAGCCCAATTTCCGGAAGACCGCTAAGCTGCGGTACATGTTCTCCGGTGCCGTAACCAGCGCGACCTGTTCCAGTTTCATTGAGGGGTCATTCTCCGTTAGCAACAAGGCCTGTTCCCGTGTATTCGTGCCTTGCAATGCCATGCTGATCCGTGATACTGCAACGCCTCGGATGATGAGTTCTTCTGCCATGAGCTCCGCCACGGTGGTATCCAATGGGTGCACGAGCAGTATACGTGCCGAGGGGTTGTCCATTGCTACTTCAGCAGCATAATGCAACCGCAACAATTCCGGTCCGGAGGGCATTCCTGATCCACCCAGAACAATGATGCTATTGACCGGGCCCGTTGTAACGCCACCTGCCATCCCCAGCCAGCGATGCATGTGGTACGGCGCACTGGTGAATGCTCCCACAACCAGCACGATCGCAATTCCACCGACCCAAGGTAACGTCTTGATCAATGATCTTTTGGCAAAGCCCAACACCTGCTTTCCAACGTTGGACAACTTGCCAAGGCTTTTGGATATGAAGCTTGTATTGGTGGGCATCTCAGTTTACCTGGACCTGAATATGCCTGAAGGTAGTTCGCACTACGGTTTGTAGTACTTCAACGCCTCGTCCATGTACGCATTGAGATCGGCGACACGGCGTTCATCACTTGGGTGCGTGCTGAGTATTTCCGGCGGTGCTGCTCCCCCACCCGCGCTCATGCGCTCCCAGAAGATCGGTGCTTCGCGTGGATCGTATCCGGCCATTGCCATGAATACCAATCCCATTTTATCGGCTTCGCTTTCCTGCTTCCTTCCGTAGGCCAATAAACCCAGCTGAGAGCCGATACCATAGCTCTGGAGAAATATATTGCCGACCAAGGTCGGGTTCTCATCGTTCGCAACGGACAGCACTGTGCCCAACCCTTGCGCGGTTACTGCTTGGCTCATGCGTTCATTTCCATGGCGGGCAATGGCATGCGCGATCTCATGGCCCATGACCACAGCTAAGCCATTGTCATTCTGGGTTACAGGCAGTATCCCGGTGTAGACAACCACTTTTCCTCCGGGCATGCACCACGCGTTCACGGTAGGGTCATCGACCACGTTGAATTGCCAATCGAACCCATTGATCCGGTTGGATGCATTGTTATCCGCCAGGAATTTGGTGGCAGCTGCTGCAAGTTTCTCCCCGATCGTGCGCACGCGGACCACATTATCATTCGCTGGAGGTAGCGGTTGATTCTCTCCCAGGAAACCTGCGTATTGGGTGTTGGCCATGGCCATCATTTCACCCTCACTCACAAGATTCAATTGGCGGCGGCCCGTAATGGGCACTTTCGCGCAGGCTTCGAGCATAACGAAACCCAATAGCACGATGGCTACTTTACTTTTCAGGATGTTCATTGGATGTCTGCACTCAAACCCCGTTCCAAAAGTTGTGTACACCGCGGTTCCAGTTGATCGAAGGTTCCACGCTTAACGCTGCATTTACCGTTGTAGTGTACGATGGAAGCACATTGTTCCGCTTGGATCTCATCGTGTCCGCAGATGTCGATCAAGCACATGATGACATGGTCGAATGTATTGACATCATCGTTGTGCAGGACGATCTCACGGATGGGGCCTGTCTCGTAAAGGACCTCAGCGAGCAGTGCTTCTTCAGGGGAATACTGTGCGTGCATGGGCGGCAAAGTTATGCCATCTCTGGATCATTGGTTTGAACCGAATGATGTCTACTTGACCGTAATGTATTGTGCTCTCTATGCATGGTGACCTTATTACCGTTAATGTCCCGCATCAACAGTGCGGGAGTTGATGAACGTGAATGAATATTTTCTTGCTGTCTTGCTTCGCTCGGTCAGTGAACCACAGATGGACGCGGATGTTCGGGTCACGGGGTTACAGCATATGAATGCCTACTTGGTGTCTTGCTTCGCTCGGTTTTTTTCCACAGATGGACGCAAACGGACAGAGATCAACTTTGGACTGCATGGACAACCTCACCCCTGCCCCTCTCCCAAGGAGAGGGGGAAATGCGCGCATTGCTCGCAAACTGCTCTTGGATCTGATCGAATTACTACCGAGGAGATGGCTTTGACCCGGATCAGGGTTGGGCTAGGATCGACGTACCGAACTTTGCCAATAGTGCATTTGCTTCGCTCAGCGGGATGCGCTTTCCGTTGATGTATGCCGTTACGTACGCGTCGCTGACACCGAGTGTAACGGTCACATCCTTGCGTGTTCTTGCAGCGTCAGTATCCAGGAACATGCCCGTTGTGTAACGGATCTTTCCTGTTGCCGTGCGTTCACTGTTCAATGGCTCAATGTTGAAGATCCGATCCAATGCAACCGGCTTACTGTACACACCGACCTGAACTGTGAAGAACAATCCTTTCACGGTCTCTACTTGTTTCGCTGGTGCTGCGCCGGGTTCATTGTAATACGCGGTAGCATCAACGGGTGGCGTGTAGCTCGCTAACACTTCTTCGGCAGTGGCCGGATATGTGGCCAAAATGGCTTCGTCGGTATTCGCAGGTGGCGTAGTTACAGGTACGGTGGTAGCGGCCGGTACGGTGGTTGAAGTTGCAGGAGCCGGCGTTACAACGGTAGGCGTTGGTGTGGTGGATGCTGGTGCCGTAGTTATAGCTGCACTAGCAGGCTCTACACCAGCGGCACCCGTCTGGCGCATCGCATCACCTAATGGTATGCGTTTTCCGTCCTGGTAAGCAACAACGAAGGCATCACCGTATCCTCTTTCACGTACTAGATCCTTGGCTTTCGCGGCGCCTTCGAAACCGGTGAACATACCGGCGGTGTAGCGTACGAATCCATTGCCTACGGTCTCTCCGGTGATCGGTGTTAGTTCGCTGAATGCGTCCTTCGAGATCCCGGATTTGAATGCACCGATCTGCACTTTGAAAACAATGCCTTCCGGTATTGCTGCGTCAATTGGAATCGCTTCCGTGCGAACAACCGGAGTTGAACGGATGTCGAATACATCTTCCTTCAGCACGGCGGGAATGGTTCCGGCAATTGCAGGCGATGGATCGGATACTGGTGTCGGTGCTGGTGCTGGTGCTGGTGTCGGCACAGGCGAAGGATCTGCGACAGTTGTGCTTGGTGAAACGAGATCGGCGATCGGATCGTTCACAACGCTTGTACGTGTTTCGAGTGCAACCGTCTCCGTAGCGAGATCCGTTTGCATGGTCTGCATCACCATGGATGCTTTGTTGTTACTGTTCAATGCGGCAATGCGCAGACGTTCTGCCACATCGCCGAGTGAATCCGCTCTGGCCATCATTCTACCAGCCCGTAGTTGCAATAAACCAGCGGTCTGCGCGGCTTCATCCGCAGAAACAGATCCACCTGCATTCTCTCCCACCCTGATCGCTTCTGCTCGAAGCGACTCACCAGCAACGCGATCCGCTTGTGCATTGCGTGCTGCTTCATCGGCCGCATTCTGTTGATCCTGGGCTTTAGCACGCGCTTGGAAATAAAGGTTCTGATCCGATCGTGCCTCGATCATCGTGAGCTCTTCAGGGGTCATGTAATAGTATCTAAGCATCCGCTCCCTGAACAACTCGCTCTGCTTCATTTGCTGGAGTTGGATGTCCAACATACGCGCTTCACGATCGCGTTGCACAGAGGCGGTATGCAACGAATCCGATAGTGCTGTATTGCGCACGGCCAGGATCTCCAATTCAGCTTTGTCCCTCTTTTTCGCTGTAGATGCTTCCGTCAAATTCACGGCCGCCAACTCTGCTTTTTCCAATGATGATCTTTCCAGATCAATTGCCTCACGGACCGCGGATTCTGCCATGACCTGAAGTCGATCAGGGTCCTTTATCGTAGGTTCTGGGAAAACCGATGGATCTGAGATGTCCTCCACTTGCAGGAATGACGCATAATACTCGATGGGTCGACGTCGATCCGTGGGCTGTTCACCGATGATCCGTTCCGCAATAGCATCGGCTCTATCCTCAGCTGCGGGTACAATGGTCCCTTCCGTTGTGAGTACCGTCTTTGCGGATGAGCCCTCGCTTGTCGCGGCTGTTGGGTCGTTGTTCAATACAATTGGATCCCCTGTGGTGTTCACCGCTGGTGCCGTTATGCTCGGTTCTGATCCGTTCTCTTCCAAGGTTGCACTTGCTTCCTCACTAGTACTTTCGTTGTTGGCCGGTGGGGTATCGGCAACGATCGGATCGGTACTAGTTGGATCTCGATCCAGGGTCTCCGCTACGGTTTCTGATGCTGATGTATCGATCACGGAAGTCGTAGCTGGTTCACTGATCAAGTCTTCTGCTTCAATTGGGATCACTACTTGATCAACATTATCCGTAACTGTTCCACTTGCGGGTACTGGAACTGGAACCAGTTCCGCTACTTGATCGATCGGTTCGTTGCTCTGGACCGGATCAACATTATCCTCCACGACTTCGGATATCAGTTCATTGTTCTGTTCTGCTTCTGTACTGCCCTCCGTCAATGAAGCTGCGGGATCCGAGATCGTATCCGTATCCGGAGTTCCAGTTGCCTGTGCGATCTGATCTTCGGCTTGGTCGGTCGTGTCATTCCGGACCGGATCCATGGTGTTCAGATCGGTGATCGCGACATCCGTTCCGGAATCTTGTTCCTGTTCGCTATTGGCAGCAATTTCCTCAGACCGTTCCGCAACTGGTTCCGGGATGCCCAATACGCGAGAAGCAACCGTAACGTATTCGAGTTGTTCTCCTTCCTTGAATTCGTCGCTCAGGATATAGTTGTTCACCGTAATTGCCTCGTCGATACTGCGCAACCCTTCCAGCTCCGATCCATACGCGGTACGATACAAGCTATCACGCTCAAAAATATCATTGATCCGGTCCGCTTGCTTGCGCATTTCGGCAGCTTGTTCGAATTGCATATCGGCATCTGAGCGCAATGCTTTGGCCATGACCCACAACGGCTCGTCCACCAACAATGCTTTTGACTTCACAACGGCCTCCAATGTCTTAACACTGTCCTTCGCTTCAGTAAATTCGCTCTTCGTTAGGAACGCGGACCGTTGGCCCAGGTCCGTGCGGATGATGTAGCGCTCATCGTGCAACTGACTCATTTCCTTGATCAACTTATCGTACTCCTTATCTCGTGCATGGCCCATCAGCAGGTTGTTGAGCGAATCAAGTTCCCCCTGGATCCCATCGATACGCGCGAGGTCGGCCGTTTTGAATGCAAGTGCATTGTCCAAGCCATCTGCCCTGTGCGCAAGATCACTTGCGTAGACATTCTTCGGATCGGGGTCTACGCTGATGAAACGGTCAAGAATTGGATGCCGCGCTTTGGCCGTTTCCGGTTCTTTCTCTTCTTGGGAACCGATCACTTCTGAAAGTTGGATCGAATTCATACCGGGTTCCTCCGGCTGTGCCTCCGCGACCTGCTGCGCCACGGCGGCGTACTGTGCTCCTGTTTCAATACGCTCCTCGCGCATCTTGCTCAAACGTGAAATACGCGGAAGGATCGTTCCTGCTTGGCTGGAATCCAATTGCAACACTGCGAGCTGCCTTACCATCTCACCACGGAGACTATCGGCGAGCATCAATTCCAATCCGTTGAGACCATCAGCACGATCAATGGGATCGTCCATTTTCAAGATCCGGGCCTTGTCCTTGGAATAGTCGCTATACAGGTCCGTGATCAAGAGGCTGTCCTTAATTCCAGGATCGAACGTCATCGGCACTCGTTCCATATCGGCTGCTGTAGGTCGCAGATCCTCATCGGTGGCGATCTCGGCATTTGCCTCTTCCGGCTCAGGCACCGGTGCATTCAATAAAACGTCGAGTTCAGCCATGCGCTGTGCGATCTCCTGCTTCTTTCCGGCGTCCTTCTCCGCCTTTTCAATTTGACGCAACTCGGCGAGCTCATTCTCCAGAACGAATCGCTTAGTGGCCGCATCCAGCTCAGATGGTGCTTCAGTGTTCATTACAACCAGTGCATCATTCTCGCCTGCATTCCTGATCTCTTCCGGTGAAAGTTCCTCTGGCGTTGATGCGGTCTTCTCACTTGTCGTGGACGGCACTACCGAAGGGTCGGCTGAACTAACTCTGGTTCGATCTTGATCACTCGTTGTAGCTGGGTCCTTTGTTCCAGTTCCATCGGTGTTATTGGTCTTTCCTGCTATTTGATCATTGGTGCCGTTGCTATTCTCACCAACAGAAGCTAAGCGAACGCTTGGCAATGCAGAAGCGGTGGTATCCTCATCCGGTTTTCCTTGTCCTGTTGGCACATCCGCAACGTCGGTATCGGGCGAAGTCTCTTGGGTAAGTTCCTCACCGGCGACCTCGTTCTTTCTGGTATCAACGCGTTCCGTGACCGATTCTCTTTCCGCAGCACGAGTGGCTGTGATACCGTTGCTTGCCGTAGCCGCATATGAACCGTTCCAATCGAACATGCGCGCTTCTACCTCCGCCTCATTGGTACTTAGTTCCGGATCGTAGCGTTCATCCACTTCAATATTCGCGATACGCGTACCGATGCCACCAATACGTTGACCCAAGGAAGCCACATCATTCTTATCCGGATCGGCTTTGTTCCCGGAACTGGTAGTTGCAAGTTTCTTCGTGAGCATCACTTGCCCCTTCATGACCTTGGTCTCGCGATTGAGCACATCGGCCTTAGCGAATGCGGCTTCGGTCTCATCATGCAGGTATCCCAATTGGGTCTGGTATTCAGCGATCTCTTTTTCCAGCGTTTCCTTCTTGCTCCCTCGCGCTTCCACCACTTCGCGCTTTGCCCTGGCCAGCCTATTTTTCAATTCGGTCTCATCCAAGCTTTTCGAATTGGCCTGTGACATGGCTCTATCCCCTTCTTCCTTCTTCGCGGTGGCCGCCCTGCGCTGCAGTTCCACAAAATCCTTTTCACCACCGGGTCCTGCTTTTTCTTCCAGATGTTTGCGCAATGCGATCAGCAATGGAAGCGCTGCTTTATCGTTGTTCGCATTGAGTGCTTGTTGAACGTCGTTGGATCGTTTGGTCGCGGCAATACCGCGTTGCCGAGCAGCTGCACTTTCGGTCTCCAGATCCAGACCTGTTCGTTGCGCAGCGCGTGCTCGCATGTGTGCATCACGCGCATGCTGCCGCTCGCGCGCGGCATCGGTCATCAGCTTGTTCTTGGCCTCCTCACTCGATGCAGCATTGGCCTCGGTCAACAATTGCTCTGCTCGCGCGGCTGCCTTTTCCGCATCGTTCACCGATGATATTGCAATTCCGAAAGCTTCTTTGCTATCGCTAAGCATCTCATTGGCTTTCATCTCTTCCTCTGCCGCGTCGTTCTGCGCCAATCGCACCGCCGCAGCTTTATCGATATCGCCCGTGAAACCGGCTGCGGTCATTACGTCGCCAATGACCTCTGGCGTCGGCACCACCGCGATCTCTTGGGGCTTTACAACATCAAGCCTAGCCCGCCGTTTGATCTCATCCAACGCCAGCTCAATGATGTCGCCATCCAGTGGTGAATCGAAGTAGTTCCGGATCACAAGTTCTTCCGCACCGCTCTTATTCACCAATTCGATCTCTTGCCGATAGGCTCGCGGCGAATCATTCGCAGGTACATCCACGATCCCTACATGCTTGCGCCCTGTGGGGCCACAATCAACTTGATACCGGAACCGACCACTCCTAGGCAGAGAAATAATGTAGGAGCCATTGATATCCGTTTGAACGTCGATAACGGTTTCCCGTGTGAGGTCATCCACTACAACGATGTGTGCTTTTCGATCAGAAGCATCGAAGCCATTCGCAAAGGTGCCTTTTAGCACCGTCAGGTTCAATTTGAGCTGCTCCGTTGCAACCCGATACACGTGCAGATTCCCTTGACTACTGCTACGCGCACTCGCAAAGCAGGCCTCCTTTTGTTCCGGATCAACAATGTAGAAGATGTCGTCATCCGGTGTGTTGACGGCAAAGTCCATATTCTCCGGTCTGCCGAACGCATCCAACCCTTTATCGAACGATGCCCGGAATACATCATAGCCTCCCATACTGGAATGCCCTTTACTGCTGAAGTAGAACGTTTTGCCATCCGGATGCAGGAATGCAAAATCCTCATCCTGATCGGTGTTGATATAACCCGCCAATTTTACGGGAGAGGCATAACTTCCGTTGACAAGTTCCGACCGATAGATGTCCAGACCCGTCTTGCCATCCTTGCCGTAGCTCCCGAAATAGAAGGTCCCCCCTCTGTCCGGCAAATAGACCAAGCTGCGCAGCTCTTTCTTCTTGTCGTAACTGGTCTTCAGCTCCTCGGGCATTACGACGATCTTGCCCCCGATGTCACTGAGGTCATAGAATCGGAAGAAATCCACATCATTGACCTCCACCTTATTCCGCACCTTAATTTCCTTCAGGTTACTCAATAGCTTTTCGCCATTCCGACATTGCTGTTGCAGCGCTTCAACGGGCCATTTCTCAAGTGCCTTCCTATCGCCCGTGCCAACGAACCGCTGATAGGCCGTCTGGGCATCCTTGAATCTGTAATTGAGATGGTAGGCTCTGCCCAACCAGTACCACGCCATTGTGGGAATTGCGGGAAAATCAGTGGCATATTTCAAATGACCTATTGCCTTTTCCTTATCAGCACCTCCGAAAAGAATACACGTACCGAACAAGTAGTTCAACGTACGATCGCTGGGTTCCAAGCTCACCAACTGCGAGTACATCGGCATTGCTTCGGCAAACTTCTCCGCCTCGAACAATGCATCGGCCTTTGCACGCAATTGTACATCGCCTTGCGCAAGAAGCAAATTCGGTAAGAGCAGTATCAATAAGATTGCTACAGAACGGAACGATCGGTATTCTGGGTCGGCGCATTTCCTTCCGGCCTCGCTAATGATCACATTGCGCACCTCAACAGGACCTTTCAGGATCTTTTCCATCATCGATCTTCACTGTTCTTTCTCGCGAAAGACATCTTGTTCTCCTCACCACGCAAAAGCCGGGCTATATTCTCCCGGTGTGTAAAAAAGACCAACAAACATAGGATTATTGCAAAACCTACTTTGACCGCACTGGCTTCATGGTAAATGAGTGCTACAGCTATTGGAAATGTTATTGCAGCACCCAAGGACCCTAACGAAACATATTTGCTCAGAAGGAATACAACGAGGAATACGATCAGACAGATCAATGCAGCTCCTGGATGGACAGCGAGAACACCGCCCAGCGAGGTGGCCATTCCCTTACCTCCTCTGAACTTTGCCATGATCGGATAGAGGTGCCCGAGTACAGCCGCGAATAGCAATGCTACACGCAACCACATCCAAGGCGCAGTATCCGGTTCAAGGTCACTGAAATTCGGGAGCAGGCGAACGGGAATGAACCCTTTCAGGATGTCTATCACAAGCACAGGTACCCCGGCACGCCAACCCAATACCCTGAACGTATTTGTTGCTCCGGCATTCCTGCTCCCATGCTCGCGAACATCCACTCCATAGAATGCCTTACCCCACCAAACACTTGATGGTATGCTGCCGAAAAAGTACGCGACAACAATTGCACTGATGCTATATACCCAAGGGAACTCCATTTATCACAACCTGAAACGTTCTCGGAAATCGTCCACTTTACGTTTCGTACCGATGATGAACTGATAGGCCGGTTCGTCCTTTTTCGCATCAACTGTGCGCTTATCATCCTTAAGCTCACTGATCATTGTATTGAAACTTGCATCGCTACTATAAGCGTAAAGGTAATTCCGTGTGTATTGGAAGAAGTAGTAGGTCTGGTCATCAAGAGCCAAATAGATGGTCATGATGTCCCCGCTTCTCTTCCGTTCCAGATGCACTTTACCCTTTACCATACGATAGACCGGTTTCTTCAGAATGGTCGCAACCGCGATCTCGCCATCGCTCAACCAACTTTGTTCCGGGCCATCCCATTTCAAGCGGACATCGCCAAGTACGATCGGCTTCACCAATTCATCGGGTAGTTTTTTGATCTCTCCTTTAATGCTCAACTCACTGATGAGCTTATCGGAGGCCTCCAATCCAAGTACCTCGCGCAACATCTTCTCGTAGTTGGTCTTTGCGAGATCCATTGGTTTCTGATCAGGATAGGCCAATATCTCCGCTGCCATCCGTTCCAACGCATTGTCATGGAACAAGAAGTCCGCCATCATGACCATATTGCCGCTGGCCAGATCGGCTTCCGCGTCGAACCGCATATTACCTACGTTGGTCAATTTTATCTGACCAAGGTTCACGCCTAGATCCACTTTACCATCAGCGAGCACTGTGCAATTGTCCACGGCCAATGCTACCAGATCACCTGGAAGTTCACGTTGGCGGATCTTGTCCTTGTTGGAGATCATGTACTCCTTCCGCCCTTTGTCATAGAACAACAGGCCCTTCGCACTGATCACTTTCTGGTCCTTATCATCCTTCGTTCGGCTCAAGAATGTCCCGTACATACTGAAAGGGTCTTCATAGGTGAGGTAAATGCCTGCACCTATCAGAGCGCCCTGATCATCATACAAGGTATCCGCAACCGGGATGAATACTTCAGCAGGGTCGATCTCACCAGTGAATGACATCCAGTTCCGAGCAAGTCCTTCGCAACCATGTTGGATACGGGTGCTACCACTGAAGGTGAGATCCTTGGCACTGGCCACCAATCGCACATCACCGAAAAAGTCGAACGCCGGGCTCAGTTGAAAGTCCTGTTCCTTGGTAATGGAGCCAAGCGCGTTGGTCTGATAGGCCGTATCCACATTGATGTTGCGAAGCTCTATCTTAAAGCTCTTGTTGTTCTCATCGACGTAATCAATGAAGCCTTTTCCGCTGTACTGACGTTTGGCCTTAATGACGATGTTGGCATCGTATATCTTGTGATATTTGGTAACGAAATTGGCCAGTACCTCTGCGTGATCGAGCGGATCCATTTCGGCATTCTTACGGACCCTTACGGTGAGGCTATCGGGTGTGATCAACGCATCCGCGACCTGGATGTATTGCACACTCGTTGCCGTGATCAAGTGTCGTTTAAGATCGTACCGGGCTTTGGGCGCCATGAAACTAAGCGAGTCCTGATCGGGTCTGCTGCTTATGAAATTGGAACCAGCGAGCTGCAGATCCTCGTTGGCTGCCGCAGCTGTACGATCGCTTTCCAATTCGATATCGCCCTGATCCATGAACCACTTGAACCGGTCCATGTAGCAGAAATACTGGTTCACCGGGAATTCCACTTTCGTTTCATCTCCGTTGCTCACGAATTCTCCGACCCGCTCATCCAGATCAATGGTACTGTTCACGTTGTCCGTGCGGAATGCAATGCTGGCCGTGTCTCCTTCGGTCAACCGGAAATCACTGGTATCCGCGTGGATCAACATCGTCTCAAATTCATACAGATCGGACCTCAATGTGGCATTTCCGAAATCCGCCAGACCAGCCCCGGTCATTCCGGATGGTTTCAGATCGGTGGTACCATGCAACAATGTCTGCCCACCGAACATTGCCATTGGCTTGCGTAACATTTCCGTGCGCAATAGATCATCGGCAGGTGTTAACCGTACGAAGAGGTCGCCTCCTTGTACCTCAGGCACTTTTGTGGGAGTTGTTGCGGCCACGTTGGTCAAGGTATCCGCACGGCCCAAGGTGCTGTCGGGCATGAAGATCAACGACTTGGAACTTACCGTCGTTGTGAGGTATTCCAACGTTCCATTTCCTTGCAGGCCTCGGCCGTTAAGCGTGATGGTAGCGTTGAATTTCGCTTTGCGGCCGTAGAGCGGCAACCCAGCTGTTCCAGTGGCCCGCTCAAAGCCCAATGCATAATCATTCTGTAGGGTGATTGGTTCCTTGATGTCCGGGAATATCCCGCCACTTACCAAGGTACCATTGAACGTAAGCCCCTCGTTGGTAAAGTTGTCCAGGCTATCGATCTGGAATGGATCGGACCGGTAGTAGAATTTATCGCGGACATACACTCCGCGTTGAATATTACCACGATCATAGAATACGAAACTCTCTTTGGCACTGTTGAATTTCGGATAGGCCGTATAGTCCTTCTGGTTGATACCGCTTTTGTTACTTGGCGCATCGATCTCCAACGTACCACTTACCTGTTCCAACACATTCTTAACGCGTTTAAGCGTGTGCTTGCCTTCGTCATTCTTTTCAAAACTGGTGGCCATGAAGCTCACGGAATCGACGTTGAGGAGATCAATGGTGAACGGTTCATAATGGAAGAAGTATTCCTTGCCGAAATACTCCAATCGCCCGGCCTGAATGACTCCGCCGAACGTAAAATCCCTTCCTTTCTTGACGATCACCGTCTTATCACTGGGAAAGATCTTAACATCCTGTGAATCACTCATAAGAATTCGCGTTACGCCCATCAGCGTAAGGTCATTGTTGAGCAGATTGATGCTCGCATTTACTGAACCGTCCATCTCACTGTTGAACTGGAGCGCGTCGTAATCCCGTTTTTCGGCACTGTTAAGAATATGCTGGCGCAATCTGGGCGAGGTTTCCACCCATTCCGTTTCCACATCATATTTCAGGTAGCCCTTGTTGGCCATGTCGATCATTAACGAGGTGATCTGTTCTTTCTGGATCTTGCTGTAGACCGCGAATTCCCCAGCGTAGAATTTCCCTTCGTTCTGTTTGCTGAAATCATTGAGACGGACCAGTGGATGGACCGCGTCGATACCCAGCATGCTCGTATATCTCTTCAATCGGAAATAGTCGAAACTCTCGAAGCTCGCTTTATTCTGTGTGCTACCGGAAAGGTTACCCATTTCGATCAATGGATCTCCTTGTTTCCAGGTCAGCACTTCGAAATACATATCGAGCTCGTGATATGAATCAAAGAAGGGAGACTTGCTCATTCCTTCATCCTTCTTGATCAGGGAGAGCTGCTTCTTATCCTTAAGAAAACGGAAACTGACACTCGGGTGATAAAGGGAATCCTTGTCCAATTTCACGTAGACTGCAACGTCATCGCTCGTGATGCGTTCGGGCTCAATGGAATACATGAGGCCACTGGTAACAATGAATGGTCGCTTATCCCTGTACATCGTGAGGTATGCAGGCTCTTCTTTGGTACCATACCCTTGCAGTTTGGCCCCTTGCAATGTGAATCCACCTTCGAAATCCACACCTTCCGCAATATCCTGGATCTTCTGGCGCCGATCATATCCTTCGAACCGTGGATAACTGGCATTGTCCTCTTTTACGTTGGCTAGTACTTTATCGGTCAGCTTACCAAGTAGGATCCTGTCGAAATACGGATCCGTCAATCTTACCGAATCGATCTCAAAGGCGGCGCTCTTCATTTTGATCGAATACGCATGGTCCCAATCCACATAGGTTGCAGTTTCCTTCAACCCGGCTCGCACCCAATTCACTTTACCACCCTTCCCTTCCCAAAGCTCCTGTGTAGGGAAATAGGTCCCTGAAGTTCCCATGATCACCGCACTATCTCCCTTGGCCAAGCAAACAAGATCGGACCTAGGGAAAATGATCAACGGGATACTATCGAATTGAAAGGTGAACTTATTGGTTCGGCTCTTCCACTCGGTACTAGCGCTTTTGAAGATGGTGCTCTCCCGGAACAGCCCAGCACACATGCCCAGAAATGTTACAACGTTCTGTTTGCGCCCACTTTCCACCATTTGTTCAAGGCCGCGTAACCACGCATCCATTTCCTCGCTGGTTCGTCCGCTATTCGGAAAAGCGGTGACAACGCTCATCAGATCACGGAAATCCGGGAATGCAGAGAAGCGTTTCTTCAGCATGAAGTTCGAAATATTCATGATCTGGACCCGTTGGCGCTCATTGTAGAAGCTCCCGTTCCAGACCGGTGCGAACTCTTCCTCCATGAACTTCCTGCCTTCCTTTCGATCCGCATCCATGATGAACGTGGTCATTTCTGCCAGAAAGGTCGCTTGATCCGCAGTAAACGGTTTGGTCTGCGCATTAGCCGATGGAGAAAGACCAAACACCATGACAATGCTCAATACGATCGCCATGACCGACGGCGCGAATGACCAGCTTAAGCGTGAACGAACATTACCCTGCAGAACTGTGAATTTTTCAAATTCCACGGCTGGTTTCTGGCACATAATTCTGTTCATGGTAATACACCTTGATCCATTCTTGGTTCACTCTTGACCCAAAGGTCGTCTACATCCCAATAAAGCCCAATCCCCTTCGTTCAACCGTTCATGTATGGTAAGCCCTACTTCTTTGGCGCGTTGGATCAGCATGTGCCTGTCCGTTACGACAAAGCCGCTCAGGAACAACAGACCGCCGGGGAGTAGCGCATCATACATCAACTGCATTGCTTCGAGCAAGGTGTTGCGTTCTATGTTGGCCAAGATAGCATCGAATCGTCGATCGCCCATTGCTTGTGCATCTCCAGTTTCCACCACGATATGCTCACAGTTGTTGCGCAGAACATTCTCACGCCCGTTCTGCATCACATCAGGATCAATATCGATCGCGACGCACGAAGAAGCACCCATTCGTTCCGCTAAAATGGCAAGCACTCCGGTGCCACACCCTAGGTCGCAAACGCTCTTATTCTTTAGCTCAACATCCAACATGGCCAGAACCATCATACGCGTAGTTGCATGGTGCCCAGTACCAAAGGCCATGCGGGGCGTAATGACCAGTTCATGCTCAAAACCCGTTTTGCTCGGATGAAAGTCCGCACGGATCCGGACCTTGGATCCTACTTCAACCGGTTGAAAACTGCTTTCCCATTCCGCATTCCAATTCCTTGCAGGCATGTCCGCTTTGGTCCACGTAACGTTCACATGTGGATCCCGCAGCGTCATCAATTTCCGCAATGCGGATGCGTCGAACTGTTCGGCTTTTATGTACGCCTTCAATTCGCCACTCTCGTGGGAAGGGTCCGTAAAACTCTCATCGAAACTGTCATAACCGAGCTCGCCAAGTTCGACCATTAGAATGTCGCGCCAAGGATCAACCGGGGCTAGCCGGAATGTTACTTCAGTGTATGTCAATGGAGTTGTTTTTAATTGAACACTACGTTCGTGGTACCCCTTGGAACAAAGCGCGTACCGATCGTGTACTTAGGTCCTAATGTAAAGTACGTTATGGCTTGTTCGTCTTCCCGGCTATTCGCACAAGCTCCAGAAAATCCGAGGCCTTGAGGGCAGCACCGCCAATAAGGCCACCATTAACATCGGCGTTGGAGAATAGGCTTTCGGCGTTGTCCGGCTTGCAGCTTCCACCATAGAGGATCGGCACGTTAAGTGCGACCGGATCACCATGCGATCTGAGCAGACTGCGAATGTGCGCGTGCATTTCCTGTGCTTGTTCAGCGCTTGCCGTAAGTCCTGTGCCGATCGCCCAAACAGGCTCATAGGCCACGACCACTTTCACCAATTGCTCGTTCGCGAGGCCACCAAGCGCCTCTTTCATTTGCCCACTGACCACATCGAAGTGTTTCCCAGCCTTCCGTTCCTCCTCGCGTTCGCCGCAGCAGTAGATCGGAATTAGTCCATGGGCCAAAAGCGTGACGATCTTCTTTGCAACATCGGCATCGGTCTCGCCGAAGTACTGGCGCCTTTCACTATGGCCAACTATGCATGCGCTCACCCCGATGCTCTTAAGCATGGCCACACTTACTTCTCCGGTGTAGGCGCCCTGTTCAGCGAAATGACAGTTCTGTGCAGCTACAATAACGTTGGGCAAGCGCTCTGCTGCTTCTGCCAAGAAAGGATATGCAGGTGCTACTACGACCACCACATTCTGCGGCAGTGTATCCCGCTCTTTCGCGATCTCATCGATCAATGCCAACGCTTCCGCGTGGTCCTTATGCATTTTCCAGTTGCCCGCTACAATGGTCTTCATTGTGGGCAAAGATCGCATCATCCTAAAAACAAGGTCTTTTTTCGATCAATGAACGATGAACAGAGGATCGTGATCAACTTTTTCCAGGAAGTGCAGCAATTGGAAAAACCTATTTCAACGTCCCATCAACTTCAACGATATCCGGCACGTCATTATCGTGCCATTTGCCGCGAACTGTTCCTTGTTGCAATAACAAGATACCCGGGTTGCTGCGGATCACGGTCTTCACCGTTTTCTCATCGCATTGCAGGAAATCAAATGATAGCTGATGCTCATGGCGCATGGTCTCAACGTCTTCCCATGTGTTCGCGCTAACACCGTATACGTACCATCCTTTCTTACTGGCGGTATCAGCAAGTTGAGCGATCTCGGCAAGATGATCGGTACGCGTCGACTCAACGTTATACATCATGATCAGGAGAACAGGAGTCGGTTCAGCCAAAATATCCTCGGTGATCTCATTGCCATCACCATCCGTTAACAAGAAATCCGACACTTGCGATAGGATACCCGGTTCCAGTTCAACGACACGCGTACTGTTCGGAACATTCACATAAGTGCTATCATTCCACGGATAAGGCTTACTTGTATCGAATTCCGTCACCTCTCCGGTAGCGATCTTTTTGTAGCTGACGAACGTTTGGTTCACCGGTGGCTTAGCTACCGCGCGTTGCTCAACAATGCTATTACCCACAGCATAAGGCCTGTAGTCACGGATAGGCAAATGTGCAAAGCAGTACCAGGTGAACACCAAAGTGATCACTGTGACCCATGCGGCAGTGATCCATTCTGCCTTAACTCCTTCTATGGTCTTCTTGATCACAAGATAGCCGACCACACCGACCAACGTGAACCATACCGGTCCCCACCACGTGAATATCCAGCTCCAAAAGGCTACCAGGACCAAGCCAACAGGCAGTAGGATCATGTCATCCGCGGTGGTATTCCAACCCGTATCCGCACGCATGAACGCGGCGAGCAGGATCGGAATGAGCAGAATGAATAAGATCGCATCCTTCGAAAAGCTTTCCCATGGCGTTAGGCTGCGCCCAACGGAACCTTTCATTGCATCGCCAAAACAGCCGCAATCACTCACGCAGGTCATCTCGCGTTCAATCTCTTGACCATTCTCCATGATGGTATAGGTCATTGGTGTACCTGTATCATGCCGATCATTACACGTGCCGGTGAACGCCGTAAGCCAGCCAAAGAAGATCGTGAGCAGAACCAATGATACCGTTGCCAACTTCAACCTACCACCCACCAGAACCGCAAAGCCAAGCACGATCTCTGCCAAGCAAGCGAGCACAGCTAACCCCAAAGCATAAGGCATTAGACCGGGCATGTTCAACGCGCTTTCAGCAAAGTACTCCTCCAATTTATATGAGAAGCCCAAAGGGTCATTGGCCTTGATAAGGCCACTGACAATGAACAATGAACCAACGAGGATCCGACAAATGAGAATAAGAATGCGCATGGGTCAATGTTTATTTGCAAGCTGTTCAACGCTTCGGGGCTAAGTTATAACCAAGCCACTTGGGCCTGCCCATCTTAACATACGATCAACATTTTACACGAATTCTGGGGATCAATACCGAGGGAAGTCGTTGCCGCTCTGGTTTGCATTAGTGGCGAGGAACGCCAATCGTGAGGCACGTTCCGTCATTAGGCGTTGCACTTGGGGTGCAACTTTGGACTCGTACTCCTTACTCCAAAGGATCTGTCCGTTCAAAGGCATGAAATTCGCCATACCCATGGGCATATCGAAGAAGGAGAGATCCATACCTGATACCGGCTCGAACATGATGATACCGATCTCCAAAGAGACCTCCTTGCCATCACCTTGCCATTCACCACCGTGCGTATCCACACTGAAACATTTCGTTACGCGACCGTCCTTCACGAACCGGATGACATAGTAGGCACCATTATCGAGATCAACGTTGTACTTTCCATTGGCTCCGGTATAGAACGGCTTCAAACGCTCACCATCCTTATAGACCTTGACCATAACACCGGACATAGGTATGTTGCCCTCTAACTCCGTAACAAGACCATACACTCGTAGATGAGCCGCTGACACCGAGCTTCCAAGTACCACAAGAAGAGCTAAAAGAAGAATACGCATGCTGTTCGATGTCATTCGCAGCTTGCAAAGCTATCGTCGAGGACCCGCTTGATCAAGCGAAGATGCCTCAACTTCGTGATGAGTTATGAACAGTATAATGTGGTTCAACTTTGCGGAAGTAAACCATTTCGGAAGGATGAACTACCCCTTGCCTTCGTCCTGCTGGATCATTGCGAACGCTGCATAATTCACGATGTCCAAAAAATTCGCATCAATTCCTTCGCTTACCAATGTCGCACCCGCATTATCCTCTATCTGCTTGATGCGAAGCAACTTCATCAGGATAAGATCCACCAAGGAGCTAACGCGCATGGACCTCCATGCTTCGCCATAATCATGGTTCTTCCGTTCCATGAGATCCCGTGCTGCATTGATCCGGGTCCGAACAAGATCCGTAGCTTCATTGGCGTTGATATCAGGCACATCCACTACCCCTTTCCTCAATTGCACTAAGGCCATGGCAGCGTAATTCAATATTCCCACCAGCTCTGGTCGGATCCCTTCACCGACCTTATTCTCACCTGTCTGTTGCAGGGTACGAATACGCTGCGCTTTGATGAAGATCTGGTCAGTTAGTGACGGAACCCGAAGGATGCGCCAGGCCGTGCCATAATCCTGAGCCTTTCTAGAGAACAGGTCCAAGCATTCCGTAACTACACGATCATACTGATCAAGGGTCTTTTTCATTCCGCGGGGCGAAGGTATTGGTAAGTGCAGGATCTCAATTCAAAATGACCCCGATCCCGAAGAGGATCCAGAATTCCGGACATTTGAGGCGTGGAACAATTGAAGACTACTTCTTGGCGGGTAAAAGACCGCTTGGTGAATCCGAAGTTTCCCTTGGTCATGGGAATACTGAACGTTACACCGGATTCATTTCATCCAGCGAGTCGTGTGGGAACAGATGGTGCATTGCGCCTCGCTGAACAAATGTTGAATGAAGGTGCCGCTATTCTGGATATCGGTGGAGCAAGCTCCCGACCAGGGGCAAAGCCCATCTCTGCCGAATATGAACTGAATCGCGTTCTGTCTGTGATCTCTGCCATTCATGAGCGGTTTCCTGAGGCGTTGATCAGCATTGACACGTACCATGCACGCGTAGCGAAGGAAGCTGTAGCCCATGGTGCTAGTATGGTGAATGATATCGGTGCCGGCAGGTTGGATGAAGACATGCTTACAACTGTTGCTGTACTTGGTGTTCCCTATGTTGTAATGCACATGCAAGGCACACCGAAGGATATGCAGAATGAACCATTGTATTCCGATGTGGTAGAAGAGGTTGTGCTCTTCCTAAGTCAGCGTATCAATGCAGCCCATAAAGCGGGTATTGCCGACGTGATCATTGACCCGGGATTCGGTTTTGGGAAGACCACTGTACATAACTATGCTTTATTGAACGGACTTGAACAGATGGTTGCGCTTGGATATCCTGTTCTCGTAGGTGTTTCCCGTAAACGAATGATCAATGAGGTCTTGGGAATTTCTTCCGGTGAAGCACTCCATGGCACATCCATACTGAATACCATCGCGATCATGAATGGTGCAGTGATCCTGCGCGTGCATGACGTAAAAGAAGCTGTGCAGGTGATCAAATTGGTAGCAGCAACTCGCTGACCGATCAGAAACGTGCTCTTTTCCGGTTACGCGTGATCGTCGCATTCTTACCCGAGCGTTTCGCTTCTTTCTCCTGTCTCGTACGCTCTCGATCATACATGATCATGGCCCGTGCCAACTCAATTCTGCGCTGTTCGGTATACTCCACATCCCAGTTGAGATTGCGCACGCTATGCTTGTATTGCGCTAGGCCGAGCGGCATTTCAAAAACTGCAAAATCAAAGCCATCGATCCACTTGACCATGGTCATTTGCAAATACATTTCATAGAATGGTACATCCGGGAACATGGGTACGTCCCTGGCATCAATGTGCACATGTTTGGTAACCATATCTTCGCGATAGAACCAAACGAGATAATCATACCCGCGCTCCAGAAAGATCTCGTATTTCCCATTCCAAGAGGTGATCACCGTTTCTCTCTCCACGCTATCCTTAACCAAACGTACCTGTACACCTTTCAACCCTTCACCGGAATAATATTCGGTCACATCACCATGCAGTTGGATATAGAAAGCGCTCGTATCGGAAACTTCCGCAACCAATAAGGTAGCTGCAACAATGCAACGGATCAGACCTGAATGGATCGGTTGCTTTATCTCAAGCATCCAATGCTGTTCTTTGAATTTGTGACCCATGTGCCGCACTCACCCTATCTTTGAATACATGGGTCTTAGAATCCATAAAACACACCAAAGAGGTATCCTTGCCAATGCCTCGCAGACACAGTGCAGTAAAGCACAAAAGATATCTCAACATTTGACCAATATGCAAAGATACCTAAGTCGACAAGTTCTGGAAAGACCCTGATCAACAGTTATCAGCCCTGAGCTATGTAGATCTTTTCCGATCCTTAACGTTCCATTCACGTTCCATGCCCCGCCCAAGCTAACTTTGCCGCCTTCCATGGCAGCTAGTAGAGACCGGTCCCAATTGCGATTGAACCGCGTATTCCGCATTACATTCATCTGGGTTTTAGTTGGCTTTATTGCGGCTTTGTTCGAACACAATGTGTTGCTTGTACATGGTATCCCCAGCACGTATGCCGAGCATTTGAACGAACGGTTCATCACCTCGTTACTAGCGGGTTTATTTGGTGGTGGTATCTACATCTTGATCCTTAGAGACCGTTTACGCAAATACTCGTTCGTGAAGGCGATCACCATAATGGCCGTGATCATGTTCTTTGTGATCACGTTCACGGGGGCTGTTGTTCCTGCTTTGAGCGCTAGTGACCCGTTCGCGAACGTATTCCTCGAACACCTAAGTAGTCCGCGTTTCCTAGGTCAATACATGTTCTGGACCATATTGGTCGGAGCCAGTGTTTTCATGGTGCGCCTTAACGATCAATTCGGAAGCGGAGGTATTGCCTATTTGACCGGACGATACCATAAACCGCAACAGGAAATGCGCGTATTCATGTTCCTGGATATGCGTTCTTCCACCTCCATCGCAGAGCGATTGGGAAACGTGAAGTATTTCCAATTGTTGAACGAATTGTATACCGATATCACCGACCCTATCGTGGATGCACGTGGAGAGATCTACCAATATGTAGGTGATGAAGTAAGCGTTACGTGGCCCTTGCGGCGTGGTATAATTCGCTACCGGTGCATCGTGTGCTTCTTTAACATCCGCAAAAAGCTCCGGACCAGAGCTCCATATTACAAAAAACGCTACGGTATTGAACCCTTATTCAAAGCAGGATTCCACTACGGCGAGGTTACCGCAGGTGAAGTAGGCCGAGTGAAGAAGGAGCGGATCTTCAGTGGCGATGTAGTGAATACAGCTGCCCGCATCCAGAACAGCTGCAACGCACACGGTGTGGATAATTTGATATCCAAAGATCTATTGGATGTGCTCCAACTGCCTGAGACATTCAAGGTCCGTGAGATCGGCAATATCGACCTACGCGGAAAACGGTTCACAACGAGTTTGTGGACATTGGAGGAGTAGAACGAGATCCACCTAATAAGTAGATACTCGCCCGCCTCTTAGCACCGTGAACAACCCGGTAGGACTAGGATAAGCGATCGCATCACCATAAAGATCGAAGGTATCGATATTGGCCTCTGTTCCGAACCGTTCCCGTTTACCATCCACTATACCGCGTAACTCACGGTTCAGGTCCAGGTATACAAGTTTGCTGCCCACTACTTGCCATCGTTCCGGAACGTACGCTTCCACTAGGATGACCTCATTGCCATTGAACATTTTCAGATCACCTTCGTCCAAATAAAGAAGGATCTCGTCCTGCACCCAATAACCGCTTGGAATATCAGTAGTGAGTCGCTGCGTAACACCATTCTTCCAACAGCGCAGCCCACCCGCACCATCCACCCACGCAAAGATACCGTTTCCCGCTTTTGCACTTACTGGGCGCAATTGGCTAAAGACCATATCCGTTGTTCCATCGTTCACTTTGAATTGGTTGGACCTATCGTCCCAATAACCAACAATTCCATCACCAACACTCACAATTCCAATATCTGTGCTATCGCACAGGACCTGTAATTCACCTTTCGCGAACCGCCATATTATTCGGTTCGCTCTATCCAGGATCACAACTTGACCTCCCGCATGACTCCATTGTGGTTTATCCGTTGCTACTTGCACATCGACCAGTGTTTCCTCGTGGTTCCGCCACCAAACTGATATCGTCTTCTTTGCTGAATCCAAGTAGACAATGGAACTATCTGATACTGTGAATTTTGCAACCCCGGTCGAGATCACTTTAACACTTCTGGATCGAACCGTTTTCAACGTATCGGCCTTCAGCCATGCGATGCGACGACCAGTTCCTTTTACCTCCCCTACTCCGTTGGGTTCAAGGAGATGCAAACTGTGCCCTTCGATCGTGAAGATCTTCAACGCTCCATTGTGATCCAAATAGACCAGTTCGCCATCCATGGCAAAGGTCTTTTGAGCTGGTCTCGGCTCCAATTTTTCGAATCGTTCATTGGCGAACACCATGAAGCGTTCATCCTTCGAGGTGAACGGAACGGGCACTTGCGCTCGAAGTGCGACCGCTGTTATGAATAGCAAAAAGCCCAACCATGCCTTTGCTCTTAATGATACTGATCGTTCTTGTTCCATGTTCGGGAATCGTGCTAAGTTCGTGAAAATGGCCGCTTGTACCGCGGGACAAATAATGATCATCCACTAGCCTACCCGTCGAAACCACGATCTTCGCAACATGACGCTTGAACATGGATGATCTATTTGCCCGGTTCTTAAGCTATATCTTTCCGATAAGGACCCATACAGCAAATGGGAAATTCGGACCGTTGGAAATACGGTGGGAGAACGGACGAAAAGTTCTCAATTCGGCTAATGGTAACCAATCTTTCGGCAGTTTACACCGTGTTTGGCAGAATACGTTGCATGAGGTATTCAAAGACCTACGACCAAAAACCGTACTAATGCTTGGTTTTGGTGGCGGTAGCGCGGCCTATATTCTTCGGAATGAATTGGATTCCAAGGCATCTATCACTGCCATTGAGCTGGACCCCTGTATGATGGATCTGGCGACCAGCCATTTTGGTGCGGATGGTATTGAAAAGTTCACCATGATCCAAGGGGATGCAGTTGTCCGGATCCATGCGATAAAAGAGCGCTTCGACCTCATTCTTGTGGATCTATTCGAGGATCTGGACCTCGCTCGTGGCGTTGATACGAGCGGGTTCAGCCATGGTCTACGGGACCGCTGTGAGCAAGGTGGAATCGTGTGTTTCAACACCGTGGCATATGATGAAAAAAGCGGTAACAGAAGCCAAAAGATCGCAGATCATTTGGGGCGCGTATTCAATACCGTTACCGAATTTCGTTATGAAGGCGTGAACCGGATGTTCATAGCTGATCGATAACCTGTACAACTATTTGGCGATCGGTTCCGTCAATGGTCCGAAATTTGTCCTCTCGCGCACGCATGTTCACTATTACGCAGATCCAACGACCGTTCCGGTTCTTGCTCCTCCTTGGAGCTGGCCTGTTCAGTGCGGTCGTGGTTGCGCAACCAACGTGTTCCTTTTCTTTAGGCAACGATACCACGGTTTGTCAAGGCCAGTCCGTCCCGTTACAGGCTCCACCCGGCTTCTCTTCCTATTTGTGGAGTACAGGTGACCTAGGAGATAACATCTCAGTGAACGCATCGGGAGTCTATTGGTGCCAAATTTCATACCCTTCTGCCGAATTAATAACCAATGGGAATTTCAGCGGCGGAAATACTGGCTTTACCTCCGACTTCACTAGTTCGACCAACCTACAGGTCGTTGGGAACTATTACGTTGGCACCAACGCCGCTGATTATCACCCGTTATTCGCAGGGTCAGGTACCGGAAATTTAATGATCGTGAACGCCGGTCCGGCTTCCGCATTGGACAATGTATGGTGCCAGACCGTATCCGTCTGTGGCGGTCAGACCTATACATTCAGCTATTGGACACTTTCGGTCTCCAATTCGACACCTGCTCGTTTACAATGGCATATCGATGGTACCGCCTTAGGCCCGCAAGTAACGCTTCCAATATGGGCGAATGGTTGGCAGAACGTTACACAAACATGGACCACTGCACCAGGACAGACCTCTGCAACGGTCTGCTTGCGGGCAATGAGCGGTGATGCGGTCGGCAATGACTTTGGACTTGATGATATTTCATTGACAGGCACGGTGGTCCTGACCGATGATATCCTCGTTACCGTTACGCCGTTGCCGGTTGTTGACCTCGGACCGGATGCTACACTATGCACCGGGCAGTCATTAACGCTCGATGCGGCAGTTCCAGGCGGGACCTATCTTTGGCAGGATGGCTCCACGGGATCTTCATTTCCTGTAACAGGACCTGGAAATTACAACGTCACGGTTACCGCGAACAATTGTTCAGCCAGTGATGCGATCACTGTTGCTTATGATCCCTCACCAGCGGTCGACCTCGGGCCTGATACGACCTTGTGTACTGGACAAACACTATTACTGAATGCGAGCAATCCCTCCGCATCCTACACTTGGCAAGATGGATCGGGCAATTCTAGTTTCAACGTTTCCGCGCCGGGTATCTATAGCGTGAACGTGCAGATGAATAATTGCTTCGCGAGTGACCTCATCGAAGTATTCTACAGCCCTTTACCGGTGGTTGATATCGGCCCGGACACCGCGTTATGCGCTGGCCAAGCGCTTCTGTTGGATGCGACTACGCCTAATGCTTCATATGTGTGGCAGGATAATTCCACGAACGCAACATTCAATGTTACCACTGGCGGCATGTATAGTGTGGACGTGACGGTGAACGGATGTTCTACCACGGACATGATCAATGTCAGTTATAACCCTTTGCCAATAGTTGACCTCGGACCGGACCAGACCGTATGTCCGGGTTCCAACGTACTCTTGGATGCCACGGCTCCAGGTGCAACCTACCTCTGGCAGGATGGCGCATTGACCCCGACCTATACCGCCTTTACCCCTGGTCTTTATTCAGTGGATGTAACACTGAACAATTGTACATCGAGCGATGCATTCACCTTGTCGCATTATGTGTTGCAAACCGTGGACCTGGGTCCTGATATTACGATCTGTCAAGGTGCCACAACTTCTCTTTCCGCATTAATTCCGGGTGCCACATTCCTATGGAGTACGGGGGAACTGACCAATTCGATCACTGTTGGCAATGCGGGGATCCATTGGGTAGATGCTACCTTGAACGGTTGCGTAGTTCGAGATTCAATAACCGTATCCGTAACTCCGTTGCCGGTGGTGGATCTTGGGTCGGACGTTTCGTTATGCCAAGGTTCAACAACCACTCTTACGGCACTGGTTCCGGGTGCCACATTCGTATGGAATACGGGAGAACTGACCAATTCGATCACTGTTGGCAATGCAGGGATCTATTGGGTTGATGCTACCCTGAACGGTTGCACGGGGCGAGATTCCATAGCCGTATCCGTAACCCTGTTGCCGGTGGTCGATCTTGGACCGGACGTTTCATTCTGCCAGGGTTCCACAACTTCTCTTACTGCATTGGTTCCGGGTGCTACGTTCTTATGGAATACGGGAGAACTGACCAATTCGATAACGATCGGCACTGCTGGAACATACTGGGTGCAGGCAACACAGGGGACCTGCACGGCAACTGATTCAATAGTCGTAACTGTTGCGCCTGCTCCGGTTGTTGATCTTGGAGTTGACCAAACATTATGCAACGGCACATCAGCCACGCTCGATGCTACTTGGCCTGGTGCTTCCTACCTCTGGAGCAATGGAGCTGTT
>Ga0073903_10000199_pt1 | contig 31138 bp, 28 predicted proteins | sample KloWWTKNB14_bulk_FD_66665 | JGI IMG/M metagenome (GOLD analysis project Ga0073903, IMG submission 66665) | Active sludge microbial communities from Klosterneuburg, Austria, studying microevolution and ecology of nitrifiers - Klosterneuburg... | ecosystem: Engineered > WWTP > Aerobic digester >... | reverse complement strand
AGTCAGCCCGAGCTGCTTGCGAGCGGCGCGCAGTGCACGCCCTAGTTGTTGAGGTGATCGAATGGATGTCATGGCTTGCCAAGTTTCCCGTTCGGGAAATTATCAGTCACAACTAGACTATGTGCAAGCAATATTTCCCGAACGGGAAATATTGTTGTGTCTCGCTTCCAAATCGACACCGATTTACACCTAATCTGGTGCGCCAAAAAATCCGCATGATCGTGTGGATTCTTTGCCTGGAGGTCTCTGGTTTTCAGGAATCCCCACGATCAACCAAGCGGATTCGTGAAGTAGTTTGCGGAGAATAGCGGCGTTAACCTCCGCAAAAAATGCGGTGAATAGTGCGACGCAACATATCGCCTGGCTCACGCGCGAAACTGGAGCGCGTGGGTTTCGGCTGGTTGAACGAACTGCACTTCACCCGAGCGGAATTGGAGAAATCGTCACACAACTCGTACTCGGCACCTTGCGGGGCAATAATTGCGACAATAGAGCCGCCCTGTGCGACAATGTGTCCATCCAGTCGATCTGGGAGGTTCCCATGCCCGAACGCATTAATGCCCGCCTGTCCCAGCCCTTGGCCGAGTTCGTGGATCGCATGGTCGGTGAGGCGGGTCTTTACGAAACGCCCAGTGAGTACGTGCGCGACCTGATCCGCCGCGATATGGAGCGGCGTGAAGGCCAGATCTTCCAGGACTCCATCCTGAGCGGCTACCGCGACTTGGCTGCGGGCCGGGTGTTTGCGTCGAGCGGCGACTTCAAGGCCGACATGGCGGTGCTCGAACGCAAGGAAGCCGATGGCTGGCAATGACGCCCCATCGCCCGCCACGTTCTTCCTGACTCGGAATGCGGCGCTGGATTTGCGCCGCATCCACGCGCGATCACGCCGCGAACGAGGCGACGATGTTGCCGACCGCTACCTCGCCGACCTGTATGCGGCCATGGGCGACGCTGCGGCCAACCCGGAAAGGGGCCGCCTCCGGCAGCACCGCGCGACTCCGTTTCTGATGGTTCCGGCGCGGCAGCATTTCGTGATCTACGACCTCGTGCCGCAAGGCATTGCCGTGCTGACGGTTCAGCATCAGGTGCGCCACATCGAAACCCTGATCGCCGAACTGACCCCGGCCTTCCACGCCGAGGTGGAACGGTTGAAGCGGAAGGCCTGATCCTGGCCGCGCATCTTCGCCCACGCCCGCTACATCATGATTCAAGTGACAAAGACGGCATCACACTGGCGTTCGTCCGCCTGCGGGGTATGGGTGGGGTGGTGCCCTGCCAGTTCCCATCTGCGGTTGGGGTTTTGTTATTGGTGGTGGAGTCGGGAGTTGAACCCGCGTCCCGTCTCCAAACCAGATAGGCATTCCTGCCAATGCTGTCCTCGGGTTGGATTGATTGTCGCGATGCCGGGCCAAACGTGTCTGATTCAGATTTCGGGCAACCAGTAGGTCACGCGATCGATCTCCGATAGTGTTCGACGTATGCGCGAGCGACACAACACCCTGAAGACTCAGCTGCGAATCCCTATCTCGTCTCCACGCAACAGTCGGGCCGATGGAAGAGGGACTCGGCTCCACGCATGCAACGCAGGGCGTTCGCCTGAGCAACGGTGCTGTTCCTGTTTTTCGTCGAATCGTTGCATCTGACGAATAAACGCAACATGCTCTCGTCATGCCGGCTGACACCCACATCCAGCGTGTCCTTGACCTGGCGAGCCAGAAGGGGCTGCTGCGGGCCAACGATCTGCAAGACATCCAAGCACCACGCATTGTCCTCACTCGGCTGACCGCCTCCGGTTTGCTTGAGAGGGTCGGGCGCGGTCTCTACCGCCTGTCCAGCCAACCGGGTTCGGAGCTCGAGGGCGTGGCTGCCGTCGCGACCAAAGTGCCGCAGGCTGTGTTCTGTCTACTGACTGCGTTGCAGTTCCACGAGTTGACGACGCAACTTCCCCGACATGTCTGGATCTCCATGCCGCGCGGCAGCCACGTGCCTCGGATTGGCTTCCCGCCGATCAAGATGGTGCAGATGACCGGTGCGGCCTATTCCGACGGCATAGAGACGTTTGAACGCGACGGCGTGAAGCTCCGAGTGTATTGCGCCGCCAAAACGGTGGCCGATTGCTTCAAGCACCGGAACAAGATTGGTCTGGACGTGGCGCTCGAGGCACTTAAGGACGTGCGCGCCAAGCGCAAGGCATCGGCGGATGACCTGTGGCGCTACGCCAAGCTCAGTCGCGTGGCCAATGTGATGCGGCCCTATATGGAGGCCGTGGCATGACCACCCAAGACGATCAGGCGAACGCTTGCCGCCGCGGAGCCAAGTGCCTGGCGATCGATCTGGAAGTCGGCCGGGACAGCGGGCGCATCCATCAGCTGGCCGGTGTGCGCGGGGACAGTGGCGAAACCGTGGTCTTCCCGCCGGGGACGTTGTCCCGGGCGCTGGGTGCGCTTGATTCCCTCGGCGACGCCGCGGCGTTCGTCATCGGTCACAACCTGATCGCGTTCGATCTGCCGCAGTTGCGCGCAGCTGAACCCAACTTGCGGCTTCTCGATAAGCCAGCGGTCGATACGCTGCGCCTTAACCCGCTCGCATTCCCGCGCAACCCTTACCACCACCTGGTAAAGCATTACCAGGATGGGCAGCTGCTCGGTAATCGCCGCAACGATCCCTTGCTCGATTCCGAACTCGTCCTGCGCGTGTTCCTCGATCAAGAAGTTGCGCTCAAGGCGATGCAGGAGTCCAACCCCGACCTGTTGCTCGCCTGGCACTGGCTGACCACCCAGGACGGCAAAGTCTCCGGGCTCAATCGGTTCTTCATGGTGGTGCGCCGGGCCAGCGCGCCGCGCGAATTCGAAGCCAAAGCTGCCATCGGCCGGTTATTGGATGGCGCGGCCTGTCGCCACGCGAGCGCTCGGCTAATTGAGGAGGCTGCCGCCGAAGCCGAACGCGTGGCCTGGCCGTTGGCCTATGCGCTCGCCTGGTTGTCGGTGGCCGGCGGCAATTCTGTGATCCCGCCGTGGGTGCGCCACCAGTTCCCGGAGGCAGGGCGGCTGGTCCGCTTGTTGCGCGACACCCCGTGCGGAGAGCTCGTTTGCGATTGGTGCCGGCGCGAGTACGATGCGTTGACCCAATTACAGTACTGGTTTGGTCAGAGCTACGACTTCCGGCCCGAGCCGAAAGACACGTCGAGCGGGCAACCCTTGCAGAAGGTGATTGTCGAGGCCGCAATGCGCGGCGAGCACTCGCTGGGCATTCTCCCCACCGGCACCGGAAAGTCACTTTGCTACCAGGTGCCCGCCCTGTCGCGCTTCGTGCGCACCGGCGCCTTGTCCATCGTCATCTCGCCATTGGTAGCGCTGATGGAGGACCAGGTTAAGGGCCTGCGCGAGCGTGGAATCGAATCCTGTGCGGCCATCAACGGCTTGCTGTCGATGCCCGAGCGGGCGGATGTACTCGATCGTGTGCGGCTCGGCGACATCGGCATTCTGCTCATCGCGCCGGAACAGCTTCGCAACAAGAGCGTGCGCAAGGTGCTTGCGCAGCGCGAGATCGGCGCCTGGATCTTTGACGAAGCACACTGCCTGTCCAAATGGGGGCAGGACTTCCGTCCGGACTACCGCTATGTCGCGCGATTCATTCGCGAGAACGCTGAGGCCAGCCCAGGAGGCGATTTGCCGTTGATCCAGTGCTTGACCGCCACGGCAAAGCCCGAAGTGGTTGCTGATATCGTCGGGCACTTCCGGGAAAAGCTGGGCGTGGAGGTGCGGGTTCTTGACGGCGGATCGAAGCGAGACAACCTCGAGTTCGATGTCATTGAGACCACCGCAAGCGAAAAGTTCTCTCGGGTTTTTCAGCTGATCGAACGGGATCTTCCGGCGGAAATGTCCGGCGGCGCTATCGCCTACTGCGCCACCCGCGCGCAGACGGAGGATCTGGCCGGGTTTTTGCGCGAAAAGGGGCTGGCTGCTGCGCCGTATCACGCGAAGCTGCCGCCGGAAACGAAGAAGGAAACGCAGAAGGCATTCATCAACGGAGCGCTGCGGGTTATCGCCGCGACCAATGCTTTCGGCATGGGCATCGATAAGCCGGACGTGCGCCTGGTGGTGCATGCGGACATCCCGGGGTCTCTGGAGAACTACCTGCAGGAAGCAGGCCGCGCGGGGCGCGACCGCGCACAGGCGCGATGCGTGCTGCTCTACACATCGGATGACGTGGAACGACAGCACGGCATGTCGGCCTCATCGCGCCTATCGCAGCGCGATATCCAGAGCGTGCTACGCGCCCTCCGGCAGTTGCAGCGAAAGAAGGATCGCAGCCAGGCGCTCGTTGCTACCAGCGGCGAGATTCTCGACGAAGATGAGGAGGGCAAATTCAAGCGTGATATCGCGACGGACGACACGCGCGTTCGCACGGCGATTGCTTGGCTGGAAGAAGCAGGGCTGGTGCGGCGCGAAGAAAACGCCGTGCAGATCTTCCCTTCGGCGCTGCGGGTCGAGAGTCTTGCCGATGCCGAGCGAAAGCTGGCGGGCGTTGCGATCGCGGATCGCAAGAAGTACCTGAATCTGATCCAGATCCTGCTGTCTGCCGCTGCCGATGAGGGTCTGTCCACCGATGAGCTGATGGCGACCACGGGGTTCAATGCCGATGGCCTGCGGGAAGCGCTATTTCTGCTCGATCGGCTCGGAATTGCCAGCAACGACTTGGCCATGACCGCGTATGTCCACGTCGCCGTGGAGCGATCGTCGAAAAGGCGTTTCGAGGAAGCGGTCGCCCTGGAGCGAGCCGTTATCGCAACGCTGCGGAAGGAAGCGCCCAATCTTGAAGTGGGCGAGGGCTCGCCGCTGCATCTTCGTCTGCTATCCCAGGGACTCAAGGACGACGGTTTTGCCGCGCACCCGCAGCGATTGCGGCAGATCATCGCGGGGCTGGCTGGCGACGGTCGCGATGGGTTAGAAGGCAGAGGTAGCCTGACATTGAAGCGAGGCCATGACCCTGAATCGGTCTATGTCGAGCTCAACCGCCCTTGGAGCACAGTGGAGGAGATCGCCGAGCGACGGCGGACGGCCGCGGGGCGGCTGCTCGATCACTGGATTGTCAGTCTGCCTAAAGGCGCGCGCGGCGTGGATCAACTCGCGGAGACCACCTTTGGCGAGCTCACCGCCAGCGTTGCGGGCGACGCGCTCCTGGTCAATAGCACGCCGGACCTGCGCAAGCTGGTTGAAAGAGCGTTGCTCTGGCTGCATGAGCAGGAAGTGTTGCGCTTGAACAAGGGTCTGGCGATCTTCCGCGCGGCCATGACCTTGAATCTGGAAAGCAACTGGAAGCTGCAGTTCGAAAAGAGCAACTTCCAGCCGCTGGCGCTGCACTACGACGAGCTGACACGACAGATTCACATCATGGCCGAGTACGCCGAGCGGGGTGTGCGAAAAATGGCAGATGCCTTGAATCTGGCGTTGGACTACTTCCGCTTGTCGCGTGAGGAGTTCTGCCGTCGCTGGTTGCCTGGACGGGAGAGCGAGCTCACGCGGCAGACCACGCCGCAGTCTTGGGATTCCATCGTCGAGACCTTGTCCCGGCCGCACCAGCGCAACATCGTCGCCGATGACCGAGAGAATACGAATGCCCTGGTCCTGGCCGGTCCGGGTTCAGGCAAGACGCGCGTACTTGTTCATCGCATTGCCTATCTGGTGCGCATTCGTCGCGAGAATCCGCATGCTTTATTGGCTCTGGCCTACAACCGTCACGCAGCGCTGGAGATTCGACGGCGACTGACCGAGCTGATCGGCGACGATGCACGCAGGGTCACTGTGTTGACCTGTCATGGATTGGCCATGCGCTTGGTCGGCGCCAGCTTTGCCCAGCGCAGTGAAGAAGTCGATTTCGATGCCGTGTTGGCGGAGGCCACGGCGTTGCTCGAGGGCCGAGACCTGCCGCCGGAAGACGCCGATATTCAGCGCGACCGGCTGCTCGCTGGCTTTCGCTGGATTCTGGTCGACGAGTATCAGGACATCGATGAGGGACAGTACAAACTGATCTCGGCGCTCGCGGGCCGTAAACGCCGTGATGAAGACGGCCGGCTCAATCTGTTCGCTGTCGGCGACGATGATCAGAACATTTACGGCTTTGCGGGCGCATCGGTGGAGTTCATCCGCCGCTTCGCCGACGACTACCAGGCCAAGACCCAGTTTCTAATCGAGAATTACCGTTCCTCGCGCCACATCGTCGATGCCGCCAACGCCGTGATTGCCGGCGCTTCGGAGCGGATGAAAGCCGAGGCGATTCGGGTGAATGCGGCGCGGGCTAAGTCCCAGCCCGGAGGGGACTGGCAGAAGATCGATCAGGTTGGACAGGGACGGGTTCAGATCCTGCCGGCCGGTCAAGGCGCGACGGAGCAGGCGCTTGCGGTCTACACCGAGCTCAAGCGACTGATGGCGCTTGGTCTTGATCCGAAGAAGACGGCCGTGATCGCTCGCCAGTGGAAGTTCCTTGACCCCCTCCGCGCCGCGCTTGAGGCGGCGGGAATTCCGGTCGTCATGGCGGATGAGCAATCTCCACCCCTGTGGCGCTTGAGGGAAACGCAGACCCTGCTTGCCTATCTGGATGAGCGGCAGAAGGTGTCACGGTCCCGATTGCTGAAGGCCGACGACATTCAGTCGTGGCTTGCTCGCCAAGACGGTGCAGACTGGTGGCCCATGGTGGTCGAAGCCATCGCTGCGTTTGCTGAAGACACCCGGGGTGCGGAGGTGTCGTTACCCGTGTTCCGTGACTGGCTGGCGGAGTGGGGGCGCGCCAGCCGGCGTGACCAACAAGGTGTGATGTTGCTGACCGCGCATCGCGCCAAGGGCCTCGAGTTTGACCATGTGTTCGTGCTCGACGGCGAATGGTGCGCCGGCAGCAATGAGGACAGGGATGCGGTGCGCCGCCTCTATTACGTCGCCATGACTCGCGCTCGCGCGACGCTGACGCTGGCGCGCTTGGATGCGGGCAATGAGATTCTCGATGGGTTGGATGACCATCCGTCCTTGTTTCGTAGACCCCAGGCAGGACGGCTGCCGGCTCCGGGGCCTATGTCGTATCGGTACTTCAAGCCCGCACTGAGGGATGTCGACTTGGGTCATGCCGGTCGACAAGGGGCGAGCAGCAAAGCGCATCAAGCCATCGCGGCCCTTCGCGTCGGTGACCCCTTGCACTATGTTACGGATGAGCGCGGCATTCGACTTGAGGATCAGGCCGGTGTGATCGTGGGCAAGTTGTCAAAGCACTTCATTCCACCGGCAGGCCTGCATTGCCAGGCGGCCCGCGTAGGTGCGGTCTTGGTCTGGCGAAAATCCGACAGCAAGCCCGAGTACCAGTCCCAGTACCTTTGTGAGGGTTGGGAGGTCGTCTTGCCGGAGCTTGTCTTTACTTCGTGATTTGGACTTTGCCGACGCATTGGGTGCACTTGCACTTGCGCGATATTCCCTTCATTCCATGCCGATCGCGAGTATCGCGGCTCGAGTAGGAGAGTCGTAAAACTGCCACTGGATCGCCGTGAGGGTCGCGTCGGGTACCTCTGATTCACACCTCGAGCGTCTTCGACTACGCACACCCATTGATCGCTGCTTCCAGCGCGCGCAGACGATCGACGATGGCATCGAAGGCGGGTGGCCCGCCGATGAACATGCCGGCACCGATCATGCGCTGGAAGTCATCGCGCAGCGCGGCCAGTGCGGCATCTTCCGGAATGAGCCTGAGCTGCCCGGTCAGGCATGCGTCGTAGTTGGCGTAGCTCGCGTTGTAGAAGACCTTTTTGTGCTTGACGACATCCGCGAGCAGAGCGCGATCGGCCACAGCGGCTTTTCCATGGACAAGATCGGCCAGCATGGCCAGGTTGTACCAGTGGCGTGACAGGCGTTCGGCGCCAGTGCGGAACTCGTCGCGCTGGCACTCGACGTGCATCAGCGTCGCCTTCTCCCAGAAGGTACGTGCCAGGCAGCAACTGCTCGACGACGGCGTGGTCGGCAATGGTGACCTGTGGTTCCAGCGCAATCCACTGCCGACCGATTGGGTGGCTCAGCGGGAGGGGGTAACGGCGTTTGATGCTTGCAAGGCATCGAATCTTTCCGCGACAGCTGCAAATCTGCGCAACCAGGGTTCGAGGCGAGCGATATCAAAACTGCCCGTCTCGAACATCTGCAGCATCTCTGCGTAGATCTGCGCCGGTGCGCGCTGCAAGCGCCAGCCGTTGATGCGCAGGAACACGTCGACAGCCGCGAAAGCGATGCGCTTGTTGCCGTCCACGAACGGATGGTTGATCGCCAGGCTTTCCATCAGCGCAGCCGCCTCGGCCACGAGGTCGTCGTAGTAGCCTGTTTGCGGGCGGAATAGTGCCGCCTCCAGCGCCCCAGGATCGCGCACGCCCAACGCGCCGCCGTAGCGCTGCATCAGCACGGTGTGCATCCCGAGCACATCGGCCACGGTCAGGTAATCGTGAGCCACGGTTTACTTGGCCAGTTCGCGGTAGAGGCTGTCGAACTCCTCCAGGCTGGATGCAAACGACACCTTGACGTGTCGGCGTGGCCGCTCCTTTTGTTGCCGGTCGATGTAGTCGCGCAGGGCATCATCCAAGACAGACTGGAACTGGCGGCCTTGGCTTTCTGCAATCTGGCGTAACGCTGCCAGCACGTCGGGAGCGGCTTGGGACGAAAATTTTTCGCGGCTAGCAGTTGCCATGGCCATCTCCATCATGATTTATCTTGACGTTTCATGATAGCGCAAGATGCAGTCCTGTGCCGCGCTACTGAAAGCGGGGGGACGTCGCTTGAAAGGTCGTCTAAGTTGTTGATTTTGCGAGAGTCAACACTGTGCCTGCCCGCAGCACGGAAGGCCGGAACCCAGCGTGGCGCGGGGATTTCAGGCAAGAAAAAGGGCCCGAAGATTGTCCGAGCCCTTCAGTTTGGTGGAGGCGGGGGGAATCGAACCCCCGTCCGCAAGTCCTAGACTCCAGGATCTACGTACGTAGCTCTCTCTTTGTTTTCTCGCCTCACGCTACCCGAGGAGCAGGGAAGACGCTCGGCCAGCAGACGGTGTCTCTTAGCAAGTCCACCCCGTCGCACGGTGAACCGCGATCCTGTGAGCGCGTCCCCTGGTTCACCGGCACAGGCACCGAGTGGTCAGGGGTTAGGCGGGGTTAAGCCGCCAGAGCGTAGTTGTCGTCGTTGGCAACTAAGTTTTGCACAGTGATTAACGAGGGCCATGCGCCTCGGTACGCCCCTGAAGGTTCGCAACCCACGTCGAAACCGGTCGCCCCCAAACAGGTACCCCATGAGTATAGCCGATCGGGCCTGTTTCAAGGCCCGGGCGCGCGTCGCATTGGGTCGAGCGAAGCGACGAGGTGATGGAACGCCTCTAGGAGCGGCACTTCGATGCCCAGCGCCGTCGCCTTTTCGACGGCGTAGCCCAGCGTTTCGTGTACCTCGAGCGGGCGGCCGTGGTCGATGTCCTGCAGCGACGACATGCGGTGGCCCGGCGCGTTCGCCCGGTAGCGCGCGCCCAGCGCCTGGATTGCCTCGACCGCGGCGGCCTCGCTGCCGCCCGCGAGAGTAGCGACCGGCAGTACGGATTCGTCCGTGACCTCGATGCCGAGCGCCCGCGCGAGGCCCGCCGTTTCGCGCACGAGGCGCACGATCACCCGCGCCGAGTCCGCATCCGACAGGAACTGCCAGGTAGGCAGGCGAGTGGTCACCGACACGACCATGAGTCCGGTCCACGCGCAGAACTTGGACCACTCGCGCGACAGCACCTGCGGCGATTCCACACATCGCACGCCGGCGGAGTCGATTTCGCCCGCAATGCGCCGCGTGCGCTCGCTGGTGCCGGCCGGCAGTTCACCGACCACCACGTTGACGTTGCGGGTGAAAAGCACCTCGCCACCCGCGAGCAGCTCGGCGCTGGTGTCGGCGAGGGCGCCGAGCACGCGCGCCGATCCGAAGGCCTGCGCGAGCAGGTCGTTCTTGCCGGGCCCGTTCTGGATCGAAAGCACCGCGTCGAAGGAGGCGTGACGCAGCGCGGAGAGGGCTGCTGCCGTGCCCGGCGTCTTGGTCGCCACGACCAGTACCCGCGCCGACTTGAGTGCCGAAGGGTCGCGCACGACCGGCACGGGCATCGTGAATTCGGCGAGCCCACGGATGACGAGGCCCTGGTGTTCGATCTGCGCGGCCCGCTCGCCGCGCGCAAGCATGACGACCGCATGGCCGGCACGTGCGAGGTGGGCACCGAGCACCGAGCCGATCGCGCCTGCCCCGAGGATGGCGTAGTCGGTGCGGCCCACGATCAGCCCCGCTTCATGAGCCGCGCCTTGTCGCGCTTCCAGTCCCGGTCCTTTTCGGTCGCGCGCTTGTCGTGCTGTTTCTTGCCCTTCGCGAGGCCGATATCGAGCTTCGCGCGGCCGTTCTTCCAGTGCAGGTCGAGTGGCACGATCGTGTAGCCGCGACGCTCGACGGCGCCGATCAGACGGTCGATTTCGCTGCGCGCGAGCAGGAGCTTGCGCGTACGGGTGGGATCCGTGCGCACATGCGTCGAGGCCGTGTTGAGCGGCGTCACGTGCGCGCCGATCAGGAACGCTTCGCTGCCCCTGAGGTACACGTAGGCTTCGGTGAGGTTCGCGCGCCCGGCGCGCATCGCCTTCACCTCCCAGCCCTCGAGCGCGAGCCCCGCCTCGTAGCGGTCTTCGATGAAATAATCGAAGCGCGCCTTGCGGTTTTCCGCGATCGGCTTGTCGGTCTTTTCCTTTGCCACGCCGTATTGTAGACAATTGCGCCATGCGGCAACTGACACGCTCGGCGCTCATCGGCAAATCGCCCGATCTGATTTACGCGTTGATCAACGACATCGAAGCCTATCCACAGTTCGTGCCGTGGTGCACGCGCGCCGTGATCGAGTCGCGCAGCGAGCGCGAGATCGTCGCGACGCTCGGCGTGCGTCGCGGCCCGCTGCGCACCGAGTTCACGACTCGCAATACGCTCGACCCCGGGCGCAGCGTCGCGATGGAGCACCTGCGCGGGCCCTTCGAAATGCTGCACGGCCTCTGGACGCTCACTCCGATCGGGGATGCCGGCACGCGCATCGAGCTCACATTGCGCTTTGCGTTCGCGAACCGGCTGACGGCGGCCGTGTTCGAGCCGATGTTCGAGGAGACGGCGGGCTCGCTGGTCGACGCCTTCGTTGCGCGTGCGCGCACGGTGGTGGTGTGAGCGGTGGCGGCGTGAAACGCTGTACCGTCGCCTACGCGCTCGTTGATGCGCAGTGGCTCTGGCCTCTTGAGCTACCGATGGATGCAACGGTCGCCGATGCGCTCGCCGCCGCGCAGCGTGTGGCCACGGACGCGCCAGCGCTTCTCTGGGAGAGCGTGTCTGTCGGCATCTTCGGTGTCATGTGCGCACGCGAGTTCGTGTTCGCGGACGGCGATCGCATCGAGATCTACCGGCCGCTCACCGTGGATCCGCGCGCGGCGCGCAGGGAACGCGCGGCGGGCGCGAAGCGCCGGGGACGGGCTTCGGGCTGAGAGCGACGTGCACGCGCCGCGCGGAACAAGCGCGCGCTGCGCGTCAGCCCGCGCCGTCGCCCTGCGAAGCGGTGGCTGCGTCGGGCTCGGGTGCGGCGGGCGCCGGCGCCTCAGGCGCTCTCGGCGCGGGCGTCGTCGGCACGATGACAGGGGCGACGACGTTCACTTTCTCGTAGCGTGCGACTTTGTCGTTCTCGAACCAGACGGTGAGCTGACGCTTCTCGGCGTCGCGCAGCCGGCCGCGCTTGAGGTAATAGAGGTAGTCCCAGCGGTCCTCGTTGAACGCGTCGGGCACCATGGGCGTACCCAGGAGATAGCGCACCTGGCTGCGCGTCATGCCGTTCTGGAGCTGTGCGACCGCGTCCGGATCGAGGTAGTTGCCCTGCTGGATGTTCATGCGGTAGACGCAGCCAGCGGCGAGGCCGGAAACGAGAAAGCCGAGCACGACGAGGCGCGCGAGACGTGTCAAGGGTGGTTGCATGATGGGAAGTTGGAGGATAATCCGCCAATCATAACCGGGAGCGCTTGATTTGGAAGGCAAAGATCTGCGCAAGGCCGGCCTCAAGGTGACCTTGCCCCGTCTCAAGATCCTCGAGATTCTCGAGAATGGCTCGACGCGGCACCAGAGTGCGGAATCGATTTACAAGCAACTGCTCGAGTCCAACGAGGATATCGGCCTCGCGACGGTGTACCGCGTGCTCACGCAGTTCGAGGCTGCCGGCCTCGTCGCCCGACATCATTTCGAGAACGGGATGGCCGTTTTCGAGCTGAACGAGGGTACTCACCACGACCATATCGTGTGTCTTGACTGCGGCAAGGTCGAGGAGTTCGTTGACAGTGGCATCGAGGAGCGGCAGACGGCGGTGGCGGATCGCCTCGGGTTCGAGATCCGCGACCACTCACTTATTCTTTACGGGCACTGCCGCCGCCCGAACTGTCCGTCGCGCAAGACCTAGCATTTCGCGTGCGTGCTCGCGCGCCTTGTCGGTGACCTCGAGACCTCCGAGCATGCGCGCGATCTCCTCGATGCGCGCATCGGCGTCGAGAGCGGCGAGCTGCGTTCGCGTAGTCTTGCCATCGGTCAGTTTGCTGACGCGCAACTGATGGTGGCCTTGCGAGGCCACCTGCGGCAGGTGCGTGACGCACAGTACCTGGCCACGGTCGCCCAGGGAACGCAATTCGCCGCCCACGATCTCGGCCACGGCGCCACCCACGCCGGCGTCCACTTCGTCGAAGATCATGCAGCGTCCCTCGCGACCCGCGCGCGCCACCTGCACCGCCAGCGACAAGCGCGCGAGCTCACCGCCCGAGGCGACCTTGGCGAGCGGTCGCAGCGGCTGGCCGGGGTTCGCCGTGACGCGAAATTCGATCTGGTCGAGGCCGTGCGGCGCGGGTTCCGGCGATTCGAGCGGCGACACGTCGATCTGGAAGCGTCCGCCCGCCATGCCGAGACTCTGCATGCGCCGCGTGATCTCCTTCGAGAGCGACTTCGCGGCGGTCGTGCGCCGCGATGACAACTGCGCAGCGCGCGTACGCCAGGCGGCGAGCGCTTCGGCCTGCTCCTTGCGCAGCGTGGCGAGCTGCGTATCGGCGTGCTCGAGGCCGGCCAGTTCGTCCCGGAGCTGCGCGAGTCGCGCCGGAAGTTCGGCCACTGCGACCCGATGCTTGCGCGCAAGGTCCTCGCAGGCGGCAAGCCGCCGCTCGACTTCCCCCTGGCGGTTCGTGTCGTGATCGAGGGTGTCGGCGTAGTGTGACAGCTCGCGCGCCGCTTCGCGCAGGTTGATCAGCGCCTCCTCCACCATCGGCGCGATGGCGCCGAGGCGCGGGTCGTGTGCGCTGGCCGCCTTGAGCGCGACGAGCGCGCGGCTCGTCGCAGCGTGCGCGTTGTTGTCCTCGGCCTCATAGAGCAGGGCGATGGCCGCCTGCGCCGCCTCTGCGAGGCGGCCACGGTTCGCGAGTCGGGTCCGTTCTTCGAAGAGCTGCGCCAGCTCGCCGACTTTCGTGTCGAGCGCCTCGAGTTCGCGTACCTGGAACTGCACGAGCTCGGTGCGCGCGTCGCGATCCCGCACGCGGCTCTCGAGATCGAGTGCGCGATTGAGCAGATTGAGCCACACGCGCTGCAGCCCGGCGACCTCGCTCGCGAGTGGGTCGAGACCGCCCGAGGCGTCAAGCAGCTCGCGCTGCGACGCCGGGCGCACGAGCGACTGGAATTCGTGCTGGCCATGGATGTCGATGAGCAGCACGCCGACTTCCCGCAGCAGCTGCACCGGTACCGACTGGCCGTTGAGATACGCGCGGCTGCGGCCGTCGCTTGCGACGATGCGGCGAAGGGTGAGTTCCTCACCCGTGTCGATCGACTGTTCGCGCAGCAGGCGCGCGAGTGCGCCGGCGGGGTCGCCGGGATCGAAGCTCGCGCTCACTTCGGCACGCCCTGCGCCATGGCGCACGACTTCGGCACCGGCGCGGCCACCGGCCAGCAGCTGCAGGGCGTCCACGATGATCGACTTGCCCGCGCCGGTTTCGCCGGTCAGCACGGTGAGGCCGGGACGGAACTCGATCTCCGCCGCATCGATGAGGGCGAAGTCCCGGATCTGCAGGTGCGTCAGCATGCGGGTCTCATCGCTGGTGTGCGTGGCCGCCGCGGCCCCAGTGCAGCTTCGAGCGCAGCAGGCGGTAGTAGTCGTAGCCCTTCGGGTGCAGGAGGCGGATCGTATGGTTCGAGGGAGCGACGGTGAGCCGGTCGCCGGCGACAAGATCGGCCATTACCACCCCGTCGACGGTGACGTGTGCGCGCGTGCCCGGCCGATCGATCAGCATGATCTCGACGATGGAGCGTCGCGGCACGACGATCGGCCTGTCGGACAGGGTGTGCGGGCAGATCGGCGCCACGACGACGACGTCGAGGTGCGGCTCGACGATCGGGCCGCCGCAGGAAAGGGCGTATGCCGTGGACCCTGTGGCGCTCGCGACCACCATGCCGTCGGCTCCGTGGCTGTTCACGAAGCGACCGTCGATCCACGACTCGAAATCGAGCATGCGGCCCGTTCCGTGCTTCTGCATGACGACGTCGTTGAGCGCAAGCTGTGTCAGTGGCTCGCCGCCGGCGCGGTCGAGTCGCGCCTCGAGCATCGGCCGCTCGTCGATGTCGCAGTCGCCGTCGAGCACGGCGTCGATCGAGGCGGCGATGTCCTGCGGCAGCACGTCGGTGAGAAAGCCGAGCCGCCCGCGGTTGATGCCAAGGAGTGGGACGCCGCGGTGCGCGACGAGGCGGGCGGCGTAGAGCAGTGTGCCGTCGCCGCCGACCGCGAGCACCACTTCGGCGCGCTCGGCGAGCACCTGTTCGGCGACGCGTGCGACCGGCGCCGCCCCCGGCTCGAAGGCCGCGGCTTCGATATCATCGACGACGAGTGTCGCGATGCCGCGGGTCGCGAGGTGGGTCGCCGCGGTGGCGGCACTTTCCGCAACGCGAGGGTCCGTAAAACGGCCGACCAGGGCAAACGATCGAGGGGCGCTGGGCATGCATCACCGGGCCATGGCAATGCGTCCCTTTTTAGCACGGATTGCGTGGGTCTGAGTTCTCCGTTAGCGTGGATCGATATGGCGCACGAGTATCGGGACGAGCCACTGGGCGAACGCGCGCAGCAACTGTTGCGCGCGCTGGTCGAGAGCTATATCCGCGACGGACAGCCGGTCGGGTCGCGCGCGCTGTCGCGCGATTCGGGGCTGGCGCTGAGTTCCGCGACGATCCGTAACGTCATGGCGGACCTGGAGGCGCTCGGTTTCGTCGCCTCGCCCCACACTTCGGCGGGCCGCATTCCGACCGACAAGGGCTACCGGTTCTTCGTCGATTCGCTGCTCAAGGTGCAGCCGCTCGACACGGCCGACATCGCGGAGATCAAGCGCGAGCTCACCTCGGGCAGCGCCGACACGAAGGCGCTGGTCGGCGCGGCGTCGCGGCTGCTTTCGAGCGTCACCCACCTCGCGGGGGTCGTCACGCTGCCGCGCTCGCAGGTGCAGGCGGTCTCGCAGGTCGAGTTCGTGGGCCTCTCGGAGAACCGCATCCTCGTGATCATGGTTTTCAACGACCGCGAAGTGCAGAACCACATCATCCAGGCCGGGCGCCACTACTCGCCGGACGAGCTGAAGCGCGCCGCGAACTACCTCAGCGAGCAGTTCCGCGGGCGTACCCTGTCGCAGGGGCGGCAGGAGATTCTGCGACAGCTCAAGGAAACACGCGAGCACCTGAACGAGGTCATGGGCAGCGCCATTTCGGTCGCGCAGCAGGTCTTCAGCGCGTCCGAGGGCGGGCAGCTCGAGTACGTGATCGCGGGCGAGACAAACCTGATGGGGGTCGCGGAGCTTGCCAGCGTCGAGCGCCTGCGGCGGCTCTTCGAGGCGTTCAATGAAAAGCGCGACTTCCTGCACCTCCTGGATCAGAGCCTCAAGGCCGAGGGCGTGCGGATCTTCATCGGCCACGAATCCGGCTTCCAGATCCTGGACGATTGCAGCGTCGTCACCGCGCCGTATTCGGCCGACAACGAAGTGGTCGGCGTGCTCGGTGTGATCGGGCCCACGCGCATGGCCTATGAGCGGGTGATCCCGATCGTCGATCTCACCGCCAGGCTTCTCGGCGCGGCCTTGAATTCCCGCCGCTGAATCCCCATATCGGGGGCGAAGCCGTAACTATTTGATTCGAGGGAAGTATTGATGGCGGAAGCGGACACCGGCACGCCGGAAACGACTGCGGGCGGGAACGGGGCGGCAGCGGCAATTTCGATCGAGGACCTGCAGGCGCAACTCGCAGCCGCCGACGCGCGGGCGAAGCAGAGCCACGACCAATACCTGCGCAGCCTCGCGGAAATGGAAAACGTGCGCAAGCGCGCCCAGCGCGATGTCGAGGCCGCCAACCGCTTCGGCCTGGAGCGCTTCGCGCAAGAGCTCCTGCCGGTGAAGGAAGGCCTCGATCTCGCGGTCGAGAACGCGCCGAAGGCGGATCGCGACAGTCTCGCGGCAGGACAGCTTGCGACCCAGCAGCTCCTGTCGAAGGCTTTCGAGCGTCTCGGCATCGTGGAGCTCGATCCGGTGGGCGAGCCTTTCGATCCCACGCAGCACGAAGCGATGATGGTGCAGCCCTCGGCGAGCGTCGAGCCCGATTCGGTGCTCACGGTCGTGCAGCGCGGCTACTCGCTCAACGGGCGGCTGCTGCGGCCGGCGCGGGTGATCGTCGCCAAGGCGCCGGGGCAGGGTGCTTGAATCGACACGGGGTGACCCCATTTCGGGGGCAAGGTTTCAGCTAAACGATTGGCGGAGAGAGACATGGGCAAGGTAATAGGCATCGACCTCGGCACGACCAACTCGTGCGTGGCGGTCATGGAAGGCGGCAAGGCGCGCGTGGTCGAGAACAGCGAGGGCGATCGCACGACCCCGTCCATCGTCGCCTTCACGAAGGATGACGAGGTGCTGGTCGGCCAGTCGGCCAAGCGCCAGGCAGTCACGAACCCGCAGAACACGCTGTTCGCGGTGAAGCGGCTGATCGGCCGCAAGTTCGGCGATCAAGTCGTGCAGAAAGACGTCGACATGGTCCCGTACAAGATCGTGAAGGCCGACAACGGCGATGCCTGGGTCGAAGCTCACGGCAAGAAGATGGCGCCGCCGGAAGTCTCCGCGCGCGTCCTCATGAAGATGAAGAAGACGGCAGAGGATTATCTCGGCGAGGAAGTCACCGAGGCCGTCATCACCGTGCCCGCCTACTTCAACGACTCGCAGCGCCAGGCGACCAAGGACGCCGGCCGTATCGCGGGTCTGACCGTCAAGAGAATCATCAACGAGCCGACCGCAGCCGCGCTGGCCTACGGGCTCGACAAAGATGGCGGGGATCGCAAGATCGCGGTGTACGACCTGGGTGGTGGCACCTTCGACGTGTCGATCATCGAGATCGCCGCGGTCGACGGAGAGCGCCAGTTCGAGGTGCTCTCGACCAACGGCGACACTTTCCTCGGTGGCGAGGACTTCGACCTCAAGATCATCCATTTCCTCGCGGACGAGTTCGTAAAGGAGTCCGGCGTCGACGTGCGCAAGGACCCACTCGCGATGCAGCGCCTGAAGGAAGCTGCCGAGAAGGCGAAGATCGAGCTGTCCTCGAGCCAGCAGACCGACATCAACCTGCCGTACATCACGGCCGATGCGTCGGGCCCGAAGCACCTGAACATCAAGCTCACGCGCGCGAAGCTCGAATCGCTCGTCGAGGAACTCGTCCGGCGCACGATCGACCCCTGCAAGGTCGCGCTCAAGGACGCGGGTCTTGCGGCTGCCGAAGTCTCCGAAGTGATCCTGGTCGGCGGCCAGACGCGCATGCCGCTCGTGCAGAAGTACGTCAAGGACTTCTTCGGCAAGGAGCCGCGCAAGGACGTGAACCCGGATGAGGCGGTCGCGGTGGGCGCCTCGATCCAGGCGGGCGTGCTCGCGGGCGAGGTGAAGGATGTGCTGCTGCTCGACGTGACTCCGCTGTCGCTCGGCATCGAGACGCTCGGCGGCATCATGACGAAGCTGATCGAGAAGAACACCACGATCCCGACCAAGACCTCGCAGGTATTCTCGACGGCCGACGACAACCAGACGGCCGTCACCATCCACGTGCTGCAGGGCGAGCGCGACCGGGCGGGCGATAACAAGTCGCTCGGCAAGTTCGACCTGTCGGACATCCCCCCGGGGCCGCGCGGCATGCCCCAGGTTGAGGTCACATTCGACATCGACGCGAACGGCATCCTGCACGTGTCGGCGAAGGACAAGGCCACGGGCAAGGAGCAAAAGATCGTCATCAAGGCCTCGAGCGGCATCACCGAGGACGAGATCAAGCGCATGGTCCGCGACGCCGAAGCGCACGCCGAAGAAGACCGCAAGTTCCGCGAGCTCGTCGAGACGCGCAACCGTGCCGAGCAGATGATCCACTCGGTCGGCAAGTCGCTGACCGACCTCGGCGAGAAGGTCGAGGCGGCCGAGCGCGCGAAGGTCGAGTCGGCGCTCTCGGATCTGCGCGCCGCGGTCAAGGGTGACGACAAGGCCGCGATCGAGAAGAAGCTCGAGGCGCTCGGCCAGGCTTCGGCGACGATTGCGCAGCAGGCCTATGCAGCGTCTGAGGGCGCTGCAGCGGGCGCAGACGCGGGCACTGCCAGCGCGGACGAGGCGCCGAAGGGCGCCGGGGACGACGTCGTTGACGCGGAGTTCGAAGAGGTAAAGGACAAGGGCCGCAAAGCCTCGTAAGGGGCGACCCGGCAGAGCTGGAGAGGCCGCCGCGCGCCCGCGGGTGCGCGGCGGCTTTGGCGTACAAACAGGAAACGCATGGCGAAGCGCGATTACTACCAGGTACTCGGGGTGGCGAAGAACGCGGGCGAGGCCGACATCAAGAAGGCTTATCGTCGTCTTGCGATGAAATTCCATCCGGACAGGAATCCGGGCGACAAGGAAGCCGAGGAGAAATTCAAGGAGGCGAAGGAGTCCTACGAGATTCTCTCGGACACGCAGAAGCGCGCGACCTACGACCAGTTCGGCCATGCGGGCATCGATGCCGCGCGCCAGGGCGGTGCGCCGGGTGGCGCCGGTGGTTTCCATCCGGGGGACGCGTTCGGCGACATCTTCGGTGACGTGTTCGGCGATATTCTCGGCAGCGGCCGGCGCGGCGGCGGTCGCTCGCAGGTCTTTCGCGGCGCAGACCTGCGTTACGAGCTCGAGCTCGACCTGCACGGCGCCGTGTTCGGCAAGTCGGTCGAGATCGAGATTCCGAAACTGGCCGAGTGCGAGACCTGCCACGGCAGCGGCGCGGCAAAGGGCTCGACGCCCGTGACCTGCGACACCTGCAGCGGCAGTGGCCAGGTGCGCATCTCGCAGGGCTTCTTCCAGTTGCAGCAGACCTGCCCGAAGTGTCGTGGCAGCGGCAAGATCATCAAGAATCCCTGCGACACCTGCCTCGGGCAGGGCCGTGTGCGGCGCGTGAAGAAACTCTCGGTCAAGGTACCCGCAGGTGTCGACACCGGTGATCGCATCCGCCTCGGCGGCGAAGGTGAGGCTGGCCGTAACGGTGGGCCGCCGGGCGACCTGTACGTCGAGGTCGCCGTCAAGGATCACCCGATCTTCGAGCGCGATGGCGCGCACTTGTCCTGCGAAGCACCGATCGGCTTTGCGACAGCGGCCCTCGGCGGCGCGGTCGACGTGCCGACACTCGATGGGCACGTGTCGCTCAAGATTCCTGCCGAGACACAGTCCGGTCGTGTCTTTCGCTTGCGCGACAAGGGCGTCAAGCCCGTTCGCGGCGGCGCGCGGGGCGACCTCTTCTGCCGCGTCGTGGTGGAGACGCCGGTGAATCTCACCGCCGAACAGCGTGAGCTCGTCAAGCAGCTGGACGAGTCTCTGCAAAAAGGTGGCACGCGGCACACCCCGCGCGAGAAATCGTTCTTCGAGGGTGTGAAGAGCTTCTTCACGGGGGACGCTTGACGCGGGTCGTCATCGTCGGAGGAAGCGGGCGCATGGGTCGGGCGCTCGTCGCCTGTGCGGGCGCGTGTGACATCGAAGTGGTTGGCGTGATCGCGTCTGCGCACAGCCCCGCGGTGGGCCAGGATGCAGGCGAGATGGCGGGCGTGCATCGCCTCGGCGTTGCGGTCACCACTGATCTCGGTGCGGCGCTGCGCGCCGCGCAGGTTGTCATCGATTTTTCACTACCGCACTTCGCGCGCGATCACGTCGATCAGTGTGCGCTCGCGCGCGCGCCGCTCGTGCTGGGAACGACCGGTCTGCCCGAAGACATCGAGGCGGACCTCGCCCGCGCTGCAGTGCGCATTCCACTGCTCGTCGCGCCGAATACGAGCCTCGGCGTCGCCCTGCTCCAGGACCTCGTACAACGTGCAGCGAAAGCGCTGCCCGCCGATTTCGACGTGAGCATCGCGGAAGCGCACCACCGGGCCAAAAAGGATGCACCCTCGGGCACGGCGCTGGCGCTCGGACGCTCGGTCTCGGCGGGGCGCGAGGGAAGGGTCGAATTCGCGGTCGTGCGCGGTGGAGACGTCGTGGGTGAGCACAGCGTGCGCTTCCTCGGGACGGGGGAGGAGGTTTCGCTCGGGCATCGGGCCACTGACCGGGCGATTTTTGCGCGCGGAGCCCTTCAGGCCGCGACCTGGCTCGCTGGGCAGAAGCCCGGGCGCTACTCCATGCGAGATGTACTTGGAATTAATTCAATTACTTAGGCGCGAATTAGAAATGCAGGCTGAGCTTCGGTGGAGAACTTCGCCGGTCTTTGCGCATGGACACCCCGGGCGGTGGACCTTACACTTTGGGCGTAATCCGATTGTCGGGTTAGTCCGTACAAGGCGGGAGGATGTTCGCGAGAACTCCTCCCGCTTTGTGCATGTGAGCAGGGGAATGATTTGGTGAGCGTACCCGCAGTACTGGCGCTGGCGGATGGAACAATCTTCCGCGGCCAGTCGATCGGAGCCAAAGGCAACACCACGGGCGAAGTCGTTTTCAATACCGCGATGACGGGATATCAGGAGATCCTCACTGACCCGTCCTATTCCCGCCAGATCGTCACTTTCACCTATCCTCACATCGGCAACACCGGCACGACGCCCGAAGATCTCGAATCGGCGATCGTGCACGCCTCCGGCCTCGTCATTCGCGACCTGCCGCTGCAAGCGTCGAACTGGCGCGCCGTCAACACCCTCACGGAATTTCTCGAGCGTTCGAAAACCGTGGCGATCGCCGGCATCGACACGCGCCGTCTGACCCGCATGCTGCGCGAGCGCGGTGCGCAGGCAGGCTGCATCATGACCGGAGAGAAGATCGACCCCGCCGCGGCGGTGCGCGCAGCGGGCAAGTTCCCGGGCCTGAAGGGCATGGATCTCGCGAAGGTCGTGAGCGTGCGGCGTCCCTATCAGTGGAATGAGGGCTCGCACTGGGACTCGAGCGGGGTGCACGCGCTGCGCGCGCACCAGCGACTGCATGTCGTTGCCTACGATTTCGGCGTCAAGCGCAACATTCTTCGCATGCTCGCCGATCACGGCTGCCGCATGACCGTGGTGCCTGCGCAGACGAGCGCGGAGGAGGCACTTGCGCTCTCGCCCGACGGCATCTTCCTCTCGAACGGTCCCGGCGACCCCGAACCCTGCGACTATGCAATCGAAGCGGTGCGCCGTTTCCTCACGACCGATCTGCCGGTATTCGGCATCTGCCTTGGACACCAGCTCCTCGGCCTGGCGTGCGGTGCAAGCACGCTCAAGATGAAATTCGGGCACCGCGGCGCCAACCACCCGGTGCAGGAGCTCGACACCGGCCGCGTGATGATCACGAGCCAGAACCACGGCTTCGCAGTCGACGAGGCCACGTTGCCGCCGAACGTGCGCGCGACGCACCGCTCGCTGTTCGACGGCTCTCTGCAGGGGATCGCGTGGGTCGACAAGCCCGCGATCGGCTTCCAGGGGCACCCGGAAGCGAGCCCGGGGCCGCACGACATGCGCCCGCTCTTCCAGCAGTTCACCCAGTCGATGGTGCGCCGGCTGCAGAATCAGCTGCGCCAGCGAGTCTCCTGACATGGGCAAGCGCACCGACATCCAGAGCATCCTGATCATCGGCGCCGGTCCGATCGTGATCGGACAGGCCTGCGAGTTCGACTACTCCGGCGCCCAGGCCTGCAAGGCACTGCGCGAGGAGGGCTACCGCGTCATCCTCGTGAACTCGAATCCCGCGACGATCATGACCGACCCGGAGATGGCCGACGCCATCTACATCGAGCCGGTCAACTGGCGCACGGTCGCGCGGATCATCGAGAAGGAACGCCCCGACGCGCTGCTGCCCACCATGGGCGGGCAGACCGCCCTCAACACCGCGCTCGACCTCGATCGGGAGGGTGTGCTCGCGAAGTTCGGTGTCGAGCTGATCGCCGCCTCGCGCGAAGCGATCGACATGGCCGAGGACCGCGAGCGATTCCGCAACGCGATGCGCGAAATCGGCCTCGAATCACCGCGCTCGCACATCGCGAAGAGTCTCGAGGAAGCCCTCGCGGTGGTCGCCGAGGTCGGCTATCCGTGCGTGATCCGCCCCTCGTTCACGCTCGGCGGCTCGGGCGGCGGTATCGCCTACAACCGCGAGGAGCTCGAAACGATCGTGGCACGCGGCCTCGAGGCCTCGCCCACCCGCGAGGTGCTGATCGAGGAGTCCGTCATCGGCTGGAAAGAGTTCGAGATGGAAGTGGTGCGGGACCGCAAGGACAACTGCATCATTGTCTGCTCGATCGAGAACCTCGACCCGATGGGCGTGCACACGGGAGACTCGATCACGGTGGCGCCGGCGCAGACGCTCACCGACAAGGAATACCAGCGCATGCGCAATGCGTCGATCGCCGTGCTGCGCAAGATCGGCGTCGACACCGGGGGCTCGAACGTGCAGTTCTCGGTGAATCCGGCTGACGGCCGGATGCTGATCATCGAGATGAACCCGCGCGTGTCGCGCTCCTCCGCGCTCGCGTCGAAGGCGACCGGCTTCCCGATCGCGAAGATCGCCGCGAAGCTCGCCGTCGGCTACACGCTCGATGAACTCAAGAATGACATCACGGGCGGGGCGACGCCGGCATCGTTCGAGCCGTCGATCGACTACGTGGTGACCAAGATCCCGCGTTTCACCTTCGAGAAGTTCCCCGACGCCAACACCCGCCTCACGACCCAGATGAAGTCGGTCGGCGAGGTCATGGCGATCGGCCGCACGCTGCAGGAATCACTGCAGAAGGCGCTGCGCGGCCTCGAGACGGGGCTTGACGGCCTCGTGCCGCAACTCGCGCTGCCGCTCAGCGAGGAAGCGGCGGCCCAGCTCGCCTATGAGCTGCGCTCACCGGGTCCCTCGCGCCTGCTGTACGTTGCAGATGCATTCCGCGCCGGCTGGCCGCTCGAGCGCATCCAGGAGCTGTCGTACATCGACCGCTGGTTCCTCGCGCAGATCGAGGACCTCGTCCGTGAAGAGGCGATCATCCATGAAGGGGGCTTCTATGCGCTGTCCGCGGAACGCCTGCGCGACGTGAAGCGCAAGGGGTTCTCCGACAGCCGCCTCGCAGTCCTCACGGGTGCGAGCGAAAAGGCCGTGCGCGGCCGCCGCCGCGATTTCGGCGTGGTGCCCGTCTACAAGCGCGTTGACACTTGCGCCGCGGAGTTCGCCACCACCACTGCCTACCTGTACTCGACCTACGAGGAGGAATGCGAGGCGGAGCCGACCACGCGCAGGAAGATCATGATTCTCGGTGGCGGCCCCAACCGCATCGGCCAGGGCATCGAGTTCGACTACTGCTGCGTGCATGCCGCGCTCGCGCTGCGCGAGGACGGCTTCGAGACCATTATGGTCAACTGCAATCCCGAGACCGTCTCGACTGACTACGACACTTCCGACCGCCTCTATTTCGAGCCGCTCACACTCGAGGACGTACTCGAAGTGATCGCGAAGGAGAAGCCGGAGGGCGTGATCGTGCAGTACGGCGGCCAGACTCCGCTCAAGCTGTCGCGCGCGCTCGAGGAGGCCGGGGCGCCGATCATCGGCACTTCGCCCGACGCGATCGACGTCGCAGAAGACCGCGAGCGCTTCCAGCAGCTCGTGAAGCAGCTCGGCCTGAAGCAGCCGGCGAACGCGACGGCGCGCACCGAAGAGCAGGCCGTGCAGCTCGCGCGCGAAGTCGGTTTCCCGCTCGTCGTGCGGCCTTCCTATGTGCTCGGTGGCCGCGCGATGGAGATCGTCTTCAACGAGGCCGACCTGCGCGCCTACATGACCGACGCCGTGAAAGTGTCGAACGACAGCCCCGTACTGCTTGACCGTTTCCTCGACGTCGCGACCGAGATCGACGTCGATGCGGTCTGCGATGGCGAGCGCGTGATGATCGGCGGCATCATGGAGCACGTGGAGCAGGCCGGCGTGCACTCGGGGGACTCGGGCTGCTGCCTGCCGCCGAACAGCCTGTCGGCGCAAGTGCAGCAGGAGCTGCGCGAGCAGACGCAGAAGCTCGCCCTCGCGCTCAACGTCGTCGGCCTGATGAACATCCAGTTCGCGATCCAGAACGGTATCGTTTACGTGCTCGAAGTGAACCCGCGCGCATCCCGCACCGCGCCGTTCGTATCAAAGGCGACCGGCGTGCCGCTCGCGAAAGTCGGCGCGCGCGTGATGACCGGCCGCAAACTGGCCGATCTCGGTGTCGGCGAGGTCCAGCCAGCGACCTATTTCTCGGTCAAGGAAGCGGTGTTTCCGTTTGCGAAGTTCCCCGAGTCCGATCCGATCCTCGGCCCCGAGATGAAGTCGACGGGCGAGGTGATGGGCACGGGGCGCACCTTTGGCGAGGCTTACGCGAAGGCCCAGGCGGGCTCCGGCGTCACGCTGCCGCGCAGCGGCCTGTGCCTGATCTCGGTGCGCGAGCGGGACAAGCCGCGTGCGGTCGATCTGGCGCGCAGGCTAGTGGCACGCGGCTTCGAAATAGTCGCGACCACGGGCACGGCGAAGGTGCTGGAAGAAGCGGGGGTCAGCTGCCGGCGCGCCAACAAGGTGCGTGAAGGCCGGCCCCATATTGTCGACATGATCAAGAACGACGAGATCGTGCTGATCGTCAATACGACCGAAGGCAAGCAGGCGATCCGGGAGTCGAACGAGATCCGCCGCGAGGCGGTACATCGTCGCGTCACCTATTACACGACCCTGAACGGCGCGATGGCGACTTGCGAGGCGCTCGATCATATCGACGAAGTCGAGGTCCACAGTCTGCAGGAACTTCACCAGGAGGCGCACGCATGAAGCGCACACCGATGACGCTTCGCGGCGCCAGTCAACTGCGTGAGGAGCTGAAGCGGCTCAAGTCCGTGGATCGCCCGCGCGTGATCAAGGCGATCGCCGAGGCGCGCAGCCATGGCGATCTGTCCGAAAACGCGGAGTATCACGCCGCGCGCGAGCAGCAGGGCTTTATCGAGGGCCGCATCAGCGAAATCGAAGCGAAGCTCTCGGCCTGCGAGATCATCGATCCGGCGTCGATCGCCGACCCGGGCCGTGTGGTGTTCGGCGCCACCGTCGAGCTCGAGGCGGAAGAGGACGGCAAGCGGGTGACCTATGCGATCGTCGGCGAGGACGAAGCCGATATCCGCGCAGGGCGCATTTCCATCACTTCGCCGATTGCGCGGGCGCTTGTCGGCAAGTCCGAGGGGGACGTGGCGGTGGTCACGGCGCCCGGCGGCAACCGCTCTTTCGAGATCGTTGCGATCCGTTACGTCTGATCAGCGGTCCGGGATCACGATCTTCGGATTGGCGGCGCGGGGCCGGTAGAGTACCGCCACGTGACCGATGCGGGTGACGAGTGCGCTCTGGGTCGCCGCGGCAAGCCGCTCGACCATCGCGGTGCGGTCGGCGCGTTCGGCGCCCCGGACTTTCACCTTGATCAGTTCGTGGTCGTGCAGCGCACGGGCCGTTTCTGCGACCACGCTCTCCGTGACGCCGCTGCCACCGACCAGAATGACGGGTTCGAGCGGGTGCGCAAGGCCCCGCAGGTGCTTGCGCTGTTTTTCGGTCAGTTCCATCGGGCGATTGTAGGGCAGGAGGCGCATGGCGCGTGGGTCACAACGGCCGGCTCTTGAAACCTGGCGGGGTCGCCCTCATCAAGACGCTCCAGGGTGCAGGTTTCAGGGGCCTCCCCCGCGCGCGCAGCGCGGAACTTCCGCCTTCTGGCGAGGGACTACCGGATGGTGTAGCGTGGAAGCCTTGAAGTGAGGTCAACTCCTTGAACGATCTGACGAAAAATATTCTTCTCTGGTCCGTGATCGTGGTGGTGCTGCTGGCTGTCTTCAGCCGCTACATGCCGCAGGTCGGCGAGCCGCAGACGATTCGCTATTCGACCTTCCTTGACGAGATGAAGAGCGGTCAGCTCGATTCCGTCGTGATCCAGGGCGACACCATCCTCGGTGTGCGCAAGGACAAGTCGCAGTTCAAGGCAGTGAACCCCGAGACCGACTACTCGGCCCTCATCGGCGCGCTCGACAAGGCGGGCGTTGGCATCGAAGGCCGCGCGCCGCGCCAGCCCAATTTCTTCGCGCAGCTGCTGCTGCAGCTTGCGCCTGCGCTCCTTCTGATTCTCGTGTTCGTCTACATGCTGCGCCAGATGCAGGGTTCCGCCGGCGGGCGGGGCGCCATGTCATTCGGCAAGAGCCGTGCGCGCCTGCTCGGCGAAGACCAGGTGAACGTCACTTTCGCAGACGTCGCAGGCGTCGAGGAAGCCAAACAGGAAGTCAGCGAGATCGTCGATTTCCTCAAGGATCCGGGCAAGTTCCAGAAGCTCGGCGGCAAGATCCCGAAGGGTGTGCTGATGGTCGGTAGCCCCGGCACCGGCAAAACGCTGCTCGCGCGCGCGATCGCGGGTGAGGCGAAGGTGCCATTCTTCACGATCTCGGGCTCCGATTTCGTCGAGATGTTCGTCGGAGTTGGCGCTTCACGCGTGCGCGACATGTTCGAGCAGGCGAAGAAACACGCGCCCTGCATCATCTTCATCGACGAGATCGATGCCGTTGGCCGCCATCGCGGCGCGGGGCTCGGCGGCGGTCACGACGAGCGCGAGCAGACGCTCAACCAGCTGCTGGTCGAGATGGATGGTTTCGAGGGCAACGAGGGGATCATCGTCATCGCGGCGACCAACCGCCCGGATGTGCTCGACCCCGCACTGCTGCGCCCCGGCCGCTTCGACCGCCAGGTTGTCGTGCCGCTGCCCGACGTGCGCGGACGCGAGCAGATCCTGCGCGTGCACATGCGCAAAGTGCCGCTCGGCGAAGACGTGAAGCCCGCGCTGATCGCGCGGGGTACGCCAGGCTTTTCGGGCGCCGATCTCGCCAACCTCGTGAACGAAGCGGCGCTCTTCGCTGCGCGCTCGAACAAGCGTACCGTCACGATGGACGAACTCGAGCGCGCCAAGGACAAGATCATGATGGGAGCGGAGCGGCGCTCGATGGTCATGAGCGAGAAAGAGAAGCGCAACACCGCCTATCACGAGGCTGGGCACGCGGTCGTCGGCGTGAACCTGCCCGAACACGACCCGGTGTACAAGGTCACGATCATCCCGCGCGGCCGCGCGCTCGGCGTCACTTTTTTCCTGCCGGAGGAAGACCGCTACAGCTACAGCAAGCAACGGCTCGAATCGCAGATCGCGAGCCTCTTCGGCGGGCGCATCGCCGAGGAACTTGCGTTCGGCGCCGAGGCCGTCACGACCGGCGCCTCGAACGACATCGAGCGCGCGACGGCGCTGGCGCGCAACATGGTCACGAAGTGGGGCCTCTCCGATCGGCTCGGGCCGCTCACCTACGCGGAAGACCAGGGCGAGGTGTTCCTCGGCCGCTCGGTGACGCAACACAAGCAGGTGTCCGACGAGACCGCGCACGTGATCGACATCGAAGTGCGTCGCGTGATCGACGCGGCGTACCAGAAGGCGAAGGGCATCCTGGTTGCCAATCGCGACAAGCTCGATGCGCTCGCCGCGGCGCTCATGAAGTACGAGACGATCGACGAAGAGCAGCTGAAGGACATCATGGCCGGTCGCGAACCCAAGCCGCCCGCGGACTGGGACGACACGCCGCCAGTCGGCAAGCCGCCGGCCGGTCCGGTCGCGGCAGGCCCGGCGGGTGGGACGCTCGCCCCCACGCCCTGACGCCCCGCTCACCCCGTGCAGGTGGGTGGCGTGAGGCTTGTCTGCGGGTCAAGGACGCTCGATTTTTCGACTCCTGTCGTCATGGGGGTCGTCAACGTCACGCCTGATTCATTCTCCGATGGCGGCGCGTTCCTCGATGCCCGCGCGGCGGCGATTCGCGTCGAACGCATCGTCGAGGAGGGGGCCGCGATCGTCGACATCGGCGGCGAGTCGACGCGACCGGGTGCTGCGCCGGTGCCGGTCGCTGCAGAGCTTGATAGGGTGATGCCCGCGATCGAACGTGCGGTGCAACTACCCGTCGTCGTGTCGATCGACACGAGTCGCCCGGAGGTGATCCAGGCGGCCCTTGCGGCCGGTGCGCAGATGGTGAACGACGTGCGTGCGCTGACCCTTCCAGGCGCGCTCGAGGCTGTGGCCGGCTCGACAGCCGCCGTTTGTGTGATGCACATGCAGGGCGGCCCTGCCGACATGCAGGATAATCCGCGCTACAGGGACGTTGTGCGCGAGGTCGGCGCGTTTCTCGCTGCGAGGGCCCTTGCCTGCGAGCGTGCCGGCATCGCGCGCGAGCGGATCGCGATCGACCCCGGGATCGGCTTCGGCAAGTCGCTGGCGCACAATCTTGAACTGCTGCGCCACCTGGACTTGCTGGCGGCGACCGGGCGGCCGGTGCTCATCGGGCTCTCACGCAAACGGATGATCGGCGAGCTGACGGGCCGGCCAGTCGACAGGCGCCTTGCGGCCAGCATCGCGCTCGCGACCATTGCGGCGCTCCGCGGAGCGTGTATTGTCCGCGCGCACGACGTCGCGGAAACGGTCGATGCGCTGCGTGTCGTCGCGGCGCTGCGTGCAGGGGAGGATCTGTGAGCAGGCAGTATTTCGGTACGGATGGCGTGCGCGGACGCGTCGGCGAGGCGCCGATGACCGTGGATTTCGCGCTCACGCTGGCGAGCGCGGCGGCGCGCGTGCTCGCGCCGCGCGGCGGCAGTGTGCTCATCGGCAAGGACACACGCCTCTCGGGCTACATGTTCGAGGCGGCGCTCGAGGCGGGCTTCGTCGCCGCCGGCGTTGACGTAAAGCTGATCGGGCCGCTGCCGACGCCCGGCATCGCCTACATGACGCGTTACTTCAGCTGCGACTTCGGTGTCGTGATCAGCGCCTCGCACAACCTTTACGAGGACAACGGCATCAAGTTCTTCGACGGCAACGGCGGCAAGCTGTCCGATGAACTCGAGCACGAGATCGAGCGTGAAATCGGCAACGGCACGGTGACGCGCAGCTCGCGTGAACTCGGCCGCGCGGTGCGCGTCGACAAACAGCGCACCGAGTACCAGCGCTTTTGCGCTGCAACGCTCGCGGCCGGCGCGAGCCTCGAGGGGCTCAAGATCGTGCTCGACTGCGCGAACGGCGCCGCCTACAAGGTGGGACCGCGCCTGTTCGCGGATCTCGGCGCCGAGCTGATACCGGTTGGCTGTTCGCCGAACGGCCGCAACATCAACGACAGCTGCGGCTCGACCGCGCCGCAGCTGCTGCAGCTCACTGTGCCCGGCGTGCGTGCCGACCTGGGGATTGCGCTCGACGGTGATGGGGATCGACTCGTGATGATCGACCACCTCGGTCGTATCATCGACGGTGACCAACTCATCTACATCATTGCGCGCGACCGCAAGGAGGCCGGCGAACTCACCGGTCCCGTGGTCGGTACGCTGATGAGCAATCTCGGCCTCGAAGTCGCACTCCGCGAGTGCGGAATCGGCTTCCAGCGGGCCAAGGTCGGTGACCGCTATGTGCTCGCCCTGCTGAAGGAGTCCGGCGGCAATATCGGTGGCGAGACCTCGGGCCACATCCTGTGCCTCGATCGCACGACGACCGGCGATGCGCTCGTCGCGGCACTGCAGGTCATCGGCGTGATGCGGCGGACCGGGCGCAGTCTCGCGGAGCTCGCGGCCGGCATGGCGCGCTTCCCGCAGGTGCTGCTCAATGTGCGCGTCGCACAGCGCTTCGACCCCGTTACTGTGCCCGCGGTGAACGCCGCGGTGGCAAAAGTAGAGCGGAGTCTCGGCCAGGAAGGGCGCGTCGTGTTGCGGCCATCGGGTACTGAGCCCGTGATTCGTGTGATGGTCGAGGGCCGGGACGAGGCGCTCACCCGCAGTTGCGCAGAGGAGATTGCGGCGGCCGTGAGTGCCGCTGCCGCGCTATCCTCGACCCTCCACGCCGGTGCTGTTGCCCGGGAAAGGTGCTGAAATGCGTTCCATTGCCGTCGGCCTCATGCTGGCTTGCGCCTCGCTGATTGCGCAGGCTGATGCACCACGTACCCCGGCGCCCGCCGGCGCTGAGGTCTATTTCGAGTCTCCCTCTGACGGCGCCACGATCAAGGGCCCCGTCACCGTACGCTTCGGCCTGAAGGGCATGGGTGTTGCGCCGGCCGGCATCAGGTTCGACAACACCGGCCATCATCATCTGCTCATCGACACCGATGTGCCGACCGACCTTGGCCAGCCGCTGCCCGCAACCGAACATATCGTGCATTTCGGCAAGGGCCAGACGGAAACGACGATCACGCTGCCACCTGGCAGACACACGCTGCAACTCGTGCTCGGTGATGCATTGCACATCCCGCACGATCCGCCGGTCATCTCGAAGAAGATCACGATCACAGTCAAATCCCGGGGACCCGCGAGCGCGGGCGGGTGAGACCGTCATTGCGCCCCGGCGGGCGCGCCGCTATGATCGCGCGCCTTTTATGAGCCGCAGACCTCTCGTAGCCGGAAACTGGAAGATGCACGGGTCTCGCCCCGAGAACGCGAGCCTCATCGAGGCGATCGTCTCGAGCCACGGACTCGACGGCGTCGACTGCGCGGTTTGTCCGCCGTTTGTGTATCTCGCCGATGTCGCGCGCCTGCTGCGCGAATCGACAG
>Ga0073903_10000196_pt1 | contig 31181 bp, 25 predicted proteins | sample KloWWTKNB14_bulk_FD_66665 | JGI IMG/M metagenome (GOLD analysis project Ga0073903, IMG submission 66665) | Active sludge microbial communities from Klosterneuburg, Austria, studying microevolution and ecology of nitrifiers - Klosterneuburg... | ecosystem: Engineered > WWTP > Aerobic digester >... | reverse complement strand
GGTCCCATGGCCTTACACGCCGAGGCGGCACATCATGTATGAACATCAATGTAACCACCCGGATCGGACTGAACGGAGAACTCCGTCGTCTTCACTTCGGCAAACATAAAAGGGTCCTCTTCGAGTGACCCAACTGGGACTTCGAGCTACTCCGATTCCACCCAATCGCCGCCTTGCTTGATCAATTCGATCAGCTCATCCACCGCGCTAGCGGCGGGCACGTTGCGCTTCACCACTTCCTTCTCCTTGTACAGTGTGATCACGCCTGCGCCTGTGCCCACATAGCCGTAATCCGCATCCGCCATTTCGCCTGGGCCGTTCACAATGCAGCCCATGATACCGATCTTGACGCCTTTCAGGTGGCTCGTCCGTGCGCGGATCTTGGCCGTGGTCTCCTGTAAGTCGAAGAGGGTGCGACCGCAGCTCGGACAGCTGATGTACTCCGTCTTACTGATGCGGGTCCGCGTGGCTTGAAGGATGCCGAAAGCGGTACGGCACACGAGGTCTTCGCGCCCCCCATCTTCGTCGGCTATGAAGATGCCATCGCCCATGCCGTCCAAAAAAAGCGGACCGATGTCTGTGCTACTGTGAAGCACTAACTGCTCGCGGTTGATGTCGCCGTACGCGCGACCGAGGATGACCGGCACCTCGCACTTCGCCTCCATCAGCTCGAACAGTAGGCGGCGTTGCTCGGCCATGCCGTGCGCGTTGTAGGTGTCGATCAGCAACACCGCCGTGGGATCGTCACGGAGCTTTTCGATCAAGGTGGCATCATGGTCCGGCAGCGTGGCGTAGACGAGGTTGAATTCGTCGTGCTGCTCCACCCCTGCGCGGTAATCGTTGGTCGTGATGAACGGGTAATGCCGGGGCTTGGCACGGTCCTTCAGCCATACAGCATGTTCCTGAATGATGCCCAGCGTGCCGGGTATGGCGAAGTTGATGCTGTTCTTCCCGATGAAGGCATAGTCGCAGGCCTGATCGGCGATGTTCCACTTGTCGTTCGGAACACTGTAGCGATAGCCCCAGGCGAAGAAGGACGCCGGCGTGATGGCGGTCTTGGCGCTCATGTCCGCGATCACCACGGGGACATGGCGTGCGCCGATGTTAAGCGTTTCGCGCGTATGCCGCCGGGCGTAGCTGAAGGGGTCAAAGCCCTCACCCCCTGCCCCTCTCCCGGGGAGAGGGGAGCCATGCACCGGAGGGATCGGATCATGCTCCTTCCGCGGGTAGCGGGCCACCAGTTCCTCCGCCACGGGGATCTCCGCCTCCGGATCCTCGGTAAGTGAGACGCGGATGGTATCACCCAGTCCGTCCTCCAGCAGCGCCCCGATGCCCACCGCGCTTTTCACGCGGCCGTCCTCACCATCGCCAGCCTCCGTGACACCCAAGTGCAGCGGATAATTCCAGCCCAGCTCCATCATCTTATGGACGAGCAGCCGGTAGGCCTGCACCATCACGTGGGTGTTGCTGGCCTTCATGCTCAGTACGATCTCGTGGTAGTTCTCGTCGCGGCAGATGCGCAGGAATTCGAAGGCGCTTTCCACCATGCCCAGCGGCGTGTCACCGTGGCGGTTCAGGATGCGGTCGCTCAGCGAGCCGTGGTTGGTGCCGATGCGCATGGCGGTGCTCTCCTCTTTGCAGATCTTCACCAAAGGCAGGAAGCGCTTGCGAATGCGTTCCAGCTCATCGTTGTACTGCGCGTCGGTGTATTCGCGCACATCGAACTTCTTCTTGTCGGCGTAATTGCCGGGGTTCACGCGGACTTTCTCCACGATACGTGCGGCGATCTCGGCGGCATTGGGCGTGAAATGGATGTCGGCCACCAGAGGCGTGCGGTAGCCTTTGGCGCGCAACTGCTTCTTGATCTCAGCGAGGTTCTCCGCCTCTACCTTGCTGGGCGCGGTGATGCGCACGATCTCGCAGCCCGCCTCGATCATGCGGATGCTCTGGGCCACGGTGGCGGCGGTGTCCATGGTGTCCGTGGTGGTCATGCTCTGCACCCGCACGGGGTTGGCACCGCCAATACCCACGTCGCCGACCATGACGCTACGCGTGTGCCAGCGCTCATAGCGGGTGAGCGAGGGGCAGTAGGTGGTGGGCGTGATCAGTAGGTCCTGTGCCATGGGGCTGCGAAGGTAAATGGGGGCGCGGTCTGGCGGAGAGCGGCGTTTCATTATCTGATCATCTGATCTTCTGATCGATCGACACCACACTTCCGGCACGCCTTTCGCGTTCATGTTGAACAGTCACCTGTGGACGATCCCCCGCCTGCTTGCTCCCGCCCATTGCCACCCTCCGGTACTTTTCGACCTTGCCCATGTTACGCCTGATCCGACGCTTCGCCCTGTTCACCATCGCCGCCTTGGCCGTGGTGCTCACGGTATTAGCCGCCGTCGCCTATTTCTTCCAGGATGAAGTGAAGGCCAAGCTGGTGTCCGAGCTGAACACCCACCTCACCGCCCCCCTGCACCAGAACGGCATCGAGCTCACGCTGATCAAGCGGTTCCCGCAGGCCTCCCTGCGCATCCACGATGCCTACATACAGGAGGTGCGCACAGACGGAAAGCAGCCGGACACGCTGCTCTATGCCAAGGACCTCTACCTCGAATTCAGTGTGTTCGCCCTGCTGACCGGCAACTACACCGTCCGTGAACTGCACGGCTCGGAGGTGAAGCTCTATCCGGGGCTGGACGCCAACGGCAACGGCACCTGGGAAGTGTGGGAAACCGATACCAGCGCCACAACGAACGGCAGCAGCGCGGACATCGACCTGCGGCGGGTAACCTTCGACGGGTTGGCAGGCCGCTTCCGCGATGACCGTTCCGCATTGGAGGTGGCCATCCGCAGCACTAAGCTCGCGCTCGGTGCGCGTTTCCGCAATCCCGGATCCACCTTGACCACACGTGGGGACATCTGGTTGCGACACTGGGACAACACGGACGGCACCGTGCTCGCCGACCGCAAAGCCGTGGTGGACCTGAAGATGGCCTTCGGGGGTCCGGAAGGCGGGTTCCGCATCGAGAAAGGGGAACTGCTCTTCGGTAAAACGCCGCTGAACGTGACCTTGGCCGTAACCCCGGAAAAGACCGGACATGCGCTCGATCTGCGCGCCAATGGCTTCGGGCTGGACCTCGGCAGCGTGGTCCAACTCCTTCCGGAGAATCTTCGCAAAACCATGGGCCGCTACGGCATGGACGGCAGTGCGGACATCGCCATCCACTACGCCGGCCCACTGGATGCGCCGGGCCCGTCGCTCTCCATTGGCATGAAACTGCGCGATGGCCGATTCACCGAACTGGCGTCCAAGACCGTTTTTCGCAAAGTGCAAGGTGAATTCTCAGCGGAGCTCACACCGATATGGTCACCCAGCAAACTCGTGGTGAAGAACTTTTCCGCAGCCTCCCCTTCCGGCTCCGTGGGAGGAAGCATGGACCTGGCGGGGCTGAAGAACGCCAAGCTGATCGCTGACCTGCACGGCAACCTCGGCCTCGCGGATCTGCTGCGCTTCATAGGGCTGGACACGTTGGAACAAGTGACCGGAAACATGAAGGCCACGGCCCATATCCAAGGTCGGCTGCGCGACGTGGAGGACTTCAAGGCGGCAGATCTGCACGGACTCGCCATCACCGGCAGCGTGAAACTGACCGATGCCAGTCTAAAGATGAAAGGTCTGCGGCACCGTGTCTCCGAGCTCAACGCCGAACTCGCGTTGGCCGGCAACGATGCCTTGGTGCACGGCCTCCGCTTCAATCTGCAAGGCAATGCGATGGAGCTTACCGGCACCTTGCACAACCTGATGCCATATGCGCTCTTCAACAACCAACGGCTCACCATCGAAGCCAAAGGAAGCTCGCCTTCACTGGACCTCGCATCCCTGCTCGCCGCGAGGACCAAGGCCACGCCTGCGCCGGCTTCCACCTATGCCTTCACGCTTCCCGCGTTGATCGACCTCGACCTTAAAGCCGACATCGGGGAGCTGAAAATGGAACAGTTCCTAGCCACTGAGATCGCCTGCAACGTGCGGATGACGGGCCAAAGACTTGCACTGGAACCGCTGACATTCAAAACTGCGGAAGGCAGCGTGAGCGGTAGCCTGAAGCTCGACGCCCGGCCAGCCCCCGCGTATCCGCTGACCATCAACGCGGACCTCAAAGGCATCAATGTCACCACGCTGTTCACGGAATTCCAGAATTTCGGCCAGACCTTCATCACCTCGGCCAACGTGAAGGGGCACGGCGATGCGCAGCTCACCTTCACCGCACCCTTGCGACCTGACTTCAGCCTGGACCAACAACAGCTTCACTGTGTGGCGGACGTCACCCTGCTGAACGGCGAACTGAACGACCACGCCTCGCTGATCGCAGTGGCGGATTACTTGAAAAAGAACACGCTCACCGCGCCGTTCGTGGACACCGATGCACTCCGTAAGCAGCTCGCGCACGTCACCTTCGCGAAGCTGGAGAACCGCATCGAGATCAAGGACCGCGCCGTTCATCTTCCTTTGATGACGGTGAGCAGCTCGGTGATGGACTTGGAAGTGAGCGGCATCCACGGCTTTGATGGCGAGGTGGACGACCACCTGAATTTCCGTCTGGGCGATCTGTTCCGCACGGCTCAAAGTAGCGGCGACGAGTTCGGCCCGATCATCGACGACGGTACCGGCCTGCGGATATTCCTACACATGTACGGTACCACGGACAACCTCCAGTTCGGCAACGACGGTGCCGTGGCCGCGGCCCGCCGGAAGGAACGCATGAAGGAGGAGACCGCGCAGCTCAAGGGGATCCTGAAGGGTATCGTCACCGGCGACAAGACCGCTTCCGCCGTACCGCCTCCACAGCAAGGAAAGGTGACCGTGGAGTTCGGCGACGAGAAGAAAACGCCACCACCGCCCGTGGAAAAGCCGAAGAAAGGGCTGGGGCGCTTGCTGCAGAAGAGCGACAAAGAGGAACCTCAAGTGATCATCGGCGTGGAGTGAGGCAGTTCGTTGGATGAAACGCTGATGACGCTGAAAGAGCTGATGACCGCTGATACATTTCCAAGCAGCGGGCATAAAGGCTACATTTCAGCATCTGCGTCCATCCGCGTTCATCTGCGGTTAACCTTTGGGGCCGCACATCCGCGGTCGGAATGAACCTCTACTCACGGAAACAACGCTGGAAGCTCGTGCTCGCACTGGTGGCCATGACCATCGTGGGGGCATCGCTGTGGTACAGCAGCCGCATCGTGAACAAGGTGCGCTTGGAGGAGCGCCGCAAAGTGGAGCTCTGGGCAGAGGCGGTGCGCAACCGGGCACAGTTGGTGAACTACACCGACTCGCTCTTTCACCGGCTGCGTGAAGAGGAGCGCAAGCGCGTGGAGCTGTGGGCGGACGCGCAGGTTCACCTCGCCAGTGACGACGTGAACGACCTCAGCTTCTACCTCAAGGTGGTGAGCGACAACACCACCATCCCCGTGATCATCACCGATGACAAGGGCAGGCCCACGTCGAGCCACAGGAACCTGGACCCCGGGATCGAGGACGACCCGGACTCCCTGCTCGCAGAGGTGAAGCGGATGGATGCCGTCCATGAGCCCATCCCCATCACCCTCTTCGGCGACCACAAGCAATACCTCCACTACACCGATTCCCGCATCGTCACCGAACTGGAGCAGGTGATGGACAACATCATCCGCAGCTTCATCAGCGAGACCGTGATGAACACCGCAGCCGTGCCGGTGATCTACACCGACAGCACGCGCACCCACGTGATCGAGCACAGCAACATCGAGATGGAGACCATCGGTGACCCTGTCAAGCTCGAAGCCCGCATCGCCGCCATGGCACAAGCCAATCCACCAATCGAGGTATCGCTCGCTGGGCGTGGCCGCAACTACATCTTCTACGAGGAAAGCCGCGTGATCACCCAGCTGCGCTACTTCCCCTATGTGCAGTTGATCATCATCGGATTGTTCCTATTGGTGAGCTACGCGCTCTTCAGCCTCTTCCGCAATGCGGAGCAGAACCAAGTGTGGGTGGGCATGGCGAAGGAGACCGCCCACCAGCTCGGCACACCGTTGAGCTCCCTGATGGCGTGGATGGAATTGATGGACGCGAACGGTACCGACCCTGCGGCCGTTGCCGAAATGCGCAAGGACGTAGGACGCTTGGAGATGATCACCGAGCGCTTCAGCAAGATCGGCTCAACGCCCGACCTCGTGCCGGAGAAGATCGATCTTGTGCTCCGTGATACCGTGCAATACCTGCGTCCGCGCCTGCCGAGCCGCGTAAAGATCGAAGTGCATACCACGGATCCCGAAATCACCGTCCCGTTGAACCGCGCGCTGTTCAGCTGGGTGCTGGAGAACCTGATGCGCAATGCGGTGGACGCCATGGAGGGCGAAGGGAGCATCACCATCACCACGGAAAAGGACGGCAACGAAGTGCATGTGGACGTCACGGATACCGGCAAAGGCATTCCTGCAAGGCAGCTGCGCACCGTGTTCCAGCCCGGCTTCACGACCAAAAAGCGCGGCTGGGGCCTTGGGCTTTCGCTCACCAAGCGCATCATGGAGACCTATCACAAAGGCAAGATCTTCGTGAAGCGCTCCACGGTGGGGAAAGGGACTACGTTCAGGATCTCGTTGCGGGGGTGAGGTGTCAAGCACACGCGACACGCGAGCGTTTGACACCGGTTACTCCCGAGCATTAGGCTCGCTGTATTTCATCCGACCTTTGCGTAGCAGTCGCTCGCGTGTCGCGAGTGCACCTTCAACCCCTTGTCCGGTCTCTACTTCCATATCCCCTTCTGCCGCAAAGCCTGCGTGTACTGCGATTTCCACTTTAGCACGTCCATGGGCACGAAAGAGCGTGTGCTGGCGACGATGCGGGCAGAGCTGCGGTCACGCATCGCTGAACTGAACGGTGCTGCACTAAGATCCATCTACTTCGGTGGCGGCACCCCGAGCTTGCTTTCAGTGCAGGAACTCGGGACATTGTTGAATGATGCAAGATCACTTGCAACGATCGAAGCCGATGCCGAGATCACCATCGAGGCCAATCCCGATGACATCTCGGAAGCGGTGCTGGCGGCGTGGCTCGACATTGGCATCACGCGCGTGAGCCTGGGTGTGCAGAGCTTCCGCGAAGAACGCCTTCAGTGGATGGGACGTGCGCACAATGCGGAACAGTCACTTCGAGCGATCGAACTTGTGGCTAATGCCGGGTTCGCCTCTTGGACCATCGACCTGATCTACGGTCTGCCGGGCATGTCGCTGCCGGAATGGGACGAGCAGCTCACCATCGCGTTGGACCACGGCATGCCGCATTTATCCGCCTATTGCCTCACGGTGGAAACGCGCACCGCCTTGCACAAGCAGGTGCAAACGGGGCGCATCAAACCGGCAAATGATGAAGAGCAAGCGGCACAATTCGAGCACGGCATCGCACGCGTCGCGAAGGCTGGACTGATACAGTACGAGATCAGCAACTTCGGCAAGGAGGGCCATTTCGCAAAGCACAACACAAGCTACTGGCAAGGCGTGCCCTACCTAGGCATCGGACCTTCGGCGCATTCGTTCGATGGCGCGAAACGTCGCTGGAACACAGCGAACAATGTGCGCTATTCCATGGGCGTAGAGAGTGGTGAACGGTTCTGGGAAGAGGAGACGCTCACGCCTGTGCAGCGCATCAACGAACGGCTGCTCACCGGCCTGCGCACGATGTGGGGCGTGGAGCTTTCCGCGCTCGGCGAGGCGTTCCACAAGGCCAATGCGAAGGCCATTGAACGCTATCTTGCGCTGGACGAACTTCTGGAGCGCGATGGACGCTTGATCCTCACCCAAAAAGGCAAAAACTTCGCCGACCGCATTGCGTCGGACCTCTTTCTCCCCGAGCCATGATCGCCGAGATCACCCACCAAGGACGCACTTGGCGCATCGCGCTGAACAAGCCCATCGACCTGTCGCTGCCGTTGGACGCGAATAGTGCGGGGCCGCGTGCGTGGCATGTGGGTCCACCCACCTTCACACCTGTGCAGGATGGTGACAAAACATACGCCGTAGCGGCTGGAGCACCCGTGAATTTCCGCGACGTGGCCTTCAACCCGCACGGCCATGGCACCCACACGGAGAGCGTAGGGCATATCACACCGGAGGTTCAGCCCGTGGGCCCGGTCTTCCCGCGCTACTGGTTCGCGGCTCGGCTTATTAGTGTTTTGCCAGCGGAACGCCGCACGACCGATGGAGTTGACAAAGTGATCACGCTGGGATTGATCCGTGGCGCGATCGGTGATCGCATTCCCGAAGCGTTGGTGATCCGGACTTGGCCGAACGACGGTGACAAACGCATCCGCCAATGGACCGGCACGAACCCGCCGTACATCGAGAAGGAGGCCTGTGCTTGGCTGCGCAGCATCGGCGTGCTGCACCTGCTGTTGGACGTTCCCAGCGTGGACCGTGAGGAGGATAAAGGCGAGCTCGCCGCGCACCATGCCTTCTGGGACTATCCGAACACGGTGGACCTGCGCCGCACGATCACAGAGATGATCCATGTACCCGATGAGGTGCGCGACGGCGAATACCTGCTTGAACTGCAGGTGCCCAACTTTATCAACGATGCCGCGCCGAGCCGCCCGGTGCTCTACGCCCCATTGCCATGAACATCGAGTTTTTTCGTGAACTCTGTCTGAAAAAGCCCGGTACAACGGAAGTGACCCCGTTCGGGCCGGACACGCTCGTGTTCAAGGTGGTGGGAAAGATGTTCGCCCTTACCGACCTCAACACTTTTGAAAGCGTGAACCTGAAGTGCGACCCGGAACGCGCGGTGATGCTGCGCGAAGAGTACGAGGGTATCACGCCAGGCTACCACATGAGCAAGGTGCACTGGAACACGGTGACCACCGATGGCAGCGTGAAGGACGCATTGATCCGGGAACTGCTGGACCATAGCTATGCGCTGGTGGTGGCTTCGTTGCCGAAGAAAGTGCAGGCGGAGCTGAAGAAATGAAGTCATGAGCCCCGCGGTCGTGAGTCTTGGGTCCGTTGCATCGAAGCGTCCTTGCGGCGAATAGCACCCGACGGGAATATCTTCGCGGCATGAAAGACCAGCGGAACATAGGCCGCGCCCTATTGGGCTATTTCTTCCGGGGCCTGCTGCTGATCGTGCCCATTGCGGTGATCGGTGCGGTAGCGGTGAAGGCATTGACCTGGCTGGACCAGATCGTCCAGGTGGACATCCCCGGCCTGGGCATCGTGATCGTGCTGACCAGCATTGTCCTGATCGGTTGGCTGGGCTCCACCTTCTTCTACCAGCGCATGGCGGAGATCGGCGATGATATCCTACGGCGTGTCCCCTTTTTGAAAACCGTCTACGATGCGCTGAAAGACTTGATGGAGGGGCTGGTAGGCAGTAAGAAGAAATTCGACAAGCCCGTGCTGATCACGCCATTGGACGGCTCCGGACTGGCGCAATTGGGCTTTCTGACGCAGAAGGACCTGACCCACCTCGGCATCGACAGCACGCATGTGGCGGTTTACGTACCGTACAGTTTTGCATGGAGCGGCCGCCTGTTCATCGTGCCCGCATCCAGCGTAACTCCCATCGATGCCAAGGCCGCCGAAGTGATGAAGTTCATCCTCAGTGGAGGCGTAACGCGCGTGGACGACGAATGAAGAAGGGATCTTTCGCACTGCCCGTACTGATCATCGCACTGCTTGCTTCGGCCACGGTGCATGCCCAATCCGCGCCGGGCTTGAGCGCCTACCAGTTCAGCGACGGTGTGCATCCCACGTTCGACGCGACCTTCGAGGATGCGCGGGAACGGGACGTGGCGTCCTTTTGGCGGAACGAGCTGAAAAGCATCAGCGTGAAGGTGACGAACAAGAAGGAGCTGATCGGAGCCGCGGCCCGCATCCCGGCCGCTTCTCCCGATACCATGCGGATCCTGATCGCGGTGGACCGGCCCAAGGGCGGCTTGTACACCACGGCGCACATCGCGTTTCTTTCCACCGCCGGCTACGTGGGGCCGGACACCCCGGAACGCGAGCTCAATGGCTGCACCCAATGGGTCCAACAGCGTACCCTGACCTTGCTGAAGCAGTTCGCCCAAGCCGCACTGGACCTGGGCCGACGCGATCTCAGTCGGCTTCAACGGGACCTTGACATGTTGAAGCGGGAGAAAGACCGCGCCGAGACCAACGTCCGGAAAGCACAACAGCGGAGCGAGAAGGCCGGTCGGGACAAGGAAAACAGCGAAAGGCAGCTCGGCGAAATGGATGCCTCCATGCCAACCGCCCCAGCGGACAGCACGAGCGACCCCAATGTGGAAAAGAACCGTTTGAAGCAACAAGCAAAGCTGCATGACAAGGCCGCCCGTGCCGCCAAGACCGCTGAGGACATGGAGAAGAAGACCAAGGACCTGGAGTGGGCGATCAAACAGAACGACAAGGACCAAGTGTCGAAGCAGGAAGAGATCGACCGTCAGCAAACGGTGGTGAACGGATTGCAGGAAAAGTTGCAGGCCATCCACTGAATGTGCGCTTCTCGGCTGAGCAACATACTGGAAACCCTGTAGCCATGTCCGGGAAGGTCGACCTTTCATCTTCACCGGCTGCGCTTGGGGAGGATCCACGGCTACGGCGCAATGCACTGCTGCTGCTGCACCTCACCGTGTTCATCTGGGGCTGGACAGGTATTCTGGGCAAGTGGATCGACCAAGGCGCGTTGCAGATCGTCTACATCCGCTGCGCGATCGCCTGCATCGGGCTTTTTGTGGTGGCTCTTTGGATGCGTCGCCCGCTCTCGCCGCGCACGCCTGACCTGGGCCGGTACCTCTTGACCGGTCTGATCATTCTGGCGCACTGGGTCACCTTCTACCTGGCGATCAAGCGGGGCAGCGCCTCTGTGGCAGTGGCCTGCCTCAGCACCAGCACGTTCTTCACCGCGTTGATCACACCCTATTGGACGAAGCGGCGCATCAGCGGCTTCGAGCTGGCTTTGGGCGTGGTGATCGTGGCGGCGCTGCTGCTGATCTTCGGCTTGGAGACCGAATACCGCGAGGGCATCATCCTAGGCACCATCAGTGCCCTGCTGTCCGCGTGGTTCAATGTGGTGAACGGCAGACTTGTGCAGCGCGGCGACGCGATGTCCATCGGATTCTATGAAATGTTCGCAGCCATGGTGGTGCTGGGCCTGTGGCTGGCCTGGAGGGGCGAGCTCCCCGAGCCGATCTGGCGCATGCCGGCGCACGACCTCATCGGCCATTTGATCCTCGGCATCGTCTGTACCACCTTCGCTTTCACCGCCGGCATCCACGTATTGAAGCAGCTCTCCCCGTTCACCGTGATCCTCACCGTGAACCTGGAGCCGGTCTATACCATCCTTATCGCATTGATGATCTGGCCGGAAAGCGAGCGTATGCACCCGGGCTCCTACATCGGCATCGCCTTGATCCTCGCATGCATCTCCCTCAATGGCTGGCGGCAACGGCGCATGAACGTGAAAATGGTGAAGCCGCGACCTTTGGCACAAGGGTGATCTTTTGAAGTCGGCAGTAGCAGTCGGCAGTCGGTAGGCTGCTTATTGCCAACTGCATACTGCCTACTGCCACTGCATACTGCCAACTGCCACTAAGGAGCAAGGCTGATCTGCTCGTCACCGTGCTTGTAGTCCACGTAGTTCACGAAGAATTGAAGCATTTCGTCGGTGGTGCGCATGTTGCCGGTGAGCGGTTCACGTGCCATGCGGGGCGGATCGTAGGGGTTGTTGCGGTTGGCCGCAGTGTTGTCGAAGGTGGCGACGACCTGGATCACCGAACCCTTCGGCACGTGCAGCATGTGCGTGAAGGTGTAGGCGAACTGCCAGCGGAAATCCCAGTCGTTGATGCGGATGAAAGGAATGGTGTCGTTGCGCGGGGTAACGGCATAGGCCAGGAAGTGCTTGCCCAACAGGTGCATGTGCGGGTTGATGGTGAGCACGCTGATGTCCTTCGGCACGGTATAGCTGGTGCGGAAAGTCATCACCGTGTCCGGCGGAATGATAAGTGGCGGTATTATCGGGCTCATGCCAAGCGTGCCGAGCGCCAGTTCGTGCATCGGTCGTCCGGGCGGTGTGCTGGTGAACCACAGGTTGAAGCGGGAACGATCGATGGTGTCCCGCATGGACGGGCCGTAGTGAAGGTTGTTCATGAGGAACGCTCCTTTGCGGGGAATGCGATAACCCCCGATGCCGGGCGGATAGATCGGCGGGGCAAGGCCGGGCAGGTAGTTCACCATGTTGGGCGTGAGCGCGGGCCAGGTGCCATCGTCGTTCTGAAGATGCAGTTCCGCAAAAGCGTTCAGGCTCTTGGTGCTGTCCGCGTCGATGTACGCCGCACCCTCGAACACGTCCTTCTTGGCGCCTTCCGCATAGGAGACCATCGCCCCGTTCATGTGGTGGATGCCTTGCATGTTGCCCGGCACGAACTCCACGCCGCTGAGGAAGGTGTCGCGAGGCAGCTCGAAAGGTGCTTTGGCGATGATAAAGCGATCCCGGTTGTCGCCGGGAATGTCGAACGTGTCCGGCAGCCATACCACGGCGTCCGGCTTACCTGTCCCGGCGGACATGCCCATCAACGCACCCTCCGGGAAGACCGGCATGGGCGGCAGGTGCATGGTGTCACCCACAAGGCCGCCCTGGTCCACCCATTTCACGATCGTTGCGATCTGCCGGGCATTGAGCGCTCGGGTTCCGAGGAAGGTGCTGTACGCGGTGTCCGCAGGCCATGGCGGCATCCAGCGGTGGATCACCATCTTGCGGATGGTCTTTGCCTTGCGCCGGATGTCGCGATAGCTCACCAATGCGAATGGCCCGGCCTGTCCTTCGCGATGGCAGGGCATGCAGTTGGCCCGGATGATCGGTGCCACCTCCGCAAAGGTCACCGTGTCCGGCAAGCCTTGCAACACAGGTACATCCACATCTGCAGCATGATCATCACCATCGTTTCCACACGCGGTCATGGCCGCCACAAGCACCACACCGATCAACGCCAGACCGATCGCTCGTGCGGATAAACTCACGCACATCACTCTTCGCATTCCACTATGCAGCCCACGGCAGGGATCTCTGGCTGTGGCTCCCCTGTTGCCAGAAAGGCATCGATCGCATCCACGAGGTAATGCTTCTGCGCCTCGTATTTCTTGCGCCCTTGCCGAATAGCCCGGTCATCAAAAGCGCCGCGATAGACCACCGTTCCATGCGCGTCGGTGAGGTAGCATTCCGGCGTCACCCGGGCCTGCAACGCAAGGGATAGCACGCATCCATTATCCATCACCTGCGGAAAATCAAAACCGGCATCCGCCGAGAACGATGCGGCCTTCTTCTGTTCCATGAACGGCCCTGCATACACCCCCACGACCTTCACCCCTTGGGCAGCATACTTCTCCGATAGCCCTTCGAAAGCTTGGGTGTAGAGCTGGCAGAACGGACACTCCGGGTCCAAGGTGATGAACACGGTGGCCGCCTTTCCCATCAAGGAACTCAACACGATCTCTTCCCCTTGTACGTTGGTCCAAGAGCGGTCCGCAACGGAGGCCACCCTGGCGGGCTTCGGTCCGCAACCTGCCAGCACGATCAAGGTCAACGGAAGCACACCATATGCGATCCGGGAGAGGAGCATGGTGCAAAGCTATGGCCCACCTGAAAAGATGGTCAGCACATTCGCGGAAAGACCGCTCCGTCGCACCTATTCGCTACCCTGCGAAAGTCTTGTCCTGCGCCCACCGCGTTCATCCTTGGTATCCTTGGGCGCGTCCTTCATCTGCCTCAACCAGGTCACCTCCTTTTCGGAAAGATGGCGCCATTTGCCACGGCCCAGATCCTTCTTGGTGAGGCCGGCGAACATTACGCGGTCCAGCTTCACCACTTCGGCCCCGAGCGCTTGGAACATGCGGCGCACGATGTGGTTACGGCCCATGTGGATCATCAAGCCCACCTCGCGCTTGGTAGCACCCACAAAGCTCGCTTCATCGGCGTTCGCAGGGCCGTCATCCAAGTGGACGCCATCAACGAGCTTATGCAGCTCGTCCACGGTCAATGCGCGGTCCAGCGTGGCGTGATAGAGCTTTTGTGCGCCGTGGCTCGGGTGCGTCAGCTTCTTGGCGAGGTCGCCATCGTTGGTGAGCAACAGCACGCCGGTGGTGTTGCGGTCCAAGCGTCCCACGGGATAAAGCCGTTCGGGGCCGGCCTTTGCGATCAAGGACATCACCGTGTGGCGCTCCTGCGGATCGTCGGTGGTGGTGATGGTGTCCTTGGGCTTGTTCAACAGGACATATCGCTTCTGCTCCACGCTCAGCTTCTGCCCGCCGAAGTGGATGATGTCGTCCGGCTTCACCTTGGTGCCCAGCTCGGTCACAATTTTTCCGTTCACGGTCACCACGCCCGTTGTGATCAGCTGATCGGCCTCCCGGCGGCTGCCCACGCCGGCCTGAGCCAAGTATTTGTTCAAGCGGATCAGCCCGTCATTGGCCGGGTTCGGCAAGCTGAAGCGGTTGCTGCGCTCTCCTTTTCGGAAAGGGCGGCGCGTCAAGGGGTCGCCCTCGCGGAAAGTGCGCTCGTCCTGGCTCTGTGTCTTCCATGGCTTGGGCGGCCGGCCCTTTGCATGGCCCGGTCCGGAGGAGGGTGGTCCACCAGTACGATCGTCGCGTCGGGGGCCTCTTGGTCCTGAGGAACGTTCATCCCTGCGCGGGCCTCCTGCACCGGCGTCGCGGCGGGGGCCTCTCGGCCCTGCGGCACTTTCATCCCTACGAGGTCCTCTTGCACCGGCATCCCGGCGGGGACCTTTTGGTCCTGGGGAACGATCATCCCGGCGAGGTCCTTTCGGCCCGGCTGAACTGCGTGGGCCGGCACTTCTTCCTTCGCCGGCACCTCCACGCTCATCGCGGTCGCGCCCCGGTCCTTTCGATCGGCCACGCGCGGGGCCTTCATCCCGGCCAGGCCGTGAAGGCCGTTCACCGCTCTTCCGGTGCTTGCCGGTTCCTTTGGGGCCAGGGCCCTTGCTGGGGCGTTCACCTCTCGGGGAACGGTCGTTCGTGCGCTTGCTCATAGCGTGGGGTAAAATGCGTCGGGGATGTGCAGGACCTCAGGGCCTGCGGGTGTGTGCGTAATGCTGACCACGTCGAAGCGCAGTTCCAATTCTTCGGGAATGGTGTGTACAAGTTCGGTGGCCGCTCGCATCAGATGGCTTCGTTTGGCCGGGCCCACGGACAGTTCCGGGTCGCCCCATCGCGCTGTGTTACGGGTCTTCACCTCCACCACCACGAGAAAATCACCGTCACGGGCAACAATATCGATCTCATCGCGGCCATGGCGCCAGTTGCGGTGCAAGATGGAAAAGCCCTTGGCCTCCAGCCATTGGCATGCCAATTGCTCCCCCTGTTCGCCCGTGCGGTTGTGATCAGCCATGGAACCAACGTTGTGTTGTGCGTAACCCCGCATGGGCCTGCCCCGTTGGAGGGTCAAAGTTCAGCATCTTTCGCCGTCAGGCACCGATAGAAAAATAAACACATGCGTCGATCACTCCGCTACCTTGCCATTACCGGCACTATGCTGGCCGCCACGGCCGCCATCCAAGCCCAAAGTTTCGAGGGCACCATCGAGTTCACCAAGACGACCGGGCCGGTGGTCACCAATTACAAATACTACATCAAGGGCGACCATGTGCGGATCGAGGAGCTCAGCTCCCGCGGCGCCGTGCAGGGCATCATGCTGGTGGACGACCACGACAAGACCGTAACGGCCTTGAGCCCGGACCGTAAGCTCTACATGGACGTGCCCAATATGCGCCTGCCCAAGGAGATCAAGGCAGATGTGAAGAAGACCGGGGAGATGAAGGACATGGCCGGTTACAAGTGTGAAAAATGGGTGGTGAAAAGCCCTTCCGAGGACCGTATGCTCACCTACTGGGTGGCACAGGACGCCTTCGATTTCTTCGTCCCCATGCTGGAAACGCTCAATCGCAAGGACGAGCAGGCCCTGTTCTTCCTGAAGATCGACGGTGCGAAGGGCGTGTTCCCCATGCTGGGCACGGAACAAAAAATGGACGGCAGTGAAGTGAGCCGCCTCGAAGTGACCAAGGTGTCACGCGGCCCCCAAAAGGCCGATCAGTTCGAGATCCCTGCAGGGTTCACGAAGTTCGAGCGCAACTAAGCTGATCGCACCCTCGGCACAGAGGGAACGGCGTACTTGCTAACTCTTCCTGAAGCTCAGCGTGGCCCCTTCGGCGGTCACGCTGAGCTTCACGTTTTGGCCAAGCGCCAGCGCCCGGTTGTCGGCGATATGCCCGGCCGGGAAGTTGTAACAGACCGGATACCCTTTGTCCTGCACCGTCCTTGCGAAAATGGCCTCTGCCGTCAGCCCGAAGGGGTCGGCGGGGTTCTTGTCGTGCATGTCCGTCATCGTGCCCAGCACCAGTCCCGCGCAATTCTCGAAAAGGCCGCCCAGCTTGAGGTTCATCACCATGCGGTCCACGTGGTACAGCAGCTCGTCGAGGTCTTCGATGAAAAGGACCTTGCCCGTGGTGTCAAGGTCGTAGGGCGTGCCACGGAGGGCGTAGAGGATGGACAGGTTCCCTCCAACGAGTTGCCCTTCGCAGGTGCCCATGCGGTCTGTCGGCATACCGTCCCCTTGGTCGGATGGTGACCTACTGATGGCCTGAGGTGTGCCGAACAGGGCCGCTTTCAACGAATCCACGCTCTCAGAGGTCTTGCCGGTGATGTTGAACGGCATCTGCGCATGAAGGGAGCATGCACCAAGGTTATGCAACGCGGAATGCAGCACAGTGACATCGCTGAAGCCGATGATCCATTTCGGCCGCTTCAAAAGCACGGAAAGGTCCAAGAGCTCCAGCAGGTGGACGGTCCCGTAGCCGCCCCGTGCGCACCAAATGGCTTTCACCGCCTCATCGTCCAAGGCCGCTTGCAGGTCGGCCGCTCGTTCTTCCGCTGTGCCCGCCTGCTGGAACCGTTTTCTGCCCACCCCGGCCCCAAGGATCACCTTCAGGCCCCAGCTCTCCGCCAGGGTGATGCCTTCCTGAAGTTCCCCGCTTGTGATGGCTCGGGCCGTGGGGATGATGGCGATGGTGTCGCCTGGACGGAGCGGTGGTGGAATGATCATGCTGCGAAGGTCGCACAAGGTGAACAGGTCCGTTCTTTCCCACGGGAAAGCAGATGAAAAATAGCTTGTAGGGTAACACGAATACCCCAATTGGATCTGCTATTCCAGTGCTGGCCCAGACCTTTGCCGTACATTCAAACCACGATCGGGCAACTTTTCGGCCCGTTATCGCATCATAGCGAAAGCAAGGTCATGACGGATGAGCAATTGGTAGCCGGCTGCCTCAAGGGGGATCCGATCGCCCAAAAGGCGCTTTACCAGACCTATGCCGGAAAAATGATGAGCATTTGCATGCGCTACGCCCCCGACCGTGAACAGGCACAGGACATCCTCCAAGATGGCTTTGTGAAGGTGTTCCAGAAGATCGGGCACTTCCGTGCGGACGGCCCCTTGGGCGGGTGGATCGCGCGGACGATGGTGAACACCGCACTGGACCAGATCCGCCGGAACAAGCCTTTCGACCACAGCTTGGACCTTACCGAGGCCGAGCACCTGCATGCCACGGATGAACAGGCCGTGAGCGCCATGAGCACTTCCGAGCTGATCGCGCTGATCCAGGAGTTGCCCACGGGCTATCGCACGGTCTTCAACCTCTTCGTGATCGAAGGCTATCCGCACAAGGATATCGGGGAGATGCTGGGGATCTCGGAGAACACCTCCAAGTCACAATTCATGAAGGCGCGGGCCTACCTGCGCAAACTGCTGCCGAAGGAAACGGCGGACTTGTACGGACACTGAACACATGAGCGATCAACTGACAGACCTGCTCCGCGAGCGCTTCACCGGCCACGAAATGAACGTGCCGCCGGGCGCATGGGAGCATGTGAGCGGGCAATTAGCCGCAAACGCGAGCGGGGAAAGCCTCCGGGAAGGCCTCCAGGACAAGTTCCGGGGGCACGAGGTGGAAGTGGACCCTTCCGCCTGGGCGAACATCAGCGGGCAGTTGGGCCAAGGGGCCGCCGCAGGTACCTCCTTCAGCACGGGTTGGCTCGCCGCCGGAGTGGCCGCCGTGGCCGTCACCGCGACAGTTTTGCTCTGGAACAGCGGGGATACGCAACAGAAAGCAGCCGTTCCGCAGAAGGCCCAAATTGAGATCGCCGAGGTACCTGCACTGGTGAGCGCCCCAGCAGCGACCCTTCCGACACTTCCGGAACCGGAACCCGTGCGCAAGGAAAATCCGGACCGTCCAGTTGCGGTGAAAGCCTTAACGCCATCGATCCGTCAGGATGCGCAGCGACCCGTTACATCTGCGCCACTTCCCACTCCCAAGCCGGAAGCCACGGACGTTCATGATCAGGCCCACGCCCAGACACAGGAACAAGATCCTGCGGCGATGCGACCCAAAGTGTCCGCACCGGCAATAGCAGCCCCGAAACCGGAGACCGCACCAAAGACGAATGCGGGAACGGACACCCCGATAACAGGCCCGGATGACGACCGGTCGGGCACAACCTCAGCGGAGGACGATCAAGTGAGCGATCTTTCGGCGGACGATCCTTTCCAGATCGCGGCGACCAGCGACATTTTTATCCCCAACGTGTTCAGCCCGCAAGGTGATGGGGTGAACGACAAACTGGAGATCGTTGCCAGGGACTATGATAAAGTGGACGTTCGGATCTTCGCCGCAAAAGGAGGCGCATTGATCTTCCGGTCCAACAACCTCTCGATCATGTGGGACGGCCGCCTGCCCAATGGCAACATCGCCGAGGAAGGGTACTACAAGTGCGTGGTAATGTTGACCGATGCCGATGGACGCCCCCGCGTGAACAGCGAGGTGGTCCGCTTATTCCGATAATTGATGATGACAATCCGCAAATTACTGCTTCCAGCGTTGGCCTTGGCCACAGGGCTGTTCGCGCAGACACCTCCTACGGCCATCACCACGCACGGGGAATACGACACGTGGAAGATGCAGTTCGTCACGCCGCAACCGCCAGCCACGCACTCCGATACTCCGCCAACCACCGGAACGGACGACAACTCGCGCGGTGGAAGCGCCTCGTGTGATTGCTGGGTGACACCGAACACCAGCTATACCACCATCAACAACGACACCCAGTGGAACGCCTCGGGCTTCGGCAATGGCGACGACGGCTCCTACGGGCCGATCAACCTGCCCTTCAACTTCTTCCTGTACGGCCAGAACTTTTCCACGGCCTACATCAACATCAATGGGAACGTCTCGTTCGGCAACTTCATCGGCACGTTCAGCTCCAGCGCCTTCCCCACGACCGGCCCCACGATGGTGGCGCCTTTCTGGGCGGACGTGGATCTGCGCGGCGGGGGTGTGAACAACAACATCGTGCAGTACAAGGTGACCCCCACCGCGCTCTATGTGAACTGGACGAATGTGGGCTACTACAGCATGATGACCGACAAGCTGAACTCCTTCCAGGTCATCATCACAGACGGCGCCGACCCGGTCGTGCCCAACGGGGCGAACGTGTCCTTCTGTTATGGTGACATGCAATGGACCACGGGCAGCGCCTCCAGCGGCACCAACGGTTTCGGCGGAACCCCCGCCACCGTGGGGGCGAACAAAGGTGATGGGGTGAACTACATCCAGTTCGGGCGTTTCGACCATGCCGGAACGGACTATGACGGACCGTTCGGGGCCTCGGACGGGGTCAGTTTCCTGGACAACAAGTACTTCACCTTCGCTACCGACCAGACCACGGGCAACGTGCCACCGGTGGTGACCGGCCAGAGCGTGTGCGACTCCCTCACCGTCTGCACCGACCAGACCACCCAGCTCAGCGTGGACTTCCTTTCCCCCGAGCCCACGCAGATCACTGTGCCTTCCTCGTATTGCAATACACTGAGCAATTATGTGGTTGTGGATTCCGTGGCCGGGCTGAACGCCTCCATCATTACGCAGTTCACGCCGGCCATCGCGGACACCGGCTACCACGACGTCTACTTCCAAGGGACCGATAATGGCAGCCCATCGCTCACTTCCACGCTTCACATCGTCATCCATGTGCTGCCCTCGCCGCAACTGGTCTCCGACAGCATGCTGGTCTGCGACAACGGGGTGCCCTTTGACATGTTAAGCGTACTGGGCGGAAACGCTCCACCCAGCGGTGACTGGAGCGCCCCCGACGGCAGCGCCCATAACAACATCTTCATCCCCGGAGTGGACATAAGCGGCGAATACACCTATTCCGTGGGCATCGGGACCTCCTGTTCCGCCACGGGCGTGGCCACCATCACCAACGTGCCGCATGTAAATGCCGGTGGGGACATCGCGTTGGCGTATTGTTCCTGGGACTATCCGGACGAAATCTTTGCGCACATCCCGGATTCACCGGAGATGGGCGGAGCTTGGGTCAGCCCCAGCGGAATTGCGTTCAACGGCACCATTGACCCACCGACTTCCGCTTCAGGCATTTACCAGTACATCGTCTTGGGCAGCACACCCTGCCCGAACGATACGGCATTCATATCCGTGGCCATTCCCCAAGCCGTGCATGCCGGCACCGACAGTTCCATCACGCTCTGCCGTGACGTTGCTCCCTTCAGCATGCGTAGCAAATTGGGCGGCACAGTCGACGCCACCGGAACATGGGCGGATGTGAACGGCGCCGCCGTGCCCGACCTGTTCGATCCCGCCACCGGAACCATCGGTGTGTACACGTACATCGTATCCGCCGTGCTCCCCTGCCCGGACCAGAGCGCCGTGCTCACCATCAACTTGGACCCGCTGCCCCAGGCCGGGCTGGACAGTTCACTGGTGATCTGCGCCAACGGTGGCAACAGCCCGCTCTTCCCACTGTTGGGCGGAGATCCGGACACGGGAGGTCATTGGCTCACCCCCGAGGATTCGCTGCTCATCAACGGCATCCTTGACCCCAGCTTGGAGCTTTCCGGGGACTACGCTTATGTCACAATTGGTCCCGGCACCTGCTCCCACCTGTCCGATACCTCCATGGTGAACATCCGCATCAACACCCTGCCGGTGATCTCCTTCACCGCCGACCCTGACAGCGGCTGCAACCCGCTGGAAGTGACCTTCACCAACACGACCGACCCGATCTACGTGGGCAACTCCTGCATTTGGGACCCCGGTGACGGCACCGACACGGTGGGCGCATGCGGTAGTTTCACCCACACGTACGCCGAAGCGGGCTGGTACCATGTGAAGCTCCAGGTGACCACCCCACAAGGCTGCACCGACCAACTGATCACGCCCGGCGCGGTCCTGGTAGACCCTGTTCCCGAAGCCACCTTTGTGTTCACTCCGGATCCGGGCACGGCCGCCAACAGCACGGTGGTGTTCTCGGCCACGGACCCTCACGCAGTGGATCTCCAATGGTCATTCCACGACGGTACCGTCCAGAGCGGTCGACAGGTGGCCTACACCTACCCGGACGAGCTGGCGGACAACTATCCAGTCTGCCTTACCGTGCTGGACCGCTACGGCTGCGGGGACACTTGGTGCGACACCATTTCCATCCTGGTGCCCAACCTATGGGTACCGAAGGCCTTCACGCCCGATGGCAACGGGATGAACGACATGTTCAAACCGATCATGTTGGACATGGCCCCGGAAGATTACCACCTGCGCATCTTCGACCGCTGGGGCCAGCTCGTATTCGACACCACCGACCCGGACAAGGGCTGGGACGGCAGCGGGATCAACGGAGGACGCACCGCCACAGGGGTTTATGTCTGGAGGCTTACCTATAGGCCCTTATACGCGGCCGACAAATTGGACCGCTTCGGGAACGTGACCCTGTTGAGGTGACCTCACCTGCATTGCATTCACCAACATGTACCCATAGTTCGAGACCACCGAGAAAACCATCGACCACGGGATCCGTGGGCCATTTGCCCGTCCGGATTATCTTGGCGGACTATTTTAATGGATCGGCCATCAACTGACCGAACAGAACCCAACATGAAGAAGCTCCTCACCCTGGCTTTGCTTGCCTGCGTCCTCAGCACCCAGGTGCACGCACAACGCGTTGAACTCACCGTGGACCAGTATCAGGCGATGAAGGCCACCGGCACCTTGCCCTCGGATTTCCATGTGGCCTATTCCACCCTGCCCCCGCCTCAGGTGCAGCCCTTGAACTTGGCGAAAGGCGGTGGTGGCGGCACCGGCGGGAACTGTAACTGCTGGATCGAACCGGACAACACATACACGCTGGCCATGCAGCCCAATGATGACGGTTCCTCCTCCTTGATCAATCTGCCTTTCCAGTTCGACCTGTACGGGGATCTTTACAATGCTTGCTTCATCAACAACAACGGCAACTTGACGTTCAATGAAGCGCTGTTCTCTTTCAGTGCAGGAGGGTTCCCCGCCGGTCCGGGTGCCGGTGGGTTCAGCGATACGATCATGGTAGCCCCCTTTTGGGCGGACGTGGACACCCGCGGCAATGGCGGTACGGTGAAGTACAAACTGACCCCGAACGCCTTGTACGTGAACTGGACAGACGTGGGGTACTACAGTATGCAGACCGATAAATTGAACTCCTTCCAGCTCATTATCAGCGACGGGACGAACACGGACGTGGGCCTCGGCAGCACCGTGTCGTTCTGCTACAAGGACATGCAATGGACCACTGGCTCCGCATCACAAGGGGTCGGCGGCTTTGGGGGTATTCCTGCCACCGTGGGCGCCAACCGCGGCAACGGCATCGACTACATCCAGTTCGGCCGCTTCGACCATGCCGGCGTTGACTACGACGGACCCTTCGGAGGGACTGACGGCATAAGCTGGTTGGACAACAAGAACTTCGTTTTCACCACGGCGGTGAGCACACAGAACATCCCGCCCATCGCCAGTAGCACCTCGCTATGCGATACCGTGGACGTATGCGTGAACGAGCTGGTGGACCTGGACGTGAACTTCCTCTCTCCCGAGCCCGGCCAGTTGACCTCGGCGAGCTATACCATAGATCCGCCGCTGAACGGGACCGTCACCGAGACGAACTCCGGTCCGATGAACACCGCCAACCTTCATCTCCAGTTCATCCCCACTGTGGGCGATACCGCCAATGGGGGCGTACACACGATCACGTACACCGCCACGGATGATGGAACGCCGGCACTGACCTCCACGATCACCGTGGTGATCCGCGTTTTCTATGTGGGTGCGCCGCCTCCGATGATCACCGGCGACACGGTGGCCTGCGCGGGGCAAGGCGTGCTGCTCACGGCCTCCGGCGGCTACGATAACTATGAGTGGGCCAACGGTTTCAATGGGACCACCGTGCTCGTGGGACCAGGCACCTACTATGTGGAGGCCAGCACGGGTGCGTGCATCCTGGTATCCAATTTCATCACCGTTCACGAGGCACCGACACCCGGACCTGAGATCACCGGGGTGCTTTTCAATTGCGGGGGTGAACCCTCGGTTCTTTCCACCACGGAGCCCTATAACGGCTACTCCTGGAGCACCGGCAGCCAGGACCCCACCATCAGTGTGGGAACCGGCACTTATACTGTGACGGTGACCAACGACGAAGGCTGTGAAGGCACGTCGGCCGCGGTGAACGTGCTGAGCGCGAACTCACCCACGGCATCCTTCATCGGCATCCCCAACGGAGTGGTCTTCCCGGGCACCACGGTGGAGTACACGGACCAATCCAACGGGAACGGCGGGACCATCACGAACTGGTTTTGGGACGCGGATACCTTGGGCAATGGGTCCGGTACCACGTTCGCCCCGACCTTCAATGTGCCGGGCACTTATCCCATCACGCTCACCGTGACCACGGCGGACGGTTGCACCCACACCTATACGTACTACCAAGTAGTGATCCCGGTGGAGATCATCGTCCCCAACGTGTTCAGCCCCAATGGCGACGGACAGAACGATGCCTTGACCTTTGAAGGCGCACAGTATTACCCCAACACCTCGCTTTCCGTGTTCAACCGCTGGGGCCAGGAGGTGTTCACCAGCAGCAACTACAAGAACACCTGGCGCCCCTCGAAGGAAACGCCCGACGGCACCTACTTCTATGTCCTGAAGCTCAGCACGGGCAAGGAATACACCGGCAACGTGACGTTGCTGCGTTGACCTTCACCCACAAACATGAACGGAAGCCCCGCCGGTCGGGGCTTCCGTTCATCATAGCCCCTCCATGAAGGTCATCGACCACCTGCGGAAAAGCGACCGCTCCCTCTTCTCCTTCGAGATCCTGCCCCCGTTGAAAGGCAAGGACATCCGTTCGATCTATGCGGGCATCGACCCTTTGATGGAGTTCAAGCCGAGCTTCGTGAACGTGACCTACCATCGCGAGGAGGTGATCTATAAGGAGCGCGGACAAGGGCTGCTGCAAAAGATCCGCCTGCGGAAAAGACCGGGCACCGTGGGTATTTGCGCGATGATCAAGGCGAAATACGAGGTGGACACCGTGCCCCATCTGATCTGCGGGGGCTTCAGCCGGGAGGACACCGAGGACGCCTTGATCGAGCTGAACTTCCTGGGCATCGACAACGTGCTGGCCCTGCGTGGGGATCCCATTAAAAGCGAACCCCATTTCATCCCGGAACGACAGGGCCATGCCCATGCCGAAGAGTTGATCCGCCAGATCGCCGGGCTCAATAAGGGGCAGTATCTGTACGACGAGGAACAGGAAGCCGCGCCCACCAACCTGTGCGTGGGGGCCGCCTGCTATCCGGAGAAGCACGCCGAGGCGCTGAACCCGGGCACCGACCTGGCCTACCTGAAGCGCAAAGTGGATGCGGGCGCGGAATACCTCGTCACCCAGATGTTCTTCGACAACGCCCGATACTTCGATTTCGTGGAGCGCTGCCGCAAGGAAGGGATCACTGTACCGATCATTCCGGGATTGAAGCCACTGACGAACTTCCGCCACATTTCGTTCATCCCGAAGACCTTCAACATCGACCTTCCGGAGGCTTTCTCCCGCGAATTGGAGAAGTGCAAGTCTGACGAGGACGTGAAGGCGGTCGGCATTGAATGGACCACCCAGCAGGCCAAGGAACTGCAGGCCCAAAAGGTACCCAGCCTGCACTTTTACACCATGGGGCGCTCGGAGGCTGTGAAGGCCATTGCCTCGCAGTTGTTCTGACGTGGCAGCTTTGCTGTCCAATGCCTTGTGTCCAGTGCTTGGACCGCAAAAGACAACACACATAAGACAGACCACACCCCGTAACTTGCATCCCATGCGCTCCTTCCTCCTTCTGACCTTGGCATTTTTGACCTTCCCGGCCCTTGCGCAGTTGAACTACGACGAGGCCGCATTCGACGAAACCGTCCGCAGCGAACGGCACCCCATCGGCGATCTGGACCGGAGCGGCGGCCCTCCCACACGCGGCTACGACATGAAGTACCTGCGTTGCACGTGGGACCTGGATCCCGCCGTCCGCTACATCAGCGGCAGCGTCACCTCCTATTTCACCGCCACCGCCGATCTGGACCAGCTCATCTTCGACCTCAGCGACAGCCTTACGGTGGACGACGTGACCATGCAAGGAAATGCGCTCGCGTACTCCCAAGATCCCGGAGACCTGTTGGTGATCACGCTCCCCGCCACCATTCCGGCCGGACAGACCGATTCCATCACGGTGAGCTATCACGGGGTCCCGCCGAATACCGGCTTCGGAAGCTTCGTCACCGACGAGCATGACGGCGTGCCCATCGTATGGACCTTGAGCGAACCCTACGGCGCCAAGGATTGGTGGCCCTCCAAACAGGACCTCAACGACAAAGTGGATTCACTGGACACGTATGTCACCACGCCGATGAACAACCGGGCCGCCGGGAACGGCGTGCTGATGGCGCCCGACACCACGGGCGACCACGTCACCTGGCATTGGCGGCATCGCCACCCGATCGACTATTATTTGATCGCCACGGCCGTGACCAACTACCAAGTGGACATCCAATACGTGGTGCTGGACGGGGACAGCATGCCGATGGTGACGTACGCGTACCCGGAGGACTTCGACGCGGCAGTGACGAACGCCACCGAGCTTCTCCCGAAAATAACCCTGTTCAGCCAGCTGTTCGGCACCTATCCCTTTGCGAACGAGAAGTACGGCCACGCACAATTCGGATGGGGCGGCGGCATGGAACACCAGACCATGACCTTTCTCGGGGTTTACCATCCGGAGATCTCCGCCCACGAACTGGCGCACCAGTGGTTCGGGGACAAGGTGACCTGTGCCAGCTGGGCGGACATCTGGTTGAACGAGGGCTTCGCCACTTACCTCAGCGGGCTGGCCTATGAATACCTGGCCCCGGTGTACTGGCCCATTTGGAAACAAGGCAAGGTCGGAAGTATAATCAGTCAACCGGATGGCAGCGTGTTCTGCACCGACACGTTGGACCAGAACCGGCTTTTTAGCGGAAGACTCACCTACAACAAGGGTGCGATGGTGATCCACATGCTGCGCTGGATCTGTGGGGACAGCGCTTTCTACAATGGTATGCGCAACTATCTGGACGACCCGACGATCGGCTACGGCACGGCCACCACCGCCGACCTGCAAGCTCACTTGGCGGCCACCTCGGGCCTGGATCTCACCGGCTTCTTCGCCGATTGGTTCACCGGCGAGGGTTATCCCTCCTACACAACGGTGTGGTCCCAAGACGACGCAGGCGAGGTACATGTCTCCCTGTCCCAGACCGCCTCACACCCCTCGGTAGACTTCTTCGAACTGCCCGTGCCTATTCGATTCTATGGCGGAGGTACCGATAGCACAGTGGTATTGGACAACACGGTGAATGACCAAGGATTCAGTTTCCACCTGCCCTTCCCCATCGACAGCGCGGCCTTCGATCCCGACATCTGGCTGATCAGCGGCCACAACCTCACCACTTCGGTGAGCGAACTGGACCGAGACCGACCGCTGCTGGTCCTCTATCCGAACCCGGCGGCCGACATCCTCCATTGGCGCATTCCCGGCTCCGGGCCACGACTGCTGGCACGGGTAGTAGACGCGCTCGGCCGGACCGTATTCACCGGGGATGCCAGAGACGGGAACATCGATATCCACGGGCTTTCCTCCGGTGGCTATGTGCTGGAGCTGAGCGGAGGTGGGGTGGTGCTGCGTTCGCGGTTTGTTAAGCGGTGATCGACCCGCCAAGCACACGCGCCACGTACTTCCCCACCACGTCGAACTCCACGTTCACCCTGCCTCCAACGGCCAACGTGCGGAACGTGGTGTGCTCATGCGTGTACGGGATCACCGCTACGCTGAAGGAGCGGTCATCCAACGCGGCAATGGTGAGGCTCACGCCGTCCAAACAGACAGAACCTTTCTCCACCAACAGCTCCTTTTGCTCCGGCAGGGAGAACGAGAACCACCAGGATCCATCGCGCTCTTCCGCTGCGCTACAGGTCACCACAGTGTCCACGTGGCCTTGCACCATGTGGCCGTCGAGCCGGTCGCCGATACGGAGGCAGCGTTCCAAATTGACTGGATCGCCGACCTGTAATGCGCCGAGGTTGCTGCGTTGCAGGGTCTCCTCCACCGCCGTAACGCGATAACGATCTTCCATCAACTCCACAACCGTGAGGCAGACGCCGTTGTGTGAAACGCTCTGGTCCACGCGCAGCTCCGGGGCCATGCGCGCCTTGATCACAAATTCCTTGTTGCTGCCGGTGGTGCTCACTTCCTGCACCTCGCCCACCTCTTCCACGATGCCGGTGAACATCAGTTCTGCTGTGCGTGGTTGCCGCCGAGGATGTGGACGTAGCCTTTCAGCACTTCCGGCGTGGAGCCTTGCAGCCGCTTGAAGATCACCTGACAGACATAGAAGTAGACACCGTCCGGCACCGGCTCGCCATCGTTGTTCAGCGTGCCGTCCCACTGGATCGCGGGGTCCTGCGTGGTGAAAACGATCTGGCCCCAGCGGTTGAAGACCTGCAGGTCGATCTCCTTCACGCCGCGGTACGGGAAGGGAATAAAGAGGTCGTTCACGCGGTCGCTGTTGGGCGTGAAGACGTTCGGCAAGGTGTATTCCGGACAATTGTCGCCGCAGACCCGGTCGCTGAAAGCGCTCTCGTTGCCCACGGAATCGATGGCGGTGACCACGTAGCAACCGGCCACGGAACTGCCGTCGGTGTGCGTGAACGTGGTGTCCTCGGCACCGGTGATGGTGTGGATCAGGATCATTTCCCCACCCAAGCTGTCGGTGAAGTAGATGTTGTAGCGCCAGGTATCACTGGCGCAGCTGTTGTTGGGGTTGTTCCACGTGAGCGTGTTCAGCGGCAGCTCGCAATCGTTGACGATGGAAAGCGTGGGCGGGCACGGCGGTGTAAGGTCCACCGGCGTGGCGCAGGTCTCTTGGCTGAAGTTGATCAACGGTGCGGCGATGGCTGGATCGTCGTATGCCCCGGTGGTCTTCACGTAGTAGCAATAGGACTCACCGTTCACCAGGCCGGTGTCCACGTAGGTGGGCTCGGTGCCGGTACCGACGTAGGTGAAGACCCCGCCGATCTGCCGGTAGACATCGAACTGCGTATTGATCCACGGCGCGTTGTAGTTGATGTGCAGCGTGACCTGCTCATCGTTCGGCTCCGGGACGATGAAAACGCTGGAGGCCATGTTGCTGGGGCCGATCAGCGTGTTGCCATCGTCGCCATAGAGGTCCACGCGATAGGTATGGCCGGTGGAGCGCGTGTCCAAGCCTTGATCGATAAAGCTGGTGTCGGGGTTTGCCAAGATCGGAGAAGTGGCGCTGGTATGTACGAGTGCGGTGGCGGAGGTCAGGCCATTTCCGCGATACACCTTGAAGAGATAGGGGCCGGGATGCTGGATCGTGTCCAGGTCGAAGGCATTGCTCCAGCGCACGGTGTCCACGCCGTTTGCGTTATCGGTCACGCCCACGCTTACGTGCGTCATGATGGGCACGTCGCGCTGCAGCAGGTTGCAAAACTCCACGCTCGCGTAGCTCTGCGCGCCGTCCGGGAAAACGGCCACTACCATGTAGCAATAGGTGATGCCGAAGGCCAGCCCCGCGTCCGTGTAGTTCGTGTTGTTCAGCCCGGTGGTGCTGCCGATGTACTGATAACCGGTATAGGCCGGCACACCCGTCTCGCAGGGGCCATGGATAAAGCCATAGGAACCCTGTCGACGATAGATGCGATAGCCCGTGGCATTGGAGCAGATGCTGGGGTCCCAAGCCAGTTCCATCACGCCACCATTCGGCGTGGCGCTGGGATTTTGCGGCGCGGGGGCCACCACGGTGATGAACATGGTCTCATAATCCTGCAGCTGCACCATGTTGTAGTTGTCGCGGGCATTGAAGACCACTTGGTAAGGCTGTTGCCGCACGTGCGAGCAGTTGGTGTTCCACGAGAACGTGCCGAAAACGATGTTCTGGGATGGGGACGAGTTGAACACCGCGGGGGAACTGGCCACTTGGAACGGTCCGCCCAGCGCGCTCAAGGTGATGGTCTGGCCCGCGTCGGGGTCGGTGGCCTGCACGCCGAAGGTGAGGAAGGTGCCCGCTTCCACGCAGGTATCGTTCACCTCGGCGATCACCGGAGGCCGATCGTTGCAGGGGCCCACGATCACCTGCATGTCGCGTTCCACCCAGCCGATGTTCACCCAATGCCCGTTGATCATCCGCCACTCCCTGACGATGAAGGCGATGTTGTAAATGCCGGACTGCTGCGGGGAATCCCAGGTGATGGTGCCAGTGACCGGATCGATGGCATACTGGTTGTTCGCGCCGGGCGAGATCTGGTTTGGGAACAGATAGCCGGGGATAGGGTCACCTATACCATCGAGCGGATTGCTCAGATCACCTCCCAAGCAGACTACCGGTTCGAAGGAAAGGCTGTCGCCATCGGAATCGTACCCGCCCGGATTGTGGACCCACAGTTGACCCAAGCAGGCATTCTGGATGGGCGGATTAAGGAATTGTGGCGTGCAATTATTGCCCGCAGTGCTGATCACCAACCGGGTCTGCACGCACATGGGCACGTTCACCGAGCCGGGGATGTTCACCACATCGGCCACCCGGTTGGGGTCGATGTACTGAAGCAGGAACACGCCCGGCCCGGGGTAGACATGCGTGTGGATGTAAAGGTTCCGTTGCGTGTTGATCCCGGCGATCTGCACCAATGTCGCGGAATCCCGCTGGATCGTGTCCAAGGGCGTGTTGTCGCCCCAGTCCAGAATGAATTCAGGCCGGTCCGCCTGGGAATTGGGATTGGTATAGGTAATGATGGTGACCCTATAAGTGAGGCTTGTGGAATCTCCGACATGGCACACCAAGATCTCCCCCGCCTCATTGTGCGTGGCCCGGGCCGTAAAAGCAAAGCCCAACAAGAGGCCGGCACATAAAGTGCGGAAAAGGCTGTTCATCGTTGTTACAAAGTACGGGAATTCCGGGCCTTGTCCATCGGCCTCCGGTCACCGTTGCATGGCTCACCGCCACCTTTGGCCGGTTTTCGCGGGAAACACAGAAGGATTTAACCGCAAAGGACGCAAAGAGCGCAAAGAAATACTCCTCACCCCCAGCCCCTCTCCCAAGGAGAGGGGTGACTCACTTAGCTCAGTAGCAGAGACGCCCCAGTTCCGAACTTCCCACCAAATTATCCGCGCCCTTCCGAGAAAACCGGTATGAAACATTTGCGCCCTTGGCGGAAGTAGTCGAAGCCGTCAACCGCGACACCCCCAAAGCCGTTGCGAACGTTGCGGTCCGATCTCTTTCTGATCTTGCGTCCTTCACTACCGCAGGCAGTGCCTTCTCTTCTACTTTGTGCTCTTTGTGTCCTTCGTGGTATAAACCGCATTTCTCTGCGTCTCCGCGCCTCTGCGACCAAACATCACATTCCCGTAGCGGTGGAAAACCATTACGCCTGCGGACGGGAAGCTATCTTCGGCCTCCATAAAATCCATAGATATCCGCTCCGCCCATGCTCCAGATCACCAAGACCAACCGCACGGCCGGCGCCAAAGACATGCTGGTGATCCTCGCCGATCCCGCACAATTGCGCAGCATCGACCTGGAGCGCAACGACCGCCAATACCTGCTGGAGCAATTGAAGGATGACGCCTTGGTGGCGACCTGCGACATCAGCGGGCGGTTAGTGATGGTACACCAGGTGCGGCAAGG
>Ga0073903_10000191_pt1 | contig 31611 bp, 26 predicted proteins | sample KloWWTKNB14_bulk_FD_66665 | JGI IMG/M metagenome (GOLD analysis project Ga0073903, IMG submission 66665) | Active sludge microbial communities from Klosterneuburg, Austria, studying microevolution and ecology of nitrifiers - Klosterneuburg... | ecosystem: Engineered > WWTP > Aerobic digester >... | reverse complement strand
TGCACCAGGGCCGCGCGGCCGTCGTCGGGCGGGCAGTGCGCGGGCAGCCACGCGATCAGCGCCTCCATGGCCTCGAAGCGCTCGGTCTGGGCCGCGCGGTATTGCTCGGTCCAGCGCGCGACCTGGCGCGCGAAGTAATTGCCGGGCTTGCCGTAGCCCGCCAGCCCGACTGCCGCCGGGTCGATCGCGTGCAGCGCCGCCAGCACGCGCATGATCTCGGCGTACACCGCGCCGCGCTGCGCCGGCGCCAGCTCCGGCAGCGCGGGATCCCAGTAAACGCGCCCGGCCACGTGCTGCATCAGGTAGAACATGCTGCCGATCACGCCTTCATCCACGCACAGGTGCAGCGGCTGCGCGACCGGCACCGCGCTGCCGTGCAACGCGCCCAGCACGCGGTACTCGCGGTCCACCGCATGGGCCGAGGCCAGCAGCCGGCCGGGCGGCTTGCGCCGCAGGACATAGCGGCCCGACGCCGCCTCGATGAGATAGGTCGGGTTGGACTGGCCGCCCTTGAACTTGGTGGCGCTGAGCGGGCCGCGGAAGCCGGCCAGTTGCGCCTCGAGGTAGCGCGCGAGTTCGGCCTCGGGCAGTGCGAGCGGGTCGGTCATCGGCAGGTCCTGCGGGCGGCATCCACGTCGGCCGGCGACAACCGGCGACGCCCCCGGGTCAGTAGTAGGTCCACAGTTCGCGCAGGCTCGGCGCCGACAGGTGCGGCAGCACGTTCCAGCTCGACAGGAGGAAATGCCCGTCGAGCGCGCGCAGCTCGCACATCGCGCTGTTGCGCAGGCTCAGGTTCAGTTCGACCGCGCGCGCGTCGGGGCAGTCGAGCGCGCGCTGCGCGAGCTGCGAGATCACGCCGCCGGAACTCACCACCAGCACCCGGCGGTGCTGGCGCGCCAGTTCGGCCAGCTCCTGCGCGGCCGCGCCGATGCGGGCGCGGAAGGCGGACCAGGTCTCGAGCACGTCGTCGTCCAGCGCACCGCTGGCCCAGGCACCCAGCGCGGCGCGCAGGAAATCGAACAGCCGGCGCGGATCGCGGCTGCGCCCGTCCTCGGAGGCCTGCACCGCGGGGTGCGCGGGCTCGCGCCGCGCGAACGCGGCGAGGATGTTGCGATGCTCGTATTCGTTGATCGCCTCCGCCATCCGCGCCGTCGGCAGGCGCAGGCGGCGCGTGCCGTAGGCGCGCACGATCGCAGCCAGGGTGTCGCGGTGGCGCTCCATGGTGCCGCAGGCCACGGCGTCGAACTCCATCCCGCGCGCGGCCATCCACTCGCCCAGCAGGGTGGCCTGGCGGTGGCCGACGGGCGAGAGCTCGTCGTAGTGCGCCTTGTCGAACGAGGCTTGCCCGTGGCGGACCAGCAGCAGTTCGCTCATCGGCGCCTGCTTCAGTCGGCCAGCAGTTGCTGGCTGAAGCGGATGTCGAAGCGCTCGGTACCATCCGCGGGTTGCACCCCGAGCTCGAAGCGGTAGCTGTCCGCGCCGGCGATGCGGAACTCGCCGATGTAATACAGCACGCCCGGCTCGCGGATCGGGCGCATGCGCACCGTGCGCGCCTCGCCCTCGCTCCCGCGCACGCTGACGGTCAGGGTCGCCTCGCTGTGGACCTGGCCGCCATCGGCCTTGCGCCGCAGGATCGCCACGTTGAGCAGCCCGCGCGTCGCCGAGCGCGTGAGTCCGTGCTGCGCCGCGGCCTCGGGCGCGATGAAGTCGGAGCGCACCGCGTTGAAATGAACCTCGTACTCGCCGAAGGTCCGGAACTGCTCGGCGCGTGCCGGCACCGGCAGCGCGAGCGCCAGGAGCGGCGCAACGAGGCAGGCAAGGAGGTGCGGGCGGCGGCGCATGCGTCGCCTCAACCGGCGCCGGCCAGCGAGGCGCCGAAGCCGAACAGCGGCGCGACCACCAGCGCCTGCGCCAGCTGCACCGCCAGCAGCGCCACCAGCGGCGAGAGGTCGAAGCCGCCCAGCGGCGGCAGCACGCGCTGGAACGGCTTAAGCAGCAGGTCCGAGATCCGGTACACCAGCGGCACGGCCGGCTGGTCGAAATCCGGATTGACCCACGACAGGATCACCCGCACCAGGGTGATCCAGAACAGGGTCTGCAGCGCGAACGAGAGCAGCTGCGCGAAGCCCAGCACCGCGAGTGCCAGCGGGCCGACGCCGCGCCCCGCCATCCACACCGGGATCGCCACCCACAGGCAGGCGAGCAGCCAGCCGACCACGCAGCCGGCGGTGTTGAGCCCGCGCCACACCGGCAGCATGCGCTGCAGCGGCATCAGGATCGGATTGGTGAGCTTGTAGACCGCCTGGCAGATCGGGTTGTAGAAGTTCGCGCGCACCAGTTGCAGCAGCACGCGCAGCAGCACGATGAACAGCAGGATGCCGAACACGAAGGTGACGATGAGGTTGCCGGCATTGGCGAAGTAGCCCATGGCCTCAGTCCTGGATGGCGTTGGAAAGTTCGCGCCCGCGCGCGGTCGCGCGGGCGACCGCCACGGCCACCAGGGCGCGCAGTCCGCCGGCCTCCAGCGCCTCGATCGCCGCCGCGGTGGTGCCGCCGGGCGAGGTCACGCGCGCGCGCTGCGTGGCCGCGTCCACGCCGCCCTCGGCCGCCATGCGCGCCGCGCCGGCGGCGGTCGCCAGCACCAGCTCGCGGGCTGTATCCGCCGGCAGTCCCTGTGCCACGGCCGCCTGCTCGAGGGCCTCGATCAGGAGGAAGAAATAGGCCGGACCGCTGCCCGAGACCGCGGTCACCGCGTCCATCAGCGCTTCCTCGCCGATCCACACCGTGGCGCCGGCGGCGCGCAGGATGCCTTCGGCCAGCGCCCGCTGCGCCGCGTCCGCCACGGCGTTCGCGACCAGGCCGGAGATGCCGGCGCCGATCAGGGCCGGGGTGTTGGGCATCGCGCGGACCACCGCGACCCCGGCGCCGAGCCAGCGTTCGAACTGCTCGATGCGGACACCGGCGGCGATCGACACCACCAGTGGCCGTTCGGCGGCGACGATCGCGCGCAGGCCGGCGCAGACGTCGCGCATGACCTGCGGCTTGACTGCGAGCACCAGCACCCCGGCGCCACGCGCGGCCTCGGCGTTGTCCGCGCTGGTGGCGACGCCGAAGTCGGCGGCCAGTGCCGCGCGCGCCGGCGCATGGGGCTCCGCCACCGCGATCAGCGCCGGCGGATGGCCGCGGCGAACCAGCCCGCCGACCAGGCTGCGCGCCATGTTGCCGCCGCCGATGAAGGCCAGACGAGGATGAGGCATCGAACGTGGATTCCGGACCGCCCTGTAGGCGCGACTTTAGTCGCGACCGCCGCTCGCTGGCCAGCGCGCCCCGGGATTCAGCCCGGCCGCGCGCCGAACAACGCGCTGCCGATGCGGACCTCGGTCGCGCCCTCGGCGATCGCCATTTCGAAGTCCTCGCTCATGCCCATCGACAGGGTATCGAAGCCGGGGAAGCGGGGCCTGATCGAGGCGAACAGCGCATGCATGCGCTGGAACGACGCCCGCCGCGCATCCATCCGCGCGCGCGGCGCCGGAATGGCCATCAGCCCGCGCAAGGCCAGGCGCGGCTGCGCCGCGACCGCCTCGCACAGCGCCAGCGCCTGCTCCGGCGCGCAACCGGACTTGGAGTCCTCGTCGTCGACGTTGACCTGCACCAGCACGTTGAGCGGCGCCGATGCCGCCGGGCGCTCGCGCGCCAGCAGCGGCACCAGCTTGGGCCGGTCCAGGCTCTCCAGCCAGTCGAAATGGCGGGCCGCCTCGCGGCACTTGTTCGACTGCAGCGGCCCGATCAGGTGCCAGCGCAAGGCCGGGTCGGCCAGCTCGCGCTGCTTGGCCAGCGCCTCCTGGACGTAGTTCTCGCCGAAGTCGCGCTGGCCCCGCGCCGCGAGCGCGCGCACCGCGGCGGCCGGCTGGGTCTTGCTCACCGCCAGCAGGCGCACGGCGGTTCCGAGCGGGGCCGCGGCCGCGTGGATCCGCGCCTGGATCGTGTCGTAGGTCTCGGTTCGGGCTGGCATGCGGCGTGCAGGCTAGGAGGGGTCGGCAGCCGGCCGGCGGCCCCCTCCGGGGTCGCACAACCGGGCTATACTCGAATCGGATGCGCGACTTGGGCGCATTCCTTGAGGTGGATTGTAGCAATCGCTCGCGCGGGGGAAGGCATGGATATTGCTGAGCTGCTGGCATTCTCGGTCAAGAACAAGGCCTCCGACCTGCATCTGTCGGCCGGGCTGCCGCCGATGATCCGCGTCGACGGCGACGTGCGCCGGATCAACATCCCGGCGCTCGACCACAAGTCGATCCACTCGCTGGTGTACGACATCATGTCGGACAAGCAGCGGCGCGACTACGAGGAGTTCCTCGAGGTCGACTTCTCGTTCGAGATCCCGGGCCTGGCGCGCTTCCGCGTCAACGCCTTCAACCAGAACCGCGGCGCGGGCGCGGTGTTCCGCACCATCCCGACCGAGATCTGGACCCTCGAGGACCTTGCCTGTCCCAAGATCTTCAAGGAACTGATCAACCAGCCCCAGGGCCTGATCCTGGTCACCGGCCCCACCGGGTCGGGCAAGTCGACCACGCTGGCGGCGATGGTCGACCACGTCAACAAGAACGAGTACGGGCACATCCTCACCATCGAGGACCCGATCGAGTTCGTGCACACCTCGCAGAAGTGCCTGGTCAACCAGCGCGAGGTGCACCGCGACACCCATGGCTTCAACGAGGCCCTGCGCTCGGCCCTGCGCGAGGATCCGGACTACATCCTGGTCGGCGAGTTGCGCGACCTCGAGACCATCCGCCTGGCGCTGACCGCCGCGGAGACCGGGCACCTGGTGTTCGGCACCCTGCACACCTCGAGCGCGGCCAAGACCGTCGACCGCATCATCGACGTCTTCCCGGCCGGCGAGAAGCCGATGGTGCGCTCCATGCTTTCGGAATCGCTGCGCGCGGTGGTCTCGCAGTCGCTGCTCAAGAAGGTCGGCGGCGGCCGCATCGCGGCGCACGAGATCATGGTCGGCATCCCCGCGATCCGGAACCTGATCCGCGAGGACAAGGTCGCGCAGATGTACTCCTCGATCCAGACCGGCCAGCAGTACGGCATGCAGACGCTGGACCAGTGCCTGCTCGACCTCGTGCGCCGCGGCCTCGTCACCCGCCAGCAAGCCACCGGCTACGCCAAGGACAAGAAGATCTTCGACTAGCTCCCTGCTCGGAACGCGGCAAGAGATTGCCCGCGCGCAATGAGCCCCCCTTGAGTCAAGGGGGGCGGCCGGCGGAAGCCGGCCCGGGGTTGTGGAGGTACTGAATCGGCACTCGAAGCCGAACTGCAAATCGTAGAGGTGTCGCCCGTGAGCTCCGTGGACTTTTCCAGCTTCCTGAAGCTGATGGTGCACAAGAAGGCCTCCGACCTGTTCATCACGGCCGGCCTGCCGCCGTCGATGAAGGTCAACGGCCGCATCCAGCCGATCACGCAGACCGCGCTCACGGCGCAGCAAAGCCGCGACATGGTCCTCAACGTGATGACGCCCTCGCAGCGCGAGGAGTTCGAGAAGACCCACGAGTGCAACTTCGCGATCTCGATGCAGGGCGTGGGCCGTTTCCGCGTCAGCTGCTTCTACCAGCGCAACCAGGTCGGCATGGTGCTGCGCCGGATCGAGACCCGCATCCCGACCGTCGAGGAACTGAACCTGCCGGCGATCGTCAAGACCCTGGCGATGACCAAGCGCGGCATCATCATGTTCGTGGGCGCGACCGGCACCGGCAAGTCGACCTCGCTCGCGGCGATGATCGGCTACCGCAACCAGAACTCCACCGGCCACATCATCACGATCGAGGACCCGATCGAGTTCGTGCACAAGCATGAGGGCAACATCGTCACCCAGCGCGAGGTCGGCATCGACACCGACACCTGGGAGAACGCGCTCAAGAACACCCTGCGCCAGGCCCCCGACGTGATCATGATCGGCGAGGTGCGCACCCGCGAGACCATGGAGCACGCGGTCGCCTTCGCCGAGACCGGCCACCTGGTGCTGTGCACCCTGCACGCCAACAACGCCAACCAGGCGCTCGACCGCGTGCTGCACTTCTTCCCCGAGGACCGGCGCCCGCAGGTGCTGATGGACCTCTCGCTCAACCTCAAGGGCATCGTCGCGCAGCAGCTCATCCCCACGCCCGACGGCAAGGCGCGCCGGGTCGCGATGGAGGTGATGCTCGGCACCCCGCTGGTGCAGGACTACATCCGCGACGGCGAGATCCACAAGCTCAAGGAAGTCATGAAGGAATCGACCAACCTCGGCATGCGGACCTTCGACCAGAGCCTGTTCGAGCTCTACCAGTCGGGCGAGATCAGCTACGAGGATGCGCTGCGCCACGCCGACTCGGCCAACGAGGTGCGCCTGCGCATCAAGCTCGCCCAGGGCGGCGACGCGCACACGCTGTCGCAGGGCCTCGACGGCGTCGAGCTGATCGAGCAGTAGCGCAGCTGCCGCGACCGCGGCGACCTGCAACGGTCCGCGCCGCCGGCCCTTCGAGCTCCGGCTCGGAACGACTCTCGCCTCCGCTCGAAGGGCCGGCGGCGCGGACCCGCTTCGAATGAATCACGGAACCAGGCCGCGCCATTGCCTTCCCCCGTGGGACCGGCTTCAGGTACCGGGCGCGCCCATCAGGTGCGCCATCACCGCCATCCGCACCACCAGGCCGTTCGAGACCTGCTGCAGGATCACCGACTGCGGGCCGTCCGCGACCCCGGATGCGATTTCCACGCCGCGGTTCATCGGGCCGGGGTGCATCACGATGGCATCGCGCTTGGCCAGCGCGAGCCGCTCCGGGGTCAGGCCGTAGCGGCTGAAGTAGCTCGCGTCGTCGGGAATGGCCGAGGCCTGCATGCGTTCCTTCTGCAGCCGCAGCATCATCACCACGTCGACGTCGAGCAACGCGCGCCCGATGTCGTGGAACACGCGCACGCCCGGCAGCGGATCGGCCGGCAGCAGGGTTTCCGGCGCGCACACGCGCAGTTCCCCGATGCCCAGCGTGCGCAGGGCGTCGATGTCCGAGCGCGCCACCCGCGAATGCAGCACGTCGCCGACGATCAGCGCCACCAGGCGCGAGAAATCGCGGCCCTTGCGCTGGCGGATGGTGTAGGCGTCGAGCAGGCCCTGGGTCGGGTGGGCGTGGTTGCCGTCGCCGGCGTTGATGACCGCGACGCCCGGGCGCACGTGGCGCGCGAGGTACTCCGGCGTGCCGTTCTCCCGGTGCCGCACCACGAACAGGTCGCAGTGCATGGCCTCGAGCGTGCGCAGGGTGTCGAGCACGCTCTCGCCCTTGCTCGCCGACGAGGCGCCGACGTCGAAGTCGACCACGTCGGCCGACAGCCGCGAGGCGGCGAGGCTGAAGCTCACGCGCGTGCGGGTGGAGGGCTCGAAGAACAGGTTGACCACGGTGCGGCCGCGCAGCAGCGGCAGCTTCTTGACCTTGCCGCCGGTCGCGGCCGCGAGCGCCTCGGCGGTATCGAGCAGTTCCTCCAGCTGGCGCCGCGGCAGGTCCTCGAGGCTCAGCAGGTGGCGCAGGCGCCCGTCGCCATCGTGCTGGACCCGGCCCATGTCAGGCCCCGTCCCCGACCAGTTCCAGGCGCAGCGGCTCGGGCCCGCGCAGCTTGAGGTGCTGGCCGCGACCCAGCGCCAGCGCGGTCCCCTGCACGTCGGCCTGGATCGGCAATTCGCGCCCGTCGCGCGCCACCAGCACCGCCAGCGTGACCGAGGCCGGGCGGCCCCAGTCGAAGATCTCGTTGAGCGCGGCGCGCGCGGTGCGGCCGGTGTAGAGCACGTCGTCGACCAGCACCACGTCGCGCCCGTCCACGTCCCAAGGCAGGTGCGAGGGGTGCACGCTGGGGTTGAGCCCGTTGCGGCCGAAATCGTCGCGATGGAAGCTGATGTCGAGCACGCCGACCGGCTGGGTCCAGCCCAGCCTCTGCGCGAGGCGCCCGGCGACCCACACCCCGCCGGTCTGCACGCCCACCAGGCACGGCGATTCGATGCCGCGCAATTGCAGGCGCTGTTGCAGCGCGCCGGCCAGGGCCTCGATCAGGTCATCGGCGTCGGGCAGGGCTGGGGCGTGGCTGCGGCTCATGTCGTCGCGGCTCCGGTGGCGGCCAGGAAGGACTCCACGATCACCTGCGCGGCAACCGAGTCGAGCGTGTCGGCCGCGCGCGCGCGCGCGACGCCGGCGCGGCGCGCGGCGGCGAAGCGGCGCGCCGCCTCGATCGAAGTCATGCGTTCGTCGTGCGCGTGCACCGGGAGCCGGTAGCGCTCGGCGAGGCGCCGCGCGAAGCCGCGCGCTTGCGCGGTCATCGGCTGCTCGGTGCCGTCGAGCGCGAGCGGCAGGCCGACCACCAGCGCGTCCGGCGTCCACTCGCGCAGCGCCGCCTCGATCGTCGCCCAGGCCGGTCCCGCGGCGCCGTTGGGCACCACCGCCAGCGCGGTCGCGGTGCCGGTCACGCGTTGGCCGAAGGCCATGCCGATGCGGCGCGTCCCGTAGTCGAAGCCGAGCACGCGGGTCGGCGGCCCGGCGTTCGCGGATGCCGCTGCCGCGGTCATGTTCAGGCGTGCCCGGCGTAGTCGGAAAGCTGGCTGGCATCGACCCCGACCAGGCGCGCGGCCGCGCTCCAGCGCTGCTCGCAGGGCGTGCCGAAGATCAGCGCCGGATCCGCCTTCGCGGTCAGCCAGGCGTTGTCGAGGATCTCCTGGTCGAGCTGGCCCGCGGTCCAGCCGGCGTAGCCCAGCGCCACCAGCGCGTTGGCCGGGCCCTGGCCTTCGGCGATCGCGGCGAGGATGTCGCGCGAGGTGGTCACGGAGAGCTGGTCGGAGATGTCGAAGCTGGAGTCCCAGTCGCCGCCGCGCGAGTGCAGCACGAAGCCGCGCTCGGGCTGGACCGGGCCGCCGATGTAGACCGGCGCGCGCGCGACGGCGTCGATCGCGGTCTTGAGCTTCATCTGCGCCAGCACGTCGGACAGCAGCAGGTCCGAGCGGCGGTTGACCAGGATCCCCATCGCGCCATCGCGGGTGTGCTGGCAGACGAAGGTGACGCCGCGGCTGAAATTGGGATCCAGCATCGACGGCATCGCGATGAGGAAGTGATCGGTGAGCCACGTGGTGTCGGGCATGCCCCGATTCTACCCCGGACCCGCCGCGGCCCGGGCCGGCCTATTGCGTGCCGAGGGTGCCGCCGGGCTTGAACTGCCAGGTGCGCGTGATGTGCAGGATGTCGGTCTGGTCGCCGGTATCGGGCAGCGGGGTGAAGGGTTCGGCCAGGCGCACGATGCCGACCGCGGCCTCGTCCAGCAGCTGGTAGCCGCTGGGCTGGATGATCTCCACGTTCGCCACTGTCCCATCCTTGCGCACCTGCACCGTCAGCACCAGCTGGCCCGTGATCCGGCGCGTGCGCGCCTCGCTCGGGAAATTGAGGTTGCCGATGCGCTCGACCCGCGCCACCCACGCGCGCATGTAGGCCGCGTAGGCGTACTCCTGCGTGTTGGCGTTGAGGAACTTGCGCTTGGGCCGCTTGGCATAGGCCTGCGACTGGCGCTCGATCTCGGCCGCGAGCCGCGCCATCTCCATGCTGCGCTCGATCAGCTCGCGTCCGCTGGGCACGTCCAGCGGCGGCACTTCGAGCGCGTCCTCGCTGCGCTCGACCACCTGTTTCGACTGCGTGGTCGCGACCACCGGCGTCGGTTGCCGCGGCTGCGGCTTCGGTGCGCTGGCGCGCATCGGCGTCGGCGCCAGGCCGGGCTGCAGTTTCGGCACCGGGCTCGACACCGGCTCGCGCGGCCGCTCGGCCTTGTCGTGCTCGCCGCCGCCGCGCTGGGTGGCGTTGGCCAGGAAGTCCGGATCCCTGGGCTTCTCCGCGGTGCTGGTCTGGACCAGGATCACGTCCAGCGCCGGCAGGCTGGCGGCGGGGTCCTCGAGGGCGAAGCCCACGCCCAGGATGACCACCGCGTGCAGCAGCGCCGCGAAGGCGGTGGTGACGCGCACGCGCTCGCGTGGCCCGATGCGCGGGCCATGCACGGGCTCGAGATCGGCCGCGCGCGCGTTCATGCGCCCGGGCGGCGGCCTTGCGCGCGCAGCGCCTCGATGCGGTCGAACAGCAGCGCGGCGATGTTGAGGCCGCATTGCGCATCGAGCTCGCGGATGCCGGTCGGGCTGGTGACGTTGATCTCGGTGAGGAAGTCGCCGATCACGTCGAGCCCGACGAAGACCAGGCCGCGCCGCCGCAGTTCCGGCGCGACCTGCGCGCAGATCCAGCGGTCGCGCTCCGACAGCGGCTGGCCCACGGCCTTGCCGCCGCGGGCCATGTTGCCGCGGAAGTCGGTGCCCTGCGGGATGCGCGCCAGGGCGTATGGCACCGGCTCGCCGTCGATCAGCAGGATGCGCTTGTCGCCCAGCACGGCCTCCGGGACGAAGCGCTGCGCCATCGCCAGTTCCTGCCCGTCGCGGGTCAGGGTCTCGAGGATCACGTTCAGGTTGGGGTCGTCGCCGCGGGTCTTGAAGATCGAGCGCCCGGCCATGCCGTCGAGCGGCTTGAGCACGGCGTCGCCGACCTCGCGCACGAAGGCGCGCAGCACTTCCGCGTCGCGCGCCACGCAGGTCGGCGGGCAGCATTGCGGGAAGGCCTGGGCATAGAGCTTCTCGTTGGCATCGCGCAGCGCCTGCGGCGCGTTGACCACCAGCGTGCCGGCGCGCGCGGCGAATTCCAGCACCAGGGTGTCGTGGAGGAAGTGGCCGTCGAACGGCGGGTCCTTGCGCGCCAGCACCACGTCCAGTTCCGCCAGCGGCCGCCACGCGGGCGCGGCCAGCGTGTACCAGCCGGCGGCATCGTCCTTCACGCCAAGTCCGGCGCAGCGCCCCAGGGCGACGCCGTCGCGCACCTGCAGGTCGCCCTGGGTCAGGTACTGCAGCCGGTGCCCGCGGCGCTGGGCCTCGAGCAGCATGGCGAAGGTGCTGTCCTTCTTCGGCTTGATCGCGCCGATCGGATCCATCAGCACGCCTATGGCAAGGCTCACGATCGGGTTCCCTGGCAGAGTGGCGGCGACGCCGGCGGGTGTCGGCGCGAGGCCTATACTACCGTCAGCGAATGGCCCGGTCGGAGGACCATTTCGCAGAACGAATTTCCTGAAAGTTCAATGCACTTGCACGATTTACTTGACATGCTTTCGCTACAAGGTTAAACAGCCTCGGACAGATTGTTCAGGAATCGTGCACGCCGCCGGACCCGGCCCAGCGCCGCGGCCCGGCAATTGCATGCATCCGGGGCCCCGGTGGCCACGCACACGGTGGAGACAGTGGACGACGCTAACAACGAAGGCAGTCTGGCGGGCCTCAAGGTGATGGTCATCGACGACTCGAAGACCATCCGCCGCACCGCCGAAACCCTCCTCAAGAAGGAAGGCTGCGACGTCGTCACCGCCACCGACGGCTTCGAGGCGCTGGCCAAGATTTCGGACCAGCAGCCGCAGATCATTTTCGTCGACATCATGATGCCGCGGCTCGACGGCTACCAGACCTGCGCGCTGATCAAGAACAACACGATGTTCCGTTCGACGCCGGTGATCATGCTCTCGTCCAAGGACGGCATTTTCGACAAGGCCCGTGGCCGGATCGTGGGTGCGGAGCAGTACCTGACCAAGCCGTTCACCCGCGAGGAGCTGCTCGGAGCGATCCGCAAGCACGTCGACCTCAAGGGTTGAACGGACTGGACGACCAGCCGGCAGGGGAACAGGCATGGCGCACATCCTGATAGTCGATGACTCGCCGACCGACGTGAAGGTGCTCTCGGGCATGCTTGAGCGCGCGGGCCACCGTGTCTCCAGCGCGGCCAGCGCGGAGTCCGGTATGGATCTTGCAAAGACCGAAAGGCCGGACCTGATCCTGATGGACGTGATCATGCCCGGCATGAACGGTTTCCAGGCCACCCGCAGCCTGAGCCGCGACCCCGAGACCAGCGAGATCCCGGTGATCATCGTGACCACCAAGGGCATGGAAACGGATCGCGTGTGGGGTCTCCGGCAGGGAGCCAAGGACTTCATCGTGAAGCCCGTGGAGGAGCGCGACCTGATCGCGCGGATCCAGAACCTGCTGCCGCATTGATGTACCCAGCGACCGACAATGTGACGCACAGCGTCACCCCCTTCGACCTGCTCCTCGACTACGAGCGGCAGGCGCAGGCGCACGTCGCCGGCGCGGCCGAGCAGGTCGAGGCGCCGGGCCTGTGGCGCGGGATCGCCTTCCGGGTCGGCACCCACCATCTCGTCAGCGGCATCGCGGAGGTCAGCGAAATCCTGACCCTGCCGCCGATGACCACCATTCCGGGGACCAAGCCCTGGCTGCTCGGCGTGGCCAACATCCGCGGCAACCTGGTCGCGATCGTCGACCTGCGCGGCTTCATCGAGGGCGATCGCACGCCGATCGGCGACCGCTCGCGCGTGCTGGTCGCGCGCCAGGCCGGCGGCGCCGTCGGCCTGCTGATCGACGAGGTGCTGGGCCAGCGCAATTTCACCGACGAGAACGTCCCGCTGTCCGACGGCGAGCAGGACGAGCGCTACGAACGATTTGTCCCGCGACGGTACGAGCTCGGCGGTACCGAGTGGGGCGTTTTCAGCATGACGACGCTGGTCAGGACGCCGGATTTCCAGCAAGCCGCCGGGTGACGGGATGGACCCGCGCCAGGCAACGCGGCATCGAGGTGACGTGACATGGGTTCGAGGACGGGTCAGGACGCCGGATTTCCAGCAAGCCGCCGGGTGACGGGATGGACCCGCGCCAGGCACCACATTGGGGTGACGTGACATGAGTTCGACGACGGGCGCGATGGGCCGGACGCAGTCCTCCAGCATCCGATTCTGGATCCCGCTGCTGCTGCTGGCGCTGGGGCTGCTGGTGGCGAATACCTACTTCTCGGGCGTCAGGAACGAGGACGACCGCCAGGCCATCACCAAGGCCACCGACGTGCAGGTGCTGTCGCAGCAGATCGCGACCTTCGCGCGCGAGGCCGCCGGCGGCAACATCGACGCCTTCGCCGAGCTCAAGTCCACGCGCGACCTGGTCGAGGCCGGCATCACCCAGCTCTCCGCCGGCGACCCCAAGACCGGCATGCCCGCCTACGGCACCCAGGTCGGCGCCCCGGTCAAGGAGCTGTCCGACGCCTGGCAGCCGATCAAGGGCAACGCCGACACGATCCTGGGCCGCCAGCAGCTGGTGCTGGACATGACCCAGACCGCGGCCGACTTCAGCGCCAAGATCCCGCTGCTGACCGCGCGCATGGAGGAAATCGTGCGCGTGCTCACGGAGCGCGACGCGCCGGCATCGCAGATTTACATGGCCACCCGCCAGATGCTGCTCGCCGACCGCATGCTCCGCCGCGTATCCGAGATCCTCAAGGGCGGCGACCTCGCCGTGACCGCCGCCGACTCCTTCGGCCGCGACGCGCAGATCTACGGCCGCGTGCTCGACGGCCTGATGAACGGCTCGACCGAACTCAACATCAAGGCGCTGACCGACCCGACCGCGCGCGGCATCCTCAACCAGGTGTTCGAGATCTTCAACGAGGTCGGCCAGAACGTCGACAAGATCCAGGGCGCGTCGACCGACCTGTTCGAGGTCACCGAGGCCGCCGACGCCATCGTGCTCGATTCAAAGGGCCTGCTGGAACAGAGCAAGGACGTCTCCGCCGCGGTGGCGCAGCTGCCGGGCAAGCGCCCGTTCCCGTCGCTGTTCTGGACCATCGTCGCCGGCGCGGCCGCGCTGCTGGGCCTCGGTGGGGCGGCCTTCGCTTACAACCAGGGCCAGCGCCGCACCATGCAGGCCACCGCCGACCTCAACCAGCGCAACCAGGAAGCCATTCTCCGGCTGCTCGACGAGATGGGCTCGCTGGCCGAGGGCGACCTCACGGTGAAGGCGACCGTGACCGAGGACATCACCGGCGCGATCGCGGACTCGATCAACTTCGCGGTCGAGGCCCTGCGCTCCCTGGTGACCACGATCAACGAGACCGCGGTGCAGGTCGCCGCGGCCGCGCAGGAAACCCAGGCCACCGCGATGCACCTGGCCGAAGCCGCCGAGCACCAGGCGCAGCAGATCACCTCGGCCTCGGCCGCGATCAACGAGATCGCGGTCTCGATCGACGAGGTGTCGAAGAACTCGGCCGAATCGGCCGACGTCGCCCAGCGCTCGGTGCAGATCGCGTCCAAGGGCGCCGCCGTCGTGCGCCAGACGATCCAGGGCATGGACTCGATCCGCGACCAGATCCAGGAGACCTCGAAGCGAATCAAGCGCCTGGGCGAGAGCTCGCAGGAAATCGGCTCGATCGTCGAGCTCATCAACGACATCTCGGAGCAGACCAACATCCTGGCGCTCAACGCCGCGATCCAGGCCGCGTCCGCCGGCGAGGCGGGCCGCGGTTTCGCGGTCGTGGCCGACGAAGTGCAGCGACTCGCCGAGCGCGCCTCGGGCGCGACCAAGCGAATCGAGACCCTGGTGCAGACGATTCAGTCCGACACCAACGAGGCGGTGAGTTCGATGGAACAGACCACCGCCGAGGTGGTCGCGGGCGCCCGCCTGGCCGAGGACGCCGGCCTCGCCCTGGGCGAGATCGAGAAGGTCTCGAACGACCTTGCCGACCTCATTCAAAGCATCTCCGAGTCCGCGCGCCAGCAGTCGGCCGCCGCCACCAACATCTCGGCGACCATGAACGTGATCCAGGAAATCACCACCCAGACCTCGGTCGGCGCCAGCCAGACGGCCGAGTCGATCGGCAACCTCGCGCAGCTTGCCGCGGACCTGAGAAGGTCGGTGGCCGACTTCAAGCTGCCGGGCTGACGGCACGACGGCCCCTCCCATGGGCATGGCGGCAGCCAAGTGGTCCGGCCCGGCGCACCTGCCGGGCATGGACGACGCCGAGTTCTCGCGCTGGGTCGGCCTGCTCGAGCGCCGGACCGGCGTGGTCGTGCCGCCCGATCGCAAGTCCTTCCTCGTCACCGGCGTGCGCTCGCGCCTGCGCGAAACCGGGTTCGCCAGTTTCGCCGCCTACTTCGAGCAGCTGCTCGCCGGGCCGCGGGGCGCGATCGAGTGGGCGACGCTGGTCGACCGCCTCACCGTGCACCAGACCCATTTCTTCCGCCACGTGCCCTCGCTGGACCTGGTCGCCGAGCAGTGGCTGCCGGCCTACCTGGCGCGCGGCGACGTCGACGCGATCCACGCCTGGAGCGTGGGTTGCTCGACCGGCGAGGAGGCCTTCACCCTGGCCATGGCGCTCGACCGCGCGCTCGACCGCCTCACCGCGGGCAAGGCCTACTTCGGCATCACCGCCACCGACATCAGCGCCCCGGCGCTGGCGGTGGGGCGCGCCGCCTGCTATCCGCGCGCCAAGGCCGACGAGATCCCGGTCGACTGCCAGGCGCGCTACTGCGAGCCCGACGAGGAAGACAGCTTCCGCATCGTCGACGCGCTGCGGCGGCGGGTCGGCTTCGTGCAGTTCAACCTGATGGACATCGCGCGCGCGCCGCTCAAGCGCCTCGACCTGGTCTACTGCCAGAACGTGCTGATCTATTTCGCGCGCGAGCGCCGCGTGGCGCTGCTCGACGCGCTGGCCGCCCTGCTCAAGCCCGGCGGCCTCGTCGTGCTGGGCCCGGGCGAAGTGCTCGGCTACACGCCCGCATCCACCGTACGCCTGGGCGGCCCGCAGACGCTGGCCTTCCAAAGAACCTGAACCAAGGCCGGACCGACCCTGCCCGGTACCGGAACGCCCAGAGCCCGACATGCGACTCCAAGACGACCTCGACTTCACCACCCTGAACTGGGTGAAGCAGGAACTGGACGAGACCCTCAAGCAGGCGCGCCAGGCGCTCGAGGCTTACGTCGAGGATCCGGCCGACTCCAGCCTGATGCGCTTCTGCGCCACGTACCTGCACCAGGTGCAGGGCACGCTGCGCATGGTCGAGCTTTACGGCGCCGCGATGGTGGTCGAGGAGATGGAGCGCGTCGCGCACTCGCTGCTCGACGGCCAGGTGCGGCAGAAGGACGAAACCTACGCGGTACTGATGCGCGGCATCGTGCAGCTGCCCGATTACCTCGAGCGCCTGCAGAGCGGCCACAAGGACATCCCGATCGTCCTGCTGCCGCTGCTCAACGACCTGCGCGCCTGCCGCGGCGAGAAGCTGCTGTCGGAAAGCGTGCTGTTCTCGCCCGACCTCGGCGCGCCGCTGCCGCGCAGCGCGGCGGGTCCCGACCGTGCGGTGCCGGAGCTCGAGCTCAAGGCGCTGTCGGCGCGGTTGCGCATGAATTTCCAGGCCGGGCTGCTGCACTGGTTCCGCAACCTCGAGCCGCAGCGCGCGATCACCGGCCTGCAGGGCACGCTCGACCGGCTGCGCGCGATCTGCAGCCAGGACGAGGCGCGGCGCCTGTGGTGGGTGGCGGCTGGCGTGCTCGATGCGGTCCAGTCGGGCGCGATCGAGGCATCCCCGGCGCTCAAGGTCCTGTACGGGCGCATCGACCGCGAGATCAAGCGCCTGGCCGAGGCCGGCGAACAGAGCTTCCGGGTCGAGCCGCCGCGCGAGCTGACCAAGAACCTCCTGTACTACGTCGCCCACGCCCGCTCCGAGGGCGAGCGCGTCGGCGAGATCCGCCGCACCTACCGACTCGACGCGCTGCTGCCGAGCGAGCAGGAGCTCGAGCACGCCAAGGGCAGCCTGTCGGGCAAGAACCGCGCGCTGCTCGACACCGTGTCGGCGGCGATCAAGGAAGACCTGATGCGGGTCAAGGATGCGCTGGACCTGCATCTGCGCACGCAGGACGCCCATCCCACCGACCTGTCGGCCCAGACCGACGTGCTCGATCGCGTGGCCGACACCCTGGGCATGCTGGGCCTGGGCGTCCCGCGCCGGGTCGTGCAGGAGCAGCGCCAGGCCCTGGCCGAGATCGCCGGCGGCACGCGCAAGGCCGACGAGGGCGCCCTGCTCGACGTCGCCGGCGCGCTGCTCTACGTCGAGGCATCGCTGGACGAGAACATCCAGACCCTGGGCGGCGCCGAGGTCGAGGAACCGCCGCCGGCCGGCAGCAGCGAGATCGAGCTGCCGCAGGCCGAGGTGCGACGGATCCTCGAGGCCCTGATGAAGGAGGCCTCGGTCAACCTGCACCAGGCCAAGCAGGACATCGTGGCCTTCGTCGAGTCGCCGTGGGACCACGCCAAGGTCGGGCAGATCCCGCGCCTTATCGAGGAAATCGCCGGCGCCATGCGCATGCTCGCGCTGGAGGAGCCGGCGTCGCTGCTCGACGCGCTGGCGCGCTTCGTCGAGGTGGAACTGATCCGCCTGCGGCGCGTGCCGACCACCGACCAGATGGACCGCCTGGCCGACACCCTGGCCTCGATCGAGTATTACCTCGAGGCCGCGCGCGACCAGCGCGTGGGCCGCGAGCGCATCCTCGACGTCACCCGCCGCAGCCTCGAGGCGCTCGGCTACTGGCCGATCCCCGATGCGCCGCTGCCGGCCGCGGTCAGCGAACTGGGCGAGCTTGCCGGCGCCAGCCTCGAGCAGGCGCGGCTGGAGTCCGCGGACACCGGCGCCGTGGCGCCGGCCTTCACCGGCCAGTCTTCCAGCCCTGTCGCCACGGCCATGGAGGCCGGCGGCATGGAGTTGCCCGGCCTCGAATTGGCCGAGGACAGCCTTGACGCGTTCCTGGCCCGGATCGAGCGCGGCGAGGGCGGGGCCATGGCGCCGTCCGCGGACGCGTCCGCGCCGCGGGAGCTCCACGACGTCGACGGCCTGCGCTTCGCCGAGACCGGCGACGACGAGGAAGACTACGAATGGGTCGAGGTCGAGGAGGAAGTCGAGGTCGAGCCGGAACCGGCATCCGCTGCCGGCGCGGCGCCGGCCGGCGGCTTCCAGTCCGTGCCCTCCGACGACATCGACGACGAGATCCGCGAGGTCTTCGTCGAGGAGGTGGCGGAGGAAATCGACAACATCAACCGCCAGCTGCCGGCGTGGAAGGCCGACATCGGCGACGCCGAGAAGCTCAAGCCGGTGCGGCGCTCGTTCCACACGCTCAAGGGCAGCGGCCGCCTGGTCGGCGCCATGGCCCTGGGCGAGTTCAGCTGGAAGATCGAGAACATGCTCAACCGGGTGCTCGACAAGAGCATCCCGCCGTCGGCGGCCGTGCTGGCCTTGCTCGACCATGCCGCCGCCGCGTTGCCGCCGTTGCTGTCCGGACTGCGCGGCGAGGGCCCGGTGCAGGCCGACCTGGCCGGCATCATGGCGGTCGCCGACAAGCTCACGGCCGGGGAAGAAGCCTGGCTGCGCACCGCCGAGAAGATCAAGGTCAAGCGCACGCGCCGCGTGCGCGTGCCGCGCCCGCGGCCCGCGTTCGAGCAGGTCGAGGCGCCGGTCGAACTCACCGATACGGTCAACCTCGCCTCGTTGATGACCATCGAGGCGCCGTCGCGCGAGCTCGAGCCGGAGGCGCTGTCCGCGGTTTCGATGGCGGAGCATGTCGGCCCGTTCATGCCGGCGCTCGACCCGATGCTGCTCGAGATCCTGCGCAGCGAGGTCGAGGGCCACCTCGGCGTCGTGCGCGACTGGCTCGCAGCCTGCGAGCGTTCCGGCGCGCCGCTGCCCGCGACCGAGGCCGTGCTGCGCGCGGTGCACACCATGCATGGCGCGATCTCGATGGCCGACGTGCCCTCGATCAACGAGGTCGTCGGCCCGCTCGAAGGCTACGTGCGGCGCCTGCGCGGCCAGGCCGGCGCGCCGACCCCGTCCGGGCTGGCCACCATCGCCGATACCGTGCGCCTGACCGCCGACGTGATCGCGCTGCTCGATCGCCCGGGCGCCCCGGTGCCCGACGCCAGCGGCCTCGCCGCGCGGCTCGAGCAATTGCGCAGCGCGCTGCCCGAGCCCGAGCACGCGTTCAGCGTGTTCGACCTCGCGCTGGAAGAGGAAGCCGCCGAGGAGCCGGTCGTCGGCGAGCGCGACGCGCTCGATGGATTCATCGAGGAAGCCGCGATCGAGCGGCTCCCGCCGGGCCTGTCGTCCGACAGCGACCAGGATTTCGCGGAATTGCTGGCGGAGGCCGACGCGCTGATCGCGGCGACGCCCGCCCGCGAGCCCGCGTCGGCGTCGCTGGACACCGATCCGCTCGACCTGTTGTCGATCGGGGAGCCCTTCCCGGAGAACGCCGCGGCGGCGCTCGAGGCAACGCCGGACTTCGCCGCGGAGCTTGTGCGCGAGCCGGCGCCAGAACCGGTCGCCGAGGTTGCGCCCGCGGCCGGCGCCATCGAGGTCATGGACCTGGCCTCGGTGCCGGAGCCGTTCCCCGAGGACCGCAGCACGGCGCAAGCCGCGCGCGTGGCCCCGTCGCCGACTCCGACGCCGACGCCGACTCCGACGCCGACTCCGACGCTCGACATCGAGCCGATCGCGGAGGATGTCGAGCCCGAGGGCGTGCTGGTCCTGCCCGACATGGACGAGGACCTGATCGAGATCTTCGTCGAGGAAGGCAACGACATCCTCGACAAGGCCGATGCGCTGGTCGCGCGGCTGCGCGAGGCGCCCACCGACCACGAAGCCATCACCGGGCTGCAGCGGCACCTGCACACGCTCAAGGGCAACGCGCGCGCGGTCGGCCTGGCCGGGGTCGGCGACCTCAGCCACGCGGTCGAGTCGCTGCTCGAGGCGGTGGTCGGCGATCGCATGGACATGAATCGGGCCTCGGTCGATGCGCTGGAGCGCGCCTTCGATCGCCTGCATCGCATGGTCGGCCGGGTGGCCAGGCGCCAGGCGGTAGGCACGCCGCAGCACATGATCGCCCGCTTCGAGGCCCTGGTGGAGGGCGAGTCCTTCGAGATCGCGGCGCCTGGCGCCGCCGCCGAGGCCGCGCCGCCCGCCGGGGAACCTGAGGCCGCGCCGGCAGCGGCCGCCGAGCCGCCGACGCGGCCGGCGCCGCGCCAGCGCACCGCGCCGCGCGCGCTGCCCGAAGCGCTGCCGGAAGACGAGACCCTGATCCGCGCGCCGCAGGAGATGATCCGCGTGCGCTCGGACCTGCTCGACGCGCTGGTCAACTTCGCCGGCGAGGTGTCGATCTACCGGTCGCGCCTGGAGCAGCAACTGGGCTCGTTCCGCTTCAACCTGGTCGAGCACGACCAGACCGTGAGCCGCCTGCGCGAGCAGTTGCGCAAGCTCGAGATGGAGACCGAGGCGCAGATCCTGTCGCGCTACCAGCGCGAGGCCGAGGCCACCGGCGCCGAGGCGGTCTTCGATCCGCTCGAGCTCGACCGCTTCTCGACCCTGCAGCAGCTCTCGCGCGCGCTGGCCGAATCGGTCAACGACCTCGTGGCCCTGCAGACCGCGATGGACGATCTCACGCGGCAGTCGGAAACCCTGCTGCTGCAGCAGTCGCGGGTCAGTTCCGAACTGCAGGAGGGCCTCATGCGCACGCGCATGGTGCCCTTCGACTCGGTGGTGCCGTTCCTGCGCCGCCTGCTGCGCCAGACCGCCGACGAGCTCGGCAAGCGCGCCGCGCTCAAGGTCGAGGGCGCGCAGGGTGAAATGGACCGCAACCTGCTCGAGCGCATGAAGGCCCCGTTCGAGCACATGCTGCGCAACGCGCTCGCGCACGGCGTCGAATCGCCGGCCGAGCGCGACCGCGCCGGCAAGCCCTCCGAGGGCCTGGTGCGGATCGCGGTCGGCCGCGAGGCGACGGAAGTCGTGATCAAGGTCTCCGACGACGGCAAGGGCATGGACCGCGACGCGATCCGGCGCAAGGCGATCGAGCGCGGCCTGATGCGGCCCGATGCGCAACTGTCCGACCGCGACCTGTTCGGCTTCGTGCTCGAGACCGGCTTCTCCACCGCCGAGCAGGTGACCAAGATCGCCGGCCGCGGCGTCGGCATGGACGTGGTCGCGAGCGAGATCAAGCAGCTCGGCGGCTCGCTGTCGATCGACAGCCAGCGCGGCCAGGGCACCGAGTTCACGGTGCGCCTGCCGTTCACGCTGGCGGTGACCCAGGCCATCCTGGTGCGCCTCGGCGACCAGGTGTTCGCGGTGCCGATGTCGTCGGTGCAGGGCGTCGCGCGCATCCAGCGCGAGGATCTCGAGCGCCGGCTGATGCAGCAGCACCCGAGCTTCGGCTATGCGGGCGAGGAGTACGTGATCCACGAACTCAACGTGCTGCTCGGGCTGCCGGGCCACCGCATCGGCGACGACGCCCAGTTGCCGCTGCTGCTGGCCCGCACCGGCGACCAGCGCGCCGCGATCCGGGTCGACTCGGTGATGGGCTCGCGCGAGATCGTGGTCAAGTCGGTCGGCCCGCAGGTGAGTTCGGTGCCGGGCGTGTTCGGCGCCACCATCATGGGCGACGGCTCGGTCGTGATGATCCTGGACCTCGCGCCACTGGTGCGCCGCAGCGCGGCCCTGCGCGAGGAAGTCGCGGCCGAGGCCCTGCTCGAGTCCGAGTTGCCGGGCGTGGTCGCGCCCGCGCTGCCGGCGCCGGAAGGGCGCCGCCAGCCCTTGATCATGGTGGTCGACGACTCGATCACGATGCGCAAGGTGACCAGCCGCGTGCTCGAGCGCCAGGACATGGAGGTCGTGACCGCGAAGGACGGCCTCGATGCGGTCGAAAAGCTGCAGGATCGCATTCCGGACCTGGTGCTGCTCGATATCGAGATGCCGCGGATGGACGGCTACGAGCTTGCGACCTACATGCGCAACGACCCGCGCCTGCGCACGGTGCCGATCATCATGATCACCTCGCGCACGGGCGAGAAGCATCGCCAGCGCGCCTTCGAGATCGGCGTCGACCGCTACCTCGGCAAGCCGTACCAGGAGGCTGACCTGCTGCGGAACGTCGAGGAGACGCTGAGGCTGAGCCGTGCAATCCACTGAAGTCGTCGCCGTGGGCCGGCCCGGGACGCCGATCGCGCTGCTCTACCAGGCCGTCGCGCTGCACGAGCACCTCAAGCGCGCCCTGACCGAACTGGGCGCCGACGTGGTCTACGAGACCGAGACCGGCAAGTTCGATCGCGCCTCGCTCGAGTCCTCGGGTGCGCGCGTGGTGGTGATCAACCTCGACCCCGAGGTCGAGGAGGACATCGAGCAGCTCGACGAACTGCTGGTCGACGATGCGCTCAAGGTCGTGTTCAACGACGGCGAGGTCTCGAGCCGGCTCGAGGGCTGGGATGCGGCACGCTGGGCGCGCCACCTCGCCTCGAAGATCCTCGGCGTCACCGACACCAATCCGCCGCGCCCGCCCGGCTCCGAGGCGATCCCGGTCAAGGTCAAGCAATCGGCGCCGGACACCATCGGCGCCCACAGGATCGACCTGGGCTTCGAGCTCGCGGGACACGAACTCGCCACCGCGCTGGCGGCTGACACGGGCGAGGCGATCGCGCGCACGCGCGCGGCGCTGGTCACCGCGCTGGAGCCGGTCGCGCCCGAACTGATGGGTGGCGAACGCGAGGCGGCTTCGCGCGCCGCGGAGCCGGACTTCGCGGCCGAGTCGGACGCAGACGCCGCGGCGATGCCCGCCGCCGAGTTGCTGGTCCTCGAGATGGACCCCGAGCCGGAGACCGAAGCGCCCGCGCCGGCCGCCGGGACGATTCCCCCAGACCAGCGGCCGACGCTGGAACTGCCGCAACCCGTTGCCGCTGCGTTGCCGTCGACGCTGGAACTGCCGCAACCCGGTGCCGTCCCGTTGCCGCCGACGCTGGAACTGCCGCAACCGACCGGTGCCGCATTGCCGCCGACGCTGGAATTGCCGCAACCGACCGCCGCCGCGTTGCCGCCGACGCTGGAGCTGCCGCAGCCCGACTTCGCGCGCCTCGGGATGCCGCCGACGCTCGATGCGATGCCGGAATCCGCGCGCGGGGGATTGCCGCCGACCGTGGAGCCGCCCCGGGCCGGACTTGCGGCCGAGCTGCCCGACGCGGCTGATGCGACTGGCGACATCGACGAGATCAGCGCGGATTTCGAACGCTCGCTGCAGGCCTTCGGCATCGGCACGCCGGACGCCGCAGTCGAGGACGACGGGCTCGCGCTCAGTGCGCTCGATGCCGAACTCGCGCTGGCGTTCGACGCCGCGAATGCCGCCGGGCCGGCGCGCGGCGGCGACGCGCCGCAGGGACTCGACGACCTGTTGCTCGGGCTGTCGCTGGAGCCGGTCGAGGAGGCGGACGCAGGGTCGCCGCCGGCCACGCCGCCGGTCGCGCGCGAGCGTGCAGCGGATCCGCCGCGCGCAGGGGCCGTGCCGCCGCCGGCGGTGCCTGGCGCCGCGCCCAAGGCCGCGGAACCCGCGTCGGGACGCTCCTTCGCATCCTTCGACCTGTCCCACCTGTCGCTGGCGCCGATCGACGGTGAAACGCCGTCCACGCCCGTGACGGGCCGCGCCCGCTTCAGCATCGATGAGGCGGAGCGCAAGCTGGAAGCGGCGCCCGCGCCTGCGGTGGAGCCGGCGCCCGCGCCGCCGCCCGCGCCGGTCGCCGAAGACGCGCTGTCGCTGGACGTGCTGGAGTTCACCCTCGATACGGTCGATCCGCTGGCCCGGGACGTCGTGCCGCAGGACGCCGAGCGGCTCGAGGCCGAGCTGATGGCCGAAATCGCGGCGCTGTCGGCACAGGCCGAGCGCGGCCCGGCGCCGGCCGCGGGCCCGATCGAGCGCGTGTGGGTGCTCGGGGCCTCGATCGGCGGCCCGGACGCGGTGCGCGAGTTCCTCGGCGCGCTGCAGGCGCCGTTGCCCGTGGTGTTCCTGCTCGCGCAGCACATGGGCGCGGACTTCTACGAACTGATGGTGCAGCAACTCGGGCGCGCGACCACCCTGCGCGTGCGCGCGGTGGGCGAGGGCGAGCGCGTGGCCCATGGCGACGTGGTGGTGGTGCCGCTGGACCGCCGCCTGCTGCTCGATGCCAGCGGCGTCGCGCAGCTCGCGGCGCTGGAGGAGCAATCGCCCTACAGTCCGTCGATCGACCTCGTGATGCGCGACGTCGCCGACCGCTTCGGTGCCAATGCCGGCGCGATCGTCTTCAGCGGCATGGCCCACGATGCCATCGACGGCGCCGCCTACCTGGCGTCGAAGGGTGGCACGGTGTGGGCGCAGGATCCCAATACCTGCGTGATCAGCTCGATGGTCGACGGGGCGATCGACGCCGGCGTGGTCAGCCACACCGCGTCGCCGGTCGACCTCGCGCGCAGGTTCAACCAGCAGTTCGGCGCCGGCTGAGCCGGCCAGATCACGCATCCGGGCAGGACCGACGCCATGAACGACTCCCCGCGCGAAATCCGCGGACTGATGATCAACGTGACCGGCGGCCGCGTGCTGCTGCCCAATGCCAGCGTGTCGGAGATCATCACCGCCGCGACCCCGGAGCCGGTTTCCGCGGCGCCGGACTGGCTGCTCGGCCGGGTGCGCTGGCGCGGCTGGCGCGTGCCCCTGTTCTCGTTCTCGATCCTGGCCGGACTGTCCCCACGCGACGGCGCGCTCAATGCCAAGGTGACGGTGCTCAAGGCGCAGGGCCGCAACGCGCGCATGCCCTTCATCGCCATGCTGTGCCTGGGCTTTCCGCGCCTGACCACGATCACGCCCGAGATCCTCATCCCGACCGGCGACCTCGAGGGACCGGAGCCGTGCGTGAAGTCGCGCGTGCTGGTACGCGACGATCCGGCCTACATCCCGGACCTGTTGCTCATCGAGCAGCAGATCACCGACGCGCTGGCGACCGCGGCCGCGCAGGTCGCCTGATCCGGCCATCGATGTCGTGGGTGCGGCTTCAGGCGCGATCCGGAGCGCTTCGGATCGCGCCTGAAGCCGCTCCCTCAGCGGGGACTTGCACTCGGGCCGGCCCTCAAACCAGATCCCCGAAGCGCGACTGCAGCGCGGCGACCGCGGCCAACCCGGCGGTTTCGGTGCGCAGCACCCGCGGACCGAGGCGCAGGCCGCGATACCCGGCCTGCACGAGCAGCGCCAGGTCCCGCTCGGAGAACCCGCCTTCCGGGCCCGCGGCCAGCATCAACGCCGAACACGGGGCCAATGCCGATGGCCCCTCGGCCGCGTCGGGCTGCAGCACGCGCTTCTCCATCGCCAGTTCGCGTGCCGCCGCGGCGTGCACGGCCAGCGCGACCGGGGCCTCGACCAGCGGCACCCGCGCGCGCCCGCACTGCTCGCAGGCGCTCTGCACCACGCGCTGCCAATGCGCGACCCGGCGCTCGGCGCGCTCTTCGTCCAGCCGCACCTCGGTGCGCTCGCTCGAGACCGGCAGGATGCGCGCGACGCCGAGTTCGGTCGCCTTCTGCAGGATCAGGTCCATGCGCTCGCCGCGCGCGATCGACTGCACCAGCGTGATCGCCAGCGGCGACTCGTTGTGAAGTTCGCGGGCCGCGCCCACGCGCAGCTCGACCGCGCCGCGCGCCGCGATTTCCAGCATCGCGGCGTGCTCGAGCCCGTCGCCGTTGAAGCAGGCGAGCTTCGCCCCGTCCGGGAGGCGCAGCACGCGCACCAGGTGGTCGGCGGCGAAGGGCGCCAGGCGCACGCGCGCGCCCTCGGCCAGCGGGGCATCGACGTAGACGCGTACGCTGCGCATCGGCGGGCTCCTGTTCAGTCGGCGTCCGCGGGCGCCGCCTGCGCGGCACGGAACCCGGCAACGAAGTCGTCGAGACGGCGCGCGGCGATGGCGTCGCGCAGGCCGGCCATCAGGCGCTGGTAATAGCGCAGGTTGTGCACCGTGCCCAGCATCGGGCCCAGCATCTCGTTGCAGCGATCGAGGTGGCGCAGGTAGGCGCGGCTGTAGCCGCCGGTGCAGGTGCTGCAGTCGCAGCCCTCCTCGATCGGGCGCAGGTCGCGCTCGTGGCGCGCGTTGCGGATCCGCACCACGCCGGTCGCGGTGAAATAGTGGCCGTTGCGCGCGTTGCGGGTCGGCATCACGCAGTCGAACATGTCGACCCCGCGGCGCACCGCCTCGACGATGTCGAGCGGCTTGCCCACGCCCATGAGGTAGCGCGGCCGCGCCGCCGGCAGGTGCGGCACGGTGGCGTCGAGGATGCGCTCGCGTTCCTCGGCCGGTTCGCCGACCGAGAGGCCGCCGATCGCGTAGCCGTCATAGCCGATCGCGGCGAGGCCGGCTGCCGAGCGCTCGCGCAGCGCCGGGTGCATGCCGCCCTGGACGATGCCGAACAGCGCGTTGGGGTTGCCTTCGTGGGCGCGCTTGCTGCGCTCGGCCCAGCGCAGCGACAGCTCCATCGAGTCGCGCGCCTGCTGCTCGGTGGCCGGCCACGGCGTGCACTCGTCGAAGATCATCACGATGTCGGAATCGAGCGCGCGCTGGATCCGCATCGATTCCTCCGGCCCCAGGAACACCTGCGAACCATCCACCGGCGAGGCGAACCACACGCCATCGGGCGTGATCCGGCGGCGCTGCGCCAGCGACCAGACCTGGAAGCCGCCGGAGTCGGTGAGGATCGGCCGCTCCCAGCGCATGAAGCCGTGCAGGCCCCCATGCGCCGCGATCACCTCGGTGCCGGGGCGCAGGAACAGGTGGAAGGTGTTGCCGAGCACGATCTCGGCGCCGAGCGCACGCAGCGCATCCGGCGTCATCGCCTTGACCGTGCCGTAGGTGCCGACCGGCATGAAGGCCGGCGTCTCGACGCTGCCGCGGTCGAAACCCAGCCGGCCGCGCCGCGCGGCGCCGTCGGTGGCGAGCAAGTCGAACTGCATTGCGCGATGCCTCCGGGCGTCCGTGACCCGGTGCCTGGGGCGCGCGGGTCGAGCAAGTCATGCCGTCGTTCCCGCGCAAGCGGGAATCCATGGTGGGTGACTGTACTTTGGATTCCCGCTTGCGCGGGAATGACGACAAGGGGGGCGGGAATGACGACAGAGGGGGCGGGAATGACGACAGAGGGGGGCAGGAACGGCGGCGGAACGGGCGGGAACGGCGGCGGGGCCGCGGCCGCCCGCGCCGTGGCGCGCTCAGGCCGAATGCGGCCGTGGCGGAAACACCAGCATCGCGTCGCCGTAGGAGAAGAAGCGATAGCGCTCGCGCACTGCGTGGCGGTAGGCGTCGAGGACGCGCTCGCGGCCGGCGAAGGCCGACACCAGCATGAGCAGGGTGGACTCGGGCAGGTGGAAGTTGGTGACGAGCGCATCGACGCTGGTGACCGCCCGGCCGGGAAACAGGAATATCCGGGTCTCTCCCGCGTGCGGGCGCAGGCGCCCGTCCTCGGTGGCGGACTCCAGCGCGCGCACCACGGTCGTGCCGACCGCGACCACGCGCCCGCCCGCGGCGCGCGTGCGCGCGACCTTCGTGCACAACTCGGCGCCGACGTTGAGCCATTCGCTGTGCATGCGGTGCTCGCGGATGTCGTCGCAGCGCACCGGCTGGAAGGTCCCGGCACCGACGTGCAGCGTGATGCTGGCGCTGTCCACGCCGCGCGCTGCGAGCGCGTCGAGCAGCGGCTGGTCGAAGTGCAGGCCGGCGGTGGGCGCGGCCACCGCGCCCGGCTCGCGGGCATAGACGGTCTGGTAGCGCTGGCGGTCCGCCGCGCGATCGGCGCGCTGGATGTAGGGCGGCAGCGGCATGTGGCCGATGCGCTGCAGGCGCTCGCGCAGCGGCTCGGCCGGATCGAAGCGCAGGCGGTAGAACTCGCCCTCGCGTCCCAGCACCTCGACCGCGCTGCCGTCCTCGAGCGCCAGCCGCCGACCCGGCCTCGGCGGCTTGGATGCCCGGACCTGCGCGAGCGCCTCGTGCTCGCCCTGCAGGCGCTCGACCAGGATCTCGACCTGTCCGCCGGAATCCTTGTGGCCATGGAGCCGCGCCGGCAGCACCCGGGTGTCGTTGAACACCAGCAGGTCGCCTGGCGCGAGCAGCGCGGGGAGGTCGCGGAAGCTGCGGTCCGCGATGCGGCCATCCGCATCCAGCACCAGCAGGCGGCTGGCGGCGCGGTCATCGAGCGCCTCCTGCGCAATCAGCTCCGGCGGCAGGTGGAAATGGAAGTCGCTGCGTTTCACCGCGCGCATTGTAGGGGCGGCGCGGCCGTTCCCGGTTGCACCGCGACCACCCTGCGGCGGCGCCGCGCGAGCGTCGCTAGAGCCAGCCCTTCTGCCGCGCCAGCCGGTGGGCCTCGATGCGGTTGCCGACGCCGAGCTTGCCGATGATCTCGGAAAGGTAATTGCGCACCGTGCCCTGCGACAGGTGCAGCTGGACCGCGATCTCGCCCGCCGACATGCCTTCGCCGGCGAGGCGCAGCACCTGGCGCTCACGGTCGTTGAGCGGGTCGGATTCCGACCAGGCCTCGACCGCGAGTTCGGGGTCGACCGCGCGCCCGCCGCGGTGGACCTTGCGCAAGGCCTCGGCGAGGCGGTCGGCCGGGGCATCCTTGAGCAGGTAGCCGCTGGCCCCGGCGTCGAGCGCGCGGCGCAGGTAGCCGGGCCGGGCGAAGGTGGTGAGGATCACGACCTTGCACGCCAGGCCCTGGTCCTTGATGCGTTGCGCGAGCTCCAGTCCGGTGAGCCCGGGCATCTCGATGTCGGTGACCACGATGTCGGGCTTGAGGCGCCCCAGTTCGCGCCACGCCAGGTCGCCGTCGCCGACGCTGGCGACCACGTCGATGTCGGACTCGAGCTTGAGCAGCGCGGCGAGGGCGCCGCGCACCATCGCCTGGTCCTCGGCCAGCAGCACGGAAATCATTGCGCGCATTCCGGAGGCGGTGCGCACAGTGTGCAATGGGCGGGCTCCGACGGCCACCGTGGCCGGCAGGAGCGACGGGCTTCCCGTGCCCCCGCGCGGGGACGTCACCGCACCGCGACCAGCCGCCGCGGCGCGGGCGCATCGCCACTGGCGGCGCCCGGCGCCGGCGGCGCGCGCCAGGGCACGCGCAATTCCAGCAAGGTGCCCTCGCCGTTGGCCGACTGCAGGCGCAGCTCGCCGCCGATGGCCTCGACCCGTTCGCGCATGCCCATGAGTCCATTGCCGTCGGCGCGCGCGCCGCCGAGGCCGTCGTCGCGGATCGCCAGGCGCACGATGTCGCCGCTGCGCGCGAGCTCGGCACTGCAGCGCCGGGCCTGGGCGTGGCGGATGACGTTGGTCGCGGCCTCGCGCAGCGCCAGCGCCAGCACGGTCTCGGTTTCCGGATGCAGCGCGAGCTCGTCGCTGCGGTAATCGAAGTCGACCTCCACCGCCGCCAGCGCCAGCCGCGCGCTGGCGAACTCGGCGCGCAGGCCCATCGCGCGCATGCCGGCGACCGCGCGCCGCACCTGGCCGAGCGCCTCGCGCGCGACCCGCTCGACGTCGGCGATCTCGCGCTGCGACGCCGACGGGTCGCGCAGCGCGAGCTTGCTCGCCAGCTCGGCCTTGATCGCGATCACCGACAGGGTGTGCCCGAGCAGGTCGTGCAGGTCGCGGCCGATGCGCTCGCGCTCCGCCACCTGCGCCAGGCGCCGGATCTCGTCCTGCGACAGGCGCAGGGCCTGGTTGGCGCGCGCCTTGGCGATCCAGACCCGGTTGCACAACGCCGACATCAGGCCCATGAACAGGACGGTGGTGACGAACAGGACCATCGGCGCATCGAGCATCATGCCGCCCAGCGCGTACATCGCCTGCGTGGCCGCGATCACCGCCAGCATCGGCCCCCACGGCAGGAATGCCGCCAGCACGTTGGCGTAGACCAGGAAGGTGTTGGCGAACACGTTGGCCGGCAGCAGCACCACCGACAACAATCCCATCGCCAGCAGCAGCCCGACCCGGCGCCAGCCGCGGGTCCAGTAGAAGCCGAAGTACATCGGCAGGAAGGCCAGCGCGGCGATCGCCGTCAGCCACCAATCGACCTCGAGGTTGCGCGGCAGCAGCACCGGAAACAGCAGGAAGCAGAGGTAGATCAGCGAGAACCACGGCATGGCGCCGGGCTCGAGCACCGGTGGCAACAGCCGGTGCTGCAATGCGTTGCCGCGGGCCTTGAGCAGGTCCAGCCAGGGCAGGGTGGTGTCGGGTGTGGCCATGGACCCGATCCTATGGCCTGCGCGCGGCGGGCGGCAGGCCGCGCCATCAGGCCACCGGCATGACGGTCGTCACCCCGGCGCCGGGGGTACCGGGGCAAGTTCGCCCGTGATATGCTGGCCGACTCTTTAACTGGTTGATTTTGTTGCGATCTCCACGCTGGTGGCGGTCGCCGGAGAGGCGCCATGACCCTGATCGAAAAGCTCAACGCGATGCGCGGCTGCGGCGGCACCCGCCGAACGGTCGGCCTGCCCGACGCCACCATCGCCCGCTTCGCAGCCCACCACCCGGCCCTGGGCCAGGCCGTGGACGAGGCCCACGCAGCGTTCCTGGTTCTGCAGCAGCAGGTGCCCGAGCTGCTGGCGCTGGACGAGGACGAGCAGATCCGCCGGGTCCAGGAAGGCTTCATCAACTTCTACCAGGAAGACGCGGTCAATCCGTACGTGGCCCTGGCCGGTCGCGGCCCCTGGGTCGTGACCGCCAAGGGCGCGGTGGTCCACGACTCGGGCGGCTACGGCATGCTGGGCTTCGGCCATGCGCCGCCGGCGGTGCTCGAGGCGCTGGCGCGGCCGCACGTCATGGCCAACGTGATGACGCCCTCGTTCAGCCACTACCGCCTGGTCGAGGCGCTGCGGCGCGAGATCGGCGCGACCCGGGGCGGCTGCCCGTTCCCGAAGTTCCTGGCCCTCAATTCGGGCTCGGAAGCCGTGGGCCTCGCGGCCCGCATCACCGACGTCAATGCCAAGCTCATGACCGACGCGGGCGGCCGCCACGCGGGTCGCACGGTCAAGCTGCTGGCGCTCAAGGGCGCCTTCCATGGCCGCACCGATCGTCCGGCGCAGTTCTCCGATTCGAGCCGCAAGGCCTACCACCAGCACCTCGCCACCTTCCGCGGGCTCGACAACCTGATCACCGTGGCCCCGAACGACGTCGAGGGCCTGCGCGCCGCGTTCGCCCAGGCCGAGGAGCACGGCTGGTTCATCGAGGCGATGTTCCTCGAGCCGGTGATGGGCGAGGGCAATCCGGGGATGGGCACCACGCCGGCCTTCTACGCCGCCGCGCGCGAACTCACGCGCGCCCATGGCGCGCTGCTGCTGATCGATTCGATCCAGGCCGGCCTGCGCGCGCACGGCGTGCTTTCGATCATCGACTACCCGGGCTTCGAGGGCCTCGATGCGCCGGACATGGAGACCTACTCCAAGGCGCTCAACGCCGGCCAGTTCCCGCTCTCCGTGCTGGCGCTGTCGACCCGCGCGGCCGAGCTGTACCGCAAGGGTCTCTACGGCAACACCATGACCGCCAATCCGCGCGCGATGGAAGTCGCGGTCGCGGTGCTCGAGCAGGTCACGCCCGCGATGCGGCGCAACATCGTCGAGCGCGGCCGCGAGTTCCTGCAGCGCCTCGAGAAGCTCGCGCGCGAGTTGCCCGGCCTGGTCACCCGCGTGCAGGGCACCGGGCTGCTGTTCTCCTGCGAACTGGACGTCACCTACAAGTGCTACGGCGCCGGTTCGACCGAGGAATTCATGCGCGAGAACGGCGTCGGCGTGATCCACGGCGGCACCAACTCGCTGCGCTTCACGCCGCACTTCGGCATCGGTTCCGACGAGGTCGA
>Ga0073903_10000186_pt1 | contig 31948 bp, 22 predicted proteins | sample KloWWTKNB14_bulk_FD_66665 | JGI IMG/M metagenome (GOLD analysis project Ga0073903, IMG submission 66665) | Active sludge microbial communities from Klosterneuburg, Austria, studying microevolution and ecology of nitrifiers - Klosterneuburg... | ecosystem: Engineered > WWTP > Aerobic digester >... | reverse complement strand
GTGCTGTACTTGCACTTGTTTTAGTGGGTTTTGTTGCCCAGTTGTTGCCCAAATAAATACGCAACCTCTGAAACCCTTTATTGATAGGGCTTTACATTTTAGCTTAACAATTTGTATCGGCAAGTAATCGCATTATTGCTAAATGAATAAATTGAAGAATATATTAACGATCATATGCAATAGAAATTACTTTTCAGACTTGATGTGTATATTGATATTGGCTTCCTGTAATAGTTCAAAAACAGAAGAGATAGCATCTACAGAAATGGATACTACCCACTCTTGTATGAATATTCCTTCAAGGTTTGGTAACGATTCATCCGGTAACAGTATTCAGTTTAATGGCGATTCTTCTACAAATGGAATGCTGCTGATTCCCGGTGGTGTTTTTGATATGGGTGCCGACAATGAACAGGCAAGCCCTGATGAATATCCAAAACATGAAGTGCAGGTGTCTGCTTTTTATATGGATGAAACTGAAGTAACCAATGCACAGTTTAAAAAATTTGTAGACGCAACAGGTTACATAACAACAGCAGAAAAAAAACCTGATTGGGAAGAATTAAAAAAAACAGTTCCACCCAATACTTCCAAACCTCCGGACAGTGTATTGGTGGCAGCATCATTGGTGTTCAGATCTTCAAATGGTCCTGTTGACTTGAATGATTTTAACCAATGGTGGAGTTGGGTAAATGGTGCAAGTTGGAAGCATCCACAAGGTTCTGGCAGTACTATTAATGGAAAAGAAAATTATCCTGTAGTGCAAGTAAGTTGGGATGATGCGATGGCTTATTGCAAATGGGCAGGTAAACGATTACCAACGGAAGCGGAATGGGAATTTGCAGCAAGAGGCGGATTGATAAATAATATTTACCCCTGGGGAAATGAGCATGTAAATACTGGTAAACCAAAAGCCAACAGTTGGGAAGGAAAATTTCCTTACCTGAATGAAAAGAAAGATGGGTATATAACTTCAGCACCTGTAAAATCATTTGCAGCAAATGGCTATGGTTTGCATGATATGGCGGGCAATGTGTGGGAGTGGTGCAGTGACTTGTATAATTATGATTATTACAAACAACTGCAAGGAAAAACTACAGTCAATCCGCAAGGGCCAACTACATCATTTGATCCTCAGGAACCATTTACAGAAAAAAGAAGCCTGCGTGGCGGTAGTTTTTTATGTAATGATTCTTATTGCAGTGGCTATCGTTCTGCCAGAAGAATGAAGAGCAGCCATGATACTGGTTTGGAACATACAGGGTTTCGGTGTGTGAGGAGTAAGTAAATTGCTTGAAGCAGCAATTACTGAATATGGAAGTCTCAGGAAGGAAAAGAGTTGGGTTTCCTATAATTCGTTTGTTGGTGTTTTTGCTTAGGCACAAGGCAGCACTCAACACACAACAAAGGACTTTCAAAGTTTTTAGGAAGATCAACAAGGGCAAAAACTTCATTGACATTTCAAACGATTTGCAAGAGAAAGTGATTAATAAAATAATTAAGAATGGCGTTGAATCTAATGAGTAGATATGATTAAAGCAGTAATTAAATATTTTAAGAAATATCCTTATGCATTTGTCATGCTAATGATGATGTTTAGTTGGATGGTTATTGATTCAATACAAGCTAAGCATTATCAGGAGAAAATCGAGAAAGAGGGGTTGTATTCCATAGCCACTATAAAAGCGATAAAAGGTGCTAAATCTGGCCGATGGGTAACAATTCAGTTTGAGTATAATGACAAACAATATGAGGCAGAAGAACGAAACGAAGTGGTTCCTAATAGTTGGATTGGAGAGAAAGTTTTTATCAGATTCTTACCAAGCAATCCAGTAGTTTGTGATATTATAGACAGCATTGATGTCCCGGACTCGATTGCCAAGCTCCCGTTAACAGTTTGGGATAGATTGCCAGTCCCCTGTTGTCCGTAGTGTTCAGTTAAATAAGGAAAAGGAAACGATGAATAAAAATGTGAGGCTAAAAAATAAAAAAAATTGAATGACTCGGCCTTGGTTAGTGTCCGTAGTAATGGTGAGTGTGGCAATGGTTGGTGTCGCCACGAACCATGATAAGGCAAGAGGGTGGTAAAAAAGATGAGTAGTTATATTATTGACAGAGTAAGTAATGAGTAAATGAAAATAGTTGTTGGGAGAGAATAAAATGGAGGTTTAGTCTTTGTTGGTGTTCGAAAAAAGCATCACGCCGTCGCTGTGTGTTGTGTGCAGGCAAGAAGCAAAGCAAAGACACCAGCGAAAGTAATTAGACAATCCCGTTACAGAGCTACTTCACCACATTCCCATCACTAACTACAAACTGATTTTCAACAACCTTTCCAGAATTTATAATCGAGTTGGAACGTAAACTATGTGCAGCTCTTACAATATCTTCAAACAGTATCAGTGTTTTTCCTCCATTACAATTAGTAAAGCTATTGTTCATAATAGCCGATACCTGTGTGCCATACAAGTGAATAAGTGGTTCATCACTTTTGCAATCTGTCAGTTTGTTATTGATAAAGCTAAGGTTTGGTCCCATTGTGCTTTCATCATTACCGGTACGTTGCATGACCAGTATTTGTCCCTTATGCTCTGTTATTGTATTGTTGGCTATAACCAGCTTTTCTACATTATAATATCCTTTCTTGTCTAATTCATGAGAAAAGTTAAACAGTATGCCTTTGTTATCGGTAAAAGTATTGTTGGTAATAATAATGCTATCCAATACGGTTGTTTTCGCTGCATTAAAGAATTGCATCTTACCTCTTTTAAAATGGCAATCGGTAATACTCAGATTGCTATGGTTGCTGCTGCCAGAAGTGTCAGAGGAAATGAAGGATTTAGTTTCTACATCATCCATATCGATACGAAGTTTCTTAAATGTAATATTGTTCCCCGCAGTTATGTAGAATAAGAAATCACTGAAAGCAGTATTAAATTTTATTGTTCTTCTGCTTCTTGCTGAGACTGTAACATTTGCATTAAGTATTAGCGGCGCAGGGAATTGATACTTTTTTTTGGTCAATATTATTTCGAGACTGCCTGTTGTATTTTCCTGCAATGCTTTGTACACATCGTCAGCAGTTTTACAGGTTACTCTTATTCTTGTTTGTTCCTGTGTCATAAAAGATGGACCAAACCATGCAGCACCACATTTCGTTTCAGCATTAGCAATTACTTGTTTGAATTTTGCTATATCCGTTATGCCAGGTGTGGCTGAAAGCTTACCCGCAAGTCTTGTGCTGCTAATAGCATTTAGCGAATCACTAATTGCGATTCCGTTATTGTTGCTTATAGGAATTATAGCAGCACCTTCATTTTGAGTGTTGATGCTTGACTTATTAAAACCATCCGGCATTGTTTGCGACATTGCATCGTTAATAATGTTTCCGGCAAAGCGGATACGGCTTATATCGTCATGTTTTTTGTAAGCAATATTATCGGTGTTATTAAAATAAATATTATTAATAAAAGCAACGTTTGATGGGGTAGCTGATCTTTCTGCATCACTACCATCACAAAAACTTAGCGGTGTACAATTATAAAAACTATTATTAGCAATAACAGCATCTGTAACTTGTACGTACCGATGTGCCGGAGAATTAGGAACACCATTCATAATAGCAATCGGCGAACGAAAATCCCTTCCACGACATTCATAAAACAAATTATTCACCACCCATTGTCCTTTATTGATAATGCGGACACCACCAGTTCCCGGTTTATTATTGCCCAGGAAAACATTGCTTTCAACAGTGTTATTATCGCCATGGCGAAGTACAACAGCACCCGAACATTCTTTAAACAGGTTATTCCTAATCACATTACTTCCGGATTTCAACGAAATGATCTCTGTTTCTCCATCACAGTTTTCGAAGAAGTTATCAATGATTTGTGTATTGGAATTGAATTCACAATGTTGCGATACACCAACTCTTAGTGTCTCACCTGTATTAGAAGCAAGCGGCGTTCTGAATCCAAAATAATTATTGTTGATAGAATGAAAATTTTCCCGGCTTCTTTCATCATCAAGAATTACCGCCATCATCACACCCATATTTTTTTTATTCTGAAAACTACAATGGTCTATCTGGTTATGTTTGCCATATAAAGCAACCCAATAGTTTTCATCCATTCGTTTTGGATTATTGAAATTATTAATGACGGTATTGGTGACCCGGCAATTGTTAGCCAATTCATTATTATTTACACGAAATTTTATAATTGCATCATTACCTGCATATCCGTTTGTAAAGTACAGGCCATCAACAATTATATAAGTTCCACCAATCAGCATTTTCGAATTACCGCTGATGATTACCTTGCCAGCTGTTTGTGCTTTAAAAGTAATAGGTTGTTCTTTTGTTCCTTTACAATTCAACGAGATGGTAATATTAGTCCAAATGCCATCCTGCAATACTATTATATCACCGGGCTTTGCTTCTTTATTGGCTTTCTTTAATTCGTCTGCATTTTTTACAATAATAGTATTGGCGCCGCTAAGTAGAGCAATACAAATACAGCATTTCAACAATAATAATTTTATCATAACCAAAATGTTTTATTACAATTTTTTTGCAAGAGATTTTTGTGAAGATTCTCTTATGAATAATTTAGGTTTAAATATTCTTTCTACTCCCGACATGTCTTCGGGATGATGCATGGTTTCTATAAATAATTTGGCAGCGGCTTTGCCCATTTCGAAGGATGGCATTTCTACACTGGATATACCGGGAGTTACCAGACTTACAATTGGTTCGTTATTAAAACTCACTAATGCAATGTCGTCCGGCATTGTCAACCCTTTTTTCTTAATAGCAAGGCTTGCGCCTATCCCCATTCTATCGCTGATGGTGAATATGGCGTCTGGTCTTTTCTTCATGGCCAAAAGTTCTTCTGTAGCAAAGAATGCATAGTCCTGATTGAAATCGCAATGAATCATCAAAGCAGGATCAGGTTTGATTTTATATTTCTTTAAGGCATTCATATAACCATCCATACGGCTATTGCTTATGCCAAGATTTTTTGGTCCGGCAAGAATGGCGATGCGTTTATAACCTTGTTCCAGTAAATGTTCGGTAGCCATAAAGCCACCTTCTTCATTATCCAGATGAACAGTAGGTGCTGTAAGATGCGGGGTGGTTCGGTCGAATACAATCATAGGTATGTCCCGTTCCTGAATTTTTTTGAAATGCTCAAATGATTTTGTTTCACTTGATACGGAAATAATAAATCCATCGACTAAACTTTCCAATAAACGTCTTGTATTTACAATCTCTCTTCCGAAAGATTCGTTACTTTGGCACACCATTACTGTATAGCCAGCTTCTAATGCTACTTCATCAATCCCTCTTACCATCATGGACAATACATAATCAAGATTGGGAACAATTACGCCAATCGTATGTGTTTGTTTTTGCCGGAGACTTAATGCCAATCTGTTGGGTTGATAATTGAGTTCTTCTGCCAAAGCCATTACCGCTTTTTTAGTATCGTTGTTTACATCGGGAGCATTCCGCATAGCTCTTGATACAGTGGAAACCGAGATGTTTAACTGTTTGGCAATATCTTTTATCGTTGCGGGTTTGTTCATTTTATGGCAATTGCAATTCTGGTAAAGCTACAGTTTAAGTAAATACGAGAATACCGGTAGCGTTACCGGTAACGTTTTCGGAACCTAATTTATTGAAGAAATAGCTAAAAAATTAAAAATGATTGAAAGTATTCTAAAATAAATCTAAATAATTAGAAGAATTGTAGCGAACTAAAAATTTGCACCCTGTTTAATTCCCCTAATATTACTTCAGCGAACTTGCCAGATCATGAAATAATTGCTTTTCCCGATTCATTTGTTTGCAATTTCTCTTCTGATGCTGTCGCATTTTCTGCTAAAGGACGTTACTATATTAACTGGACATTTTATTTAAACTTATTACATGATGAAAGGAAAAGTAGCCATTGTAACCGGGGGTGCAAGAGACATAGGCCGTCAGGTATCTTTAAAGCTTGCAGCTGCAGGTGCAAAAGTTTGTATTAATTATTTTGGAAATGAGGAGCTGGCAAAGGAAACACTGCAAATGGTTAAAGATGCAGGTGGCGAAGCTATCATAGTTCATGGAGATATGACTAAGTCTGCTGATGTAAAGAAAGTGGTGAGTGCTTGCACAGACGCTTACGGAACTGTTGTACATGTATTAGTAAATGTAGCTGGTGGTTTAATGGGGAGAAAATTATTAGCTGACCTGGATGAAGAATTTTGGGATGCTGTAATGGATGTAAACCTTAAATCTGTCTACTTAGTTACAAGAGCAGTTGAAGCACATATGACAGAAGGTGGAGCCATTATAAACTTTGCATCACAAGCTGCAAGAGATGGTGGTGGCTTTGGTGCTGTTGCATACTCTACTGCAAAAGGCGGTGTGCTTACATTAACAAGAGGTCTTGCAAAGGAATTGGGGCCAAAAGGAATAAGAGTGAATTGCGTTTCTCCTGGAATGATCAATACAACTTTTCATAACACCTTTACGAAGGCAGAAGTAAGAACAAATGTAGCTGCTTCAACTCCTCTACGAAGAGAAGGAAAGGCTGAAGAAGTGGGTGATCTTGTTTTGTATCTGGCAAGTGATGGTTCTTCATTTATTAATGGAGCAAGTATTGAGATTAACGGCGGAACTTATTTTATTTAAAAGTATTTCTAAAAAGCTTTCCTTTTCCTCTCATAAAGGAGAGGAATAAAAGGTGAGGTCATAATAAATTAAAGATTTTTAGAAATGATTATTGTATGTAAACGATGCATACAAGTTAACGGTTGCTTAATTAGTTGCTATATGAAAGGATTGCTGAAAATAATTTTATTATTGCTGTCGCCTGTTGTAATGCAGGCTCAACACCCTGTTACTTTTTTTACAAAAGCAGAAGCAGTATCTGTAAAAGCAAGTCTTTTAAAATATCCTTTACTTAAAATCTCCTACAACGATTTAAAGAAAGACGTTGACATATGGATTGGAAAAGATGTAGATGTTCCTTTTCCCAAAGATCCTGCAGGCGGTTACACACATGATAAGCATAAAGCTAATTATACGCTGATGTTTAATAGCGGTGTGTTATACAATCTTACTGGCGATATTAAATATGCAAAGCTGGTAAAAGATATGATGCTGAAATATGCAGCATTGAATCCAACACTAAAAAATCATCCCGAAGCAACAAGTAGTTCACCCGGTCGTATTTTCTGGCAAGCATTGAACGATGCCAACTGGATGGTATATGCAGGCATGGCTTATGATCTTGTTTATAATTCATTAACTGCTGCTGAAAGAAAAACAATTGAGAATGGTGCTTTCAAACCTGAAGTTGATTTTTTTACGAAAGACTTAAAGGATTGGTTCAACCTAATACACAATCATGCCGTATGGGCTACTGCTGGTGTAGGTATGATTGGTATTGCTACGAACAACCAGGATTATATTGATATGGCGTTGTACGGAACAGCAAAAGATGGCAAAAAAGGTTTTATTGCTTTAATGGATAATTTGTTTTCTCCCGATGGTTATTATACGGAAGGACCTTACTATACTAGGTATGCAATTTTGCCTTATGCTGTTTTTGCCAATGCGCTGAATAATTGGAAACCTTCCTTGAAAATATTTCAGCATCGGAATAATATTTTACAAAAAGCATTGCTTACCTGTTTGCAACAAACAAATATAGATGGAACTTTTTTCCCTTTTAATGATGCATTAAAGGAGAAAGATTATACTTCTAATGAACTAGTCACAGCAATTAATATTTTTTGGAAAGCCTATGGGGCTGATAAAAATCTGTTGGTGGTTGCTAAAAAGCAAAACCGTGTTATGCTAAGTAGCGGAGGAGCCGCTATTGCAGCAGCATTGGCTACTAATAAAAATATTCCAGCTTATTATGATTATAAAACTTTTGAAAGTGCTGATGGTGTAAAAGGCAACGAAGGAGGAATCTCAGTTTTCAGAAATGGAAAAGGAGAGAACCTGACAAGCTTATTGTTTAAGTACACAGCTCATGGACTTTCTCACGGTCATTACGATAAGCTGGGCATTATGCTTTATGATAAGGGAAACGAAATACTGACCAATTACGGTTCGGTTCGGTTTATTGGCGTTGAACAAAAATATGGAGGACGATACCTGACGGAAAATAAAAAATATGCGGGGCAAACCATTGCACATAATACTATTGTTGTAGATGAGACCAGTCATTTTGAAGGCAAGGAAAGTATAGCAGAAAATTTTCACTCCGATAAATTATTCAGCAATATTTCAAATCCAGCTGTGCAGGTTGTAGCTGCTAAAGAGGATAATGCTTATAAGAATACGCATATGCAACGAACGCTGTATATGCTGGAATTGCCCGGCGACAAAAAAATGATTGTTGATTTGTTCAATGTAGAATCTGACAAAGAACATCAATATGATTTGCCATTTCAATATAATGGACAATTAATAAATACTTCATTTAAATACAAAGCGAATACCGATAAGCTGGAACCACTTGGTAATAGAAATGGCTATCAGTATATCTGGAATGAAGCAGAAGCTAAAGTTGAGAATACAATTGCACAAATGACTTTTCTGAATGATCGTTCTTATTATTCTATTTCATCATTGATAGAGGGATCTGCAAAAATATTTCTGACAAGAACAGGTGCCAATGATCCAGATTTTAATTTACGACATGAGCCAGCAATGATTATCCGTAAAAACGGTAAAAATCAATCCTTCGTCAATGTAATAGAAATTCATGGAAAGTTTGATCCTGTATATGAATTCTCTTCCAATGCATATCCATCTGTAAAACAAATAAAATTATTACAGCATGATGAGAATTTTTCTGTTGCCGAAATTTCAATAGGCGACAAGAAATTAATTATTGCACAATGCAACAAAGAGTTTGATTCAAAGAAAATTCACTCTGTAGCCGGCTTTAGCTGGACAGGCCCTTATATGGTAATGTATAACAATAAAATTATTAACTGATTTAATACTACTAATATGTCAACTACCGAAACAACAAAAGTATTTATTGAGAACAAAGAGATTCCATGGGAAGAAATGGGCAATGGCATCAGAAGAAAGATCATGTCGTATGATGACAGATTAATGCTGGTGAAAGTGGAGTTTGAAAAAGGAGGAATCGGTTCTGTTCATAAGCATCATCATACACAAATAACACATATAGAGAGTGGTGTATTTGAAGTGGAAATAAATGGAGAGAAAAAGATATTAAAAGGTGGGGATGGATTTTATATACCTCCGAATGTATTGCATGGAGCTGTATGTATGGAAGCAGGAGTGCTGATTGATGTATTTAGTCCAATGCGGGAAGATTTTGTAGATAATAAGTAAAAACTAATTACAGGCTAGTATTAAAAAAGTATTATGAAAGTTAAAGGACTAAGATGGTGGATAATAGGGTTGATAGCCTTGGCTACGATAATCAATTACATTGATCGTACGGCCATCAATATCCTTTGGCCTTACATACACAAAGATTTTGGTATTAGCGAAGCAGATAGCAAAGATGCATTAAAGGTCATCACTATCTTTTTTATGATTGCTTACGCAATAGGCCAAACAGTAATGGGTAAATTAATGGATGCCATCGGAACTCGAATGGGTTTTGTCGTTTCTATTGTTGGTTGGAGTGTTTCAATTGCATTACATGCGGTTGCAAGAACAATGGCCTCATTCAGCATATTTCGATTTTTACTTGGTATTTCTGAAGCAGGTAACTGGCCAGGTGCTGCAAAAAGCAATGCGGAATGGTTTCCAGCAAAAGAAAGAGCCATTGCGCAAGGAATTTTTGGTGCTGGTGCATCTCTTGGCTCAGTAGTAGCAGCTCCTTTCATTGCCTATGTATATTTAGCATTTGGCTGGCAGTGGACATTTGTTGGTATTGGTTTGTTAGGATTACTTTGGATCATTCCTTGGTTGATTATTAATAAAAACACTCCAGACAAGCATCCTTGGATTACTAAGGAAGAACAAGATTATATAGCAAGCTCTGCTACGAATAAAGCAACTGCACCTGTTGCAACTACTGTTTACACTTGGAAACAATTATTGCAATTTAAAAATACCTGGGGTATTATTTCTTCAAGATTTTTTATTGACCCAGTGTGGTGGATGTTTGTTACTTGGTTACCCTTTTTCTTAAAAGAAAATTTTGGATTTGATATAAAACAGGTTGGTGCATTTGCATGGGTTCCTTTCTTATTTGCTGCGATGGGTGGCTTGTCAGGTGGTTTCTTTTCTTCCTGGCAAATTAAACAAGGTAAGTCTGCAACAAAAGCAAGAAAAAATGCAATTACAATAGGAAGTATAATTATGCTTATCTCATTGGTAACGATAGCTATTTATTTGGAAAGCTTAAAAGACCAACCTGGATTGACCATTGCATTGATTAGTGCAACATTATTCGGCTTTCAATTTCTGATCAACAACCTACAAACATTACCATCAGATTATTTTCATGGAAAAAATGTGGGAACTGTTGCTGGTATGAGTGGTACTTCTGCCGTATTGGGAACACTCATTGTTACATGGTTGGTGCCTATACTTACAAAAACAAGCTATACATCCTTTTTTGTAATGGCGGCTTTAGTAGTTCCTATAGCATGGATATGTGTGATGTTTATTGTTTCAAAAAAAAAGAATAATACTGTTAGTTAATTGATATAAATAAAACTGTAAAAACTGCGATATGAAAAGAATTCTATTTACAATGATGCTGATAATGACCGTTGGGTTCATCTATGGACAAACAACTTATTATTGGGTGGGTGGTACAGCAGGTGCTACCGGAATTAATACCGGTGCTAACTGGAATACTGCATTAAATGGTACTGGCACTTCTCGTCCGGCATCAACAGGGACTTCTGATATCTTGATTTTTGATGGAACTAATTTAGGAGGAGCGTCTCCTGCAACTGGCCCTGCTACAGTACTTGCATCCGGTAGTATCTCTTTTGCGCAAATGATTTTTACAAATAATGTAAATGTTAATCTTGTTAGGCCTACCTCTGGTACAAGTACACTTACTGTAAATGGGGAATCTGGCGAAGATTTTGTGGTTGAAGCAGGATCTACATTTAGAGTACTAAACTCGACTGGTAGCATACGTTTTGCGATGTTGGCAGCTGTAGATGCCTGTAGGGTAAGTGGAACTGTTTCAGTAATCACAGGTCAGCAATTCAGATTTGATAATACCACATCGGGTGCCGCCGGAACCTTTCGTTTTAAGAGTGGCTCTTCATTTACTTCCAACATAACTTCTGCTTCCACTTCTTATGCTTTTGGAAGTTCTTCTCAATCTTCAAATGGCTGGGTAGTTTTTGAAGCTGGTTCTGAAATTTTTTATCTAGGTGGTTTCAGTCCAAATGGAAGTGGGACTAATTTTTCTGCAATTAAAATAGAACCAGGAAATGTTTGGCATCATAGAGCCAATAATGCTGGCTTAGGCGGAAATTTCTTTAACAGGGAAAGTTATGGTGATATTATAGTAGAAAATGGCGCAACACTTTCAGCAACCGGTACAATATATAGAATTGGAAATTTGACGGTTAATACAGGATGTAGTTTTGTGCCACATACCAGCGGTCAAACAGTTGTTTTGGGAGCCCTTACAGTGAACGGGGATTACACAGCTCCTGCTGCGGCTACTAACAAATTGGTTTTAGCAGGAAGTGCTTCTCAATCTGTTTCTGGAACAGGTACTGTTAGTCTTAACAACTTAACTGTTGCTAATAATGCAGTTGTATCATTGGGCAAAAATGTGGCTGTTGAAACAGATATTGATGTTTACGGCAGATTAAATTTTGGAACAAATCAACTAACAGGTACGGCTACTTTTAAGGCAGCCGGTATTGATGCAGGAACACCTGGAACAGGTAACCTGATTTCTGGGAACTATTTTCTAACAGGCAATACAGTGTTTACTTCTTCATCAGTTGGAAAAAACATCAGCGGTGCAGGGATAGCTCCTAACACTTCGGTTGTTGGATTTTCTGCTACAGCGGACTCTTTATATTTATCACAACCTTTATTAGTATCAGCTTCCGGAGTGGCACTAACAGTTACTACAACTAGCGCAACTTTACAAACTGCAAATACGAATGGATTTAATCCAGCTAGTGGATCTGTTATTGCTTCTGGTATTATGACATTTGATAATGATATTAATTACATCATTGATGCGCCAACAACCTGGCCTTTTGGTGTCACAACAGGATCAGCTGGTAACAATGTGAATACTGGAAGTGTAGATGTAAATGCAGACATTACTGTCAACAAAGGGGTAACAATAAAAAATAATTTACTGATAAATGGTAAAATGACTTTACGTCCTGCGGATGTACTTCATATTCTTGCAGGCGGAAATATTACAGGAACATTTGGTCCTACAAAATATATTGCTACAGATTATGTAACAGGAACTGGTGTACAAAGTATGGTATGGTTTGATGGTATATCATCTGTGAAAACTATCCCTGTTGGAACAATAAATAATTATTTGCCTGCAACAATTACCCCGACTTCAACATCGGATTTCACTGTTGCAGTATTTCAAGGAATTACTACAAATGGTATTTTAAACGGAACAGCTTTTACGCCTACACAAAGATTAAGAGTAGTAAATGCTGTATGGAATGTGAACCTTCTTACTGGATCTGGAACTGCTGATCTGCAATTAAACTGGGATGATGCTTTGGAAGGAACAACCTTCGCAACGTTGCCTGATTCTGATATAGGGCTTATTCGTAACATCGGATCAGGACCTACAGGATGGGGACCACCTATTGTGCCAGGGAATAATACAACGAATGTTGTAATGGGAAATATTTCTGTATTCGGTTCTTTTAGTGCTGGTGCAGTTCCACAAGTAAATGCATTTATATATAATCCTTTGCCTGATAAAACTTATGGAGACCCAGACTTTAATGGTGGAGCTACCAGTTTAAATACTACTAATCCTATTATTTATACAAGTAGTAATCCATTAGTAGCAACTATCGTTGCAGGAAATATTCATATCGTCGGTTCAGGTACTGCTGATATTACTGCTTCACAATTGGGAGATGGTGTTTTCCCGGATACAAGTGCAACTAAAACGTTGCTTGTAAATAAAGCACCACTTACCATTAATGCTGATAATAAATCAAGATTTGAAGGATTGGTAAATCCACCACTAACTATTACCTATACTGGTTTTGTTTTAGGAGAAACAAATACAGTACTAACAACCCAGCCAACTATTTCTACTACTGCAACAATTGCATCTGCACCCGGAATGTATCCTATTACTGTTGGTGGAGCAATCGCCGCTAACTATGTAATTACACATACAAATGGTGTGCTAACGGTGATACCGAAAGCGAATCAAACAATAACATTTGCTCAGCCAACTACCAAAACTTATGGCAATGCTCCATTCGCAACTGGAGCAACAAGTACTAACAGTACAATTCCTATTACTTATTCAACCAGTAATCCAAACGTTGCAACAATATCTGGAAACACTATAACAATCATGGGAGCTGGAACTACAGTTATCACTGCAATGCAGGCTGGAAGCGATGGATTTTTTCCTGCACCGAATGTTGCCAGAACACTTACTGTTAACAAAGCAAACCTTTCTATAAAAGCTAATGATGCAGTAAAAACTACAGGAGAGGTAAACCCGGCTTTTACGATGACATATACTGGGTTTGTTTTGGGTCAAACAGAAACGAATCTTACAACGCAGCCGGTTGTTTCAACTACTGCGGCTACCAATTCATCACCAGGATATTATGATCTTGTTCCCGGTGGCGCAGTTACCCAGAATTATAATATTACTTATACAAACGGAAGGTTTACTGTTTTGCCACTCTCTGGAACAAGTTCTTTATACCTGAATGCATTTCAGAGTAACAGTACTAGTGTAACAGTAAGAGTTTTTTCTCCCGATGGAAACCTTGCGGATATTGTAATATTTGATATGAACGGACGAGTACTTGCAAAAAAGAATATCTTATTGATTAATGGATTTAGTACTGTTACTGTAGCACTACCAAACTATTCTTCTGGCATTCATGTAGTATCTGTACAAGGGAATGGCGTAAGTCTTAAAAAATCAATTTTATTAATAAGATAATATATGAAAAATAGAATTTTTCTGTGGTTGAGTTTTGTTTTTCTTTCTTGTCATGTGTATGGGCAATCAGGTAAGAATACTGTATTTGCGCTGGATATTAAAAAACTTGAAAGCACAAAAACAAAAATCAGTAATAAAGATCCTGAGGTTATTAATGCCTATAAGCAGCTGATTAAGGATGCCGATAAAAAAGCGTTGGCATTCGGGCCTGTGAGTGTTATGGAAAAAACAGGACTTCCGCCAAGCGGAGATAAACATGATTACATGAGCCTTGCTCCTTATCATTGGCCAGATCCTTCTAAACCAGACGGACTTCCATATATAAGAAAAGACGGACAAACAAATCCGGAAGTGAAAGACTATCCTGACAAAGAGAATATGCCGAAGCTTTGTGAGAATGTTTATATGCTGGGATTGGCCTATTATTTCTCAGAAGAAAATAAATATGCAGAGCATGCAGCAAAATTATTGAAGGTTTGGTTTTTAGATGTCGATACAAGGATGAATCCTAACCTTAATTATGGACAGGCAATCAAAGGTGTAAATGAAGGGAGAGGTGCCGGATTAATTGATACAAGGCATTGGATTAAACTGATTGATGGTATCGGTCTTATAAAGAATTCAAAATATTGGAGTGTTGCAGATCAAAAAGGAATGCAAAAATGGTTTGCTGAATTCTTGAACTGGATGCAAACAAGTAAGAATGGTACTGATGAAATGAAAACCAAAAACAATCACGGTGCCTGGTATGATGCACAACGTTTATCACTGGCATTATTTATTGATAGCAGCGAACTGGCAAAAAAGATTGTTTTAAATGCAGCTAACCGCCTGGATTTACAAATGGATAATGATGGATTGTTTCCCGCTGAAATGGAAAGAACGATTTCATTGCACTATACTGCTTTCGTAATGAATGCATTTTTTACCATAGCTCATATGGCAGAAAAAACCGGATTCGATTTCTGGAAATACACTTCACCCTCCGGGAAATCTTTAAAAAAAGCATTTGATAAAATGAAACCCTATTTTATCGGGGATAAAGAATGGGAAGGTCAACAAATAAAAGAATTTGATAAAGAAGATGCGTATTCGATATTGATAGATGCTAATGAACATTTTAAATGTAAAGATTGTGTTCAGGCTGTAAAAAAAATGGCAGATGACAAAGCTCCACGGTTACGAATAAATTTATTGTACTAGGATTAAAAATTTTAAAAATAAAAACTGCGATTATGAAAAAACTTCAAGGCCTGCTGGTGATACTACTTTTTGCAAGTGGTACTTTGCTTGCACAAAAGAAAACAATTTCAGGAAAGGTAACCGGTCAGGCTGGTAATGATCCGTTGCTTGGAGTAAACATTCTGGCTAATAATCAGAAAGGCGGTACCGCCTCCAAACAAGACGGTACTTATAGTATTACGGTAGATTCAAAAACAACTACTCTAATTTTTTCTTTTGTTGGTTATACAACTCAAACAGTTGTAATCGGCGAAAAGAATATAATTGATGTAATACTTGCACCGGCTATAGCCACTGGCGAAGAAGTTGTTGTAATCGGATATGGTACGCAGAAAAAATCAAGTGTAACAGGAGCTGTTGCCAAATACACCAACGATAGGCTAGAAGAAACGCCCAACTCCAGACTTGATCAGGCTTTGCAAGGAAAAATTGCAGGTGTAAGAGTTCAAAATATTTCATCTGAGGCAGGTGCCGATCCTAAAGTACAGGTTCGGGGAATTTCCTCAGTATCTGCTGGAGCTGAGCCACTGGTAGTGGTAGATGGCCATCCTTTATATGAAGGATTATCGTTTGTAAATATGGCGGATGTTGCATCTGTAGAAGTGCTTAAAGACGCAGCTTCTGCTGCCATTTACGGTTCCAGAGGTGCCAACGGGGTTATTATAGTTACTACTAAAAGCGGCAAAGCAAACAAAACAAAGTATAGTGTGAAGTTTTCAACTGGGGTTAAAGAAGCGTATGAATTATATCCCATGATGACAACGACAGAATATACCAATCTGCTTTTTTATGAAGCAAGTTTAAGATTAAAAGATCCAAGTATTACTACACAACCTGCTATTCTAAATAGCAATGAAAGAGCAGCTTATATTGTTGAAAGCCAAATTAGAGGTGGAGTGGGAACCGATTGGCAAAGAGAAGCCATACGAAATGCCAATGTAAAAAATATTCAGATGAATGTATCTGGCGGCAACAGCGGGGTTAAGTACTACATTTCTGGTGGCTATCAGAATGATCAGGGTATGATGTACCATAGCGAATACGAAAGGTTTACGGTAAAGGCAAAAGTAGATGCGCAGTTAAGTAAAAAAGTAAAACTTTCTTTCAATTTTAATCCTTCTTATATTAAGAAAGAAAGCCCAGGGGCAACCTTTACTGACTTTTATAGATTACAATCTTTTTTACCTGTTACTGTTGATGCATCAATTGTTGACTTTATACGTCAACATCCAAATGGTCAATATACAAATATACAGGTTGGGGATTTTGTTCATGCAAACATGTTTAATAACAGAGTGTATTCTGGTTTAATGCCGGATGGTAGTCTCTGGACTACTACATCAGCAACCAGTCCTTTTGCTACTGCAAACCAATCGCCCAAAGCAATAATGGAAAATGTAAGTATTACAAATAACGATTACCGGGCTTTAACATCCGGCGACATATCGATTGAAATACTTCCAGGGTTAAATTTTAAATCATTAGCCAGCGCATTTGTACGCTATTCCAATGGGTTGGATTTTGGCAAAACAAACTCTAGAAGTGTAACATATCCAAGTACCGGAGTTTATAGAAGTCAGTTTTTTGTTGACCTGTTATCAGAAAATACGATATCGTATAATAAACGTATAAAAGATCATTCATTTGATTTCCTTACTGGGTTTACGGCTCAAAAAACAAAAATTAGAACTGAACAAACTACGGCTACTAATTATGCCAGCGATAATATTACTACATTGAATACGGCAACAGTTCAAACTGATCCGACACAGACTTTTAATGAAACGCTAAGCAGAGGATTGCTGTCAGGCCTTGCCCGTATGATATATGGCTATAAAGATAAATACCTGTTGAACGTTTCTTTTAGAGCTGATGGAAGTTCTTATTTTGGTACTGGTAACAAATGGGGATATTTTCCATCCGCTTCAATTGGGTGGTTAGCTAGTAAAGAAAAATTCTTCGACAATCTAAGTTGGTTAAGTAGTTTAAAACTAAGGGCTAGCTATGGTGCAACGGGGAATAATAATATCGGGGATTATTTATTTGTAGATCGACTTTTTTCTACCAACTATGCTTTTGGCGCCTCGACAGGTACGGTATTAAGTGGGCAATCTATTTCAAGATTAATTCTATCTAACCCTGATATTACTTGGGAATTGACCAATCAGTTTAATGCAGGGATTGATGTTGCCTTATTCAAGAACGCCATTTCGTTTTCGTTGGATGTGTACAGGTCTAAAACAGATCAATTATTATTAGATCAATCAACCCAGGCATTTGCAGGGGTGCCCAACTTTATTAATAATATTGGAAAGATTCAAAACGATGGAATTGAATTTGAAATAACTTCTAATAATATCAGAAAAAAGGATTTCAGATGGAGCACAACCGCAAACATATCCCGTACTAGAAATAAAGTATTAGAATTTGGCGGTGAACCATTCTTATTTAAAAATGGAGAACGATCAGAAGTGTATCGGAACATTGTCGGCCAGCCTTTAGTCCAATATTATGGATTTAAGACTGATGGGGTATGGCTTTCACAGGCTGATATTACAGCATCTGGAATTTCAAACAGCGTCAATCCAGCCTGGTTGGTACCCGGCGCATTAAAAATTGTGGATATAGATGGTAATAAAATTTTAAATGACAATGACCGTACAATACTAGGAAATCCATACCCAGATTTTATTTGGGGTATCACCAATAATTTTACCTATAAAGATTTTGATCTTAGTTTCTTTTTTCAAGGTTCTCAAGGTGGTAAAGTAATTGGCGGTGACGCTAACTATAATGAAACCAAACGTTACAATAAAAACTACAATTCAGACAGATGGGTGAGTCCGGCATTTCCTGGTGATGGAAAAACTCCGTATTCAACTTTAGGTATAAACTGGATGTTGACAGATTATGTAGTTGAGGATGCATCGTTCTATGCACTCAGAGAATTATTAGTGGGTTATACCTTACCCGAAAAATTTGCCAAAAAAGCAGGATTGAGTTCGCTAAGGGTTTATTTTTCTGGTCAAAATCTTTTCTATCATAAAGCAGCAAGTTTCAGAGGTCTTAATCCCGAAGCAAGAAATACCGGAGGGCTTTATGCATCTACACAAATTGACGGCTATCAAAGAGGAGCTTTCCCGGTACAAAAAACCTTACTGTTTGGTATTGACTTCAATTTTTAATTCTCAAACTAATCTATTATGAAAAAAATACAATATATAATCATTCTTGCATTCATTGGGTTGACTTCATGCAATAAGGTAATTGATCTTTACCCGGAATCTAATTTAAATACTGGTACATTTTATAGTAACGATGCAGAAGTAAAAACAGGTCTTACTGCTTGTTATAATGGCTTACAATTACCAATGTTTCGTGAATGGCAGCTTACTGAATTGCGTTCAGACAATACGTATATGGGTGTTCCTGGAAGCACCAATAGTTTCAACAGGGAGTTGAGTGATCTGGATTGGTTTGTTCCTGCCACTTCGATGGATGCCATCTATCAGTTTTGGCTTAACACTTATTTTAATATACGCAATTGCAATATATTATTACAAAAGTTAGGTGTAAACTATGACCCAGCTTCAGGGTCAATCAGCTTGTCTAACATTGATATTCCAATAACTGATGTAAACAGAAAACAATATGCAGGTGAGGCACTTTTTATCAGGGCTTACCATTATTTTAACCTGGTTCGTTTGTTTGGTGGTGCTTTTCTTGTATATACTCCCATTTCTCCACTGGATGCAAAAACTACTAACAGATCATCTTTAGCGGATACCTACAAGTTCATCGAGGCAGATTTAACTGCTGCATCCACCTATATGAGCAATAAAACCTTTAGCCAGATAGTTCCTGCTGATAAAGGAAGGGCTACTTCATGGGCTGCTAAGGCATTGTTGGGCAAAGTTTATCTTACGCAAAACAAAAAGGCTTCTGCTATTTCTCAATTGGATGATGTTCGGTTAAATAGTGGATATGGGTTACAATCTACTTATGCCAATGTATTTTCAACTGGCAATGAAGTTAATAACGAGGTTCTTTTTACCGTTCGTTATAAAGCTGGTGGATTAGGTTTGGGTTCAAGTTTTGGAAATGATTTTGCGCCTTTGGCAAGTAGCGGTATTGTTATTACTGGTACGGTAAGAAATTGGAATACGCCTACAAGTAGTATCGATTCATTTTATACTGCGGCCGATGCGAGAAAAGCTGTAAATGTTGGGAGATTTTTGCCATCGCCGACAGTTACATCACTTTATGTAAAAAAGTTCACATCACCAGTTACCATTGATCTGGATGGTGAATCTGATTGGCCGGTGATTCGTTATGCTGATGTATTATTAATGCTGGCAGAAGCACAAGGAAATACTGGTACAAGTGTTGGTTACATCAGTCAGATAAGAACGAGAGCAGGTTTGGGTTCAATCTCAGGTGCATTTGCCACAGTTGCTGAATTTGAAAAAGAGTTGACGGATCAACGCAGAGCAGAATTTGCATTCGAAAATCTTCGCTGGTTTGATCTGTTAAGATATGGTACTACATTAACAACCATAAACCCGGTACAAATTCTAAAAGATCATTTTGAATATGAATATGTTGCACATTATGCCACCTATGTTGCGCCTGTGCCTACATTATTACAGCTAAAAGGATATGTAACTACAGATAAATTATTATTACCAATTCCTCAAAGGGAAATTGATTTGAATACCCAATTTGTAATAGCTCAAAATCCTGGTTATTAATTAGTATTGAGTTTAGTCAAACTAACTGCAAATAAAATAACCCTGAAAATAACTTCAGGGTTATTATGATTCGAAACTAATTGCTACTTCCTATTATTTCAAACATCAGCGTATGAAAAAAATAATATCATTAGTCTTTTTACTTTCTGCATATATAGCTGTACTTGCACAAGATGCAGATACCACAACTTACAAGCCTGTTGAATACCCAGATGGATTTACTGCAAAGATTGATGTGGTGTACACACAAGTAGATGGCTGGGATGGCCGTATGGATTTATATCTTCCGCCGAAATCAAAAGGCCCTTCACCTGTTATTATTAATATACATGGTGGTGGATGGAATAAAGGAGTGAAAGAATCGCAAACAGGTTATAACACTTTTTTCAAAAAAGATTTTGCAGTAGCAAATATTGAATACCGACTTACAGGACAAGCAACAGCACCTGCTGCCATTGAAGATACAAGATGCGCATTAATCTATTTAATTAAGCATGCGAAGGAGTTAAATATTGATGTAAACAAAATTGTTATCATGGGCGGTAGTGCTGGTGGTCATCTCGCATTAATGGGTGGATTGCTGGCTAACGATCATCGCTTTGATACAAATTGTTCTGGTGTTGAAAATGTAAAAGTTGCTGTTATCATTGATAAGTATGGCATCACCGATGTTTGGGATTGGGGATATGGACCGGTAATCAGAAGTAAGTCTGCAAAATCATGGTTAGGAAAATATGCAACTGACCAAAAATTTGCAAAATCAGTTTCACCAATTAACTATATAACAAAAGATAGCCCACCGGTATTTATTGTGCATGGTGATGCTGACCCTACAGTTCCTTATCAGCAATCTGTTGATTTGCATAAAAAACTGGAACAAGCTGCTGTACAAACAGAATTTATTACTGTTAAAGGAGGTTTACATGGAAAGTTTGAGAAAGAAAAAAACAGTGAGGTTAATAAGGCCATAATGGATTTTATATTATCCACTCCGGCATTTAAAGATAAATAAATTGAATAAAATAAAAATTCCAATACTTGTGTTGCTGCTGTTGAATGTGATGTGTAGTAAAAAAACATCCACTCCGCCGGAAACACCACTTCCACCTGGATATACTGCAGTAGTTTTAAATGCTGATGGTCCGGGCAATACATATGAATTAATTAATAGTAAACTTACACCGGGTTTTGATGCAGTAGAACATCCTGAATGTGTTCACTCTTCATTCGGAAGACATATTGCAGAAGTATGGGATGCTGATTTGAATAGTAATGTTTTTGAATTTTATAGCCATGTGGCAGAAGATAATGACAGGTGCATTGTATTTGACAGGCAACGTATTGAAATTAAAACATATGATAAGTCACCAGCCAATCTTATTGGAACAACAGGAGAAACAATAACATACAAATGGAAATTCCGAATGGCTCCAGGTTTTAAACCTTCATCAAGCTTTACACATATTCATCAAATAAAACCGGTGAATGGTGATGATGGAAATCCAATATTTACTTTAACAGCAAGAAAGGGAAATCCTAATAAACTGGAGTTGATACATGATAACACAACTAAAGTATCAATTGTTGATTTATCACTTTTTGAAGGAGTATGGGTTGAGGTAACTGAAATTATTAAAGTAGGTGCAAATGGCGCCTATTCAATGCTGATAAAAAAAGTGAGTGACGGAACTACAATTTTAAATTACAGCAATAATAATATAATGACCATTCGGTCAAGTAATGATTTCGTAAGACCTAAATGGGGGATATACAGAAGTTTAAATACTCCTGCTGATCTGAGAGATGATAGCATCCGGTTTAGTGCATTCAGTATTGAAGAAAAACAGTAAATTCAAACGTCTTCTTTTTTTGATGATGAATTTATTTGCGGATTATTTATTGAAAATTTTATAAACTATGTTGAATTTCAGAGTTGATAATAAATTGGCTTTAGTAACCGGTTGCAGCAAAGGAATAGGAATGGCTATCGCAATTGCTTTAGCAGAGTCAGGAGCTGATATTATTGGAGTAAGTAATAGCATGCCAGCAACTGGAAGTGAAGTCGGAGAAGCTGTTGAGGCTGCTGGTAGAAAATTTTATCCTTATGCTGCTGATTTTTCAAACAGAGATTCTTTGTATGCGTTTTTAAATAAAGTAAAGGCTGATCATTCACGCATAGACATTCTGATAAATAATGCTGGACATATAATGCGGAAGCCTGTAGTAGAACATCCCGATGAATATTGGGATGCAATTATTGATATTAATTTGAATGCACAGTTTATTATAAGCAGAGAAATCGGCAAACGAATGGTAGAGCAGAATAGTGGAAAAATTGTTTTCACTTGTTCATTATTAAGTTTCCAGGGTGGAATTAATGTGCCCGGCTACGCTGCAAGCAAAGGTGCTATTGCATCTTTATTAAAAGCTTTTGCCAATGAATGGGCGCAGCATGGTATTACGGTGAATGGAATTGCACCGGGTTATATTGCCACGGATAATACAACTCAATTAAGAGAAGATCCTGAAAGGAGTAAAGCTATACTGGCAAGGATTCCTGCAAACCGTTGGGGTACGCCGGAAGACATGACAGGTGCCTATGTTTTCTTATCTTCATCTGCATCCGACTATGTCAATGGAACTATTCTCACCGTCGATGGAGGATGGATGGGCCGATAAATTTATTATTCTACAATTTAAATATTTACAACAATGCAAATACGATTTCAAAATAGTCCTGTTGAGACAAAGCAAATGACGACAGAGCAACTACGTCAGAATTTTTTAATTGATGGATTGATGCATCCTGGAACGATTCAATTAACATATTCTCATTACGACAGAATGATTGTAGGAGGTGTTGTACCAACTTCTGCAGCAATTAGTTTACCAAAAGAAGAAGAATTGAAAGCAAACTTTTTCTTAGAAAGAAGAGAAATGGGTATCATCAACGTTGGGGGCAAAGGAACTTTAACCGCCGATGGAGTTGTTTATGAAATTGAAAAATTAGAATGTGTTTATCTTGGAAAGGGAACAAAAGAAGTGAGTTTTAGCAGCACCTCAGATAAAGAGCCTGCACATTTTTATCTTTTATCAGTTCCCGCACATCAAGCTTATCCAAACAAAAAGATGACAAAGGCAGAAGCATCGCCTGTTAATCTTGGTGATATTTCAACATCAAATAAAAGAACAATTTACAAATACATTCATAACGATGGTATTCAAAGTTGTCAGTTAGTAATGGGGTTAACTACGTTAGATGCAGGAAGTGTCTGGAATTCTGTTCCGCCACATACACATACAAGAAGAATGGAAGCTTACTTCTATTTTGATTTGGATGCTGCGCAAAGAGTAATGCATTTTATGGGAGAGCCGCAGGAAACGAGACATTTAGTAATGGCAAATAATGAAGCCGTACTTTCTGCTCCCTGGAGTATGCACTTTGGAGTGGGCACAGCTAACTATGGCTTTATCTGGGGAATGGCGGGAGAGAATAAAGAGTTTACTGATATGGATCCTGTTCCGGTTGCAACAATAAAATAACAAGGCAATTTCTTATTATTGCTTTTGATTAAAGCATGAAAAAAGTATTATGTTTTGGTGAGTTACTTTTAAGACTACCACCTGCACATGGCGGGGTATGGTTAAAGGATAACCAGATGCCTGTCTTTATTGGTGGCGCAGAATTAAATGTAGCCACGGCATTATCTGTTTGGGGCTTACCGGTAAAATATTTTACAGCATTACCTGATAATATTATTTCAAAAGATATTATTGCTTACCTCGAAGAAAAAAAAATTGACACTTCAGCAATTCAACTTTCTGGAGAAAGGATTGGCTTATACTATTTGCAACAAGGTGCTGACATGAAAAGTGCTGAAAATGTTTTTGACAGAAAAAACTCTTCTTTCGCCACTCAAAAAACAGGCATTGTAAATTGGGATGAAGTGCTAGATGATGTATCCTGGTTTCATTTTAGTGCTATTGCTCCCGCAGTTAGTGAAACAGCAGCTGCACTTTGCGCTGAAGGATTAGCGGCAGCACATAAAAAAGGTATAACTATTTCTGTAGACCTTAATCATAGAAAATTATTGTGGCAGTATGGAAAAAAAGCTGCTGAAGTAATGACAGCACTGGCAAAATATTGCACAGTAATAATGGGTAACGTATGGTCAGCAAATTCTTTACTAGAAATTCCTGTGGATGATAACATTCATAAAAAAGGTCAACAGCTAGATTATCTTTTGCAAGCAACGAATACAGCTAAAAATATTTTCGAAAAATTTCCCAATTGCAAATGGGTAGCTAATACATTTCGCTTTGATGGAAATAATGATAAAATTGAATATTACGCTGCATTGAATACAGTTGGTGAACAATCTGTTTCGCCACTTTTTAAAACAGAAAGTATTGTTGAAAGAGTTGGAAGTGGAGATTGTTTTATGGCAGGATTAATTTATGGCATTATCCATAAGCATACGTCTAAAGATATTATTAGCACTGCTGCAGGGGCCGCATTTTGCAAATTGCAAGAAGTAGGTGATGCTACTAACAATAGCATTCAGCATATTCAAAAGATTGTTAATCGATTTACTAATGATTAATTTTCTTGAAACGTTCAAATTATTAGTATAATATTTTTATACATCTGATAATCAGTTCAATACCTTCAACCGGTTTTTTAATTACTTATTAAAAGTTATCTTAGCAACTATCTTACGAATCGCATATTCGTTATATCTGAAAATATTTTCAGATGATACAGTCACTATAACTGTATTATTTTTCATCGTTAAAAAATTGTATTTATGATTGCTACGCCAACTGAAAAAAAATCTGTTTATAAATCATATGCTTTGCATAATTACAGACAGATACCTCAATTAAGCCGATTGACAGAAGAACAAATAAAAGACATTGATGTGGTAGGGCATGTATTGCCATTTAAGTCTAACAACTACGTTGTAGATGAGTTGATAAAATGGGACAATGTTCCAGATGATCCGATTTTTACGTTGACATTTCCAAGAAGAGAAATGCTGAAGCCTGAGCATTATAAAAAAATGGAAGCAGCACTTGATAGTGGTGTATCAAGAGATGAAATAAAAAAAGTAGCGAACGAAATCCGTATGGATTTGAATCCACATCCTGCCGGACAATTAGAACATAATGTTCCAATGATTGATGGTCACAAGTTGACCGGAATGCAACACAAGTATAGGGAGACTGTGTTGTTTTTTCCTAGTCAGGGACAAACCTGTCATGCTTATTGCAGCTTTTGTTTTCGCTGGCCTCAGTTCGTTGGTATGGATGAATGGAAGTTTGCAATGAAGGAAACTGAGTTACTGGTAAAATATCTACAGAAACATACAGAAGTAACCGATTTGCTTTTTACCGGTGGCGATCCGATGATCATGAAAAATAAAATTTTCGCTACTTATATTGATGCATTAATAGAAGCGGATATTCCTAACCTGCAAACTATTCGCATTGGTACAAAAGCATTGGGTTATTGGCCGTATAAATTTCTTACTGAAGATGATGCAGAAGATACTTTACGAACTTTTGAAAAAATTGTAAAGAGTGGAAAGAATCTGGCTATAATGGCACACTTTAATCATCCGGCTGAATTGTCAACAGATGCAGTAAAGCAAGCAATAGCAAAAGTTAGGGCAACAGGTGCACAAATCCGAACACAATCTCCATTGATGAAAAATATTAATGCAGATGCTGATATTTGGGCAACAATGTGGCGACAGCAAGTAAATTTAAATTGTATTCCTTATTATATGTTTGTGGCAAGAGATACGGGTGCACAGCATTATTTTAAAGTTCCGTTAGTGGAGGCATGGACTATTTTTCAAAAAGCTTATCAACAGGTAAGTGGTGTTTGCCGTACCGTACGGGGTCCAAGTATGAGTGCTACTCCCGGCAAAGTGCAAATGCTTGGTGTAAGTGAAGTAAATGGAAAAAAGATAATGACTTTTAGATTTTTGCAAGGAAGAAACCCTGACTGGGTGGCAAAACCATTCTTTGCAGAATATAATGACGGAGCTATTTGGCTTGATGATTTGAAACCAGCTTTTGGAGAAAAACAATTCTTTTTCGAAAATGAATTAAACGAAATATTTAATGAAGAGCTCAACAAAAATACAGTCGATAACTTCGAGTAGCAATGAGAACGGAGTAGAAAAAAAACATTTGTATCTAAATCCAAATGTTATTGGATTAAAAGAATCTCCGACATTACGTATTAATCAGCATTGCAAAGAACTGGCTGCAAAGGGTAAGCATATTTATAAATTAGGTTTAGGGCAATCTCCTTTCCCAGTTCCTGAACCTGTTGTAAATGCTTTACGACTTTATGCACCACAGAAAGATTATTTGCATGTACAAGGATTGCCAGAGCTAAGAAAAACGGTAGCAGAATTTCATCGGAAAAAAGATGGTGTTTATATTTTACCAGAAAATGTAATTATTGGACCAGGTTCAAAGGAATTACTGTTTCTGTTGCAAATGGTTTTTGAAGGTGAAGTAATCATTCCAAGTCCTAGTTGGGTTTCTTATTTACCTCAGGCGAAAATTATCGGTAACACCATTCATATTATTCAAACGTTGGCTAAAGATCAATGGCGTTTATTGCCTGAACAATTAGAAGATTTTTGTCAAAGAAATAAAAGACCGGATGGTAATCCTTATTTGCTGATTCTTAATTATCCCGGCAATCCGGATGGAATAACTTACGGTGCTGAAAGTGTGAAGCAATTGGCTGAAACCTGCAGAAAAAATAATATCTATATTCTATCGGATGAAATTTATGGGCAATTACATCATGAAGGAAAGCATGTATCGATCGCAAAATATTATCCTGAAGGAACAATTATCAGTTCTGGTTTATCTAAATGGTGCGGGGCAGGCGGTTGGAGGTTAGGTACATTTTCCTTCCCCGTAAAATTACATTGGCTAATGGATGCAATGGCAGCCGTTGCCAGCGAAACGTACACATCTGTGAGTGCACCTATTCAGTATGCGGCAATACAGGCTTTTTTATGCGGATCAGAAATTGAAAATTATTTAAGTCATGTAAGAAAAATCTTGGCTTTGCTTGGAAAAGAAACTGCTGCTATTCTTAAGAATGGAAACATCAGCGTAAATGATCCTACAGGTGGCTTTTATCTTTTCCTTGATTTTACACCACTTAGTGAAAAATTAGTAAAACGAGGTATAACGGATGGTAGCATACTTTGTGACCGACTTTTAGATGAATGCGGCGTAGCGATTCTTCCAGGTGTAGATTTTAACAGACCTGCTGAAGAATTATCTGCTCGTTTATCATATGTTGATTTTGATGGTGCAAAAGCCCTTTCGGCAAGCTATAGTATTCCTTTACATGAAAAATTCCCTGCTGATTTTCTATTACAATATTGTGGCAATGTAATTGAAGCCGCTGAAAAAATAGTAGAATGGGGGAATGCTGAATAATTAAACTTTATCAAATTTTTTGTAGAATCAACTTTAACTTGATCAGCTTTCATTAATTGGCGAAGTATGTATGTTGCTGATACTTTTGAAAATCATTCCTGCATTTTTCAGAATAAGAATTACAGCAAACATAAAAGCAATTAAAATTACCAACGCAATTTCCTGCCTGAAAAAACGTAACCAGTAGACTTCCATCAGTATAAAACCATGAAAGAAACAAATCAGTTTTGCAGTAAAACCATGACTGAATCCTTGGTTGGTAAGTAAATGATGTATATGTGTTTTGTCTGGCGAGAATGGTGATTTACCCATCCATATTCTTGTTGCAAATACCCGTACCGTATCAAATACGGGAATGAGAACGATGCCTAAAACAAAAACAGGTGCATGTGGTAACACCGGATTGGAAACAAATTGATTTACTTCTATCAACCGGATACATAAGACTGCTATTACAAATCCAAGTACAAGTGAACCGGTATCACCCATAAAAATTCTTGCTGGGTTTAAATTAAAATACATAAAGGCCATCATCCCACCTGCCAAGGCAAATGCAATAAGGGCTGTGTTCACATCTCCCGACATTGTAAGAAAAATTCCTAAAGTTACAAGACTCATAAAGCCAATTCCTCCGGCAAGGCCATCTATTCCGTCTATTAAATTAAATGCGTTAGTAATGCCTACCACCGCAACAATTGTAATTGTATATTGTGCCATTAATGGCAATTCATTTATTCCGAATAAACCTTCAAAAGAAGTAATACGGATGCCGGATAATGCAATTAAAGTAGCAAGGCCAAACTGTATTACGAATTTATATTTAGCGGAGAGGTCTTTGAGGTCATCCATCATTCCCAAACCAAATAAAATTGTTATGGAAAAGAAAAAGCATATTTGTTGAATACTGTTACTAAAAGGAAACCATAGCAGTAAAGCCATTAGCATACCGGCTACTATTGCAATTCCTCCCATGGTTGGAATAGGTGATGCATGTTCCTTGCGGGCATTTGGCACATCATACAAACTGTATTTTTTTATCAGGCTGATGATAGGAGGAATAGTAATGAGTGTTACAACAAAGGCTGTAACAAAACAGAGCAGGGCAAACTTGTATTCACGGAAAAGCAAATCAAGTTGTGGTAACTGAAGAAGGTGGTTTTTCATTATCCTGGTTTTTAGACAGGGCTTGGATTAGGATTACAATTTAGAAATCATTAACAGAAACGACAAGTGCTTTTTAAAATTTTATTGACAAGATAGTATTTACCCTATAAGCTTGCAGTATTTCGGATATAAGGTAGGATATTTGCTAAAGCTGTACCGTAAATTTCACATACGTAAATTTGCCCCAAAGAATCTATTATCTCATCATCATCCCATATATTATCAAGCCCCATTGAATACCTGAAAGGAGTTGGCCCGCAAAAGGCTGATCTCTTAAAAAAGGAATTGAACATTTTTACATTTGGTGATTTACTGGAGCATTTTCCTTTTCGTCATGTTGATCGTACAAAAATTAATTTTATAAAAGACATAAGTCCCCAAATGGATTTTGTGCAGGTGGCTGTTGTTGTAGTTAGTTTAGAGGCGATGGGGCAGCGGCAAGGAAAAAGATTAGTGGCAGAAGTAAAAGACAAAACCGGTCGTATGGAATTGACTTGGTTTCAAAGTTTGAGTTGGGTAGAAAAGTCAATAGAGGTCGGTCAATCTTACCTTGTGTATGGGCGAGTTAGTTTTTATAATGGCCAACCGCAGATTGTTCATCCCGAAACAGAATTACTTTCAATAAATCAGCAACCAGGAAAAAACTTTCTTGAGCCAGTTTATTCTACTACTGAAAAATTAAAGGCAAGAGGATTAGGCGGAAGACAAATTGGTAAGTTGACACAACTGCTAATGGGAATGGTGCATGAAAAAGATGTACCGGAAAATTTACCTGAAAGTATTCTGAATAAATTGAAACTGATAAACCGCTTCAAGGCTTATAGGCAAATACATTTTCCGCAAAATGCGGACGAGTTTACTGAAGCAGTTAACCGTATTAAGTTCGAAGAATTATTTCTTGCACAACTACGGATGAATTTGCTGCGAAGTCAGCGGCATCGCTTTTCGAAGGGAGTAGTATTTGAAAAAGTAGGCGATTTGTTTAATACCTTTTATGAGAAGCATTTGCCATTTCAATTAACTGGTGCACAAAAGAGAGTAGTTAAAGAAATAAGAAATGATACGGCCAAAGGGAAGCAGATGAACCGTTTGCTACAAGGTGATGTTGGAAGCGGAAAGACAATCGTTGCAGTACTTTGCATGTTACTAGCGGCTGATAATGGTTGTCAATCCTGCTTGATGGCTCCAACAGAAATTTTAGCACAGCAGCATTTTAAAACCATTAGTGAATTATTGGGGAAAATGGATGTACCGGTGCAAATTCTAACAGGTTCAACAAAAGCCGCTGCCCGCAGAAAAATATTGCAACAACTTATAGATGGTCAGTTACAAATCTTAATTGGCACTCATGCCGTAATTGAAGAAGTAGTTAAGTTCAAAAATCTAGGAATTGTAATAATTGATGAACAACATAGGTTTGGTGTGGCGCAAAGAGCAAAACTTTGGCAAAAGGCGACTGTGCCACCACATATCCTTGTTATGACAGCAACTCCAATTCCACGAACATTGGCAATGACGGCTTACGGAGATTTGGATTATAGTGTAATTGATGAATTACCACCAGGCCGGCAACCAATTACTACTGTTCACCGTTATGAATCGCAGCGAAGTAAGGTGATGAGTTTTATAAGGACAGAAATTGATAAAGGGAGACAGATATATATAATTTTTCCATTAATCGAAGAAAGTGCCAAGCTGGACTATGAAAACCTGATGCAGGGTTATGAAAATGTGAAAGCATACTTTCCTGAGCCAAAATACTGGATAAGTATGGTGCATGGCAAACAACCTGCAGCGCAGAAAGAACAAAACATGAAAAGATTTGTTGATAAGGATACACAGATTATGGTATCAACAACGGTGATAGAAGTAGGTGTAAATGTACCCAACGCAACAGTGATGGTAATTGAAAGCACAGAAAAATTTGGTTTATCTCAGCTACACCAGCTAAGAGGAAGAGTAGGACGGGGGGCAGATAAAAGCTATTGTATATTATTATCTGGGTCCAAATTAGGTAACGATGCAAGGGAACGAATTAGTATTATGACATCCACCAATAATGGATTTGAAATTGCAGAAAAGGATCTTGAATTACGAGGACCGGGGGAAATTGAAGGAACAAAGCAAAGTGGTGTGTTAAACTTTAAATTGGCCAGCATAGTCCAAGACCGGCAAGTATTAGATGTAGCAAGAAATATTGCTGCGAATTTGTTGGATAAAGATCCAGATTTAAGTTCGGCAGAAAATTTGCTGTTAAATAACTTCCTTAAACAAAAGAAAGGATCCGTACTGTGGAGTAAGATTTCTTAGGCAGAATTCTATAATATCATCGAGATTGGAAAATATTACTATGAAATGAGCCATAAATTTTCGAGCTATTTTCTATCAGCGAAGCAAATTTTATGGCGAATAACATGTGACAATATTCAAAAAGTAAGATTAACACATGAAACGACATTTCTTAACACAATTTTTCAATCCATTTCTGGTTATTTTTTGTTATTTTAATACAAAGTTTACCCTCTTGAGAATAATTACCTTTTTTATTGCGGCGGTTTTTGGCTTTGCTGATTTATCGGCACAGGGAAATATTGAATTTATCGAAAATAAAGGTCAGTGGGACAGTCGTGTACAATATATGGGTACTGTTAGCAACGGTGCTTTTTTTCTAAGAAATGATGGCGGATTTACAGTTTTGCAACACAACGCAGGAGATTATGCAAACCTTGCCCGTTTCAGGCATGGCTTAAATCCAGATGGCTCAATGGTCACAGCAAATGATAAAATAACAGTTCGATCACATAGTTGGGATGTAAATTTTATAGGAGCATCGCCTGCCATGAAAACAAAAGCTGAAAAACCCATTTCTACTTACAATAATTATTTTACAGGTAATGATGCTTCGAAATGGGCAAGTGATTGTAAAATATACCAGGCCGTTACATTGGAAGAAGTATACCCAAATGTAGATGTAAGATATTATACCAATAATGGTTATCTGAAATATGATATTGTGGTAAAACCTGGAGCAGACATTTCAAAAATAGCATTGAAATATGAAGGCATAGAAAAATTGCAAATAGCCAATAAAGAGCTTGTAATTAAAACCTCTATTGGTGACATGCGGGAATCTTCTCCCTATAC